>Ga0209606_1000057_pt1 | contig 183024 bp, 165 predicted proteins | sample AD_UKC057_MetaG_FD_184412 | JGI IMG/M metagenome (GOLD analysis project Ga0209606, IMG submission 184412) | Active sludge microbial communities of municipal wastewater-treating anaerobic digesters from USA - AD_UKC057_MetaG (SPAdes) (version 2) | ecosystem: Engineered > Bioreactor > Anaerobic... | reverse complement strand
CCGCTGTACTTCAAGGGCCGGAAGTACCGGGCCGACGCGGAGAAGGCCATCATGGCCGCCGCGTGCAGCAAGTTCATGAGCCTGGCAAACGCGGCCGGGTTCTGCCTCTTCGGCCTGATGCTGGGGTCGAAGCGGATCCCGTCCTTTGCCTGGCTGAACGCCGCGACCGGCTGGAACAAGACCCCCGAGCAGTACCTGGAGATCGGCGCGCGGATCCAGACGCTCAAGCAGGCCTTCAATATCCGGCAGGGCGTCGATCCCCGCGCCATCAAGGTGCCGGACCGGATGCTGGGCCGGCCCGCCCTGGCGCAGGGGGCGAACAAGGGACGATCGACGGATCTCGAGACGATGCGGAGCGATTACTGGCGACAGTTCGGCTGGGACCCCGAAACGGGGCGCCCCGGAGACGCCGCGGTCCGGCCGCTGGGGCCGAGCGCCGGCAAAACGGATTAAGGAGGAACCCATGCCCTACGCCATCACGAAATCCTGCAACGGCTGCGGCGCCTGCGTCCGGCTCTGTCCGGCGGGCGCCATCCGGGGCGAACGGAAGACCCTTCATGTCGTGAATGCGGAGCTTTGCATCGACTGCGGCGCCTGTGGACGGATCTGCCCCCAGGAGTCGGTGCTGGACGCGCGGCAGATTCCCTGCCGGCGGATTCCCAAGCTGTCGCTCTGGCCCAAGCCCGTGATCGACCTCGAGGCCTGTATCTCCTGCGGGATCTGCGTCGAGGGGTGTCCGGCCCGCTGTCTGACGTCGGCCGTCGACCGGGGCGACAAGCACCTCCGGGCGGCGCTCACGGAACCCAAGAAGTGCATCTCCTGCGGCTTCTGCGCGGAGGAGTGCCCGGTGGAGGCCATCCTCCTCGCCGTGCCTCCGGCCCCGGCCGTGGAGGCGACCGCGGGGTGAATCCCGTCGGCATTGCGGAATCGGCACGTTCAAGGAGCGCAATTGCCTTCGGTCACGGGAACCTTGCAGCTTTCTTGTTGAAGTCTTATTTTTTCGAGAAAACGTTTGTGTAGTAGATTGCTCTGGGTAATGTGCAAGTAAAAAGTCATTCCAATTCGGGAAGCTCTTTACGAAAAAAATCAAGCACTCCGTCTGATTGAAGACATCCCGTCATCAGCCATTGCACCCACTCGTCTAAAATCTTCAGTGCGTCGCACCCCAGACAGAAAGGTGTCCATTTATAGGCTATTGGCTCAGTGCCCATCGGCTGGATGTGGTCCAAACGTAAAATGGAAGAATTGATTTTCTCTGGCAACTTATCCCACATGTACTGAGGGTATTCGCACTTCTGAACTCGCTCTACAAAATCCGAACTCCAGCCACCCGTTTTTCCAGAGAACTCCGCTCCATAGTAGGGCGCGACTAAAATGTAAGGACGAAACTGCCATGCCGCGCCACCCACCCGTTGCCTTTTCGGTACTTCAGGCGGTTCAGAACCGACAACCAGAACGGGGCGTTCTTTCACACGATAAACAGCTCGGACTTCGCCAGTATATGAGGGCAGTGCAGCAATGGGAAGCTTTGGGTGCTCGTGGGACTTCTTGATCTGAAAGGGTTCGATTCTGTAGTTTGCTTTCGAATGATCTGTTGGAGAGGCTCGTCCCTCAGGCACCAGGATCATGGGCTGTTGATCCATATGAGGCAGGAAGGCCCATAGCAGTCTTCCCCGGCGGAGATCGAAGGCCTGATCAGTTATCCACCAATCGTCAATGAAATATTGAATCGAATGTTCAGGATATTCCTTCATCGGATCTGGCTCGGGATTTCCATACTTCATCCGAAAAGGTGATTTCACCGCCACTCGCTAAGATAGGCGTGCCCGCCAGCTCATCTAGCTGGGCAACACCATCCCAAAAAACGTTGTCATATCTCGGAGCAGGTTCCGGTTTCACCATCTTTTGCTTTTGCTCTTTCTCAGCCAGCCGGCGTTTGATTCTTTCCTTCAACGCCTCCAATTCTTCTTTCTTTTTCTTCAATTCTTTTTTTGAAAGTACAGCGGTTTGCAGCATCTCATCTCTCGTCGCTTCTTTTGAATCAATCACGGCCTGTTCTTTCGGACGCGTGAAGTAAAGCCTTTCGTGTGGAGCCGCATGCAACATCGGCCAGGTGGTATAGACATGATGCAAGAGGCTCGTTGTGTCATCACCAAATCTATGAATTGCATCCCTTAAGGCCCGTCGTACCTCAAAAGGCAATGCAGCCTGTAATGATTCATACAATTCATCGTCCTGCAATTTCCATCGGACGAAGTCAGATTCATATTTATAGGACGTTATTACCCGTTCCGTTGCGTGTACATCCTGAACAACGCACTGTATTCGCGAATAGACAGCCGAAGACCAAGGGCCATAGTGATAGAACTGCCATTCCGCACCGGTTAAGGTCTCGCCCTCGTGAGTTTCCGCGAAGGACAGATCCGCCAGATAGACGTACTTCACCAGATGAATCGGGCCGAGTTCCTGGTTCCCAACATCTTCTTGGCCGGCGGCGGCAAGGATATATTTTAATATGAGGTCAACTTTTGTTGTATCCATTTGAGCCGCTCAGTACATAGATTTTGCTCTCGTGTCAATACTTCCTTCGTTCTCCGATCACGCCTTTTTCACATACGTGATCGTCGTCGCCTTGCAGCGGCGCTTCGTCTGATCGACGAATCCAAGGGTGAATTTTCCTTCCGGCTTCTGAAAGATGTCCAGCCCTCGTCCGAGGACGATGCGCCATCCCGTATCGGTTTCGATCCAGCGGTCGTGCAGGCCAGCCTCGAAGCGCCAGGCCAGCGCGATGCGATCCGGAACGAGACTCTCCTTGAGTTCGTTCATCTTTGTGGAGATTTCGGTTTCCTGGCTTTTTGTATCGGCCCCCGTGACCAGGTCGACCGACAATCCAGCATCCGTTGCCGTCAGTGTCTCGCAAAAATTGAGGAAGTTGTGGATCTGGTAATCATAGCGAATGTACGGGTCAATCAGCTTGATGTTCGTCGCACCTCTCAAGTAGGGATTGAAAAGTCGCGCGTAGGAGACACCGCGTTGACCGTCGGCAATATTCAACATCGTCTCAATCGCCTTTCGATCCGGTGACAGATTGTCCGATGGTGCTTCGGCCTTCTCCTGTTCAGGTTTTTCTTCCGGGTGGGACATCTGGAAGTCATCGGGCCTCTCACTCTTGATCGTCACCCACGAATACTCCTGATCGAGTTTGGCCAGCTCGTCCCGAATCTGCTGGCGCATCCGGACCGCAGGATTCACGCAGTATTCGACAAACTCCTCACTGGTCACCTGCAGGTCAGGAAACAAAAGCTTCAGGAAGCCTTCCGCGAGCCGCGCGACGGCTTTGCTGTCCCGCATATCCTCGCAGGCGGGCAGGCGCATGCTGTGGGAAACGTAATCGGCGTACTGAAGATCGCTCCTCAGTTCGTGCAGCGCTTCGCTGAAAAAATCGCCCTTAAATCCAAGGCTCTTGGAGGGCGTGTTCTTGGTGATCCGGGGCATAAACCACCCTTCCAGAAGTCCGTGCAGACGATCCACAAAAGCCGACTCCTGAAGGGATGCAGGCAGCTCCTTGAAGATGCCGTTCGTCTCGTAGAGGGGGCGGTGATCCGGGCCGATGGTGATATTGCCCAGGATTGCGAAACCGCACTCGGCGGTACCCATGTCCCCGGTGGCGCGCCGATAGCGGCCGCTTTCCAGATACATCTTCAGGGCCGCCATGGCCTCCCCGGCCGCGTCTGTATGGATCTTCTGCACCTCATCCACAACGACGACGTCGTAACGGGGCATTAATCCCAGTTGTTTGCTCTGGCTGTTGAAGAACAGAGCGGGCGCCGAGAGTTTCCCGCCGGGAATCACGGCGGCATACCGGCTGATATTGTCGAACACGAAGGATTTCCCCGTGCCCTTGGGCGCAAGCTCGGCCATATTCACCCTGGGCTGGACGAGGGGGATGATCCGGGAAAGCAGGAGCATTTTCTGTGGCAGGGTGTGGGTATCGGGATTGAACTGACAGCTCGAAATCAGCAGATCGATCCATTCTGGAAGGGTGAAATGTTTCCGGCATTCCCGGAAGTACTGGAGATCGACGCCGGGGCTCTGGAAAGGCTTGAAATCCACCATCCAGACCTGACCCCGTTTGACCTCCTCGCCGTCCGGCGGCACGTAGCGCAGAGCTCCGAGACCCCACATGCCCGTTTTCAGGAGCATGGAATTGTCGTCGATGATCCCTTTCTGAATCATGGCATTGTTCATATCGAGCACGGGAATGCTCAGCTCGTGGGAGTTCTTGGCAAGGTTGACGTTGACGCGGAAGTCGTCGATGATCTTGACCTCTTCCTGTTCTTTCAACCGGTTGAGGAGAATATTCTTATCCGCCTTCTGCGGAAGGTGGGATGAGACAATCTTGATGATCTCTTCGCGTCCCTCCTCCGTCAACGCGTCGCCGGAGAGAAACTGGCTGATGATCCATTCGCCCACATAGACGGGGATCGCCCGCGCCCCAAAACCGGCCTTGGACATCAACCCTTTATTGATGACCACTTCTCCGTAATAATCCTGAGCCTTTGATTCGAATGATTTCATTGCTCTTCCATCCTTGACGCTTACTAACGTCCTATTTCAGGTCCTTCAAACTAAACCCGCCTGTCACTGCTGATTTGAATAGTCCCTCCGCCTTCAATTCCAGAGACCGTTCCTCGTCGACGATCTCGTAGGTAAGTTGCACCGTCAAATCCCCCTGTCCAAGAGCGGATCGGTTGAAATTGCACTCCAGGAAGACGGTCGCCGTTCCTCCTTCTTTCGCGATAAGGGGAAACTCCCGTCCTTTGAGTTCCGCCTCCGGCGAAAGGATCGTGGCGCGTACGATGCGCAACTCCTCGAGATTGGGATTCATGATTTCTATCGAAAGCCGCGTCAAACGCTGAATGTAGAATACCGCCTTGCCCGTCGCAGAGTCGGTCTGTAGGCCCAAAAACCGCGCCTTCGGCGCTTTCCGGGCAACTTTGGTCGCTTTGAAGACGGCTATCGGAACGATCACTTCTTCCGGGGTCGCACCGCCGTGGGAATATCTTTTGCCCGTGCCGGAGCTTACGGTGTTGTGCCCCCGAGGGATGAAAAAGACGGTTTCTCCTTTCACAAAGGGCTGAACGAATCGATACCCCAGCGACCAGAGATTTTCGGGAACGGTGTCGGCCATTCCCTTTTCAACCACAGCAAAGCGTCTTCTTTCATCTGTGAAAAGCTTCCCTGTGATCCTCGATTCGAAGGATTGCCTCTCCTGATCGAGGACAAGGCAAGCGCCATGGTCGGTCAGGATGTAAAGCCCAAAGGCCTCCCTGGCCCCCGACCACCGATCCAGGAGGGTGGCTGTCGCCTCGCCTACGCGCATGAATAGGCGGTGGAGCTCCTCCTCGTGCGTCGTCCCTTTGGCCGCCACATCGTCATGAAGGATCTCGTCGCCGGTCAGCAGGTTGAGCAGGACGACTGCTGCGGTCTCTGGCGGTATGAAATCGGAGAGCATTTTCAGATTTGACAAATAGACAGCCTGCCGGCCGCTCCAATCATTTTCGACACGCGTCCGAAGGAGGGTTTCATAGGCACCCGATGGGCAGTTCCAATCGCCACTGATCAGTGCTGGTTTAACAAACTCCGTATCCGTGGGCAGGGGAGAAAAACGAAACTCCAGGGCATTGCGATGAAAACCGGCCTTCTGCAAGGCCTCCTGGAATATCGGCCAGAAGGTCAGCGGGAGGCCGTCAGCCAAGATGATCAGCGAGAGGGTGTCGTTCCGGATCGCATCGCCGAAAGCGCCGAGTGCGTGAACCAGACTTAGGGCGTTTGATTGATGGAGAGTCGCATAATCCCGAATGTACCAGTCGCTAAAGGATTGAACAACCTTCTCCAACTCCGCATCCTCATGGCCGCTTTTGGTCTGCCAATGCCGATAGGGGATATAGGTCTTCTCCGTCCAGGCTATCCAAGCGGCCGGGTTGTCAAACGCAATCCCACCAGGCAGAAGGGGGCGAGGCGGCACGACAAGGTAGTCGAGTATCGCCAGTTCGGCGGCGTCGAGGCCAGGACAGTCTCGAAATTTATCCTTGATTGCCTGGACATCGCCTGTGCTCGCCGTAAACCGGCCCGCCGTCAACAGATCTCTGAGCAGTCTGAATTCCTTTAACAAGCGGCCGGAAGCGCAAAGAACCGCCCGTCGGAATGCATCTGAGGAGTCAATTTCTCCTTCGATGTCCCGGAAAAACATTTCGATCTGGGTCAAAGCCTCTTCGACGACTTTGCGTTCAAGCGCAAGTGTCTTGACTATTTCACCGGGGATGCTCCGCAGGAATTTCGCGCGCTGCAAGGGTACGACATATTCCATCAATTTCTCCGGATAACCGGAAAGCAGCGCCCAGAGGCTCAAGTCCTGCCATAACCGATCCGGTTCCTCGATGAGATTTTCGATTAGCGTTTTTTCCCATGTTGAGTCCGCATGACTGGTCCAGCGCTTGCCCTGTTCCCGGAGGCAGCGCAACAGCACGGGATTCCGGTCCAGTAGCACCCGTACTTCCGGCCGTGCAAGGATCGTAACCGTTTCCCCGATTCTTTCCCGAGCCAGGCGCTCCCCGCGAAATGCAACCCCAAGGAAATGGCCGAGCATCACATCCTCAAAACGGCAGCGGTGTTCCTGGCGGAGATCCAGGTCGAGGAGTTTCATGGCCGCGCAATCTTCATCGCTCAACCAGTCAGGAACGGTGACATTCCATGCATCTGCCAACAGGTCGCGCGCCGTCTTCTCTGTAAACCGGGCAGCCATGCGGATCTCTTCGCAGAATTTTTGCAGCCAGATGAAATGATGGCGCTTCCGGGCCCAGAAGATCAGGCTCATTCCTCCGGAAGCTTCTTCAGACAGGATGTGACAGGCCTTCACATAATCGGCATCCGTCTCCAGAAGACGAGCGCCCTCGGGCAGGTGGTATGTATGGTTCCCGATATAGCTGATTTCAGCGCTCATGCATCGCCCTTCCCGGTCAGATGTTGGCGGATGGCCTTTTCCAGTTCCGTCGCAGCCTCTTTGGTGAACAGCCTCTGTTGAACACCCTGCATGAGCAGCGACTTCAGTACAGCGATAAATCCGGGCAGGCTGTCCGGAACCTTAAACGAAGCCTCTTTGTTTCCAAAAAGATCCCGTTTTTCATTGATCTCATACTTCTTTGCTTTGTTGACGATTTCCACGGCGACCATGTTGCTGGCGTTGCCTTGCTCGTCCAGCGCCCGCATCTTCACAACGACGCTTGCCCTGTCTTTAACGAGGGCGGCAAGGTTCATCTTCTCCTTGAAGCGCAGAGCGCCCTCCGCCTTTTTCGGATCCTCACCAGCCGTCGTATAGATGATCTCCGTCGCGCCTTTTGGGACAGGCAGGATCAAGGTTTCGCCCTCTTCGACCTCGTAGGTCTTCTCCTTCATCTCCGGGATAGTAACCTCTGGCTTTGCCTCATCGATGGAAGCCTTGGCCAACTTGATTTTAGCCACATAGTCCGTCGTCTGAATCGTCGTCCAGTTTTCAACGGTATTGAAACCGTAGCTCTCCGGCAGTTTCTTGAACAGAAACACCCTTACGTCGTCCGTTTTGGCATACTGCGTCAGCATGTCGCACGCTTCGCCTTCGTCGTACTTCAATGGATCACGCTGGGTTGGACTCAGCCCCTTGTACCACTGGCCGATGGCGTTCTCACATTCCACCAGGTCTCCCTCGGTGCCGAACACCTCGCAAACCGCCCGGGCTACTGACTCCCGAAGGCGCTGGAGACCGGCATCCAGACGTTTTACATCAGCGCTAAAGGCCTCCCCGATCTCCTTCGCATCCTTCACCGAAAGATCGTTCCCGACAGGCTCAGCGCTGTAGAGGGAAGGCAGTCGGTGAAGGAGCAGATCGAATCTCTCCACCCGATCCGCACCATCGAGCAATTCACGAAGTTTTTTCAGGCGCGGCTGTTCTTTCTTTCCATAGAGATCCGCGATCCTGGCGGCGTCCGGCAGCGCCTGCCACCACTTTTTCAACTCCGCCATGGTCTTTTCGACGGAGCGGATTTCGCCGTGCTTCAACGCCGGCGCACGGACAGCCCGCGCCACTGCTTCCACCAGCCCCCGCTGCGCTTCAGAAATCTCGATGATCTCCAGAACCAGCTTGGTTCCTGGATCGGCTACGATTTGCATCGCATCGTCATAGCTGTCGATGTTCTTCTCTGCCGTCTTTGTTGTATCGGTGTAGACGCGCAGCCGCTCGCCGAAGGCGCGCGCGCAATGGGCGAGGGCGAGGATCTGGGTCGTTCCTCCCGCTCCGTAAGGCGCATTTCTGGTATCGTGCAAGAATGTTCCCAGAGCCAAAGTTTTTCCCGAAGGCAGTCCCTTCAGATCCCGGCATAGCGTTTTTAAGACGGGATAATTTTCGGAAATCCTGTCCGGGTCGCTTTCGCACTCGAAAAAGGTGACCGTTCCTTCCTCGCCCGTTTTCCTCAATGCCCCGGCGCCTTTGAGAAGCACCTTCTCCAGATACCGCTTTTCGCCGTGGTTGTCCGGATTGCCGTTGTCGATCATGACCCTGTCGGACTCCAGCAAGACTTTGACCGCCTGTTTCAGGGCATTGTTCCTGCCCGTTCGCCACTTGTCGTCGTGACAGAGGTTCAAATCGGGATGATTGATCCGGCAACGTTGCGTGTAGAGACGCTCGCATAGCAGATCCGCCGGCTGATGGCTCTGGCGGGGACAGTCCACGAGGACATGTCCGTCTTTCCCATACCAGCACGCCTTTCCGCCATCCATGATCTCCTGCATGAGGCGCTTCAAGCGAACCAGGTAACCGTCGTCGATGTTCTCAAAGATGTCCCGCAGACGCGATTCCGTCTGAGCGCTGATCTTTACGGCCTCGCTCGGCGGGAGAAAATGTCGGCAGGCTTTGACGCGCAGCAGAAGCTCCATGAAGGGTTGCGCCTCATGGGGAATCGCCACGGCCATGTTCCCATAGGGAATCTCTTTCACAGCCTCCCTGGCGACATGGATGTCGGTTTCGTTCTCGCAAAGGGCGTAAATCACGATGCCCTCGCCGCCGTCCCGTTCCTTGATAAATCCTTGCTCCCATTCATGGTGAAGGTCAGTCCAGAGTTTCTTGCCGAGATCCTTCGCCCGGATAAAGCGCCTTTGGAACCGCTTGTCCTCGTTGAAAGCCAGATTGTACTGTCCTGCTTTGAGGAAATCCCGCTCGTGTGGATCTGCGGCTTCGGCAAGAAGCGCGGCCAGTGGATCTTTCGGGTGGAGCGACTCGTCTGCCAGAAACCGATCGATCAGATCGTAGGGGTCTTCGCCCGTTCCGGCGGCCAGCTCAAAGGTCTTGGATTGCTGGCGGAAGAACACGGCGCCGGTTTTGACGAGGGCTTTCAAGTGACCCTCTATCTTCCGCTTTTCGGCGCCGGTCAGGCAGTAGAGACCGAACTGGATGTTTTCCTGGGTGGTAGGGATCTGGGTGAGTTCGTAAACGAGAATGGCGCGGAGGATGGCCAGACGCTCCTCCATCAATTCGCCGAACATGTCCCCCTCGCCGCTCTTTCGCAAGGTATCGAGACTGGCGTAGTAGCCGTTGACGAGCTGCCGCTGCCTTTCCCGCAGCTCTGTGTTTTTCAGAGAAAGCTCTCGCTGGAAGAAGAGGAACAAACGATCCGCGGTATAGAGACTGAGCTTGCCGCCGCCCGCGGTAATCTCCTCCTTCCCGATGAAATCGGCGTAGGACCCCTCCGCGCCGCCGACGTCGCCGGAAAAGAACGTAAACGCGCTGCGGGCGTCCGAGCCGATCTCAGATGAGAGGCGCAGGAGGCAAGCCAGGGCCATGGGGTGCATGCCATAGATATCCTCCAGCACCTTCTCCCGAATCCGACCCATGTCGGTGATCCAGGGGAAGAGGTTCAGTGAGGCGCAGGCAGGAAGAAACTGATCGAAGAGACTGGTCTTTGCTTGAATCTCCTCGCGCCAGGCGGCGGAATCCTTGTCCACTTCAACGATGGCGCCGATGATCTCTTCGATACCCTCGTTGAGCAGATCCACGGGGGTGATGCGGGCACTCATGACGGCTGCGTCGTCCTTGCTGTAACGATCGGCGTAGGCCTTGAAGTCCTTGTGAATGCAGCCGACGAAAAGGACGTTTGGCTCGTTCTTGCAGAGGGTCTCCATGAATCCCTGAAGCACGTCTTTGGCGTAGGCGGCCTTCTCCAGGGTGAACCCGAATTCGTCATAAAGAACGGCCAGCCCCTTGAACCGACTCTTGAACTGTTCATCCCGGAGCAGATTCCTGACGATGGGGATCAGGTTGCCCGACCGGGGTTGAAAGGCAAGTCCGCCCATCGTTTCGCTGAAGGCCGCATGAAACTGGCTCAACGCCTCTGCATCAAAATCCCGGAGCCGCGCCTGGAGCTGCTCAACTGAAGCGCCGGGCGCGATTCGGGCCAGGACTTTTCCGAAATCTTCATAGAAATTCCGGACCCCGCTTTCCCCCTTCTTTTCCCATTCATCGAGCAGGCGTCCGGCTTCGTCGAACTCCGACTGCAATGCCACATCGAGGTCGGCGGATCGGCAGGCGTCGAAGATCGCCTTCAGAACCACTTCCTCAAACCGCTTTCCGGAATGGTAGTCGCAAATGGCCACCAGGTATTGCCCATCTCTGCGGACATTCCGGAGCATCTTCGCCGTATCCGGATCGAGCTTTTCATAGTTTCCGAAAAAATTCTTCATGCCCGGATCGCCGCTGGAACGGCTGAGGGCGTTGGCCAGCATCAGGGTGAGATGGGATTTCCCGGTCCCGTAGGAGCCGCTCAGGAGGTAGAATTTCCGATCGCTGGGTTGGTAGAGTCCTCGACAAAGCCGTTCGAAGGCGGCCCGATGGGACTTGGTCGGCCGATACATGGCCATGCGGTCGGCGTTTTCCCTGGCCTCCTCGTAGGCGCTTTTGAGGTTGACGAAATTGGCATAGCCGGTTCTCAGTTTAACGACATCCGCGATTCTGGCCATTTTATCCTCCCAGCCTGAGGCACCTGGTTTTATATATGAACGCCTCTTCAATCTCCTATGGCGTGACGCTTTCGCTTTACGTTACGTACGCTGCCTTTCCGGCAATACCTCCTTGTCGAGCCTCGATACGATCTCTCGATGAACGCAATCGAACGCCTGCTGTAGATCGTAACCGGCACCGTCCGGCAGGAGTGGCTCAATATCACTGGCAAAGCCCGGATGTTTCATTTTGTCTCGGAGATTCTTCTCATAGGTGATGCCATCGACAACATTGCCCTCAAAATCCATGTAGCGCCGGAAGATTTCCACAACACGTTCGGCACTTGCTTTCCCTTCCGTAAGGCCCAGCCACAAATCGATGAGGTCACGCCCTTTTCTCCGCTGGTATAAGGCGCGTGTCTTCGTCCCGAGCAATTCATCAAGGGTATAGGTTGTAACCTCACAACTTCCCTGAAACCATCGGGAATCGACTGAAAAAGGAACCTTCCGGAATCCATCGACGGCAAAATGTTCCCGTGTATTGATTTCCACCTTCATGCGCATGGAGATCGCCGGAGATCCCTCTGTTTCCATTCTGTAAATCAACGTCACGGTGCCTTCCGCCCGATTGCGCCGGGGTGGTCCCAAGAACTCCCCTAAGATCCCTTGAATTTTGTCGATGATAGGTCCGATACCGCCTGGTTCGATCTGCACCAGATCGATGTCCTCCGAATAGCGACGAGGTGGGCTGAAGTGAAGTTTATGCAATGCCGTTCCCCCTCGAAATGCCAGTTGCCCGGCCAGAACGGGGTCCTGGAAGATCGCCGTCAGCGCCCGGCTCATGATCAGGTCCTGCTCTACCTGAGCATCAGAAATCCAGGGCGCCAAGTTGCGCCAACCGACAATGTGCGCCCAGGGGATCACAGATCCGCCTCCACTTCCGTATTGATCAACAGTTGCCAGCGCGAATCCTTTTTTGCGCCCCGTATCGGCAGCGAAGGTTCCAGTTTGGCCGGTAACGGTTTTTGCTCCTTGACCCAATGTTGCAGATCATCCGCCAGCGCTGAATGACCGGCTTTTTCCAGCAGCCATCCTAATCTCTGTCCATAGGCAAGATTATCATCGGCTTCGACGGCGCTCACGAGCTTGGCCCGATCCATGTTTTCGCCCAATTCCTGCAAGACCGTCAACACCCGGTCAAGACCGCCGATCGCCCTGGCATAACGGATCAGGTCGATGACGGTACTTTCTGGGGTGGAAACAGGAATGAAGCCGGTTTGTACCTTGGTGGAAATCACCGGCGTTACCTCTAAGTTTTTCTTGGAAAAAAAACGGATGGAGAGGCTTTTAACCTGAAGTCGCCGCAGAGGTCCGGTGGTGACCACCTGAAATTGCTGGGGCTGTTGGTGGGCAGCGCCATGGATCGCTGCCGCGCTCAACAGGCCTACGTAGTAAGACCGCTTCATATGCGCCATCAGATCGGCGATAAACCAATCGGCGGGTAAAACATGGGAGGAGCTGAATTCCAGAGGGACAATGATATAGAAGCCGCTGAGAATTCTTTGGATTCTGTCTTTTTTTTGCAACCGCGAAACCGCCATCTTAAAAGCGATTTCACTCATTTGCAGATTCTTGATTGCTTCCTCACGGGAGAAAAAATAAAGCCCCTGAGCCTGTCGGGAATCCACCCACTCGGCCAACTTGGAAGGGACAGGGGCATTGATCTTTTCGGGCAAGGCGACCCTCCATGAAAGTTAATTTTCGCAGATAGTATCGGAAGTCGCTACTTTTTGCAAACGATAACTTTCTGTTTGAGGTTATGGTTTCTCCAATTCTCCATTACTTGCTGGTTTTTCCTCTTTCATCCCTCCAAGACTCTCGTATCCGCGTTTATTTGCGATTCGAACAGTGACTTGGTTAGCCAAAGTTTCTCGACTTACACGAGAATTTGCCCGAACGCCAAGAATGACTGCAATCTCTCGGAGATCATTAGTCGTGTATTTTGGATCACGAGACAAGGCATCTCTCATCTGGTCGATTGTCAATCGTTCGAGTTCACTGAGAATATACTTTGTACGTTCTGAGGCTTGTGGCGAAACCTGTTTTACCTTTCTTGATCGCTTCTGCTCAATCCCGAAAGCGCGACTAATCAGCGGATTATCCTCGGCGCGTCCCAAGAGCATTTCAACGCGCTTGAGGGCCACAGATAACTGATCCATGTCATCTCTTGTGGGAAGCTGTTCAAGGTCGCGCTGGGCATTCTGCAGGTAACTGATCAGCGCTTTAAGAGATTCCTGCATATCTCGTTTTTCTTCAACAGACGGTAGAAAATCGACCAACTCGGAGAAAACTTGAAGGAAGCGGCGCGCGCTTCCGATTCGTCCCGGTCCAACAGGCTTACTCATGGGAACCTCCTTAAAAACTCACGGGTAATTGATTGATATTCATCTTTTCGGGCTGCTCGCTTTGCGTTTTGACTATCGTGCGCCCATACAGGTACACTTGCTTCTGCGGCTTCACTGTAACCGATCAGTTCAGTGGTGTGTTCATCGAAGCATGCCCCTTCCCCGAGCATCTCTTGAACCTGCTGCATTTTTCCCTGATGCGTTGTGGTAAGAAGCGATCCTCCGATCCGGACTTTCACAAAAATGATGCCACCGAGTTGACCGACCGACATTCCGTACTTGGAGCCTCCAGCAAATATTCTTGCTGATTCTATCAGCTTGCCAATTTTTTCCACCTTCTGCCGAAGAATACTGAGCCCAATTGTCGATAGATGATCTGGGATCGCGGTCACTATATAGTGGCTGCTCGCCGCCAAGGCATTTTGTGTCATCAAGTAAAGATTTGGAGGACAGTCGATCAGCACATAGTCGTACTTATCTTCTACATCCGTCACGATCTGGCGCAGGAAGTTACGCTCGCGTAAGAACGCCTCGGAATTCTTCCGTAGCGCCTCCAGACTTGGCATTGTCCCTGTAAATGACGCCCCACCAAGGTCTTCGCCGATTAAGTCAATGTCGCAGGGTATTAGGTCTAGACCTTCGATTCGGTACCTGCCTTCTACATTAACAGGCGAACGCCATATAAACCTCTTTGTGTCCAATGCTTTTTTGTCAAGGAATCTTCGATATAGGTTTGCAATTGTTCCGGTTCTTTTTTTGAAATTCTGCCAATCATCAATAGGCGCACAAAGGAAAGTCAGGTTCGTCTGTGGGTCAATATCGATTAAGAGTACGTCCTTCTTGTGATGCCCAGCGAGAGAACAACCCACGTGGTATGTTGTCGTAGTTTTACCAACTCCACCCTTATAGTTGATGAAACACAAAACCTTAGCTCTTGGCATGGCGACCCTCCTTCTCAGGACCATCGATAGTATTACACAAAATCCTGCAATTCAGTTTCCATGACATCTGCGTATATGCCCTTAAGCTGAAGTTCTTCGCTGGGCTGTTCAATATGTGGATCGAGAATTAATTCAAACCGGCCAAGGGGCATATCCATTCCGTCGTCACGAAAGAATCCCGTTTGTCTGTCTGCATCCATCCAGATCAAGACGTCTGCCTCATAATTCCAGTTTCGTCTGATTCCATAGGCGGGTCCCGTAAGATTACTGCTACCAACAAGGGCTGCAACAGGGTGGTGATTATTGGTCCGAATTGCTATCTTGGCGTGCCAATTCTTCTTAGGTGCGTAGAAAGGCACCACATTAATACCGTGATATCGAAGGTCTTCGATAAAGTTGCGATAGTAAACCTCATAATAGTCGGGATAGAACTTACCGGCAATCGTCGTGAGCGTTCCTCCTGCACATCCGGCTAAAATCGATTGGCGCAATCCATCGTCCAAAACATTGTACCGGCCGTCATTAGGCTGCCAGATATACCCAGAACAAAGAATCGCCGAATCCCCTGCCGGCGACGTGAGGAGCATTTCGAGCATCCTCCGAAAAGGACTCTGTTCTGCGTCTTTCCTCAAAGCTATCTTTATCGGCATATTCTAACCTTTATAACGAATGGCCAATACGGTCATACTCCTCCAGGCATTTGCGTTTGGACATGAATTCGCCGAAGGCTTGTTCTTCCTTGCGTTTAAGAACGGGGAACGTGCCAAGGATATAGGCAAATTCGTCGCGTGATAAGCCATAGAGATGGGCGACGTAGGCATCGATTTCCGCCCGCAACTGGGCGCGGTCGCCGGTATCGCGCCTGTCGGCTTTCCGATCATGGACGCCGCACGCGGAAACCCATTTTGGTGTCAGATTGGCCGCCTGCTCAGCCAGGCCACGGCGAATTACCTGTTCATGTTCCGGCCCGTAGGAATCGATTGATAGTTTTCCGGATGGATACCAGAAATCAGATCTTCTGAAATCCTCCCTGTAGAGTTCTTTCCATAGATCTGCATAGGATTCATCCACACAGACGAGTCTTGCACACCGAGCAACAATCGGAAGGAAAAGGGTGGCCGTTTCCCTGAGTCTTGGTATCGGCATGGTATTGACGAAGTGCATGTCAAGATGGGTGGTGATCTTGAAACGGATGATGAAGTCGCTGATGAATGAATTGAGGACGGCCACCAGGAATGCTGTCTCGCTGGGTCCGATATTTTCAATGGGATTACCGTCATTATCCGGCGCCATCCGGCGAATAACGAGATTCGTATGTGGACATACAGCTCTTTTCGGAATTATAGTCGCAAGGAAGGTCCTTTCATTTGTGCTTGCAGCTATGTTGCGGAACGCGCCTCGATAAAGTTGGTAGTCGTAAACTTTGGGTTCTCGTTTCTTCTTTTTCAGCACCCGCCATCGGCTTCTCAGTTCATCCCTACGGACGATACTCTCTTCGATCCAGTAAGAAACGGGGGAAAATTGATGATCGTATGACCAGATGAGCTTGCCCTCGTAAAGAGGACATCCTCGCCCCTCCACATTGAACAAATGGCTGTCCGAGGACATGTTGAATTCCTGCGACAATTCGACGTTCCATGCGTCCTCCAGCCGACCACCTAACAGAGGATGTTTCCCGTAAATCTTATCCGCGACATCCGCGTCTTGCTGGGATCGGAATTCCATCAGGGTAAGCGAATCGGGAGAATATCTCCGGACTTTCTCCGGGCTCATGTGCGAAGCTTTTGCCTCTATAACCGGTAACCTTTGGGGGTCATGTTGCATGAAGGCGCAGCGGAAAGATTCCGTGTCCGCCCCTCTTTCCGTACAAAAAAGGATAAACTTGAAACGTCCGTCTACGGCGGGAAAAACGGTAGGCCAGCGATTCTCGAAGCCGTAGAGGCACTCGATGCGGCTGTGCTCCAAAAAAAGCCTTCGCAACGGCAAGCAGCCTTGATCAGTGTAGAAACCGCTCGGGGCGACGATGCCCAACCGGCCGCCCTCACGAAGCAAATGAAAAAACCTCTCCAGGAACGCCCTATACAGATCGATCTTGCCAACCGTTAAGGCCAAGAAAGCCGCAGGCTCTTTTGCATAAGCCGCAGCCTCCTGAAAAGACTTTGAGTACGCTTCCCATTTGATAGCCATATCCGGATGCTTTTCGTGCAGTTCCTTGATCCGTTTCAATGCCTCCTGTTTTCCATACTTCCGGAAATTCGGATCGTACTGAGTGTAGAATTCCTGTGTGCTCGGCTGCAACACATCCCAGGGCGGATTGCCGACGTCGGCGTCGAATCCGGCACCTTCTCCGGTGAAGACGTCGGGAAACTCCAGGGGCCAGTGGAAAAAACGGTGGCTTCGGGCCAGGTCATTCACCTTGTCGTTCAGCTCCAACTCCGCGACGGATGCGGGTCCGTCGCCCCGGGAGAGACGAAGAAAGAGGGCTTCGTAGTCGTTCGGCTGCACGGCGCCGTCCATCAGATAGGCGGTATAAAGATCGGCCAGAGGAATCAAGGGGGTGATGCTTTCGATCCAGGCCTCAGCGTGAATCTCTTTTTGGCGGTCCGTGTCGTCTTCAGCGATGTCGGCGATGGCGGCCAGATCGCGGGCGGCTTCTCGAAAGGCTTCCGTCAGCGACTCCGGCAGGGGCAACGCGACTTGTTGTTCGTCTCTGTTTTTCCGTTTGGCGTCTTTGGCGCGTTCCGGAATTTTCTCCAATTGGGAGAGGGAACGGATGCCGATGAGGCTGTTGCCGCAGCGCAGGTGATGATCAAGGAACGTGAGCTTGTGGTCGCGGGCAAAGCCGTTGAGCCACAGGGAGAGCTTCGCCAGGTGGACGGCCAGCGGATTCATGTCAACGCCGTGGAGACAATGGCGGGTGATGAGACGCCGCCAATCGTTCGGCTCGCAGGTTGTAGTAGCAGCCATGCCCTCGACGTGGGGGATCTCGGCGAGGAGGCTGACGATGAAGTCCGTGATCTGGTTGGCGGCGTTCACGAGGAAATGGCCGCTCCCCATCGCAGGGTCGCAGAGTCTGAAGCGAAGAACGACCTCCCGGACGAAACGCTCCAGCAAGGCGATAGCCGACTGGGCGGCGCCGCGTCGGGTCGTGACGTCGTGGCCTGTCTTCGCCTCCTGGATGAAGAGATCGAACCGCTCCCGGCAGTCTTTTTCGAAGCGGTCACGGAGCGGGCCGATGACTGCCTTGGCGTTAAGAAAATGGACCAGACTCTCCGGCGTATAGTATGAACCGGTCTGCTTGCGCTCCAGGGCAGACTCACCGAACCAGACCTCGCCTTTCCGGATCAGGCTATCCCCTTTGCGTTGTGCCGCCTCCGATGCCAGAAGAATCTCCACGCCTTTTTTCGACTTGCGGCGGATGCGGTCCGCGTCGGCCAGTGTTACAGTGAATTCCAGGATCGTTTCGTACATCTCCCCCAAGTGGCGCACCTCCAAATCCAGATAGGGGATCGGGTATTCCTTTTCCGCGTCGCCGTCATGGGGTTCCACCCAGGCCATCAGGTAGAGGGCGCGGGAGAGAAAGTCGTTCCGGAGTTGCTCCTTGCCGAGAAACTTTTCTTCTTCGTCGTCGAAAAGACCGCCGTTATAGCCCATGATCCCATATTCCGGATCGCCGTCGTTGACGGCGCCGATGAGCCCTTTCAGGTGCTTCCAGAGGTCGTAGCCGTCATGGTCCGTCCGCTTGCCCCAGCGAAAACGATGGGCCTCACGGCAGAGGGCGCCGATGGAGTGCTCGGCGTAAATCTCCCGCTTTTCGATCTGAGAGGGCAGAAGGCTGCGGGCTTCGGCATAGAAGAGAAAAAGGCAGCGGTAAAGGAGCTTGACGGTGCTTGCGAAGATCTCCCGCCGCTCGTCGTCGGTGTACGCGTCGCCTTTTCGGGGTGTTTCAGCGATGAACCCGTTGCAGAGGTATTGGAGCACCTCGTCTATCTGTGCCAGGAGGGGAGATTTTACCTTTTCTTCGAGGATCTTCTCGGAGGCTGCCATGTCCCGGTCGAGACGGCAGGTGTAAACCCCCAGCTCGCGAGCTTCTCCCTCCTGGTTTTCCGCTTCGTCCTCCAGATCCGGTGTGAACGAATCCACATGGAAGCATCGCTCAAAGAGGGCGTATTCCTTCTCGTCGTCGCCCGTGAGGGCCTCAGAGAGGGGGAGCTCGACGTATTCCTCGAAGGGCTTGCCGGTACGGGTCGTGTAAAGGCGCCAACGATCGCCGTCGGTCAGGATGCCCCAGTTGAGCTTACGCTGCCGCAGTTGGGCAATCAGCTTTCCCGGCAGGAAGCGCCCGACGGTCGCGTCGCCCAGGTCGGATCTCGGCTCTGCAAGACAGAGGACGGCGACGGCGTTGGAGAAACCGTAATCCTCATAGAGGGGATACATTCCCGGTGTGTCGGTTCGGGCCGGCGGAACGAAGGAAAGATAACCGAGGACCTGCTTGATAAAGGTGTTCCAGAGGGTATCCCCGCTGTTTCTGTCGGCAGTATGGGCAGTGTGCCTGAGCGTGGCCATCCGCCCTCGCCCGGCGTCGTCCAAGGCCGCTTGCGTGCGGATGTCGTCGATGAAAAGGGTGCTGAAGAGTCCGTGGTTTCTCATTTTATCCTTACATCAGAGCCAGCGTGTCCCGCTGATCGACGGTGAATCGATGCTGTTTGAATCGGTCGAATTTATACGCAGCCAGGATCCGATCGTGTTGCATGACGAAAAGGAGGGCCGGTTTCCTGTCCCACATTTCGACCTGTCGGGCAAATGTCTCCTGGACGCTGGATTGACTGGTCCATGCGGCCTTCAAAAATTCAAGGCCGGAGACGACCAGGATCGGGTTTTGGCCGCGTTCGGCAAGTAAGCGAAAAAGATCGCTCACGGAAAAGGCGCTCAGATTTTCTGCGAGATTCGCTTCGTTGGCAAAGAGGTCCAGAAGATGGAGGTGATCCGCGCCGGATTGCCGAGCGAGTTCAGCTGCCCAGGCCTTTTGCCCGGTGTAGTCTTGGGTGAATAAAATGCACGCCCTGCCGCGGGGTCGCTGGGAAAGGGATCGAGTCAACGCTACCACATCGATGGGATCATCCAATCAGGCGACCTCCTTTATTTGTGTTCCGGCGTGGGACTCTCATAATAACTCTTCAGAAGTGATAGGGCGGAAAGGCCTTCCCTGAGACGCACCTGGTCGAGGTTGTGCGTGCTTTCATACCGCAGCCAACCGTTCTCGTGAAGAAACTCTATGGCTTGTCGGAAGGTCGTCTCGTCGAATCCAAAGAGAAATGGCGGCGATCCCTTCGCTTCGCCGACTTCTCGCACCTGAAGAAGGTTCTCTCCCCGGCTTGCGGCATAATCGTAAATCATTGCGCAGAAAACGGCCGGGACGACGTCAAACCGGCGCTTGCGGAACAGGAGCCCATCGGCACTTTGGTGGAGAATCTCCAGTTTCTTGAAATTCCTATTGAGGTAGGCATCGACGACGAAGCGGACCTCCTCATGGAGATGCTTACCGACGGTCAGGTCGGTGTATTGCTCGGATACGGCGCTTCGCAGATCGGCGAGCCATTGGGCTTCAGTGGCGGTCCGTTCCGATGGAAGAAGGCTATTAAAAATTTCATACCAGACCAGGTTTCGAGGATTTCCGGCGCCCTTGTAGTGACACCATTGGAGGGTGCCGATTTTCTCCAGTAAAATGTCGTTTGCAGCAATCAACGCACCCACAGGAGTAAGGGTTTGCACGGCGGGCTTGATCAGCCCCAGGGCGCCCCCTATGCTCACGACGCTTTCGATCTGGCGGTCAGCGAACCCGGTGCTCTCCTGGATCGCCTTACGGAAGATCCTTTTTTCGGCGGCATGTTCCGCGAGATAGTGCAGGACACGGGACAATTGCCCGAATTCGAGCAGATAGCCGTTGCTGAGCTGGAGTTTGCGGCGAGGTTGAGCCATGACGACTGTCATTTCCTGGTCGATTTTTTAACGATATTGCCCTGATTATCCATGACGCCGACAGTGGTATTAGCCGTTGCCTCAAGCGCCTTTTTGACCGCCTCCTGGTTCACGCCTGCGACGTAAACGGGACCGCGATACCCCTGCAACTGCCCCAATCCTTCCTGCACACTGGTGGCGGTTTCAACCTCAACCGTTATTTTCGGCGTCTTGATGTCGGGACCCTCACTTTGAGTTTCGGTTCCAAACTTCTTGGCGATACGATTCGCTGCAATTTTGTGCGATCTTTCCTCGGCCATAACGGTAACCTCCCTCCTTCAATTTTGGTTTGTCTTGTATCCAAGAGAACTTTCGTCGGACGGCTCTTTGCATTTGAACCTTTTTACTTGAAACTGCAGGAGGCCATGGCAGAAATATTTCTCCCATAGCGGCCGTGATCATAGGTCAATCACTGCAATTTTTCAACACCATTTCGGTAATTCGTGCTGCCCCAGGTAAACTTAACCCGAGAGGTATTGAAGCAGGGATTTGAGGCTATTGTGCCTTCACATCTTTCAATCGGAAGTCAATGAACTTACGAGAGGAGAAGAAGTGTGGCTTTGTCTTTGAAGTCCTGTAGGAGTAGAAAACCGGGCCGATTCATGACATCAGGACGGCGCGGATCAGGAGCCCCGCAATTTCCCTGACGGCATGATATGTATAATATTGAGCGGAACCGGTCCTTGACCCTAGGGATTACAGTTTGAAGACGCGCCGCGCGTTTTCGCGCAGGAACAGGGACTGCGTTTCCCCGTCCAGACCGAGGGTGTTGAGATCGGCCAGGCATTTTCCGGGCGTGACCATGGGATAGTTCGTCCCGAAGAGGACCTTCTTCTTCCCGTTTGCCTTCATGTAGGCCACGAGTTCCGGCGGGAACCGCTTCGCCGTGTAGGCCGAGGTGTCGATGTAGACGTTCGGGTGCTTCGTCGCCACGGCGATCATCTCCGTCGTCCAGGGATAGCCGATGTGCCCGCACACGAAGGTGAGTTCCGGGAACTCGATCGCCGCCACGTCGATGTAGGGGATCGGCCGCCCCGGCTCGGACGGACAGAGCGGCCCCGTGTGACCCACCTGGAGGCAGACGGGGATGCCCAGCTCGACGCACTCGGCGAAGAGCGGATAGTAGCGCCGGTCCGTGACGGGGAGATCCCACAGCCACTGGACGATGCGCAGCGCCCGGAACCCGAGGTCGCGAACGCAGCGCCTCAGCTCGCGCACGGCCGCCATGGGCCGGTACAGATCCACGGCGGCGACGCCCACCAGCCGGTCCGGGTACCGGCCGATGAATCCGGCCACCTCGTCGTTGGAGATCAGATCCCCGCGCGGCCCCCACCAGGCGCAGATGAGCGCCTGCTCCACGCCGCCCTCGTCCATGGCCGCGAGGGTCCACTCGAGGGGCAGCTCCTCCGTCAGCGTCCCCATCCCGGTCCAGCGGCGCAGCGATTCGAACATGGGCTGGTTGATGAAGCGCAGCGTCGGGTGCTGGAGCCAGGCGTCGATCACACCGGTCCGGTTCATGGTTTGTTCTCCTTCCTAAACGCCTTGACGCGTTGATGTCCCCCTGGGATCGCCTTGAATCACTGACGCAATGTCCGACGGATGAAGGGTTCGCTCATCATCGGCCGGATCCTTGTTTGATGGACATCCATGAGGGTCTTTTCCGCCCTGCCGGAGGGGGAGGGCCTGCTCGTCCTGTCAAGTGCCCGCATCGCCGAAGCCGATTTTCCGCGCATGGGCGAACTGCACCTGCCAGTTCAGGGCGGGGTGCGCACGGGCAATGACCTCCGCGCCGACGCGGGCCACGGAATCGGCGTCGAGGGCCACCGGGTCGGCGCCGCCGGCAAACCCGAGGTCCGCCGCGATCGGCTCGGCCTTGCCGGGCAGGCAGTCGCACTCGGCGCTGATCCGGATGAGGGCGTTGATCAGGACGGTCCGGCCGGCAATGGCCCGCCAGACGGCGGCGGCGGTCTCGACGAGCTTTTCCTGGAAGACCTCGTGATCCTCCCCCCAGAGGATCTTGAGCGCCAGCTCCGGGCACTGGGCGATGCACTGGGCGCAGCCGATGCACGCCTCGAGGTCGAAGGTCGGGTATGCGCCCGCCTCCATCCGCGCCGCCCCGGAAGGACAAACGTCGACGCAGATCCCGCACTGAATGCATTTTTTCTCCTTGAGCGCGGGTTTCACATCGGCGTGCATGCGCTGCTTCTGGGCGCGGGACGCAAAACCCATGGAGAGGTTCTTGATCGCGCCGCCGAAGCCGCTGGCGAGGTGCCCCTTGAAGTGAGAGAAGATGACGAAGCCGTCGGTCTTCGAGACGATGTCCGCCACCTGAACCGTTTCGAAGTGGGTGTAGCCGGCCGGGAGATCGATGACGTCGCGGCCGTCCATCCCGTCGGCAATCACGACCGGGCAGCCGAGAAACGCCTCCGTAAAGCCGTGCCGCGCCGCGGTTTCTAGCGCGTCCTTCGCGGTGCGGCGTCCCCCGGAGTAGAGCACCGACGTGTCGAAGACGAAGGGCCGGTATCCGCCCCCGGTGAGCCACCCGGCGATTTCCCGGGCATAGACGGGTTCGAGGTAGCTCTCGTTCCCGATCTCCCCCCAGTGGAGTTTGATGCCCACCGAGCCGCCCGGGACAAAGGGGCGCGCGAGCGACGGAAGCAGTCCACGCAGCGCGGAGAGCGCATCGGGGTGCGCTTTGTCGAAGCCGCAGAAGTGAATCTTCATCATTTCTCCTTCCCCCTGCTGTCCGGGCCGTCTCCCCAGATTTCTCTTCAGCATGCCTCGTGCATCTTGAAGACATTGAACAGCATGCCCATGGCGACCATGTTGGCGCCGAGGCTCGCGGCGTCGAAGATGTCGGAATCGCTCCAGCCGAGCCCGCGCAAGGCCTCGATGTCCCGCGTCTCGATCTCCTCGGGGGCCGAAACGGCCCGGGCGACGAACTTGAGCATGGCCTTGTCCTTCTCGCCGAGCTGCGCCTCGTCCGGATTCTTGCGCGCCGCCGCAATCTGCGCGTCTGTGAGCTTGCCCAGCAGTTTGAGGAGGTTGGTGTTGAGATCGACGCAGTACGGATAGTCCGTGTTGAAGGCCACGACCAGGCGGATGTAGGCCTGGAGCAGCGGCCCCAGGTTCGGGTGGAACATGAAGTACTTCATCTGCTGGCTGGAGATGGCGAAGAGGTTGGGGCTGGCGCTCGAGAGTTGCAGCGGCTTGGGAATCGCGGGCATGATCTTGAGGATCTCGTCGTAGAATTCCCTGACTTTTCCGGAGGCGGTTTCGGCACTTTGGGTTTTGATGATCGCCATGGGGGTCTCCTTTCTCGGGATCCGGGGGTCCGGATCGGGGGTCCATCGCGTCGGCGGGCGCTTACCCCGGCGTTTTCTCGGGCGCCGGATCCTCTTCCGCATGGGATTCGCCGTACATCTCCCAGACGGTCAGGAGGAGCGCCGCGAGGATGGGTCCCAGGATGAAACCGGAGACACCGAACACGGCGATCCCTCCGAGGGTGGACAGGAAGATGAGCAGGGAGTGCATCTGGACATCGCGCCCCAGCAGGATGGGCCGCAGGAGGTTGTCCACCATGCTGATGACGAACACCCCGGCGGCGAGAATGGTGATCCCCTCCCACAGATGACCGGTCGCGAGCAGGATGATGCCGGCCGGCGCCCAGACGATCGAACAGCCGATGCCGGGAATCACGGAGAAGAAGATCATGAGCAGCCCCCAGATCAGGGGGCCCTCGATCCCGGTGAGGAAGAAGAGGATGCCGCCCAGGCTCCCCTGCAGGCCGCCGATGATGACCGTCACCTTGAGCGTGGCCCGGGCCGTCGCCGCGAAGCGCTCGAACAGGCGCCGCCCCCGCGCGCCGCCGATCGGCAGCATCCGCCCCAGCGCCTCGGCCAGCCGCTTCCCGTCCCGGAGGAAGAAGTAGAGCGCGTAGAGCATGACGCCGAACTTCACGATGAACACGAAGGTGTTCTGCGTCAGGTTCGACAGCGTGGCCACGATGAAGTTCGTGACGCCCCTGGCGATATCCGCGATCTTCTGCGTGAGCAGGGCCTCGTCGATGTGCAGCCGGTCGAGAAACGGGTGGTTCTTGATGCCGATCAGAAAGATCTTCATCTTGACGCCGAGCGGCCCGCTGTCGATGGAATCGTAGAGCATCAGGGATTCGCCGACGAGCAGCGTTCCCACGAGGACGGCCGGCAGGATGATGAGCAGGACGATGACGACGAGCACCAGGGAGGCGGTCAGATTCGGGGCCTTCGTCCAGCCGTGGAGCTGCCGGTACAGGGGCGAGAAGAGGATCGCGATGACGGCGGCCCAGAAGAGGGCGAAGAAGAAGGTCTTCAGCATGTAGAAGAAGACCAGGGTGACCGCGATCAGGACCGCATAGAAGAAGGCGGTGCGGATCTTGTCGTTATCCCTCGCTTCCATGGTCGCTCCTCGGCTTCCGGACGACGGCTTGATGAACCGGCTGGTCACAGGCTTTCGACTGACACCTATCCTTTCTGGGCCGTGATTGCAACCAATAGTTGCGCCGGATCGGGAACCCTTCGCCGGGATCACCCTTTCCGGATGGCGATCCTGTACGCACCGGATTCTTCGCTGATGCCGTCAAGCGTCCATCCCCTGCTCGCTGCAGCGCGCGAAACGTTTTCCCTGGATGCATCGCTGTCGACCAGGACGATCAATTCATCTTCATTTCCGGCCTTGATGCCCTCGAGGGTCATCAGGACGGGGTGCGGGCACGACAGTCCGCGGGCATCGATTGTCTTCGCCATCGTTTCTTCCTCCTTCACGCCATTTTCTCTCTCATGGTAAAGCCGATGAACAGGCACACCGCGAAACCGGTGACGACGGCCGGAATCCCGTACGGGCCAACTCCGGCCGGTGAACTCGCCAGGCCGAAGTTGTGGGCGATCGCGGCGCCGACGATCATGCCCAGCACGAAGATGGCGGCGTCGCCGTCGCCCTCGCCGGACAGGAAAAGCTGTCGGCCGGGACAGCCGCCGGCCAGACAGAAAGCCAGACCCGAAAGGGCCATCCCCAGAAAATTCCAGACATGCATCGCGTGGGCGACGGGTTGTCCTTCAAATCCTGGCTTGAACTGCCCCAGGAAGAAGTTGACGACGAAGGCCGTCACGATCAATGCCACGAATCCCGACAGGAGATGCGTCTGGCGGAAGAGCACGAAATCCCGGATGGCCCCCATCGTGCAGAAGCGGCTCCGCTGGGCGAGAAAACCGATGAGAAGACCGGCGCCCAGAGAGATGAGCAGCGGGGCGTGCATCGAGCCCGGACCCTTGAGGCTGTAAAAAAGCACGCCGCTCTTCGCTTCGCCCGCGATCGGGGGAAAGACGAACAGAAGGCCGAGCAACCCCGCCATGAACAGGGGAAGCATCCACCCCGCGGCCGTGTGCGTTTTTTGCGTCCGTCCCAGATTGTAGCCGCCCTTCAGGAACAGGGTGCCGATCCAGATGCCGCAGACGAGGCCCAGGAGTCCGAGAATGGCGTTCCCGTCGCCGCCCGCCAGCCGCAGCGCCGCCCGCCAGGGGCATCCCAGAAAGACGAGCGCCCCGATCATGGCAAAAACGCCGAGAAAGAAGCGGACGATCGGCGCCGAACCCAGACGGGGGCGGAATTCCTTGAACAGGTACGCGGCTATCAGCGACCCGAGGACGAAGCCGATGATTTCGGGACGGATGTACTGAACAATATCGGCCCGGTGAAGACCGAGGGCGCCGGCGATGTCCCGTTCGAAGCAGGCGACGCAAACCCCCATGTTTCCCGGGTTTCCCAATTTCTGCAGGAGCGGCGCCAGGAGGCCGATCACGACCCCGACGCCGATGATGCCCCAGCTCCCCGCAAAGATGTTCTTCATTCTATCCATCGACCTCCTCCTTCCGCCCGTTATTCGGCCGGTTCCGAACAAAACACAGACCTTCCCTTTCCGGCGCGCATCCGTCTTATAGGCAGGCAATATGAATATGTCAAATTCATATTAGTAATAGCTGGCGGTAATCGATCGAGATCGTTCATTCGCCGGGACAGCGTCGGGTTGTTCTTCTTTGACTTGGTCAACGGGGAAGGGTGCCGCTCGGATCCGGCCTCACTTCAAGGGATGGACGGCGTCGATCTCGACCTGTCCTTCCAGCGCCCGAAGGATGCGCTCTTCGAGACCGGACGGAAAGCGCAGGCACACGCCGCAGTCCGAGCTGATGTGCCGGGGAACGGGGATCAGTTTGTGGGGCAGGCCCGCCGCCAGCAGGATCTTTTCCGCCTTGATGGCGTAACTGACCGACTGGAACACGAGCACCCCGTAGGTCTCTTCCGGCGTCATGGCTGGATCAGCCGTCCCGCGCGGGACATCAGGCCGGCGATGTCGTACATGTTGGAGATCGTCCCCACGGCGACATCGGCGGTGAGATTGAAGTAGTTCGCGCAGGTTCCGCAGACGAGCATCTCCACGCCGGCGGCGGCCAGCGCCTTGAGGTCCTCGAGCGCCGGGGAGTCCTTCACGGTGAGACGGACGCCGCCGTTGTAGAAGATCATGGCGTCCGGCTTGCGCTCCTGCTCTCCGAGGACGTGCAGAAAGGTCCGGACGAGAAGGCCGCCGAGCTCGTCGCTCCCCTCACCCATCCGGTCGGAGGAGAGAACAATCACAAACGGGCCGGACGCGGCGGCCCCGGTTCCGCAGGCCGTCAAATCGGCTTCGGCGCGGCTCGGGTCCGCCCCCGGCCGTTTTGTCAGGAGGATACGGAAGGTCCCGTCCCCCGGATCCTCCGTCTGGACGTCGCAGCCGCTGCTCACGCCCAGGCGGCGCACGTTTTCCCGGGCGATTTCGTTGTCCACGATCACGACCACGCTCGCCTCACGCTCCAGGGCCCTCTTCGCCAGGATCACCGGCTGCGGACACCCCAATCCCCGGGCATCGACGATTTCACGTTCGTTCATGGATGGTTCCTCCTCGGGTGTTTTTGCCTTCAGATTCCGCTGCGCAACCGGTCCACGGCGTCGAGGGCGGTCCGGATCTCCGCCTCGGTGTTGAAGTAGCCGAAGCTGAAGCGGAGGGTGCCCGTGGGCGCCGTTCCGATCGTCCGGTGGGCCGCCGGGGCGCAGTGCAGACCCGGCCGGGACAGGATCCCGAACCGCTCGTCCAGCTTCAGGGCCGCCTCCGCCGGATCGAGACCCGCGATCCGGAACGAGACGACGGGCATCTGCCGGGAGGCCGCCTTCGGGCCGTAGACCGTCACGCCATCGAGATCCCGGAGGCCGGCGAGAAACCGCTCGGTCAGGGCCTCTTCACGGCGGCGGATGGCGTCCACGCCCCGTGCGGCCACGAAACCGGCCCCGGCGGACAGACCGGCGATGCCGACGGTGTTCGGGGTGCCCGATTCGTAGCGGTCGGGCATGAAGGCGGGCTGCTCCTCGAACTCGGAGCGGCTCCCCGTGCCGCCCCGCATGAGGGGCGGGATCGCCTCCTCCAGCCCTTCCCGGATGTAGAGCCCGCCCGTCCCCTGGGGGCCGAAGAGCGACTTGTGCCCGGTGAAGGCGAGCAGATCGATCCCCATCCGGCCGACGTCGACGGGCAGGGCGCCGGCCGTCTGCGCCGCATCGACGCAGAAGAGGAGCCCGCGGTCCCGGGCGATCCGGCCGACGTCGGCCACCGGCATGATCGTCCCCGTGACGTTGGAGGCGTGGGTGAGAAAGACGGCCTTCGTCTCCGTCCGGATCGCCGCCCGGACGTCGTCGGGATCGAGTTCGCCCGCGGCGGAGCAGTGAACGACCGTCAGGGCGACGCCCGCGGCCTCGAGGGCGCGCAGGGGACGCATGACGGAGTTGTGCTCCATGCCGGAGGTGATCACGTGGTCGCCGGGTTTGATGAGCCCGACGGCGGCGATGTTGAGGGCCTCCGTCGCGTTTTTCGTCAGAACGATGCGGAGGGGATCGTCGACCCCGAAGAGTCCGGCCAGGACCTCCCGCGCCGCGAAGATCACCCGGCCCGCCGCGATGGACAGCCGGTGGCCGGAACGCCCCGGGCTCCCGCCGCCGTCCTCCATGAACTGCCGCATGGCCCGCAGGGTCTCGGGGGGCTTCGGAGAGGAGGTCGCGGCGTTGTCGAAGTACAGGATGTCCGGGGTCATGTCCTTATCCCTTTCGCCGCCGCTCAAGGATCCGGCCGGCCCTCTCGAAATAAAGGAGCGGGGGGGCATAAGTCAAATGCATTTTTTCGATGGATCCCGCGTTTTGATCGGAAATCCGCATGATCGGGACGGCGCCTGAACGCGGAACGCGGCTCACGGGCGGACGGAATCGTCCGGGGAGACCTGGCGGATGAAATCGAGAAAGAGCCGCTGGTGGCGAAGAAACGCGGCCTGACGGCGAAAGATCAGATGGAAGGCCCGCTCGATCCGCCAGTTCGCCACGGGGCATTCGCAGAGAAGCCCCTGGTCGATTTCCCGCTGGACGGCCCGGACGGAGAGGATCGAGACGCCGAGACCGGCCAGGACGGCCTCCTTGATCGCCTCGGAGCTGCCCAGCTCGGCGACGAGGTTGAAGGCGGAAAGCTCGACCCCGGCCTGGTCCCGAAGGTACCCCGCCAGGATATCCCGCGTCCCGGAGCCCGGCTCCCGGAGGACGAAGGGCTCGGCCGCCAGCTCCGCCGGGGAAACGGACGCCTTTCGCGCCCAGCGGTGGTCGGCCGGAACGACGAGGATCAGGCGGTCGCGCCAGAGCGGCTCCGCCTTCAGTTTGGCGTGCATCGGCTTCTTCCCGATGATGCCGAATTCGCGCTCGCCGTTCAGGATCTGGTCCTGCACCTCCTGGCTGTCGGCGGTCTGGACGAAGACGCGGATCTGCGGGCACCGGCTGCGGAAGCGGCTTAAGACGGCGGGCAGGATGTAGGTCGCCGGAATCGTGCTCGCGGCCAGGGCGATGTCTCCCCCCTCGTGTTCGCGCACGCGGGCGATCCTGTCCCGGGCGTCTTCGCGCAGCTTGAAGACCCTGCGGGCGTAGTCGTAGACGACCCGCCCCTCCGGCGTGAGGGTGACGCCCGCCTTTTCCCGGATCGCGACCGGGGCCGCCAGGACCGCCTCCATGTTCTGGATGTGCTTGGTCAGGGAGGGCTGGGACAGGTTCATCCGCCTGGCGGCGCGGCTGAAGTTCCCCTCCTGCACGAGAAGGACGAGGGCCTCCAGCTGCTGCAGCGAGATGTTCTTGAAGGCGTCCGATCTCATGGCGCCGGCTCTCCCGCCTCCCCGCCGTCCCGTTGCTGCAGGGGCGGGGAGCACTTCCCCGTGACCGATTCGACGGCGACCCGGAGGACGAGGGTCTGGCGGAGCGAACGCGCCGCATAGGTCCACGGACCGGCCCCGCCGTATTTTTCCATCAGCAGATCCAGGGATTTCTCGACCTCCGGCGGGTCGTCGATCAGACAGGCCCGGCCGTAGCCGATGACGCTGCGATACCGGGTCGTCCAGCGGCAGGCCTCGTCGGCCGCGACGATTTCGTCCAGGATGTCCATCTCGAAGCAGACCCGGTCGTTCCTTCCGAGGAGTTCGATCTTCCGGCCCTTCCGGCCCGTATGGAAATGCAGGACACGATCCCGGTAGGCGAAATGCATGGGGACGATGTAGGACAGGCCGTCCTCGGCCAGGGCCAGGCGGCAGACCGGGGCCTCGGCCATGATGGCTTCGAGGATTTTGAAGTCCTTGATTTCCTTGTCCTGACGGGACACCCCATCCCCCCTTTTTTTTTGCATGCGTACCATGTCCCGTCCGGTCCTGTCAATCGATCCGGGCGCGCCCCGGGCCCATGACCCGCCCGCCGGCAAACGGGCCGTTTCCCGGTCAGGCCCCCCGGCCGGGGGAGAGCGCGCCCGCGTGCAAAACGGGAATCCCGACCCGCGCCGACGGCGCGGGAGGACGCGGGCTTCCCATTTGAGCGGCGTTGTGCTATGAGGACGCTCGATGGATCGAAACCCGGACGCAACGGAGCTGTGGCGGCAGGAACGCCCGCTCGTCATCCCCTGCCCGCGGGGCGCCGCCCCCGGCCTGGCGGCGGAGGTGGCGGCCCTGGGCTTTCCGGTCCGGGCCGAAACCGACGCCGCCGTCGAGACGGCCGGGACGTTCGACGACACGCTGAAGCTCAATCTTCATCTGCGCACGGCGCAGCGGGTGCTCTTTCTCCTCCAGGCCTTTCGGGCGACGACGCCCGGGGAACTCTACGGCCGGCTGCTCGACCTCCCCTGGGAGGCCATCCTCCCCGACAACGGCTACGTGAGCGTCACCTCCGCGGTGGACCACCCGACGATCCGGGATTCGCAGTTCGCCAACGTGAAGTGCAAGGACGCCATCGTCGACCGGATCCAGAAGGTCCGGGGCCGGCGGCCCGATTCCGGACCCGAACGGACGCGGTCGGTCGTTCATCTGTACTGGCGCGGGAAGGACGCCCGGATCTACCTGGACACCTCGGGAGAGCCCCTCTCGCGGCGCGGCTACCGCCTGATCCCGCTGGACGCCCCCCTGCAGGAGACCCTGGCCGCGGCGCTCGTCCGGGCCACGGCGTGGAACGGGACGGACCCGTTCGTCAATCCCATGTGCGGGAGCGGCACGCTCGCCGTCGAGGCGGCCCTGGTCGCCCGGCGGATCGCGCCCGGCCTGGGGCGGTCCAACTTCGGGTTCATGCACGTCCGGGGTTACCGCGCGGCGGCCTGGCAGGCCCTCCGGGAGACGGCCCGGCAGGCGGTGCTCGCCCAACCGGCGGGACGGATCGTGGCCACGGACATCCGTCCGGAGGCCGTGGAGGCGGCGCGCCGGAACGCCCGCGCCGCCGGGGTGGACCACTCGATCACGTTCACCGTCTGCCCGTTCGAGCACACCCCGATCCCGCCGGGCCGGGGGACGCTGATCCTGAATCCCCCCTACGGGGAGCGGATGGGCGAGCTGGCCGCCCTGGGGGAGACCTACCGGGCGATCGGCGACTTTCTCAAGCACAGGGCCCCGGGCTGCCAAGGCTTCGTCTTCACGGGGAACCCGAGCCTCGCCAAACAGGTCGGGCTGCGCACCAGGCAACGACTCGTCTTCTACAACGGCGGCATCGAGTGCCGGCTGTTGCATTACGACCTCTACGCGGGCAGTCGGAAGGTGCGCGAGGGGAGCGCAATCCCCAACGCGGACGGTGAGGAATCCCGGGCCCAACAGCCGCTGGAACGCGCCCGTCCCGCCCCGGCCCCGCCGGGCGGCCGCGGACCCGCTCCAAAAACACGGTGGATTGAAACGCATGCAAAAAAAAGAAACCCCCGGCGGTAACGCCCGCCACCCCATCGGGGTGTTCGATTCCGGCGTGGGCGGCCTGACCGTCGTCCGGGCCCTGATGGAGCGCCTCCCCTTCGAAAACCTGATCTACTTCGGGGACACGGCCCGGGTGCCCTACGGCGTCAAGTCGGCGGAGACGATCAACCTGTACGCCGCCCAGATCACGGAATTCCTCGTGCAGCGGGAGGTCAAGCTGCTCATCATCGCCTGCAACACGATGGCGGCCGTGGCCCACGAGGCCGTGGTCTCCCGCTCGCCGGTTCCCGTCCTCGACGTCATCGACGCCGGGGCGCAGATGACCGTGCGGACGACCCGCACGAAGCACGTCGGCGTCATCGGCACGCCCACGACCGTCAACAGCAACACGTATGCGCGGGCGATCCACCGTCTCGATCCGGAAGTCCGGATCTTCTCCCAGGCCTGCGCCCTGTTCGTCCCGCTGGTGGAGGAAGGCTGGCTCGACCACCCCGTCACGCGCCTCACGGCGCAGGAGTACCTGAAGCCGGTCCTCGCGGAGGGCATCGACACCCTCGTGCTCGGCTGCACCCATTATCCCCTGCTCAAGGCCCTCCTGCAGGAGGTGACGGGACCCGCGATCCGCCTGGTCGATTCCGCGGAGGCGATGGCGGACATCACGGCCGATCTCCTGACCGACCGTGAACTGGCGAATCCGGACCGGGAGGCCCCCGTCTACCGGTTCTACGTGACCGACGTGCCCCTGCGGTTCCAGGGCATCGGCGAGCGGATCCTGGGCCGGTCCCTGCCCCACGTGGAGCGGGTCAGCCTGTAACATGGACCGTCGCACCTTCCTTTACTCGCTCCTCGTCACCTTCTTCATCAACGCCTTTCTGACCCTGTTTTTTCTCTTCCCGGCCGCCCTGCAGCGGCAGGCCATGCCCCTGTCGCTCATCGGCTGGGTGATGGGCGTTGCCAGCGTCGGGGCCCTCCTGAGCCGGCCGATCGGCAGCACCGTGACCGAAACGCTGGGGCTCATCCGGAGCCTCCTGGTCCTGTGCCTGGGCCTGATCGTGGTTTCCATTCCCCTGATCTGGGTGCGAACGTTCTGGCCGCTGTTCTTCCTGAGGGCGGCGGGGGGATTCCTCTTCGGGATGGCGGTCGTCGCCCTGACGACCTACCAGGCCTTCGCCATCCCCGTCAAACAGCGGGGCAGCACCTTCGCCTGGATCGGGATCGCCTACGTCGCCCCCCAGCTGGTCGTGCTGCCGGCCGCGGAATGGTTCGTCACGCGCGGTCGTATCGATCTCTATATGGGCCTGGCGCCCCTGTTCGCCCTGCTGACCTTCCTGTTCGCCCTCGCGCTCCCCCACCCTCCCGCGGCGGCGGACAACGACCTCTCCCCCGCCGCGTCTTCGGAGGCGCCGTGGGGAAGCTGGGCGGACATCCTGGCGATCCCCGGCTTCTGGCCCCTCGTCCTGGCGACCTTCACCTTTGCCATGCTCAACGGCACCACCCTGCAGTACCTGCCGGTCTTCATCAAGGACCAGGGCCTCATCGCCAGCTCCTTCCTGGTCGTCAATTCCGCCACCGCCCTGACCGTGAGGCTCTTCGCCTATCGCCTGATGGACCGCCTGAACCGCCCCCGGGCCATCGGCCTGATCCTGACCGGCATGGGAACGGCCCTGTTCCTGCTGCACTGGGCCGACAGCCACGCGGCCTTCATCGCCGGCGGCCTCCTCTACGGGATGTTCATGGGCATCGGCTTCCCCATCATCCTCGCCCTGGCGCCGGATATCTTTCCCCCGCGTCTGACGCCCAAGGGGGTTTCCACGAGCATGCTGGCCATGGATGCCGGTTTCATCCTCGCCCCCATCGTCGCCGGTTACCTCGGGCAGCGCTTCGGGCTGGGGCTCGTCTTCACGGCGGTCGGCGCCGGCGCCGTCCTGAGCGGCCTGGCGGCAACCCTGGCCAACCGGCGCGTCACCCGGGAAACCTTTGGCAGGGGCAACCCCGGCAACGGGGCGCAGGAATGAGATGACCCCAAAACCCCTTCTGTACGTCCTTGTCTCGGCGGCCTGCTTCGGCATCAGCCCGCCCATTGCCAAGATCCTCGTGGCGGACATTCCGCCCCTGGTCCTGGCGGGGCTCCTCTATTCCGGGGCCTTTCTCGGCCTGTCGCTCTTTGCCCTGGCCAGACAGGTCCGTCCGACCGCTCCGGAGGTCCAGGGAACCGGCCTGAGGGCCAAGAACCTTCCCTGGCTGGCCGGCGCGACCCTCTTCGGCGGGATCGTCGCCCCTATCAGTCTCATGTACGGCCTGAGCCTCACCTCGGGATTCACGACCTCGCTGCTCCTCAATCTCGAAGGCGTGGCCACGGCCCTGATCGCCGTCCTCTTCTTCCAGGAGAATGCGGGCAGGCGGCTCTGGTGGGCCCTGGCCTGCATGACCGCGGCCGGGATCTTCCTGGCCTGGGACCCCGGCCGGGGCAGCTTCAACCTCGCCGGGCCGCTCTTGATCGCGCTTTCCATGCTCTGCTGGGGCATCGACAACAACGCCACCCGCCACATCTCGGCCCGGGATCCGATCCAGATCGCCCTGCTCAAGGGCCTGGTCTCCGGGTCGGCCTCCCTGTCGCTTGCCTGGCTCCTCGGGATGGAGATCCCCTGGAGCGGCCGGACAGTGCTGGCCTTGATGCTGGGCGCCCTGAGCTACGGGGTGAGCCTCGTCTTTTTCATCAAGGCCCTGGCCGGGCTCGGTTCCTTCCGGACCGGTCTCTTCTTCAGCCTGGCCCCCTTCATCGGGGCCCTCGCCTCCCTGGCGCTGCTTAGGGAATGGATCGGCTGGATCATGTTCCCCGCGGCCGGGCTCATGATCGCCGGGTTCTGGCTGATGATCGAGGAGAAACACGACCACAGCCACGTACACGCGGCCGTGACCCACACCCATAGCCACGACCACGAGGAGACCCACCACCGCCACCCGCATGACGCTGCGCCGCCGGGGAGTCATTCCCACGAGCACACGCACCCGGCCAAGGTCCATGCCCATGCCCACTGGCCGGATACGCACCACCGCCACGACCACGACCATTGAAGACCCCGGCCCAAAGGACTCGGCCGTGACGGCCTTATGACCGGCAGCGCCCCTTGCCCACGGCGCGAGGATCGGCAAGGGCGGCGCCGGACCGTGGGGCGCAGGAATGGCCGGCGACGCCCTTGCCCGAGTGCAAAAAAAGAATGTCGGGGCCGTGACAGATTGACTGGCAAACAGCGCCATCTTAAGGTTCAGAAGGGGCGATGGCAAAAGGGTGTTGGCCTCATTTCGCCTTGTAGGGCAGCGCCTCCATTGGCAGGAGACCGGCGAGGGCGTCGAATTCCGGGTCCTTGTGGATCAGGACCGCGTTGTTCCGGATGGCAAAGGCGGCCACCACGGCATCAGCCAGGGAGACATGATGCTCTGCCTTCAGACGGGCCGCGGTCAGGAGGATCGGCTCATCCATGGCCCAGAGGATCTCCGCCCGCAGTTGACGGAGCAGGGCGTAGCGGCGGTCCGCTTCGGCCCGGCCCTTCTCCTGGAGGGTGATGTAGTAGGTCTCCATGAGGACCGGCCAGGGCAGGAGTATGGCGGCATCCTTCAAAACCTCCTCCACCCGGTCGCTGCCCGGTTCATCCTCGATGAAGGTCAAGAGCGCCGAGGTGTCGAGGAGATAGGGGGCGCTGGCTGCACTCGGCTTGGCCATGTCATCCCCTTTCCTCGCGCTTGCGATCCGCGCGACGCTCCTTCAGCAGGCGTTCAGTCAATTTCTCGCCCCGGCCCCGGCCCCGCAACGAGGCGATCGGGTCCGCCGGCGTCGGCACGATGCGGATCGTTTCGCCGTCGTCCAGCCAGACCAGACGTGCTCCTCCGCCGATCTGATGGCGCTTCCGGATCGCCGCTGGGATGACCGTCTGACCCCGTTTTGTGACTGCCGTTTGCATAATTTACCTCCGATTGGAGATTTTACAAGGCATTATCAGAAAATGCAAGCTATAGATAACAACCAGCAACAAGCTGTTGACAGCGGGGAAGGTTCTTCCTATACTGCCGCCGCCCGACCGTATGGCGGCATTCATTCTCATCAAAAAAGGGGGAGCAAGCAGATGCGCATCGAGGAATTCAAGGAGATCATCTACCGCCAGGAAGACAACGGCATCGTCACCGTCACGCTGAACATCCCGAAACGGAAGAACGCGATCAGCCCGTATACCCTGTACGAACTGTTCTGGGCCGTCGACGCGATGGAGAAGGACGAGGCGGCCCGGGTGATGATCCTCACCGGCGCCAAGGATCCCGACAACGACGACCCCGCGAAAGAGGCCTTCTGCAGCGGCGGCTACTTCAACCCGAACGCCATGGCCGGCGTCAGCGACGAGATCAAGGCCGACATCGACATGACCGACATCGCCCAGGCGAGGCTGACGATCAAGATGTGGCAGTGCGACAAGCCGATCATCGCCGCGGTGAACGGCCTGTTCATCGGCGGTGGCTTCACGATGTGCCTGGCCGGCTGCGACCTGATCTACTGCTCCGAGCACGCCTGGGCCCAGCTCCCCTTCATCGGCCTCGGCATCATCCCCGAACTCGCCTCCAGCTACCTGCTGCCGCGCCTGATCGGATTCCAGCGGGCCAAGGAGATCATGTTCTTCGGCGATCGCATCCCGGCCAGGAAGCTCTTCGAGATGGGCATCATCAACAAGGTTCTGCCCCACGACCAGTTGATGGCCCACGCCCGCGAGATGGCGCTCAGGCTGATCCCGCCGAAGGCCGCCGGCTACGCCGTCCGCACCGCCAAGCGGACCCTCCACCAGCCCTTGATCGACGAGATCACGACGGCCCTGAACCTGGAAAACAAGGGGCTCAACGACTGCTTCAAGACGGCCGACTTCATGGAGGCCCTGATGGCCCGGGCGGAGAAGCGCCCCCCCGCCTTCCAGGGGAAATAACGGCGCGGGAACGCACGCGGAGGCGTCCGCGCGGGCGCGTGAGACGCCGGGAGTCGAAGGCATGCAGGATCAGCGCGTGGGCAACACCCATGTTCTCCGGCTGGACCGGGGCGAGGAGATCGTCGCCGAACTGACCCGTTTCTGCACGTCGCGGGGGATCGGCCTGGGCCTCGTCACGGGCATCGGGGCGGTCGACCGGGCCACGATCGGCCTGTTCCGCCCCGCGGAGAAGCGTTACGAGGCGACGGAACTGACGGGGGACCACGAGATCCTGAGCCTCGCCGGCAACATCACGACGCTGAACGGCGAGGTCTATCTCCACCTCCATATCAATCTGGGCGACGCGGCGCACCGGGCCTGGGGCGGGCACCTGAACGCCGCGGTCGTGAGCGCCACGGCGGAGATCTTCGTCACCGTCCTCGAAGGCACCTGCGAACGGGCCATGGACGAGACCGTCGGGCTCAACCTGATGCGGTTCGGATCATCCACCCCATGACGCCCCCGCACGGCGCACAGAGGCCCTCGTGAGCCCCGGCGGCCGGACGCATGCGCCGGCGGCGCCGGAGACCGGAGACGACCGGGGATCCGGAAGTCCCGCCGTGCGCCGTGCGACCCTGGTCACCGCCACCGTGACGGCCTTCCTCACCCCGTTCATGGGGTCGGCCGTCAACGTCGCCCTGCCCAGCATCGGCCGCGACCTCGCCATGGACGCCATCGATCTGGGCTGGGTGGCCACGGCCTTCATCCTCGCGGCGGCGGCCAGCCTCGTCCCCTTCGGCCGCCTCGCCGACATTCACGGGCGCAAGCGGATCTTCACCTGGGGCGTCGTCCTGTTCACCGCCGCGTCGGGTCTCTGTGCCCTGGCCGCCTCGGCCCGGTTTCTCATCCTGGCGCGGGTCATCCAGGGCATGGGCGGCGCCATGATCTTCGGAACCGGCCCCGCCATCCTCGTTTCCGTCTTCCCCGCGGCCCAGCGGGGGCGGGTCCTCGGCTTCAACGTCGCCGCCGTCTACGTCGGCCTGTCCATCGGCCCGTTCCTGGGCGGACTGCTGACCCAGCACCTGGGCTGGCGGAGCATCTTCCTCGTCATGGTTCCCCTGGGCTGCCTGATCGTTTATTACATCCTGCGACACATGCCCGTCGAGTGGGCCGACGCCCGGGGAGAACCCTTCGACACCGTCGGCGCGCTCCTCTACGCGGCCGGCCTGACGGCGCTCATGTACGGGTTCTCGCGGCTGCCGGACCCGCACGGCGCCGGGTTCATCGCCGCCGGCGTCGCCGGGCTGGCCGTCTTCACGGCCTGGGAGGCGCGCACGGCCCACCCCGTCCTGAACATCCGGATCTTCCGCAGCAACCGCGCCTTCGCCTTTTCCAACCTCGCCGCGCTGATCAACTACAGCGCCACCTTCGCCGTCTCGTTCCTGCTCAGCCTCTACCTGCAGTACATCCAGGGGTTCGCGCCGGTTCAGGCCGGTTTCATCCTCGTGGCCACCCCGGTCATCCAGGCGCTCCTCTCCCCGCTGGCGGGGCGCCTCTCCGACCGGATCGCGCCCGGGATCCTCGCCTCGGGGGGCATGGCGGCCACGGTCGTCAGTCTCGTCATGTTCACGCGGCTCGACGCGGCCACCGGGCTGCCGTATATCCTGACGGGACTCGTCATCCTGGGCGGCGGGTTTGCCTTCTTCTCCTCGCCGAACATGAACGCCATCATGAGCGCCGTCGACCGGAGGCAGTACGGCGTCGCCTCCGGCATCTCGGGCGCCATGCGCCTGATCGGGCAGATGATGAGCATGGGCATCGCGATGATCGCCTTCGCGATGACGATGGGGTGTACGCGCCTCTCCCCGGACTGCTACCCGCTCTTCCTGCGCGCGCTCACGATCATCTTCGCCATCCTGTCCGTCCTGTGCGTGGCCGGGATCTTCGCCTCCCTCGCCCGCGGGCCGCGCGCCCGAACGGACGCGGCCGCGGGGCCATGATGCGGGCCGTGAACGGATCGCGGCCATAAAAAAGGGCGGAGTCAATCAGACTCCGCCCTTCCGACAGGCCTTGCCCCTTACGGTTCAGTCCCGTTTCCCCTTGCCGGGCCCCTTGGCTTTTCCGCCGCGCTGGCCCCGGTCGTCGTCGCCCCGGTAACCGCCGTGCTTGCCGCCCTTGCGTCCGTGCCGCGCCTGGTATTCCGGCACATAGACGTTGTCGTACCACTGATTGCGCACGAAATAGACGGGCCGATCACAGGCCTTGTAGTTGTGACAGTGCTTCTTCCAGTTTTTCTCCTGCCCGGGCGGAACATGCACATACACCGGGGGCGGCGGCGCCACACCCACCGGAGCGGGAGCGATCACGACGGGCCTGGGGAAGATGATCTCAGGCGTGGGAAAGTTTCCCACATCGATACGGCCGTAAAAGCCCGGCTGGCCGATGGTGACCGAGACGCCGACGTCGGCCGCCTGGGCCGAAATGGCAAAAAAGATCGTTACGATCACGAAGAGCATCTTTTTCATGTTCCTTTTCCTCCCTTCCATTGTCTTACGCACAGGTCTCTCAGGCTTCGGCGAACGGCCGGTCAGCCGCCGCCGCCCGCTCCGCGGGCGCCCCTGCCCGACACGATCCCGCGGGATCGTGTGTCAAGGGTTCTCTCATCCACCGCCCGATGTCAAGCGCGATTTCCGTCAAGGTGAGGAATATCACCCGGTATAGGTGACAACCGTCACACACGTTGAGATTTTCGCGGCGATGCGGGTCGAGCGGCTTTTCAGGCCGGGTCGCGTCCGCCACGAATCATTTGCATGCAACAGGCGGATTGGTATAAGGAAGGGCAGGTCCAGGTGTCGGCGGGAGCGACCCCGGAACCCCGGATGCGGAGACGGATCATGACTGGATACGGAAAACGATGGCTGGGCCTGCTGATGGCGCTTTTCATCCTCCTGCCCGGCGCGGCCCGAGCGGCCGACGACGCCCTCGACACGGCCGTGGCCCTGAACTACTGCCACATGTCGCTGTACCGGATCACGGCCTTCAACGACCGGGTCGTCCTCGACGAGGAGTACGGCGAGATCATCAACAACATCAATCTCTCCAGGATCCGCGACGAGGAGATCATCAACCTGCTGAAGACCCTGATGGACACCATTTCCGACTTCAAACTGAAGGAGGGGGACCGGGACTTCCTCGTTCAGGAGTACGAACACCAGGTCCGCCGGGCCCTCTACACGTCCTTCTCCGACGTGAAGGACGCCGTCGCGGGGTCGACCACCCCGTACATGGCGGCGGCCAAGGTCCTGATCAAGGTGGGCAGCCTCTACTCGAACTACCGCAACAATATGGCCGCCTACCGGCGCACCCTCGACAAGTCCGTCTGGGAACTCGACAAGAAGGCGATCGTCCGGGTCAACGACGCCCGGAAGAATTTTCTCGCGGCCTACTGGCGGCTGATGAAGAAATACGACATTCCCGACGAATGGCGGCTGACGGAGCGGCAGATGGAGCAGCTCACCGAGGCCCTCAAGGACGAGGACGGGGCGCGGCGGCTGCGGAAGCTCGTGCGGATGGAGGCGGCCTTTGCCGCCTATCCGCCCTTCTGGTATTTTCTCGGGCAGGCCGCGCAGGCCGAAGGGCAGGCCGAGGCGGCGCGCCAGGCCTACGACCGGTTCATGCGGACGCAGAAGGGATTCTTCCGGGAGGACGGCTTCGCCTCTTCCGTCCTCATGCACCGGATCGAACTGTTGGACCCCGACCGGGACGCCGGCGAAATCGCGGACAACCTCGCTGCCATGATCAAGGAAAGCCCCCAGGACGTCCGGAAAAACCTCTTCGCCGCCCTGTGGTATCTGAAACTCGGCCGTTACGACGAGGCCCGGGAGCGGCTGCTGGTCAACATCGACAACAACCGCAACCTGGCCATGAGCCGGGTTCTCCTGGCCGACGTCTACGCCCGCAAGCTCGACCGCGAGCGGCTCGTCTCACTCATCGACGAGATGCTGCGCCAGGACGCGGTCCGCAACCAGGATGTCATCGCCGTCATCGGACGCCTGCCGGAGGCGCAGATGCTCGCCCGGATGAAGGACCCGATCGCCGGCATCTACGTCAGCTTCGCCGCCCGGCCCTTGAAGAAGGACACCCTGATCCTGACCGTGCCGGACCGGTGGGTCATCGACGATCCGGAGCATTTCCGGGTGGCCCTCGACTTCCGTGGACGGACGGTCGCCCCCGGCCGGGTCACGTCGGACAGGGCGCGACGGCTGGTGAGCTATCACTTCGACGAGGCCGTCGATCTCGACGCCTTCATCAAGCAGGGGAAGCCGGAGACCGTGTCCTTCACGCTGGTCCATCCCTCCGGGCCCGTCACGCTGGTCGGCGAAATGGCCGTCGTCTCCGTCGCCCACGAGAAGGGGCTTCTGAAGAAAGGGCTCGATACGACCGCCGGCCTTCTCGGTCGGGGAACGGGCGGGACGACGGAACGGGAGGCGGCCGTCGGCTTCGGCAAGCGTCTGCTCAAGACCCAGACGCGCTGCTGGCGGATCGTCGCGGACGACCGCTTCGAGCCCTGTCCCTGAAACGGGAGGAAGCCCGCATCATGGAAATACGGCTGGCCGGCTACAACCTGGATTGCGACATCATCGATGCGTGCAAAAAGCGCTTTGGCGACCGGGAAGACTGGACGCCGGAGACGATCTCCGCCGCCTACGCGCGGATCAGCCGCAGCCCGAAGACGGTGACCGAGCTGCGCGCCGACGCGCGCGCGGAGGTGGCGAAGGCCCGGCGCTCGAACGAAAGCATCGTCTTTGCGATGGGACACAGTTCCGTCGCCGAGCACGCCGTCTTCAACCTCGACTGCCTCGGCGTCTCGCGGCTCCTGGTCGAGGAGATCGAACGCTTCCGCCTGTGCTCCTACACGGAGAAATCCCAGCGCTACGTCCTGTTCCGGGACGACTTCGTTCTCCCGGAGGAGGTCCGGCGGGCGGGCCTCGCGGATGCCTTCACGGAGACGATCCGGGCGCAGTACGCCTGTTACCACGCGCTCTACGAGAAGCTGCGGCCGCATGTTTTCGCGCAACACCCGGACCTCGCCGCCGGGCCGGCCAACCGCGCCCTGCTCGAAGGCTGGGCAAAGGAGGACGCCCGCTACATCATCGCCCTGGCCACCGAAACCCAGCTCGGCATGACGCTCAACGCCCGCAACCTGGAGCTGATGCTCCGCCGGCTCGCCGCCCATCCCCTGCTCGAGGCGCAGGCGTGCAGCCGCGCGATGTACGCGTCGACCCAGGCCGTCGCTCCGTCGCTCATCCGCTATACCGAACCCATGGCGTACGATACGCGGACCGGAACGGCCCTGCGGGAGGCCTGCGCGGCCTGGCTGGCCGAACACGGGGAGCCGGACGCCCCGGCCGATCGGGAGGCCGGCGTCCCTCCGGTGCGCCTGGTCCACGTCACCCCGGAGGCCGACGACCGGATCGCCGCCGCGCTCGTGCATGGGGCCTCCGCCCTTTCCCTCGACGCCTGCCGGCGCGCCGTCGCCGCGATGCCGCCCGCGGCCAGGGCCGATCTCTTCCGGGCCGCCTTCCGCCACCTGGCATCCCACGACGCCGTCCGGCGGGAATTCGAATACGCCGATCTGACGTACGAGCTGACGATGAGCGCCTCCTGCTACGCGCAGTGGAAGCGCCACCGGATGGCCACGATCACCGTCCAGGGCTACGACCCGGACCTCGGCGTCACGGTCCCGCCGGCGATCCGCGCGGTCGGAATGGAGCAGGCCTTTCTCGACGTCGTCGGACGGACGGAGGAGACGTACGAAACGATCCGCCGGGCGGCGCCGGAGGCGGCGCCCTATCTCCTGACGAACGCCCACCGGCGGCGGGTCCTGACGAAACTCAACGTCCGCGAACTCTACCACGTGGCGCGCCTCCGGGCCGACCGCCACGCCCAGTGGGACATCCGGACGCTGACGGAGGCCATGCTCGATCTCGCCCGGGAGGCGATGCCCCTCGCCCTGATGCTCGCCGCGGGCAAGGACCGCTTTGCCGAACGGAGGGCCGAGGCCTTCGGCGAGCGCTGAAGGCGCCCGTCCGACAGGCCCGCCAGGAAAGAAAGGCCGGCTTCCGGCCCGGGCGAAGGCGCCCACGTGGACGACAAGGAGGATGACGATGCCGATCGAGATCACGCCCGTCACGGCGAAACCCGCGCGCGATGAGCTGGAGCGCCGGATGGATCGCGTCCGCAAGGCCATGGCGGCGCAGGCGCTGGATTGTTACATCTGCGCCAATACCGAGAACGTCTACTACCTCACGAATTTTGCCTACATCCCGTTCGAGCGGCCCTTCTTTCTCGTCATCCCGGCGGCGGGCCGGCCCGTCCTGGTCGCCCCCAAACTGGAGGTCAGCCACGCGGAGGACCGGGTGCTCGTCGATGTCGCCTATCGCACCTACGACGAATTCCCCGCCCCGCCGGGCCGAACCTTCGTGGACGCCCTGAAGAAACTCGTCCCCGCCGACCGCGTCGTCGGGATCGAATCGTCCCTGAGCCTCGCCCTGAAGGAGGCCCTGCCGGGAAAGCTCCGGGTCCTGGACCTGGTCGACAACCTCCGCATGGTCAAGAGCGCCTATGAAATCGGCCGCATCGCCTACGCTGCCTCCGTGGTGGACTCCGGCCTGAAGACGACCCTCGATCTCGCCCGGCCCGGCGTCCAGCAGCTCACGATCTATACGGAAGGGACCCGGGCCATGCTGGGACGCGTCCTCATTGAGATCCCGAACCCCAACCTCCTCGTCACGAAGGCGATCTGCGCCGTGTGGCCGAAGGCGCTCTCCGCCCAGCCGCATTCAACGCCGGGCCTGTTCGACGCCTTTACGGCCGGCGGTCCCAACGTGGTCATCGTGACGATCCAGGCGGACGGCTACTCGGCCGAGGTCGAGCGCACCTTCTTCATGGGGACGGTCCCCGACGCCGCCCGCGCCCCCTATGCGGCCATGATGGAGGCCCGGGCGCTGGCCTTCGCGCGGATCCGGCCGGGCGTTCGCGCCGACACGGTGGACGAGGCGGTCCTGGCCCTCATCCGGAAGCACGGCTACGGTGAAAACATCCTCCACCGGACGGGCCACGGCTTCGGCATCACCGGCCACGAGCCGCCGTGGGTCGCCCTGGGCAGCGACACCGTGTTCGAGCCGAACATGGTCGTCAGCGTCGAGCCGGGGATCTACCTCCCGGGATTGGGCGGGTTCCGGCACTCCGACACCGTCCTCGTAACGGAGGACGGGTGCGTCCCCCTGACCGCCTGGCCGGACCGGCTGGAGGACCTGATCCTGCCGGGGAAAACATAGGGTACGGCCCGCGCGGGAAAGGTTCTCTTGCAACAGAAAGGAAATGACGGATGAAAAGAAAAAAAGACCGGGACATCGAGAAGGGCTATCCGACGGCCGCGTTCGTCGCCAAACTCCGCCGGCTGGCCGACGCCCTGGAGAAGGGCGAGCGATTCGCGATCCAGATCGCGGGGGAGCGCATCCTTGTGCCGACGGATGCCATGTACACGATCGAGCACGAGCGCGAGGGCGGCGCGGAAGAGGTCGAATTCCAGATCACCTGGACCCGCAAGGGCCGCTGAACAGGTTGTGCGGAAAGGGCCGCATCCGGGGAAACCCGGACGGGCCGATCCTCATCCATCCAGAACACGTTTGGAGGTGAAACATGGTCAAATTGTGGAGATGCGAAATCTGCGGCGATGCTTATATCGGCGAGACCCCCCCGACACACTGTCCGTTCTGCGGGGCCCATCAGGCGTTCATCAAAGAGGCCCGGGAGGCCGTCGTCACCTTCGAGGTTCCCCTCACGGAAAAAGACAGGGCCAACGCTGAACGCGCCCTTCAGGTCGAGGTGAGCAACGCGACGTTCTACGCCTGCGCGGCGGAAAAAACGGATGACGCGGAGGGTAAGCTGTTGTTCAAGGCCCTGGGGAAAATCGAGGCCGAGCATGCGGCCGTCTGGAGAAAAGTCCTGCGCCTTCCCAAGACGCCGGCGGGAAACGAAACCTGCCATACGGAGAACGTCAAGAACCTCAACGAATCCCATGAGCGGGAAACCAGGGCCATCGCCTTCTATCAAAAGGCCGGCGACGAATCCGCTCACGAGAGGCTTCGACAGATCTTCGCGGCGCTGGTGGAAATCGAAACGGACCACCTGCATCTTTCGGAGGCGCGGCTGAAATAATCCCGGGGACGTGGCGCGCCTTGCATGCAAAAAGCCTCCGGCCTCCGCGCGCCTGACCGGCCGGACCCGTGGAGCGCTTGTCACGGCTCCCGCACAAACAGCAGGAGCCCCATCGCCGACAGGCCGGCCAGGGCTGCGCCGAAGTAGAAGGGGGCGGCCGGGCCGACGGACTGCCAGAGCCAGCCGGCGATGAGGCTGGCCGGCAGGAGGGTCATGCCGACAACGCCGTTATACACCCCAAAGGCCGTGCCGCGCTGTTCCTCGGGCACCAGGTCGCAGACCAGCGCCCGGTAGACGCCCTGCGTCATCCCGTAATAAAACCCGTAGAAGGCAAAGAGCACCCAGATCATCCAGTCCCGGCCGGCGGCGGCGAAGCCGAGGTAGACCAGGGCATAGATGATCCAGCCCACGATGATGACCTTCTTCCTGCCCAGCCTGTCCGATAGGATCCCCGCCGGCATGGAGGACAGGGCATAGACCAGGTTGAACATGATCAGCATGATGCTGATGAGCAGCACGCTGTTGCCCAGGTTCTGCGCCCTGAGCACGATAAACGCATCGCTGGAATTGCCCAGCGTGAACAGGAACAGGAGGGCCACGAAGGCCATGAATCTTTTGTCGAGTCCCCTTTTCCCCGCGGACGACGGCGTCGCCTCGCAGGTTCCGCCCGGCTTCCGGGGAGGCTCCTTGATGAAGATAAAGAAGACGAGGGAGAGAAAGGCCGGAATGATGCCGACGACGATCATCCAGCGGTAGGTATCGAACTGCAGATTCACGACGTTCCGCTGCGTCAGGAAGACGATCCCCGCCGCCAGCATCAGTCCGAGAGCGGCGCCGGCGGTATCCATGGCCTTGTGAAATCCGTAGGCCTTGCCCCGGTTATCGTCATCCGCCGAGTCGCCGACGAGGGCGTCACGCGGCGCCGCACGGATGCCTTTGCCGACGCGCTCGGCAAACCGGATCGCCATGATGGGGCCCCAGGCGCCGGCGAAAAGCATAAAGGGTTTGGACAGGGTGGACAGGGCGTAGCCGGCGAAGGCGAGGTGTTTCCGGTTGCCCAGTCTGTCGCTCAGCCAGCCGCTCAGAAGCTTGATTAGAGAGGCGGTGCTTTCCGCCACCCCCTCGATCAGGCCGATGACGACGGTGGCGGCGCCGACGACATTGGCCAAAAAAAGGGGCATGAGGGTGAAAATCAGCTCGCTGGAGACGTCGGTGAGGAAGCTGATGAGGCCGATCAGGATGATGTTGGGGGAGAGGCCGAGGCGTCTTTTGCCGTTCATTCAAATTCCCTTTCCCCGATGATCTTGACGAGCACCCGCTTGCGGCGGCGGCCGTCGAATTCGCCGTAAAAGATCTGCTCCCACGGGCCGAAATCGAGGCGTCCGTTCGTGACGGCGACGACGACCTCGCGGCCCATGACCTGCCTTTTGAGGTGGGCGTCGCCGTTGTCCTCGCCCGTGCGGTTGTGGCGATAGCGGCTCACCGGCTCGTGCGGGGCGAGCCCCTCCAGCCACTGCTCGTAGTCCTGATGGAGCCCCGGCTCGTCGTCGTTGATGAAGACCGATGCCGTGATGTGCATTGCGTTGACGAGGCAGAGTCCTTCGACGATCCCGCTCTCCTTCAGGCACGCGTCCACCTCGGTCGTGATGTTCACGAACCCGCGCCTCGCGGGAAGCTGAAACCAGAGCTCCTTGCGGTACGACTTCATGATCGACACCTCCAAGACCTGAACAGGCCTGCTGCAACCCGACCCGCACGGGCAAATCGATCGACCGGGCCTCCGGGAACGGCGATTCCGGGCGCGGGCCGCCGGTCATCCCGCCGAACGCCACCCGTCTTCCCCCCGTGCGGACCCGGGATGTCCGCATCCGCCGGAATCACACGGGCCGCGGCTCCCCGCGCCTCAGGACAGGAGGAACCCGATCGGAACGAGGATGAGCCACCGGAAGAAGCGGATGAGCGGGTTCAGGGCCCCCACGAACAAGAGCCCGATGATGATGAAGAAGCCGTAGGGCTCCAGCCTTGCCAGGGCGTCGTGCCACCGGTCCGGCAGGAAGCCCATGAGGATCTTCGAGCCGTCGAGCGGCGGGATGGGGATCAGGTTGAAGGCGGCGAGGATGATGTTGATCTGCGCCAGGTAGGAGAGGAAGATGCCGACCGAGCCCTGCGGCGCGGGCGCGAGCCACTTGAGCAGCAGAACGGCGAGAAAGGCGAAAATCATGTTGGCGACGATGCCGGCCGACGAGACGAGCACGAGTCCCCGGCGGTAATCGCGGACGTAGCCCAGGTTGACCGGCACCGGGCGCGCCCAGCCGAACCCGACGATGAAGAGCATGATCGTGCCGATCGGGTCGAGATGGCTCAGGGGGTTCAGGGTCAGCCGCCCCGCGTTTTTGGCCGTCGGATCGCCCATACGCAGGGCGACCCAGCCGTGGGCCAGCTCGTGGATGATGATGGAGTACAGGAGCGGTATCGCCAAAAGGACGAATGTCAGCGGATCGTCGATGAGCAGTTTGAGCAGTCCCACGCCACGCCCCCGGATACGAAATGTTCACCCTCCCGTTGCGGAGGGCTGCACCTTATCACACAAAAGGCCCGCGATCCAGCGGCGTTCCCGCCTTTTTCATTCATTTGGGTTTGCCTTCTCCGGCAAAGGCGGGTATGCATGGTCCTCGTGATCGTTTTTTACCAACCGCCGGGCGCGCCCCGGACGGGAAGGCCGGGGGGGCATCCCGGCATTTCCGGCCGTCCCGGGGCCGATGCGCCGAATCCCGCCCGTTCCCGGAACACCGCCGGGACGGGGAACGTGTCGGCCGCGGGCGCCTGGATAAGGAGGAGCGGATGTCACCAGAGGCGAAGCGAAGTGTGATCGAACGGGTAACCGGGCAGAACGTCGTCTGCCCCTGGTGGCTGTGCTACACCTTCGACAACCCCCTGCGCCGGCTCATCCACCCTGCGGACCGCGTTCTGGGTCCCTACGTGCGCCCCGGGGACCGGGTGATCGACATCGGCCCGGGCATGGGTTACTTCACGCTGCCCCTGGCCGAACGCGTCGGCCCGACGGGATGCGTCACGGCGATCGATATCCAGGAGAAGATGCTCTCGACGCTGATGGCGCGGGCGCGCAGGCAGGGCGTCCCGGACGTCATCCGGACCCATCTGGCGAGTCCGGCATCCCTGGGGAGCCATGAACCGGCGGATTTCATCCTGGCCTTCTGGATGCTCCACGAGGTTCCCGATCAGGGGGCGTTTCTTTCCGGAATCCGGACGTTGATCAAACCGGAGGGGATGTTTCTGCTGGCCGAGCCGAAGCTCCACGTTCCCCGCAAAAGTTTCCTGCGGTCCCTGAAAACGGCGCAGGGAACCGGATGGGTCGTCCGCGAAGAGCCGCCCGTCCGGATGAGCCACAGCGCCCTGCTGGTCCCGCGAGAAAGCGGACGCTGACCGGGACGGCCGGCCGGGGGCTCACTCAGTGCCTCCCGCGGTCTCCCGGGCTGGGGAGGCGGCGGGCTCGCCGGCGGGCGCCGGGTCGTGCGCGACGCGGGCGCGCCCTTCCCGCTTGGCCCGGTACATCAGGTTGTCCACCCGGGTCAGCAGGGCGTCGATGCCTTCGTGACCCTGGTACTGGGTAACGCCGAAACTGGCCGTCAACAACCCGATCCCGGGCAGGGGTTCGGATTTCAGCCGCTCCAGGAGATCCCCCGCGAGGGCCATCGCCTGAGGCAGGGTGGTGTTGCCGAGCAGGATCATGAATTCCTCGCCGCCCCACCGGGCCAGGAGATCCGAAGCGCGGATCCGTTGCTGGATCAGGTCCACCACTCCCTTGAGCGCCCGGTCCCCGATCTCGTGACCGAGGCGGTCGTTCACGGCCTTGAAGCGATCGATATCCAGCATGACGAGGGAAAACGGCGTTGCGTAACGATCGCTGCGCATCATCTCCCGCCGCAATTCCCCCACGAAATGACGGCGGTTGAAGGCGCCGGTCAGCGGATCCGTGGTCGCCAGCGTCCGGAGTTCCTCGCGGAGGCGTCTCTGCTCCGAGACGTCCCGGCTGACGCCGAGGATGGCCGTCGCCCGTCCCTCCCCGTCCCGCAGGAAGGACAGGACGTTTTCGATCCAGATCAGGGACCCGTCCTTGCGGTATTCCTCGATCTCGAGGGTCGCCGTGCGCCGGGGATCCGCCGTTCCGGCCGCTTCGAGCGCCATTTCATCCTCCAGGCGCCTTGTCACAATCTCCAGAGAGCGGGGCGGAAGCACTTCGTGCGCGCTCTGCGCCATCGTCTCTTCCGGGGTGGAGCCGTAGATCTTCGTGACGGACGGGCTGACGTAGGTAAAGCGGAGGGTCCCCAGGTCCATCGTCCAGAGACAGTCTCCGGAATGATCGGCAATCTGGCGGTATTTCCGTTCGCTTTCCCGCAGCGTCCTCTCGGCCTCCCGGAGGCCCGCCACCTCCCGTTCCAGCCCGGCCAACCGCCGCCATAACGCGTCCGCCTCCCGCTCCCGTCCGCTCATCTGGATCGACTCCTCTTTTGTCCGAATGCCTGTTGCCAGGCGAGGAACGTTCCCGCCGTCATGGACGTCCGGGCGGCACGGTCATCGCCCCCGTCCCTCCATCCGCGGCCGTCAGGACCCGCACGATGTCATTTGATCTCCTTCATGCCCTCCCCTTCAAAATCTTGCAAGGTGTTTTTCCGATTCTCCCGATTCCGCTTGACGTTTTTCGTTCAAGTCGCCTACAGTAGCCCGCAATATCGTCAACGCCCCATCCGGCGTCATCCTCCTGGAGGCCTCCGGTCCCGCAACACGGCCGGCAGGGACAAGGGGTGGAAGGGGCGCTGGTGCGGATAGGAATGATCCAGCCGGATCCTTTGCCCGCCTGGTTATTATCCACCCCCCGCCGCGCGGGTGCGAATCGGGAGATCGCGGGGATCCGTCTCAGACCGGCCGCCCTGTTGACGGATGTCCAAGAAAGCGCGGCGCCTTCGCCGGTTCTCCCCGGCTTCCGCGCCCGGATGACGAGGGCGTCGTGTCGCGGACGGACCGGATGGCACGACGATTGCTGTGAATCCCGGCGGAAAGGATCTGCAAAATGAATGAAGGCGGACGGGACAGGCGCCCCCGAGGTCCGGATCGAGCCCTCCCCCGGTCGCGGAGGATGCCGATGGCCAGAACGGTCGCTTCTCTGCTCCTGATGCTGGTGTTGCTGCCCGCGGCGGCGGGCGCGGAAGAACCGATCCGGGCGGGGGAGACCCTGACCCTCGAACGCTGCCTCGCCATCGCCCTCAGCCGTCACCCGGATCTCCAGGCCGCCGCCCATACCGTCCGGGCGGGGGAATCCCGCATCGGCCAGGTCCGCGCGGACTACTACCCACAGGTGAGCGGCGCGGCCGGCTACAGCCGGACGGACCCCTCCGGGGCGGGGGGCGCCGCGGGGCGATCCAGCCGTCCGTCCGACAGCTATTCCTCCAGCCTCAGCCTGAGCCAGAACCTCTACGACTTCGGTAAAACCGCCTCCCGGGTCCGCATCCGGGAGCTGGACCGGGATTCGTCCCAGGCGGATTTCGAGCAGGTCCGCGCGCAGATTGTCCTCGGCGTGAAACAGGCCTACTGGGAACTCTTGAAATCCGAACGGGACCGGGAGGTCGCCCGGGAAACGGTGGGTCAGTTCCAGCAGCACCTGGACCGGGCCAGGGGGTTCTTCGACGTCGGCACGAAGCCGAAATTCGACGTCACCAAGGCGGAGGTGGATCTTTCCGGCGCGAAGCTCGCCCTCCTCAAGGCCGAAAACGCCTGGCGGCTGGCCCGGGTGTCGCTGAGCAACGCCATCGGCCTGCCGGAGGCTCCGGAGTTCGCCATCGTCGATTCGCTCTCCGCGACGCGCGCGCCGGTTGCGCTGGACGAGGCCATCCGCCTGGCCTATGACCGCCGGCCGAACCTCCGGGCGATTGCCATCCGGGTCCAGGCCCAGGCGGAAACGGTCAACCTTGCCAAAAAGGACCATTACCCCTTCCTGACGGGAAACGCCCATTACGGGTGGGGCGGAGGCGACTTCCCCCTCGACGACGGCTGGAGCGTCGGCGCCCAGGTGAACGTTCCCCTGTTCAGCGGCTACGCCACGCAGTACCAGATCGAGGAGGCGCGGGCGACGCTGGATGCCCTGAACGCCAACCTGGCGGCGCTGCGGCAGACCGTCGCCCTGGAGGTGAAGCAGGCCTGGCTGAATCTCCGGGAGGCGTCGGACCGGATCGATGCGGCGGCCCTGTCCGTCCGTCAGGCGGAGGAAAATCTGGAGCTGGCCCAGGGCCGGTACGCGACGGGCGTCGGCAGCCCGATCGAGGTCACGGACGCCCTGGTGTCGGTCAGCAACGCGAAAACGGCGCACACCGCCGCGCTGTACGATTACCGGGTGGCGCAGGCGAGCCTGGAGAAGGCGACGGGAGAACGATGAAAAAGAAACTGCTGATCACGGGGGTTCTGGTCGCGGCGCTCGCGCTGGGCGGATATCTCCTCTTCAAGAAGAACGGCGAGACCGTCCGCTACCGGACCGACCGGGTGACCCGGGGAGACGTGAGCGCGGCCGTCACGGCGACGGGCACGGTCAGCGCCGTCACCACCGTCACCGTGGGCACGCAGGTGTCGGGCACGATCAGGCAGATCTTCGTGGACTACAACTCGCTCGTCCGGAAGGGGCAGCTCCTGGCCCAGATCGATCCCGCGCTGCCCCAGGCCAGGGTGGACCAGGCGCGCGCCAACCTGCAGTCCGCCGGCGCCGGCGTCGAGAAGGCCGAGGCGGCGCTCACCGACGCCCGGCGGACCCTGGAGCGGAACCAGACGCTCTACGCCCGGAACTACATCGCCCGCAGCGACCTGGACGCGGCGGAAACGGCCCACCGGTCGGCCCAGGCGCAGGTCAGCGTCGCCCGGGCCCAGGTCGCCCAGGCGCGGGCGACGCTGAACGCGGAGGAGACCAGCCTGCGCTATACCCGCATCCTGTCGCCGGTGGAGGGCACCGTCATTTCGCGCAACGTGGACGTCGGCCAGACCGTGGCGGCGAGTTTCCAGACGCCCACCCTCTTCAGCATCGCCCGGGATCTCACCGAGATGCAGATCGACACGAGCGTGGACGAGGCGGACATCGGCCGGATCCGGGTCGGCCAGGAGGTTCGGTTCACCGTGGACGCCTATCCCGATCTCAGCTTCACCGGGAAGGTTTCGGAGGTCCGCAACGCCCCGACGACGGTGTCGAACGTGGTCACCTACACCGTCATCATCAAGGTGGCCAATCCGGAACTCAAGCTGAAGCCGGGAATGACGGCCAACGTCTCCATCATCACGGCGACCCGGAAGGGCGTCCTGACGATCCCGAACGCCGCCCTGCGCTTCAAGGGGCCGGAGAAAAAAACGACGGCCGGGGCCAGAGAAGCGGGCGCCCCCGCGGGGAGTTCCGCCGTGCGAACGCCTCCGGGGCAAACGATGCGGGACCTGTGGACGCTGTCCGACGGCAAACCCGTGCGCGTCCGCGCGGGGATCGGGATCAGCGACGGCAACCTGACCGAACTGACCGCCGGCCCCCTCAAGGAAGGCGACGTCGTCATCCTCGATGTCGCGGGCGCCGCGCAGCCGCAGGAGAACATTCCCCGGCCGCCGGGATTCTTCCGTTGAGCGCCGTCAGGACGGACCGGGCGCCGCGGATCGCGGTCGGGCGGCGATCGCCGTGTTCCGGTCTTTCCCGGAAGGCACATCCCGGCAAGGCCCCGGCAGGAAGGTGAAGAGGCGTCATGGCGCTCATCGAAACAGACCGGCTGTCGAAGATCTACCCCGTGGGCGAGACGAGCGTCCGGGCGCTGGACGAGGTCTCGGTGACCGTGCAACCCGGGGAGTTCGTGGCCATCATGGGCCCGTCGGGCTCCGGCAAATCCACCTTCATGAATGTCATCGGCTGCCTCGACGAACCGACGGGCGGGGGCTACCGCCTCGAGGGCGTCGATATCGGCCGGCGGGACCGCGACGCCCTGGCGGAGATCCGCAACCGGAAGATCGGCTTCGTCTTCCAGGGTTTCAACCTCCTGCCGCGCACCAGCGCCCTGGAGAACGTGGAGCTGCCGATGCTCTACAACGGAATCGGGCCGAAGGAGCGCCGGAGGCAGGCCCGCGAGGCCTTGAAGATGCTGGGGCTCGAAGGCCGGGAGAAGCATCATCCGAACCAGCTCTCCGGAGGCCAGCAGCAGCGTGTCGCCATCGCCCGCGCCCTCGTCAACCAGGCCCCGCTGATCCTCGCCGACGAGCCCACGGGGAACCTGGACACGAAGACGTCCGTCGAGATCATGGAGCTGTTCGTCAAGCTCAACCGGGACGCGGGGCGGACGATCCTGCTCGTGACCCACGAACCGGACATCGCCGCCTTCAGCGGTCGGATCATCCGCTTCCTGGACGGCCGCGTGATCAGCGACGAGCCGGTAAGGCATTGACGCGAGGCGGACCCTGAGATGACCCGGATCGAAAATGCACTCAGAATGACGGCGGCGAGGAGGCGGAGATGATCAACATCCCGGCAACGTTCCGCATCTCCCTCCGCGCGCTGCGCGCCAACAAGATGCGTTCGGGGCTCACCATGCTCGGCATCATCATCGGCGTGGGCGCGGTGATCGTCATGCTGGCCGTGGGGTCCGGGGCCAGCCGGCGCATCTCGCAGCAGATCGCCAGCATGGGCAGCAACCTGATCATCGTCATGCCGGGGAGCAGCACCGCCGGAGGCCTGCGGATGGGCGCCGGGACGCAGTCCACCCTGACCCTGGGCGACGCCGAGGCCGTCGCCCGGGAGTGCACGGCCGTCGCCGACGTGGCGCCGATGCACAACGGCGCGGCCCAGATCGTGTACGGCAACCAGAACTGGGCGACCGGGATCGAGGGCTCCGGGCCCGGTATCCTGAACGTCCGGGACTGGACGCTCGCCGCCGGCCGGCCTTTCACCGATCAGGACGTCCGGAGCGCGACCAAGGTCTGCCTTCTGGGCCGGACCGCGGCGGACAACCTCTTCGGCAGCGCCGACCCCCTGGGCCAGATCATCCGGATCAAGAAGATCCCGTTCGTCGTCATCGGCGTCCTGGCGCCCAAGGGGCAGTCGATGATGGGCCAGGACCAGGACGACACGGTCATCGTCCCGATCACGACGGCGCAGCGGAAGATCTTCGGCACGCGCCTGCCGGGAATGGTCCGGCACATCGTCGTGAAGGCGCGCAGCGCCGACGAGATGGCGGAGGCGGAGGCGCAGATCACGGAACTCCTGCGCGAACGCCACCGCCTGACGCCGCGCGAGGAGAACGACTTCACCGTGAGGAACCTGACCCAGATCATGCAGGCGGCCGAGCAGTCCACCCGGATCATGGCCCTGCTCCTGGCGGCGATCGCCTCCGTCTCGCTCCTCGTGGGCGGCATCGGGATCATGAACATCATGCTCGTCTCCGTGACGGAGCGGACCCGGGAAATCGGCATCCGCATGGCCGTGGGGGCCAAGACCTGGGACATCCGGCTGCAGTTCATCATCGAGGCCCTGACCCTGTCGCTCATCGGCGGCGTGATCGGGATCGTCCTGGGCGTCACGGGCGCGAAGCTCCTGTCGGTCCTGGCCGGCTGGTCGACCGTCATCTCCGTCCTGTCCGTTCTGCTGGCCTTCGGCTTCTCCGGTCTCGTGGGCCTGTTCTTCGGCTTCTACCCCGCCTACAAGGCCTCCCAGCTGAACCCCATCGACGCCCTGCACTACGAATAGCCTTCCCAGGATTCTCTTGACACGCAGGGGTCGGTTCTGTATCTGTTTTTTTGCGTGCAAACTCAGGCGATGATCCGCCTCATTGATCCGTGCACGCCTTCACCCAAGAGACGCGCGACCCCGACCCGCAGGGGTTCGTGCGGCCGCTTGACCCCACGCGGGGCGCCGTGGATCCGGGCGACAGCTTCGCGGCCACCCCTAACCCGACAGGGAGGTCCCCCCATGAGCGACAGGCCGATCAAGCGGCGCGACTTCGTCAAGTGGGAGCGGCAGGTCGCGGTGAAACCGCGCGGGTGGCAAAAGACGTAGCCCATGGCGGAGACGGCGCCCAGGTCCATCCTCGTCAAGCCCGCCGGTCCGGACTGCGGCATGGCGTGCGGCTACTGCTTCTATTCCGGCAAGGCGGGGCTCTACCCTGAGACCGCAACCCACCGGATGGACGAGGCCGTCCTCGACGCCACCCTGCGCCAGTTCCTGGACCAGCCCGCCTCCGAGCTCTCCATCGGCTGGCAGGGGGGCGAGCCCACGCTGATGGGTCTCCCCTTCTTCGAGCGGGCCGTGGCGCTCGAAGAACGCTACGGCGACGGCAAGACGATCGGCAACGGTCTCCAGACGAACGGCCTTTTGCTCGATCGCCGCTGGGCACGGTTCTTCCGGCAGTACCGGTTCCTGATCGGTCTGTCGATCGACGGGCCGGCGGACGTCCACGACCGGTACCGGGTGCGGGGCGGCGGGGGCGGCACGTGGGCGCGGGTCCGCGACGCGGCGCGGATGCTCCTGGACGAGGGGGTGCCGGTCAATGCGCTCACGGTGGTCAACGACGTCACCGCGCGCTTTCCGGACGAGATCTACGATCATCACCGCGCGCTCGGCCTCGATTACATGCAGTTCATCCCCTGCGTGGAGACCGATCCGTCCGATCCGCGCCGCGCCGCGCCCTTCTCCGTCACGGCGGAGGCGTACGGCGCGTTCCTCTGCCGGATCTTCGACCGGTGGCGCGCCGATTTCCGCGATGGCAAGCCCCAGGCCTCGGTGCGCTTCTTCGAGTCGCTGCTGTTCGGCTATGCGGGCCTCGCGCCGCCGGACTGCACCCTGTGCGAGACCTGCGGCGACTACCTCGTCGTGGAGCACAACGGCGACGTGTATCCCTGCGATTTCTTCGTGGAGCCTGCGGAGCGGCTGGGCAACCTGATGCGGGAGCCGCTGGCCGGGCTGTACGCGTCGGACCGGCAGCGGGACTTCGGCCGCCGCAAGGCCGCGCTGCCCGGGGCGTGCGTCGTCTGTCCCTGGCTTGCCCGCTGCCGGGGCGGGTGCCCCAAGGACCGGCGGCGCGACCCGCGCGATCTCGGCGTCAGCCACTTCTGTGCTGCCTACCAAAGGTTCTTCGCGCACGCGGACGGCGAGTTCGAGCGGCTGGTCGCCGCCTGGCGCCGCCGGACCGCGGCCGGGGAAGCGCCCCGGGAGCGGGCGGCGGCGGGCTCCCGCACGGGCCGGAACGCGCCCTGCCCCTGCGGGAGCGGTCTCAAGTTCAAGCGCTGCTGCGGCCGGTGACGCACCCCCCCGCGGTCGACGCCCGGGGGATGAATCTGGCGCCGGAGGCGTTGCCGCGGATTGACATTCCGGGCCCATCCGGGGTATGGGTTCGGAACGCCGCGTTCGGGATGCGGCCGTTTCGGGGGAAAGAAAGGAACGTTACATTCCGGACAAAGGGGGGAATCGACCCATGATGGACCGCGTGATCGGAATCCTGTTTCTCGTCTTCATCGCCGTCACGAGCGTGTTCTTCTTCGCGATCGCGCTCACGATCTGGCTCCTGACGGTCCTCTTCGACCGTCGCCTGATCCTCCTCCACTACTACAGCTCCTTCTGGGCCTCCTTCTACCTCTGGGTGATGCCGGCCTGGTCGGTCTCCATCGAGGGCCGGGAGCGCATCGGCCGGAAGACCTACGTCGCCGTCTCCAATCACCAGTCGCTCCTGGACATCCTGGTCGTCTTCCGCATCTTCTTCCCCTTCAAATGGGTGTCGAAGGCGGAGGTCTTCAAGATTCCCCTGATCGGCTGGAACATGCGGCTGAACCGCTATATCCTGCTGGTCCGCGGCGACAAGGACAGCATCCGGCAGATGCTCGAGGACTGCAACCGGGCGCTGGCCACGGGGAGTTCGATCTTCATGTTCCCGGAAGGGACCCGCTCGGAGACGGGCCTCCTCCGGCCGTTCAAGACCGGGGCATTCAGCCTGGCCCTGGACAACCATCTGCCCATCCTGCCCGTCGCCATCTCCGGCACGCGGGATGCGCTGCCGAAATACAGCTTCAAGTTCCACGGCGTCAAGAAGATCCGGGTACGGATCCTGGAGGAGATCCCCTACGAGGCCTTTGCCGCGAAGAGCGTCGAGGAGACGGCGGCGATGGTCCGGGAGCGGATCGCCGCCCACGTCGACCCACCCACACCGTGACCCCCGACCCGAAACGGCACCTGCGACCGTCTCCCGCCAAACGTCAGGCGAGGCCGCACAACGCCTTGACGTTCAGGATCTTTTGGGAAAGGTCGTAATTCCGGAACACCTCGACCCGGTTCGTTTCCGGCGTCCCCCCCGCGCAGATGGCGCTGGCCGTCAGGTAGCCACCGAAGCGCGAGGCCGTTAGATCCTGAATGAAATAGAGAAGTTTCAGACGATCCTCGGTGGGGACGCCGTCGACGCCCTTGAGGTATTTGTCGATGTACGCCCGCGAGGCCTCGTTCAGGCATTCCGTCTCGGCCGGCATGGTCGTGACGATGCCGCCAGCGATCTCCTGGAGGGCGCCGAGAAACCCGATGAAGCGACGGCGGCAGTGGTAGAGGCCCGCGTTTGCGACGGACGAGTCGGGAATGGGGATGCCGCTCGGATGCATGACCGACTTCGCGACGGAGGCAAGGGCGCACCCCCATCCGATCTCCGAGGCGATCATCATGTCCGTCAGCTTGCTCCGGATGTGGCTTGCCCGGGCCGTCCCGTTGTATTGGGAGATGAGCGCCGCGGCCCCGATCAGGATGTCCGTCCGGGCCGAGGTGCAGGTCCCCTTGCACATCCGGACGTACGGCGAGAAGTACTGGATCAGGTTCTTCGTGAACTCCCATTCCCCGCACATGAAGACGCGCTCCCAGGGAACGAAGACATGATCGAAGACGGTCAGGCACTCGACGAATCCGATGTGGCCGCTCACCGGGTTCTCCAGCGTCCGGGGCGTCAGGGGACCCGGCGCCGGTCGCGTGATGTACGTGATCCCCGGCGTGTCCACCGGGACGGCAAAAGAGACGGCGTAGTCCCGGTCCGCCTCCGTCAGAACGCCCGAGGGGCAGGTAAAGACGTAATGGGTGACGGGCGCGTTGGACGTGTGGAGCTTGGCCCCGTTGACGACGATGCCGTCCGTCCTCCGCTCGACCACCCGCAGATAGAGGTCCGGGTCCGCCTGCGCGGAGGGGGCGAGGGACCGGTCTCCCTTCGGATCCATGACGCCCATGCAGTAGCGGAAATCGTTCGTCTGGAGTTCCCGGAAGAACGCCCTGAGCCGCTCGTGGTAGCACGTGCCTCGCGCCCGGTCGATGTCGTACGTCACCGCCCAGAGGACGTTGAGCCCCGTGATCATGCACATGGAACAGAAATGGCGGGCGTTCTGCGCCTTCATCGCCTCGATCATCCGGCGGACGTCCTCGGGGGTCTCGCGAAGGTGCGTCCAGAAGCTGACCGGCGCGTCGATGAGATGCGACCGGAACGTGAAATCCGCGGCGGTTCGCTCATCGTTCGCCCAATCGTAGAACTTGCACATCTCTTCCAGGGAGATCCTGAAATACGGGCTGTGGACGACGTCGTGAATCTTTTCGCCCCCGATGTAGACCACGGGTTTCTGCTTCGCCAGGCTCGCCAGGTACGCTTCGCTCGTCTTGATTCCCATGCCATGACTCCTTTCTGTCCCGCGCCGAAGCGGCGCCTCCCCAACCTTCAGACCGGCCGCCGGACGGGAGGATCCCCCCGAATCCCCCCGGCGCGAACGGACGGCACAATCGTTATCCGAACATCTTCTTGAGCGCTGAAGGGTTCGCCTTCAGGCTCTGGAACGTGGCGTTGAGCATCTCCGCGTTCCGGGCGACCAGGGCCATCTGCTGCAGCGCATCGAGACGGGGCTTCATCTTCTCCCGCCAGCGCGCCTCGTAGACCGACAGGAACGCCTCGGAAAAGTCGCCCTTTTCGAGCGCCTCGAGGGCCGTCTGCGCGGCGAAGCCGCCGCTCCGGACGCTGTTGGCGATGCCCTCGAGGATGAAGGGATCGACGAAACTGCCGGCATCGCCGATGAGCATGGCGCCGGCCGCGTAGGTCTTGCCGATCTGTCCGGCGCTCGGCACGCGCCACCCCATCCAGTCGCTGACCTTCCGGGCCTTGCGCAGCTTCTCTCCGAAGGGGCTCGTCTCGATGAATTTCCGGGTCAGCGCCTCGACGTCCTCCAGGGCCTGAACGTACGGCGTCATCTGGTAGCCGATGCCCACGTTGACGACGTCGCCGTAGCCCGGGTGGGGGCTCAGGCAGACGAAGCCCGGGAAGAAGTAGGGGTCGTAGTGCACCTCCATCGTCCTCAGCGGCGGATCGCAGTCCGCGTAGTAGGCCCGGCCGGCCAGGAACACCTCGTCGTAGTTGTCCGAAAACAGGCCCAGGCGCTTCGCCACCCAGCTGTGGCTGCCGTCCGCGCCGATGACGATCCGGGCCGGGTATTCGACGAACCTGCCCTCGTACTTGGCCTTGATCCCGACCACCTGCCCGCGGTCCATCATCAGGTCGTTCACCCAGAACGCCTCCAGCACCTTGGCGCCCTGCCGCGCGGCGGCCTCCTTGAGGATGTTGTCCCCCACGCGCCGAGGGCAGGTGACGCTCAGAACGTTCGGGCCTTTGAGCGCCGTGTAGTCCGGAGAGGTGAGCATCAGCTCCGGAAAGAGGAATCCCTTCTCCAGCAGTTCGTCGTAGGCGCCGATCTCCCTGTAGGCATCGACGCCGTAGCGTCCGTAGATGTCCGAACAGGGCTTTTCCCGGGGAAACCGCTCCTTGTCGACCAGAAGCACGTCGCACCCCGCCATGGCGAGCCGGGCCGCGGTCGTGCTCCCGCCCGGCCCCGCTCCGACAACGATGACATCCCAGGTTTTCATGACCGCACCTCCTTGGTCGGCGCCGTGTTTTCCTGCGCGCGCGGCCGATCCATGCGGATGACGTCTCCCTGCGGGCATGCCGCGGCACACGTGCCGCACCCGATGCACAGGTCATGATGGACATCGACGTAACCGCACTTCATGCAGCGGCGGGCATCCTCGACCGCTTGGGCGACGTCCATCGCGCCCTCCACCTCGTCGAAGCCCGTCACGGCGTCCTCCGGCCGCAGGGCCGGGATACCGGCCACGTTGAGCTTTTCCAGCCGCACGGGGAAGATCTTCTCGTCGACCGGCGCCCCGACCGGCGCCTTTTCCTTGGGCGCCGGAGCGGTCCGGCCCCTCAGGTAGGCGTCGATGGCCGTGGCGGCCCGGCGCGCCGACGCCACCGCCTCGACCACGGATCCCCTGGCCTCGACGAGGTCGCCCGCGACGAATACCCCCGCGAGGGTCGTCATCTGGGTGGCCGGGTCGATCCGGACCCGCCCCCGCGCGTCCATTTCGATTCCCGCCGTTTTCGCGAAGACGCCGGGGTCCGGCTTCTGGCCGACGGCGAAGACGACCGTATCGGCCTCCACGCGGAACCGGCCCGTGCTGTCCGTGTCGCACTCGATCCCGCACTCGCCCAGGGCAAAGCGCGTGACGGGGTCCATATCCACCCACCGGACCTTCTGCCAGTCCCCGCCGATGGCGACCGGAGCGGCGGAACGGATGAAGCGGACGCCTTCGTCCTCGGCCTCCTGAAGCTCCCAGCTGAAGGCCGGCATGTCGCATTCCCCCTCGACGCAGGCAACGGCGACGTCGAAGGCCCCCAGCCTGAGCAGCGTCCGGGCGACGTCGGTGGCGACGCTGCCGCCGCCGATGACGAGCGCCTTTTCCCCGACCTTGAGCGGGAAGCCCGCCTTGACGGAGGTCATGAACTCGACGGCGTTGAAAACGCCCATGAAATCGGCGCCGGGAATGGGGAGCTTGACCCCCTTCGGGGCGCCCGCGGCCACGAGGACGGCGTCGCACTCGCGGGCGAGCAGATCGGCGATGGAGGGGTTCCGGCCGATCTCGACGTTCGGCCGGAAGGTCACGCCCCGGGAGAGAATCGCCTTGAAATCCCGTTCGAGGGCCTGGGCCGGCAGACGGAACGACGGCACCGACTTCGCGAGCATCCCGCCGAAGGACGGCGACGCGTCGTAAATCACGCATTCATAGCCGCGCGTCGACAGGTCGTGGGCGGCGGCAACACCCGCCGGCCCGGCGCCGACGATCGCCACGCGCTCGGCGTACTTGCGCGGGTAGCGCCCCGCTTCAACCCAGCCCTTTTCGTAGGCCATGTCGGCGACGAACCGCTTCATGGCGCGGATGGGCAGGGGGGCGTCGATGAGCTTGCCCCGCTTGCAGGCGTCCTCGCAGGGGCGGGAGCAGATCCGCCCCAGCACGGAGGGGAGGGGGTTGACGGCGATGATCCGCTCCCACGCCTTATCGAAGGCGCCCTCCGCCACCTGGTTGACGTAGCCCTCCGGAAAATGGCCGATCGGGCAGGCGCCGGCGCAGGACTGAGCCGTCAGCGCCTCCATGTCCCGCGGGAACAGGATGGGGCTGTCGGCGCAGTCCGGACAGAGGCGGCAGATCTGCCGCTGGAGCTCATAGATCGCCCCGGTGGGACACGCCCGAAGGCACGTGCCGCAGTTGATGCAGGCCTCCGTCTTCATGACGGGCGATGCGACCTTTTTCAGGCCGACGGGAGTTCCGCCCCCCTGGGTGAGGCGAATCTCGATAGGATTGACCATATCCCTCATGAAAAAACCTCCTGACTGTAGTGACCTCCTCGACATACGGTCCACCCGGGCGCAAACCATAAGCTCCGCCATGGGGGTTCTCTGATACACCCTGCATGGACCGCGGGCGAGACCATAGTCAAAAGGGCACACCCCGTCAAGACAATAATTCCTGCCGGCTTCCCGCGCCATGGAAGACAAATGTTCGAAAACACTGATGAAACAGGAGAGATATCAAAAGCACCGTAAAAACCGCGCCTGGCAGGACCTCCTCCCCGAAGACAGGTGCGTCACGCCGCATCGGGGCACCGGTCGCCCGGGCGTTCGTGCGAGGCGGTCCGCGGCGATGAAGGCGACCGTCTGTTCATCCAGGACATGCGGGCGTCCGTAGATCGCGGCATTGACGCGGCCCTCGGCGTCGGCCGTGGACAACACGCCGATCCCCGTGTGCGTCTCGAAATAGGTGTCGAGCTTCATGTCTCCTCCTGATCGATTTTTCCCGCGGTTAAGAGGACGACGGGACGTTCCGGCCTTTCCCCGCGGAGGGATTCAAGGTAGGCGGCGATCACCGGCCGGTCGGCCTCGGCCCAGTCGAGGATGGGCAGTTCCCCTGGCGGCAGCCAGACGACGGCCCGGTGCGCGTTCAGCACGGGCTCGCCCACGGTGATCGTGCACACGAAGGGGTACAGGGTCACGGCGAACGACGGGTAGCGGTGCGGTGCGGGGTCGAGCGGGCGCTTCACGTCGACGCGCAGGGCCATCTCCTCCATCAGTTCCCGGTGGAGGCAGGCCTCCGGGCTCTCCCCCGGCCGGATCTTGCCGCCGGGGAACTCCCATTTGAAGGCCATGCTCCCGCCTCCGCCGCGCTGCGCCGCCAGGACCCGTCCGTCGCGTTCGATGATGGCGCAGGTGACATGGAGGTGTCGGGTCATGGCTTACGGCCGATCGTGCGGATGGAATGGGCCATCCTGCCCCCAAAACCACCCTTTTGTCAATGAAGAAGGCCGGGGATAACCGGCGCGCGCGACGCGGACGCCCTGTGGTCCCGGGACGCGCCCGGATAAGCCTTTGACAAGGCCGGTGAATCACGTTAAAAGGGGTTCGCCGCGCGGGAACGGGACCGGCGGCGCTGCGGGAAAGCCGCGCCGTCGTTCGCGCCGGGCGCGGGCAGCCCGGGATGAGGATGCGATGCAGGACGAGAGGATCGCCATAACCGCCTTCCGTGAAGGGGAGGAGGGCGTGATTCACGCCGTCAGCGGGGGCCGCGGCCTGACGAGCCGGCTCGCCGGAATGGGGGTCGCCCCGGGCGCCCGCGTGCGCGTGACGCACAACAGCGGGGGCTGGGTGATCCTCCAGGTGTCCGATACCCGCGTGGCCCTCGGCCGCGGCGAGGCGGCCAAGATCCTCGCCGCCAAGCTGCGGGAGGCGCCGGAGGCGCCCGCGACCCGGCACGCCAGCCGGGGCTTGACCGTGGCGCTCGCCGGCCAGCCCAACGTGGGGAAATCCACCCTGTTCAACATCCTGACGGGCCTCTCTCAGCACGTCGGCAACTGGCCGGGCAAGACCGTCGAAAAGAAGGAGGGCACCCACGCGACGGAGGCGTTCGAGATGCGGATCGTCGACCTCCCCGGCACCTACAGCCTGACCGCCTTCTCGGAGGAGGAGCGGGTGGCCCGCGATTTCGTCATCGACGTCCACCCCGACGTCATCATCCTGATCGTCAGCGCGGCCGCCCTGGAGCGCGGCCTCTATCTCCTCGCGGAGATCCTGCTTTTGGAATCGCCGGTCATCGTCGCCGTGAACATGCTGGACGTCGCGGAGGCCCAGGGCATCGAGGTCGATCCCCAGGCGCTGGAACGGGCGGTAGGGGTGCCCGTGGTCCCGATGGTGGCCACGAAAAACAGCGGCATCCGGGAACTGGTGGCCCGCCTCACGGCCCTGGCCGAAGGGAAGGAGCAGGGCCATCCCCGCATCCCCGCGATTCATCCGGACCACGCGGAGATCTACCGGAAGATCGCCGCCGCGATCGACCCCTATGTCGAGCACCCCTACACGGTGCGCTGGACGGCCACGAAACTGATGGAGGGCGACCCGGAAGTGACGAAGATCATGGAGGGCGTCATCCCGGAGGCGGTCTGGAACCCCATCCAGGCCCTCCTCGTCCGGCATGAGGATTCGTTGCATGCCGTGGTGGCCGGACGGTACGAGTGGATCGAGTCCGTCACCCGGGCGGCGGTATCGCGCCACCGGCTGGGCGAGGTTCTGATGACCGATCGGATCGATCACGTCCTGACGCGTCCCCTGTTCGGCATTCCCATCCTGTTCGCCATCCTGGCGCTCGTCTTTGCCTTCACCTACCGGGTCGGATTCCCCCTGCAGGCCTGGCTGGAGCGCCTCATCGGCGCTGCGGCCGGCGTGCTGCGCCCCGTCCTGGCCCCGCTGCCGGACTGGCTGGGCGGCGTTCTGATCGACGGCGTGGTCGGCGGCGTCGGTTCGGTGCTGACCTTCCTGCCGATCCTCATCATTTTTTTTGCCGTCATGGCGTTTCTGGAAGACGTGGGCTACATGGCGCGGGCATCCTTTGTCATGGACCGCTTCATGCACCTGATCGGTCTGCACGGGAAAAGCTTCCTGCCCCTGTGCCTGGGCTTCGGATGCAACGTGCCGTCCGTCATGGGGGCCCGCATCGTGGAGGCGAAGAAGGAGCGGCTGCTGACGATCTTTCTCGCCCCCTTCATCCCCTGCACGGCGCGCCTCGCGGTGATCACCCTCGTTACCGGGGCGATGTTCGGGCCGCAGGCGATGTTCTGGGCCACGGGACTGCTGGCCCTCAACCTGTTGCTTTTGGGGATCACGGGCATGGGGATCAGCCGGTTCCTGCTGAAGGCCGAGGCAACCCCCTTCATCATGGAGCTTCCCCTGTACCACCGTCCGGACCTCCGGACGATCGGTACGGCGGTCTGGATGCGTACCGCGGCCTTCGTCCGCAAGGCGGGAACCGTCATCCTCGCCGTGTCGGTCGCCGTCTGGCTCTTCTCGTACCTGCCGTACGGCCAGGTGGAAACGAGCCTGCTCGCAGGCTTCGGGCGTCTTCTGGAGCCGCTGGGGCGGCCGCTGGGACTCGACTGGAAGATGGTGACGGCCCTGCTCACCAGTATCGTCGCCAAGGAAAACGCCGTGGCCACGCTGGGGGTCCTGTATGCCGTCGGAGATCAGGGACTGGTCGCGATGCTGCCCCGAATCATCAGCCCTGCCTCGGCAGCGGCCTTTCTCGTCGTCCTGATGCTCTTTATCCCCTGCGCGGCCACGGTGGCCGTGATGCGCCGGGAACTGGCCGACAACAGGTGGTTTGCCGCGTCCCTCGCGTTCATGTTCGCCCTGTCCTACGCGGGCGGCGTGATCGCCTACCGTCTGGTCCTCCTGGCCGGCGTCTGAGAGAGCGAAAATGCGCCCCGCAGGGTTGATTTCTCCGCCGGAGTGGTTAGATTACTCCCTGCCGGACGGATGACGACCAGGCGCCTTTCCATCGTCCCGCCGCGCGCCGGACCTGTTTCGAATACGTCAAGAGGGTTGAGGAACATGCCGATCTACGAGTTCTACTGCGCGAAGTGCAACACGATCTACAACTTCTTCTCCCGGACCGCCAATACGGACAAGATCCCGACCTGTCCGAGGTGCAAGCGCGTCCGCCTCAAGCGGCAGATGTCCGTCTTCGCCAAGCTCTCCGGCGGCAAGGACGAGCCGCCCGCGGACGATATGCCGCCCATCGACGAGGCGAAGATGGAAAAGGCGATGGCGATGCTGGCGGGCGAAGCGGACAGGATCAACGAGGACGATCCCCGGCAGGCGGCGGCCCTCATGCGAAAGCTGAGCGACGCCACGGGGCTCAGGCTCGGGGCGGGGATGGAGGAGGCCCTGAGCCGGATGGAGCGCGGCGAGGACCCGGAAAGGATCGAGGCGGAGATGGGCGATCTGCTCGAGGGGGAAGAGCCGTTCCTGCTGGAGGCGAAGGGCAGAAAACCCGGCCGCAAATCCAGGCCCGCCGTGGACGACACCCTCTACGACCTGTAGAAACCGCGGCCGGCCCGATCATGCGCCCTGCGGCAGCGCCCCTTCCGGCCCCGTCGGGTTTCCGGCGAGAGGTCCGGCGACCGGGAAACGGCTATTCCGCGGCCATCCCGACGACCTTGTAGTTGAATTCATAATTGAGCGCGCCGCTCCACTCCTTCGCGAAAATGCTTTTATAGCGGGTCCCGTAAACGGGTCCGACGGGTTTGCCGTACGTGTAAAACCAGTTGACGACCGGCTTCCCCGAAAAACCGAGGGCGATCCAGTAATTCCCCGCCGCCAGGACCGGCCGCTCCCGATCCGGGAAGGGGAAGGTCTCCCAGCGATAACCGGGCCGGCCGGAAATTTCCTCCAGGGCGACCATCTGCGTCGTGCACAGGATTTCGCCGGGCTGACCGTCCCGATCCTTGAACACATCCACCCAGAGATGTCCGTCTCCCCCGAAGTTGTGCAGTGCCAGCGCGATCTCATGGAGGGTCGCCGGTTTCGCCAGTTCGACCACCTGGGCGTACTGCGTCGCGCCGTGGGTGACGAACTCCGCCGTTTCCACCAGAAAATTGCGTGACATTTCAAAGGAATCACCGCCTTTGGCCTGGGTCTCACGGGGAAACGCAAAGTTGACGCCCTCCGGAAATTCCAGATTGCCGTAAACAAAGGGCTTGTCATAGCGCAACGGCTTGGGGGGCACGGGCGCCGGCGCGGGCGGCACGGGAGCCGGGGGAGCGGGCGGCGGTTCCGGGGCGGGCTCAGGCGCCGGCACGGGCGGCGCGGGAACGGGTCCCGGGGCGGGCGGCACGGGAACAGGGGGCGCGGGCGCCGGTTCCGGGGCGGGAGCGGGTTCCGGTACGGGTGGCATGGGAACAGGGGGAGCAGGCGCCGGTTCCGGGGCGGGTTCGGGCGCCGCCACGGGAGGCGCGGGAACCGGTTCCGGGGCGGGCGGCATGGGAACAGGGGGAGCGGGCGCCGGTTCCGGGGCGGGTTCGGGCGCCGCCACGGGAGGAGTGGGAACAGGTTCCGGCTCGGGCGGCGCGGGAGCCGGCTGAACGGCGGCCTCCTCCAATCTGGCCAGGACATTGGGACCCAAAAGCAGATTCTTGGGGCCGTAATTCTGCTGCTTGGCCGAAACCTGCGTCGAATCGGCCAGGAAGTTCCCACCGATGGTTTCCTGCAGCGTCGGCTTGGTGCGGGCCCCGGAACTCTGCGCCCAGCGCACCAGACCGTCATTTTTGGTCTCGTTGTTGTCCACGCCGACTTCAATGCGGACGAACCGGTTGGAAATGAAAAACTGCATGTTCTGCGGATCGTAGGGAACCCAACCCAGATCGGGGAACCAGACTTCCACCCAGGAATGCCGGCCCTGCCCCATCTTGAAGGTCAGCGTGCCCCTCTCCCAGGACACGTCGAACGGCTGATTCATCGTGACGCCGTTGACAATCCGCACCGGCACCCCCACGCTGCGCAACAGCGCGGCCGTCAGGTGCGAGTAGTTCTGGCAGTTGCCCTTGCCGGTCCGCAAGGAATAAAGCGCGTCATACTGCGCCGGGGGATTGACGTACCGGACATGATCCACGACCCAGCTGACGACCTTCTGCACGGCATCGAACTGCGTTTTGACGCCCCCGGTCAGTTCGAGCGCCAGCGCCCGAATGGCCGGATCCCCGGTTTGCACCAGTTTGGAGGCCTGCAGATAATCCTTCAGATCTTCGGGGGTGGACACGGCCGGGAAAGGCGCGGTGGATTGAATGGGGTTCAAGCCGGTCGTGGTTTGCGCGTCAAAGGCGATCGTGGCGTCAACCACCCGGGGAACGGTGTACCAGGTCGCCTGGATGATCTTGTTGCCGCGGGCGTTGGTCGAGGTGGTTTCGTCCTCGGCCTGGGGCGAAAACCGGACGTTGAAACGGGTGATCTTCTGTTTGTACGTCGGAGAGTCGAAGCTTTCGGGCACGACGAAGCTCAGCATCAATTTTCTCATGGAATCGCCGGCCACGATCTGATGCTTGAGCTCGTAGTGGATGGTGGAGGCCATGTCGCCCTGAACCGTGAAATTCTCGGCCACCGCGGGGACGGCCGTCAGCATCATCAGGGCCGTGAAAACGGCCGCAACGGTTTTTTTCATCGAGGGTCTCCTTCGCAGAAGATTTGGGGCAAAAAATCCGTCGCGCGTGCGCACCGCTCAACGGAGCGTCATCAGCACGAGCCGCGAGCCGGCAAGGGTCAGCCTTGTGAACTTGACATCGAAAATCTTCGACCGGTCTTGCACATCGAGAAATTCGACAAAGACCTCCTGGGACGGCCCCATCCAGGCCTGCCGGAACTCCCGGGAGAAGTCCTCCCGGTACTCATCCTTGATCAGGTCCCGCACCGGGTGTCCGATCAGCCCGTCCCGCGACCGGCCCAGATGCTCCATGACCTTTTCCGACAGGCCTTCGATCAGGCCGCCGTTATTCAGCAGAATCCCCATTTCTTCCTGGAACAACTGCTGCTTCAGCTGGTCCTTTCTCTCCCGCATCCAGGCATAGGCCAGACCCAGGGACCGGTTGGCCTCTTCGAGCTGTTTGTTCGCGGTCTTCAAGGCCTCCTCCGCGGCCCTGCGCCGGGTCACGTCCCTGGACACCCCGTAGAGTCGCTTCAGAACGCCCCGATCGTCCCGGATCCCGCTGATGATCGTCTCCAGCCAGCGGGTCGAGCCGTCCCGGTGATAGAATTCCAGGGTGAGGGTCACGCTCCTGTCGGGGTCGGCATCCCCCCGTTTTTCAAAGGCGAGCTCCCCGGACAGGGTCTCCATCGCCGTCGAGAGTGAGTCCAGCGTCAACTGCTCGTCGACGTTCTGGCGCAGGCGCTCTTCCGGGGTGAATCCCAGGACGGTCTCGATGGAGGGGGTGACATAGACCGTCCGCAGGTCCAGGTCCATGATCCACAGGATGTCGTTGATTCTGTCAGCCAGGAACCTGTATCTTCGTTCACTTTCCCGCAGCGCCTCTTCCGCCCGCCGGCGTTTGGCGGATTCTTCCTCGAGGGCCCGGATTCTTTGCCTCAGGTCTTCATCGCTGGGTTTTCTGACCAAAGGAGGATCTCCCGTTGCTCCACCTGCCTTAGATGACCCTGACGATCTCCGGGGCGTGCCGCTCGGACGCCGGCGGAACGGCGGTCGGATAGCCGAGAATGAGCGGGGCCACGATGCGGCAGCCTTCAGGAACGCCCAGCTCCGCGAGAACCTTCGGGTCCTTCAGGTGCGCCCCCAGGCCGATCCAGCAGGTCCCCAGGCCCCGGGCCGTCGCCGCGAACATGAAGTAGGCCGCCGTCAATCCGCAATCGACGTCCAGGGACCGTACGTCGTCCGGGCCGAGAATGAACACGAGGCAGGGGGCGTTGTAGAAGACGTTGACCTGCTCGTCCCGCAGGTAGGTCTCGTACGCCTTCAGGGGCGAGTCGGGATTCCGGTCGAGATCGGCCAGCAGCGTCCGCCGGCTCACGTCCGAGAGCCTCCGCATCCGTTCCCGGTCGCGCACGACGATGAACTTGCAGGGCTGGCGGTTGCTGGCCGTCGGGGCGAGGCAGGTTTCCCGCAGGATCTCCTCCACCACGGACAGGGGCACCTCCCGGTCCTGGAAGTCCCGGATGGCCCGTCGCTGTTTCAGAAGCGTCTCATAATCCATGGCTGACTCCCTCCCGAAGTGAATCGTCCCCGATCTCGTCAACCGTCGCCCGGAGTGCCGCCCCCCGGGGATGCCGGCTGCTTCGGAATGATGAGCCACATCCCGAGATAGGCGAGCAGACCGAACCCGAAGGAGAAGATGACGAGCAGCAGGAACAGGACCCGGATCAGGGTCGGATCGCGATCGACGTACGCGGCAATGCCGCCGCATACCCCGCCGATCTTCCGGTCGTCCGTTGCGAGATACAACCGTTTCATGACTGATGGCCCTCCCCCGGCGGCGGCCTCACAGGCCGAGCAGTTCCTCCGGCCGGTCGAACAGATGGTCGGGCCCGGCGGCGGCCAGCTTTTCCCGGCCGTGCCAGCCCCAGGCGACGGCGACGGTCTTCACGCCGGCCTCCCGCGCCTCGAGGACGTCGCCGACGGTGTCCCCGATGTAGAAGGTCCGGTCCGCCGCCACCCCGAACGCCTCCAGGGCGTGGTTGATCTTGTCCACCTTGCTGAAGAGGAAGTCGGACCCGAAGATGTCCTGAAAATAGCCGTCGTATTGAAATCGCTTGAGCATCGCCCGGATCGTCGGGGTCCCGTTCGAGGAGATCACGGCGAGGAGGTGGTCCCGGTGGAGCGCCGCCAGGACGGGCGCGATGCCGGGGAAGGGGGCGAGGGTATCGTAATTGAAGCGGGGGAGAATCTCGTGAGCCGCCCGGGCGAAGGCCAACAGGTCGACGCCCCGTTCGGCCATCGCCTCGTAGAAATTCCCCTCGAACAGGGCGAGGTAGTCCTCCCGGGTCCGGACGATCGGCGTCCCGATCTCCCTCAGGCACGCCCCCACGGCCTGAACGTAAAAGTCCAGCGAATCCACCAGCACCCCGTCGAAATCGAAGAGAAACAGTTTTTTCATGAGATCTCCATTACACCAAAAACCGGCCCGCGGGCAAGGACCGAATCGGCGGTCGGCGCGGCGGGCGCGCTCACATGCCGGCGCCGGCGAGCCGGAAGGCCCGGCGGGTCAGGTCGGCCGGGAGCAGCTCCTGCTTCATCTGCTCCGTCAGGGCCCCGACGCCCAGATACTGGCCGGAGGCCGCCGCCACCGGTTCGAGGCCGCCGTCGGAACGAACCGCCGCCGCGCCGCCGGAGGCCCAGAAGAGCTGCCGGGAGCGGGCGTTGCCCCGGACCTTCTCCCCCCTTCCGAAAACCAGGAGCGGTTCTCCGACCGCGATGTCGCGATAGAACGTATAGCTCGCCCTCACGGTCACGCCGCCGCTCGCGGCCAGGAGAAAGCCGCCCCAGCCGATGATCTCATCCAGCAGGGCGACCAGGGGAAGGGGATGAAGGCGCCCGTGGCGCTGAAACCGCCAGAAGGCCGCCCCGTCGTCGCCCAGGCATCCGATCGGGCAGACGACTGTCGCCGGGCTGTCCGGCACGTCCGGAACGTAGAAGCGACGGCCGAGACCGGGCTGCCGGCGGGCGATCCCGCAAACGAAACAGTCCCGGTAGGACGGCAGGTCCAGCAGCCGGCGGGCCCAAGCGTCGATCCGGGCGGGCAGACCGGCCGGCACGCCTTGCGCGGCGGCCGGGGCCTCGCCCCCGAAGCGGACCGCCGCTGACAGGTAGGGGGGCGATCCGGGGTCTTTGACGATCGAACCCCGGGCGCCGTTCTCCGTGGCGGTCACCTCGACCGCGAGTACATCTCCCAGCCGGGCGCTTGCGCCGCCCATGCGGTAGTCGATGGCCCAGGGATAGGGGCCGAACGGGCCCGGACGATCCCCCGTCAGGGCCATGGCGAGGTCGGCCACGGCGCCCATCGCAATGCCCCCGTGCGGGATCCCCACCCACCCCTGTTTTTTGTCGTCCATTACGATGACGGAGCGGAGCGTTCGCCCGTCACGCCGGATGCCGGCGGATCCGAACAGGAACGTCCGGACGAAATCGCCCGCCTCGCCCCCCGTCACCGCTTCACGGATCCCAGACGCCTGCGCCACCGGAACCTCTCGCGCGTTGTCGTTTCCTCCCGGCCGGACGGGTTCCTCGGCCCGCTTCGATTCGCCGCCCGGCTATGGCCCGTCCCGGTCGTCCGGCCGCCGCAGGGGCGGCGTCAAAACGCCGTCCTCCGTGATGATGGCCGTGATGTAGCGGTGGGGCGTCACGTCGAACGCGGGGTTGTAGACGGCGATCCCCTCCGGGGCGGTGGCGACGCCTGCGAAGCGCGCCACCTCCGCCGGATCCCGCTCCTCGATGGGGATTCCCGTGCCGTCCGCCAGCGAGAAATCGACCGTGGACCACGGCGCGGCCACGTAGAACGGAAGCCCATGCGCGTGCGCTAGGACGGCGAGCGCATAGGTTCCGATCTTGTTGGCCGTGTCGCCGTTGGCCGCGATCCGGTCCGCCCCGACGATCACGAGGTCGATTTTCCCCTGCTGCATGAGGAAGCCGGCCATGTTGTCCGTGATGAGCGTACAGGGGATCCGCTCCCGCGTCAGCTCCCAGGCCGTCAGCCTCGCCCCCTGGAGGACGGGGCGCGTTTCGTCGACATAGACGTGGAACGCCTTGCCGGCCTCCCGGGCCGCCCGGATCACCCCCAGGGCCGTCCCGTAACCGGCCGTGGCGAGGGCCCCGGCGTTGCAGTGCGTGAGGATCCGGGCGCCGTTTCCGATGAGGACTCCGCCGTGCCGTCCGAGCCGGCGGTTGATGGCGAGGTCCTCTTCCCCGATCCGGATCGCCTCGGCGACGAGGGCGTCGCAGACCGCCCGCAGGCGGTCCCGTTCCCCCCGCTCCCGCGGGCCGGACCCTGAGCCTGACGGGGCGGCGGATCCTGCCGTCTCCGCCAGCGCCGCGTCGCAGCGGCGCTGCATCCGCTCGATCGCCCAGAACAGGTTCCGGGCCGTGGGACGGGCGGCGGCGAAGTCCCCGCAGAGGCTCCGGAAGACCTCCCGAAACGCGTCGGCGGAGGCGGCGTCGAGACGGCGGGCGCCCAGGGCGATCCCCAGGGCGGCAGCGACGCCGATGGCCGGCGCGCCCCGGACGGTGAGATCGCGGATCGCTGCGATGACCTCGCGGTAATCGGTGCAGGTCACATAGCGCTCCGCGCGGGGAAGCGCCTTCTGGTCGAGCAGGACCACGGCGTCATCCTGCCAGAAAAGGGTGCGGATCGCGTCTTCCATGTCCATCCATCAGCCCGGCGCGGGCGGGGCGGGAACGAAGGGGGTCGCGCGGACGCCGCCCCCCGCGCGCCGCTACCGGTCGGCCGCAAGCCTCTTTTGCAGGAGATCGTTGATCAGCTGGGGATTGGCCTTCCCCTGCGTCGCCTTCATGACCTGGCCCACGAAGAAGCCGAAGAGCTTGTCCTTGCCGGCGCGGTACTGTTCGAGCTGACCGGGATGCCTGGCCAGGATCTCGTCGATGACCGGGACCAGGGCGCCTTCGTCGGTGATCTGGACCATCCCCTTTTCCCGGACGATGTCCTCCGGGGGCCTGCCCGTCCGGTACATCTCCTCGACGACGTCCTTGGCCATCTTGCCGCTGATCGTCCCGTCCTTGATCAGCGCGATCATGGCCGCCAGGGCCTCGGGCCGGATGGGGCAGTCCCGGATATCCCGCTTTTCCTCATTCAAAAACCTAAGGACGTCCCCCATGACCCAGTTGCTCGCCGTCTTCGGCTCGCCGGAGAGGCGGACGACGGCCTCGTAGTAGTCCGCGAGCGCCCGGCTGGACGTGAGCACGCCGGCGTCGTAGGCGGGGATGCCGTAGTCTTCGAGGAAGCGCTCCCGCTTCTCCGGGGGCAGCTCGGGCAGGCCGCTGCGGACGGTCGCGATCCAGGTTTCGTCGACCTCGACCCGGACCAGGTCGGGATCCGGAAAGTAACGGTAGTCGTGGGCCTCCTCCTTGCCGCGCATCGAGTGGGTCACCCCCGCGGTGTCGTCCCACAGCCGCGTCTCCTGCACGACCTCGCCGCCCCCCTCGAGGACGTACTGCTGGCGCTTGATCTCGTAGTCCAGGGCGCGCTGGACGTTCCGGAAGGAATTCATGTTCTTGAGTTCCGTCCGCGTGCCGAAGGCCTCCGTCCCTTTCGGGCGGAGCGAGATGTTGGCGTCGCACCGGAAGGAGCCCTCCTCCATGTTCCCGTCGCAGATCTCGAGGTAGACGAGGGTTTCGTGGAGGCGCTTCAGATAGGCCACGGCCTCCTCGGCGCTCCCAATGTCCGGTTCGCTCACGATCTCGATGAGCGGCACGCCGGTGCGGTTCAGATCGACGTAGCTCCAGGGGTTGTACTCGTCGTGGATGAGCTTCCCGGCGTCCTCCTCCATGTGGATCCGGGTGATCCCGATCCGTTTCTTCCCCCCGTTCGAGTCGATGTCCACGTGGCCGAATTCGGCGAGCGGCTCGGCGAACTGGGAGATCTGGTACCCCTTGGGAAGATCGGGATAGAAATAGTTTTTCCGGGCGTAGCCGCACGCCGGATTGATCCGGCAGTCCGTCGCCAGGGCCATCTTCATCGCGAACTCCACGACCTTGCGGTTGAGGACGGGCAGGACACCCGGCATGCCCAGGCAAACCGGGCAGGTGTGGGTGTTGGGGGCGGCCCCGAACTGGGTGGTGCAGCCGCAGAAGATCTTCGTATCCGTCAGGAGCTGGGCGTGGACCTCCAGCCCGATTACCGGTTCGTATTCCATCAGAGCTTCGGTCTCCTTTTGGTGAAATTCGCGTGCTTCTCGTAGGCGGCGGCGATCTGGAGGAGCTTGCCCTCCGCGAAATGCGCCGTCTGGAACTGGACGCCGACGGGCAGTCCGGCGGCGGTATAGCCGCAGGGCACGGAGATGCCGGGGATGCCGGCCAGATTCGTCGAGATCGTCAGGATGTCCGAGAGGTACATCTGCAACGGGTCGTCCGTCTTCTCGCCGATCCGGAAGGCGGGCGTCGGCGTCGTGGGCGTCACGAGGGCATCGCAGGTCCGGAAGGCCGCGTCGAAATCGTTCTTGATCAGCGCGCGGACCTGGGAGGCCTTCTTGTAGTAGGCATCGTAATAGCCCGAGGACAGGGCGTAGGTCCCGAGCATAATCCGTCGCTTCACCTCTGCGCCGAAGCCGGCGGAGCGGGACTTCTTGAACATCTCCATCAGATCCCGGCCGTCCGGCGACCGGTAGCCGTACCGGACGCCGTCGTAGCGGGCCAGATTCGACGACGCCTCCGCCGGGGCGACGATGTAGTACACCGCCAGGCAGTGTTCCGTGTGGGGGAGGGACACCTCGATGCATCGCGCCCCCAGGCCCTCGATCACGCCGATCGCGTCGCGGACGGCCCGCTCCACCTCCGGATCGAGCCCGGCCACGAAGTACTCCTTCGGGATCCCGACGGTCCAGCCGTCGATGCCGCGGCCGAGAAACGCCCGGTAATCGGGTACGTCCTCCGGAACGGACGTGGATTCGCGCGGGTCGTAGCCGGCGATGACGTTCATCAGGATGGCCGCGTCTTCGACGTCCTTCGTGAACGGGCCGATCTGGTCGAGCGACGAGGCGAAGGCGACCAGTCCGTAACGGGAGACGCGCCCGTAGGTCGGCTTCAGGCCGACAACGCCGCACAGGGCCGCCGGCTGGCGGATCGAACCGCCCGTATCGGACCCCAGGGCCGCGATGCACGCGTCGGCCGCCACCGCCGCCGCCGAACCGCCGCTCGAACCGCCGGGGATCCGGTCGAGGTCCCAGGGATTCCGCGTCAGCCCGAAATACGATGTCTCCGTGGAGGAGCCCATGGCGAACTCGTCCATGTTCGTCTTACCCGTGAAGACGGCCCCGGCCGCGGCGAGTTTTTCCACGACCGTGGCGTCGTAGGGCGGGACGAAGTTTTCGAGGATGCGCGACCCGCACGTCGTCCGGAAGCCCCGGGTGCAGAAGATGTCCTTGAGGGCGATGGGGATCCCGGTCAGCGCCCGGAGGTCCCCGTCCCGGATCGCCCGGTCGGCCCGGTCGGCCTGGGCGAGGGCCGGCTCCTCCAGCAGGGTGATGTAGGCGTGGACCTCGGGCTCCACGGCCCGGATGCGGTCGAAGACGGCGCGGGCGAGCGCCCCCGCGGTGACCTCTCCGGCCTTGAGTCTGTCCTGCAGTTCATGAATCGTCAACGCGTAAAGTTCCATATCCTCCTCGATGTTCGCCGGGACGCCGTCCGGCGCCCCGATCGGGGGCGTCCGTCCGGTGCGGGCGACCCGCTTATTCGATGACCTTGGGGACCCGGAAGAACTCGCCGCGCGGGTCCGGGGCATTGGCGAGGGCCTGCTCGCGGGGGAGCGATTCCCGGACGAGGTCCTCCCGGAAGGCGTTGGTCCGGGCGATCGCGTGGGTCATGGGCGCGACGTCCCGGGTTTCGACCTGGTTGAGCTTGTCCATGTACAGCAGGATGTCGTTCAACTGGGACGTGAATTTCTCCGTCTCCGCCTCGCCGAACTCGAGCCTGGCCAGGTGGGCGACGTGTTCCACTTCCGCTCGGGTAATCTTCATGAAAAATCTCCTTCAAAAAAGGCTGCCGCTTGCCTCTGCATATACACGATGCGTGCCAACGGGTCGTGGTTATGAGAAATTTACTTCAAAAACATGGCCGGGGGCAGCGGACGACCGGGGCGAAGGGACCCGGTCCCCCTGCCCCCGGCCTTCAATACGCCTTCCAGAACGGGTTCACCTGGTTCATGACCGCCCGGATGACGTCGTCCTGGCGGGTGTCGGCGGACTCTTCCAGCTCCCGGAGTTCGTCCTCCGTCGCGTGCGTGGCCTCGCTCAGCTCCTTGATGACCGCCGTGACGGACATCGTGAGGCCCTCGACGTTGTAGCCCCCTTCGAGGCTGAGAACGATGCGCCCGTTCGCGCAGGCGTCGGCCACGTCCATCAGGATCCGGGTCAGGTACGCGAAGCCGCGGGGCGTCACCTTCATCCCGCCGAGCGGGTCCCCGCTGTAGATGTCGAAGCCCGCCGAGACCAGGATCAGGTCGGGCCGGAACGTCATCGCGACCGGGGCGATGAGGCGGCGGAAGACCTTCACGTAGTGGGCGGTCCCCGCCCCCGCCTTCAGGGGGATGTTGATCGTATACCCCAACCCCTTCCCCTGTCCGATCTCCTCGAGGGCGCCCGTCCCGGGATAGCCGGGCGATTCGTGGGTGGAGCAGTACAGCACCCGGCGGTCGGCGTAGAAGGCGTTCTGGGTGCCGTTGCCGTGGTGCAGGTCCCAGTCCACGATCAGGACCCGCTTGAGCCCGTGCTTCTGCAGGGCGTACTTCGCCGCGATGGCCACGTTGTTGAAGATGCAGAAGCCCGCCGCCTCGTCCGCCTCGGCGTGGTGGCCGGGCGGCCGGATCAGGGCGAAGGCGTTCTCCACCTCCCCGGCCACGACGGCGTCGACGGCCCGGCAGAGACCGCCCACGGCCAGGCGCGCCACGTCATAGGTTTCGGCGGTCGTGATCGTGTCCGGATCGAGGGAGCACAGCTCCTTCCCGGCCGTGTCGGCCACGAAGTCGATGTAGGACCGTTCATGGATCATCTCCAGTTCCGCGTATGTGGCGTGACGGGGCTCGATCTCGGTAAACTTCCCCATCATGTTGGGGGCCTCGAGAATTTCATAGAGCGCCTGCAACCGCTTGTAGGATTCGGGGTGGGCGACATCCCGGCCATGATCCAGATATCGCCTGTCCTTGACCACCCCCGTCTTGCGAAACATCGCCGTCTCCCGACCCGACAAATAGGTTTTTTAAAAGGGGTTTTTCCTATCACACCCCCCGTGAAAATGCAACGGGTTTCGGGCCCCGACCCGGGGCGGGAAATCGTTTGACAACCTCTTGGCATAAAAGCTATATTCTCGTGCATCTTGAACGGAAAAGAGAAGACCCCATGTTCGGCATCGGCACTCCCGAGCTCATTGTGATCCTGATTGTGGCCCTGCTGGTGATCGGGCCCAAGCGCCTCCCCGACCTGGCCAAATCCATCGGGAAGGGCCTGCAGGAATTCAGGCGGGCCACCGACGGCGTCACCGATACCCTCAAGGACACCCTGCGGGAGGACGAGGAGAAGCCGGAGGAGAAGGACGCCGGCCTGAAGGATTCCCTCCTGTACGGAAAATCCGACCCCGAACCCGCCGATGAAAAAGCCGGAACCGTTCCGCCGGACGACGCCACGGCCGACCCCAAGACCTGACCCGCCGGTCATCCCCAATTCATCGCCCGAAGGAGCGCCGCCCGTCGATTTCATCCATGGAAAAACCCGCCGAAGACAAGATGCCCCTGACCTCCCATCTGGACGAACTCCGCATCCGGCTCATCCGGATTCTGATCGCCGTGGGCGTGGGGTTCGGCCTCAGCTACGTCTTCAAGGACTGGCTGTTTAAGGTCATCACTCGCCCGCTCGTCGCCGTCCTGCCGAAAAGCAGCTACATGGTGTTCACCGGCCTGCCCGAGGCCTTCTTCATCTACATGAAGATCGCCTTTTTCGCCTCCCTCGTCCTCACCAGCCCCTACACGCTCTATCAGGTGTGGAAGTTCGTCGCCCCCGGTCTCTATCGTGATGAGCGGCGCTACGGCTTGGCCTTCATTCTCTCCTCGACGGTCCTCTTCACGGGGGGCGTCCTCTTCGGGTACTTCGTCGCCCTGCCTCCGGCCTTCGCCTTCTTCGTCAGCTTCACGACGGAGACGCTCAGACCGATGATCTCGTTCCGGGAATACCTCTCCCTGGCCCTGAAGTTCCTGCTCGCGTTCGGGCTCGCCTTCGAACTGCCGGTCTTCATCTACTTCCTCACCAAGGTCGGCGTGGTGAATGTCCGGATGCTCCGCAAACAGCGTCGCTATGCGATCCTGATGATCTTCATCGCCGCTGCCGTCCTGACGCCGTCGCCGGACGCCGTCAGCCAGATCATCATGGCCCTGCCGCTCATGGTCCTCTACGAGTTGGGCATCCTGGTCGCGAAGGTCGCCGAGCGGAAAAAGGCCGCGAAGTCCGAAAGCGAAAACGGGGAGGAATCGCCGTCATGACCGGCGGACGCGCCGCGAAGACCCAGCGGGGACCCGCCGCCGCCGGCCAGCGGGGATACGCCTCCCTCCTGATCATCCTGGGGGCGCTCGGAGTCGTCCTTCTGGGGACCAGCCTCGTCTTCTACCTCCTGCTCATGGAACTCCCCAGCATCGCCGCGCTGAAGGATTTCCGGCCGAGCATCGCCACCCGGGTCTATGACGACAACAACGAACTCATCGACGAGTTCTTCCTCGAGGACCGGAAGGTCATCAAGCTTTCCGAGTGTCCCCGGTACGTCATCCAGGCCTTCGTCGCCGCGGAGGATACGCGTTTCTTCGAGCACCGGGGCCTGGATTACCAGAGCATCACCCGGGCCTTCTTCAAGAACCTGGCCGCCGGCCACATCGTCCAGGGTGGGAGCACGATCACCCAGCAGGTGGCCAAATCCCTCTACCTTTCCCCGGAGCGCAGCTACCGGCGCAAGATCAAGGAGGCGCTCCTGGCCTACAAGATCGACCGCTACCTGACCAAGGAAGAGATCCTCAACCTCTATCTGAACTACATCTATCTGGGTCACGGCACCTACGGGATCGAAGCCGCCTCCCAGGGGTATTTCGGCAAAAGCGCCCGCGAACTCACCCTGTCCGAAGTCGCCCTCCTGGCCGGTCTCCCGAAGGCCCCGAACAACTTTTCGCCGTTCCTCCACCCCGACCGGGCCCTGCAGCGGCAGGCCTACGTCCTGCAGCGCATGCTGGAGGACGGCTACATCACGGCCGCGGAAAAGGAGCGGGCCCTGGCCACGCCGCTCCGCCTCCGATCCGTGCGGCCCAAGGACAAGGTGGCCGCCTACTTCATCGAGCATGTCCGCCGCTACATCATGGAGAAGTACGGCTCGGACGTCCTGTACAAGGAGGGCCTCGAGGTCTATACGACGCTCAACCTGCCCATGCAAAAGGCCGCCCGGGATGCCGTGGAACGGGGCCTTCAGGAGCTGGAGGGGCGCCAGGGCTATGCGAAGGGACTGGTCCAGGGGGCCCTGTTGTGCATGGACGCGCGGACCGGCGCCATCCGGGCCATGGTCGGCGGGCGCGATTTCTCCCGCAGCGAATTCAACCGGGCGACCCAGTCACGGCGCCAGCCCGGATCGGCATTCAAACCCTTCATCTACACGGCGGCCTTCGACAAGGGGATGACGCCCTCCACGATCATGGTGGATTCCCCGATCTCCTTCGCGGCGCCTTCCGAACCCAACGGCGTGTGGCAGCCGAAAAACTTCGACGGAAAGTTCTGGGGACCGATGACCCTCCGCCACGCCCTCGTCCATTCCCGGAACATCGTCACGATCAAGATCCTGAAGGAGATCGGCGTGGACTACGCCGCGGGGTACGCCGCCAACATGGGCATCGTCTCGCCCCTCGCGCGCAACCTGACCCTCGCCCTTGGCAGCTCCGGGGTGACGCTCCTGGAAATGGTCCGGGCCTACGGCGTGCTGGCCAATCAGGGGCAGCGGGCCACGCCCCTGTTCATCAAGAAGATCGTGGACCGCACCGGCCAGGTTTTCGAGGAGAACCAGCCCGTACTCGAACAGGTCATCGACCCCCGGATTGCCTTCATGTCCGCCTATGTCATGCAGGACGTCGTGGAGCAGGGGACGGGCACGCGGGTGCGGAGCATCGGTCGCCCCGTCGCCGCCAAGACCGGCACGACGAACGATATGCGCGACGCCTGGTTCCTGGGGTTCACGCCTTCCTTCGTCACGGGAGTCTGGGTGGGGTTCGATCAGGAGCGCTCCCTGGGAAGGCAGGAGGTGGGCGGCCGGGCGGCGGCGCCCATCTGGCTTTACTTCATGGAAAAGGCCGTGCAGGGAACGCCGGTGGAGATCTTCCCCGTCCCCGAAGGCATTTCGTTCGTCAAGGTGGATCCGAAGACCGGGGCCTCCCTCCCGGCCGGGGCCCAAGGAGGTCTGTACGAGAGCTTCCTGGAGGGAACGACGCCCGAGGGCGTACCGACCTACGGTCCGGCCGACGAGCAGGAAGGTTTCTTTTAAAAAACGCTTGACAATTTTTCGGTCCGGGTATAATTCGCCTCCATCATTCGAGAGGTCAAGGCAGAACTGATGTCCGTCAACATGAAACCCCTCCAGGTCGTATCGAGCCGCGTCGCTGTAGTCGTCGTAGAGACGGGGACCGTCGCTCGTTCGTGCGTCTGAAGATGCCGTAACCGATCCGAGCCGCGGGCCCTTCAACCCGCGGCTTTTTTTATGTCCGAAAAGCCGCAATCGCCAGCGAATGCGGCTTTTTTATTTTCGATCCCCCGTTGCCGGACGCGCTCCGCCGACGAGCCCTACACACGGAAAGGAGTTTCAACCCGATGAGTCCCCGGATTGGTGCAGACATCCTGCTCGACATCCTCCGCCAGGAAAAGGTGGAGGCGATTTTCGGCTATCCCGGCGCCAACACGCTGCCCGTTCACGACCGCATCCAGGCGACGGCGATCCGCCACTACCTGATGCGCCACGAGCAGGCCGCCGCCCACGCCGCCGACGGCTACGCCCGGGCCTCCGGCAAGGTGGGCGTCTGCCTCGCCACGTCCGGACCGGGGGCGACCAACCTCGTCACCGGCATCGCCACGGCCTTCATGGATTCGATCCCCCTGGTCGCCCTGACGGCCCAGGTGAACACGAACCTGCTGGGCCGGGACGCCTTCCAGGAGACCGACATCATCGGCATCACGCTCCCGATCACCAAGCACAGCTTCCAGGTGCGGGACGTGCAGCGCATGGCCGACACCCTGCGGGAGGCGTTCGACCTCGCCCGCGGCGGCCGCCCCGGCCCGGTCCTGGTCGACCTGCCCCGGGACATCCTCGCCGCACCCGCCGGGGGCGACGCGGCGCCCTGCCGTCCGGAAACCCGTCCTGCCCCGCCGGCGCCGGACGCGTCGTCCCTGGAAACGGTCGCCCGGCTGCTCAACCGCAGCGAACGGCCCGTGATCCTGATCGGCGGCGGCGCCAAGCTGAGCGGCGCCTGTGAGGAGCTGGAGGCGCTCGTGGCCAAGGCCCGCATCCCCTTCGCCACGACCATGATGGGACTGGGGGCCGTTGCTTCGGGCAACGGATACAACCTCGGATTCATCGGCACGCACGGTCACGAACTGGCCAACCGGATCATTCATCAGGCGGATTTCATCCTCGCCGTCGGCGCCCGGTTCTCCGACCGGAGCACCTCGAAAACCGAGGAGTTCGCGCCGCTCGCGACCATCGCCCAGATCGACATCGACCCCACCTCGATCGGGAAGAACCTGAAGGCCGACTGCTCCATCCTCGGGGACATCCGGGACGTCCTCCGCGGCCTCCTGCCGCGGGTCGAACGCGGGGAGGCCTCGGGCTGGATGGAGCGGATCGAGGCGGAACGGGCGGCCCTCCGGCAGGGCCGGAAGGACCCGGGCGACGGCCCCGCCGGGGCGTTCATCCGCCAGGTGCAGTCCGCCCTGCCCCCGCAGGCCATTGCCGTCGCCGACGTCGGCCTGAACCAGATCTGGACGCTCCGCAACTGGCAGCCCCGGACGCCCCGCAGCATCCTGACGAGCGGCGGCATGGGGACCATGGGGTTCAGCCTCCCCGCGGCCGTCGGGGCGCAGATCGCCCGTCCGGACCACGCCGTCGTCGCCATCACCGGCGACGGGGGATGCTACATGAACATCCAGGAACTGGCGACAATCGGCTATTACCGGCTCCCCGTCAAGATCGTCGTCATCAACAACGGCCATCTGGGCATGATCCGCCAGCTCCAGGACCTGCTCTTCGACGGGCGGCTGAACACCATCGCCCTGGGCGGCCATGTCGATTTGACGGCCGTGGCCCGGGGCTTCGGCATCCCGTCCGCCCGGACGGACCTGGAGGGCGACACGGCGGAGGGCCTCGACCGGCTCCGCCGGTCCGAAGGCCCCTTTCTCCTGGAGGCGGTCATCGACCCGGAACGCTACGTCTACCCACTGATCCCTCCGGGCCGCTCCAACATGGAGATGATTTACGACAGAACGGCCTGAAACCGCGCCAGGGAAAGGCGGCGCGACGATGGCCACAGACGGAGGCCGGACACGCGGCCGGAACACAACGGAAGGAGACCCCGAACATGGAGACCCCCCCTGAAATTCACGAGGAACAGATCCTCTCGATCCTGGTGCGGAACCGGCCCGGCGTCCTGTCGCGGGTGGCCGGGATCCTGGGGCGCCTGGGCTACAACATCGCCAGTCTCTGCGTGGCGGAGACGGCTGACCCCGCCGTCTCCCGGATCACCCTGACCAGCCGGGCCGACCGGGATTTTACGGACAAGATCCGGAAGCATCTGGACAAGCTCGTCGATTGCATCGAGGTCGCCGACTACACCGGGACGTCCTTTCTGCGCCGGGAGCTGATGCTCCTCCACGTGACGTTCCGCGAGGAGGAGCGCGCGGAGATCCTGCGGGCGATCGAGCTGTGCCAGGGGCGGATCCTGCTCCTGACGGAGGGAATCTGCCTGATCGAGGCGGCCGGCGATCCGGAGCACCTGGGCGGCATCCTGGCGTGCTTCCGCCCGTTCGGAATCCGGGCGGTAAACCGGACCGGGACGATCGCCCTGCCCCGGCGGCCGTCCTGACGCCGGACTCCTGCCGTCCGCCCGGGCCGGGTGCGGGCGGGGGGTGCCGGTTCGGAAGACGACCCGGCCGTTCCGGACCGGTCGCAGGGTGGGGTCGCGGGACGGGACTCCCGGCGGGGTTCGTCATGCCCCGCAGGACGGGAACGGGGGAATCGCGGATCAAGAAAACAACAACGGACAACGAGGAGGACGATATGGCAAGGATCAATTTCGGCGGCACCTGGGAAGAGGTGACCACTGCGGAGGAATTCACTCTGGAGAAGGCCCGGCGGGCCCTCGCGGACGAGACGGTGGCCGTCATCGGCTACGGGGTGCAGGGGCCCGGACAGGCCCTGAACCTGCGGGACAACGGCATCCGCGTCATCGTCGGCCAGCGGGAGGGGACCGGGTCCTGGGTCAAGGCCGTGGCCGACGGCTTCGACCCCGGCGAGACCCTGTTTCCCATCGCGGAGGCCGCCCGGCGGGGCACCGTCATCCAGTATCTCCTGTCCGACGCGGGTCAGAAGGCCCTGTGGCCGACCCTCACCCCCCACCTGACACCGGGCAAGGCCCTGTATTTTTCCCACGGCTTCTCCATCGCTTACCGGGACCGGACGGGGGTCGTTCCGCCGGCGGACATCGACGTGATCCTCGTCGCCCCCAAAGGCTCCGGGCGGACCGTCCGGACCAACTTCCTCGAAGGCAGCGGCATCAACGCGAGCTACGCGGTCTTCCAGGACGCCACCGGCCGGGCCGTGGAGCGGACCCTGGCCCTGGGGATCGCCATCGGGTCCGGCTACCTCTTCCGGACCACCTTCGAGCGGGAGGTGTACAGCGACCTCGTCGGGGAGCGGGGCGTCCTGATGGGCTGCCTTGCGGGGGTCATGGAGGCCCAGTACGACCTCCTGCGCCGCCACGGCCACTCCCCCAGCGAGGCGTTCAACGAAACGGTGGAGGAGCTCACCCAGAGCCTGATCCGCCTCGTGGCGGAAAACGGCATGGACTGGATGTACGGCAACTGCAGCACGACGGCCCAGCGCGGCGCCCTGGACTGGAAGGGGCGGTTCCGGGAGGCGGTGGCGCCCGTGTTCGACGCGCTGTACGCGCGCGTCGTCTCGGGGGAGGAAACGGCCGTCGTCCTCGACGCCAACAGCGCGCCCGATTATCGCGAGCGTCTGGAGAAGGAACTCGCCGCGATCCGGGATTCCGAGATGTGGCGGGCCGGCGCCGCCGTCCGCGCGCTGCGGCCGGAGAAACGCCTCCGGCCGGCCGCATCATGAGATCGGGGAAAGGTTCCCGGACAAACCGCGCGGGACAATTTGAATGAAAAAAACGGGGGACCCCCGCCAACGAAAGGACGAGACGCGATGCGATCCGATCTGATGAAAAAAGGCCCGGAGCGCGCCCCCCATCGGGCGCTCCTGAAGGCGATGGGCTACACCGACGCGGAAATCCGCCGGCCGCTCATCGGCGTGGTGAACGCCGCGAGCGATGTGGTCCCCGGCCACGTCCATCTGGACGTCCTCGCCGCCGACGTCAAGGCGGGCATCCGTTCCGCCGGGGGAACGCCCATGGCCTTTCCCGTCATCGGCGTCTGCGACGGTATCGCCATGGGGCATACGGGGATGAAATACTCCCTCGCCAGCCGGGAACTCATCGCCGACGCCATCGAGGTCATGGCGATGGCGCACCCCTTCGACGGCCTCGTTTTCCTCCCCAACTGCGACAAGACCGTCCCGGGGATGCTCATGGCCGCGCTGCGCCTGGACCTGCCCTGCCTGTTCGTCAGCGGCGGACCGATGCTGGCCGGCCATGCCGGCGGACGGACGGCGGACCTGATCAGCGTCTTCGAGGGGGTCGGCGCCCTCCGGAGCGGCCGGATCCGGGCAGGCGACCTGAAGGCCCTGGAAGACGCCGCCTGCCCGGGGTGCGGCTCCTGCGCCGGGATGTTCACCGCCAACTCCATGAACTGCCTGACCGAGGCCATCGGACTCGCCCTGCCGGGAAACGGCACGATTCCCGCCGTCCACGCCGCCCGGCGCCGCCTGGCCAAGACGGCGGGGGCCGGGGTGATGGCGCTCGTGAAGCGGGGCCTCCGCCCTCGCCGGATCGCCGGGATGGAGGCCTTCCGCAACGCCATGACGATCGACATGGCCCTCGGCTGCTCCACCAATACGGTCCTCCACCTGCCGGCGATCGCGCACGAGGCGGGGCTGACGCTCGATCTCGACCGCTTCAATGCCGTCAGCGGGCAGACGCCGAACCTCTGCCGCCTGAGTCCGGCCGGCCCCCACCACCTGGAGGACCTGGACCGGGCCGGCGGGGTGTCCGGCGTCATGAAGACCCTGGCGCCCGCGGGGCTCCTGGATTTAAAGGCGCTGACGGTGACGGGAAGGACCCTGGGCGAGACGCTTCGCCGGGCCCGGGTGACGGACCGTCAGGTCATCCGCCCCCTGGAGAGGCCGTTCTCCACGACGGGGGGAATCGCCATCCTGAAGGGGAACCTGGCCCCGGAGGGGGCCGTGGTCAAGGCCTCCGGCGTCGCGGCCGAAATGCTCGTCAACGAGGGCCGCGCCCGCGTGTTCGACGGCGAGGAGGCGGCCATGGCCGCCATCCTGGGCGGGGCGATCCGGCCGGGCGACATCGTCGTCATCCGCTACGAGGGGCCGCGCGGCGGCCCGGGGATGCGCGAGATGCTCGGACCGACCGCGGCCATCGCCGGCATGGGGCTGGACAAGACCGTCGCGCTGCTCACGGACGGACGCTTCAGCGGCGGCACCCGCGGGGCGGCCATCGGCCACATCGCCCCCGAGGCGGCGGCGGGCGGCCCCATCGCCCTGATCGAGGCGGGCGACCGCATCCGCATCGACATCCCCGGGCACACCCTGAGCCTCCAGGTCCCCGCGGAAACGCTGGCCCGGCGGCAGAAGGGGCTCCGTTCCCGGCCGCCGGCCGCCCTGACGGGTTATCTGGCCCGCTATGCGCGGCAGGTGGCCTCAGCCGGACAGGGCGCGATCGTTCTCTAACCGGGGGAGAGACGCGACGGATCTTCGGAAGGCGCCCGGCCGGGGCTCCAGGCCGCGAGCGTCTCCAGGAGGGTCTTCTTTTTGATGGGCTTGGTCAGGTGGGTATCGCAGCCGGCCTCGAGGCTCTTCTGCTCGTCCTCCTTGAGGGCGAAGGCCGTCAGGGCGATGATCGGCGTCGGCTTTCTCCCCTCCCGCGCCTCCCACTGCCGGATTGCCCTCGTCGCCGTGTACCCGTCCATCACCGGCATGTTCATGTCCATGAGCACCAGATCATACGGGCCCCGCCGCTGGAACGCCTCGATGGCGATCTGTCCGTTCTCCGCCGTGTCCAGCCGATGGGGCGTCTGCTTGAGATAGGTCTCGATCAGCAGGCGATTGTCCTCGGAATCCTCGGCGAGGAGAATGCGCAGCCCCCGCCCGTCCCCGCCGGCATCGGGCCCTCCGTCGGGGGTGGCGGCCGCGGCCCCGGACGAACGCGGCGCGGGGATCCGTTCCGTCTCGTCCGGAAGGCGCAGGCGGACCGTGAAATGAAACGTGCTGCCCCGGTCCGGTTCGGATTCCACCCAGATCCGCCCCTCCATCAGTTCGACCAGGCGTTTCGAGATGCTCAGCCCCAGGCCCGTCCCCCCGTAGCGCCGGGTCACGGAGGAGTCCGCCTGGGTAAAGTTCTCGAAGATGACGTCCCGTTTTTCCGGGGCGATGCCGATGCCCGTATCCGAGATGGCGAACCGGAGCGCGACGACGCCCGGCGGCGGATCCGGAACCTCCCCGGGCTCCGGGGCGACCTCGACGTGCACCGCCCCCTTCTCCGTGAACTTGACGGCGTTGGCCAGCAGATTGACCAGGATCTGCCGCAGGCGCCCCGGGTCGCCGCTCAACAGCAGGGGCGTGCCGGGCCGGATCCGGTGCGTCAGATTCAGGCCTTTTTCCTGCGCCCGGAAGGCCAGAACGGCGACGGTCGTCTCCAGCAGCTCGTCCAGACGGAACGGAATCGTCTCCAGCGCCAGGCGCCCCGCCTCGACCTTGGACAGATCCAGGATATCGTTGATCACGGTGAGCAGGTTTTCTCCGGCGGAGCGGAATACCTTCACGTATCGCTTCTGCTCCTGGGACAGGGGCGTTTCCGCCAGGACGTCGGCCATGCCGATGATGGCGTTCATGGGCGTGCGGATTTCGTGACTCATGCCGGCCAGGAATTCGCTTTTTGCCCGGCTCGCCGCCTCGGCGTCCTCCTTCGCCAGTTGCAGCTCCTCCAGGGATTGCCGCAGGCGCTCCTCCACCCGCCTCTTTTCCGCGAGGCTCTCCAGGTAGGCGTTGAACCAGGAGATCAGCTGGCCGATTTCGTCCTGGGTCTTGACCGGCAGGCGCATCTTCGGATCGACCGCCCCCTCCCGGAGCTCCCGGAAGAGGAGGGTCATCCGCTGGATCGGACGGACCAGGGTGCGCGAAATCATCAGGGCCGCGAGCATGACGAGCAGCAGGCAGATGGCCAGGATGATCAGGGAATCGTTGCGGATCGCGCTGATTTTGGCCTCGATGGCGCTCACCGGAATAAAACTGATCAGAAGCCAGTTCCCGTCGCCCGACCGGTCGTGGATGACATAGAAGGGCCGGCCTTTGATCCGGGTCGTGAAGCCGCCGGTCGGCGACTTGGTCTTCCGGACGATGTCCGCGGGGGCCTTCGATCCGATCAGGGCCCGATCGGGGTGATAGACGATCTCCCCGTCCCGGTCCACGATCATGTAGAACTGCTCCGCATGGCTGGCATAATGGAAGAAATTGTAGAAGACCTCGACATCGTAGCTCACGAGGAGCAGCCCCAGGAATTTTTCCTTCATGCTGCCCGTGTCGTACGTTTTGATGACCTTCGCGGCCGTGATCACCTTCCGGTAGCGGGAGTTCTGATTCGCGTTGTCCTCGATGCCGAACCAGACGACCGGCTGGTCGGATTCCCACGCCCGGGCCAGGAGCCGCGCGACCTGCTGCCGGTTGATCTCCTCGACGTTCAGCGTTTCGCCCACATGGTAGTGGTCCCCGAATCCCGAAAAGATGTCGATCGAAACCAGACCGGAGAGATTGCTGTAGTTGCTCAGGATATAGCCGATCTTGGCGTGCGTCGCCAGGCGGTCGTATTCGTTCGTGGCCTTCACCGCCAGGACGCCCTTGATCTCGTCCAGGCCGGTGATGTTGTTGATCAGGCTTTCCTCCTGCTTCACGAGGAGCTCGATATTGTGCTTCTGGAGGGACATCAGGTCGAGCGTGAAGGCCCTGACCTCCTCGACCAGGACGGCCTTGGAGATCATGTAGCTCGTGAAGCTCAGAATGAGCACCGGCGCCACCGCCACGAGGAGCAGGAAGACGATCAGCTTGTAGGTGATGCTCAGACTGGAAAAGTTCTTCTGCATGGTTCGGCGGCCCGGGTCGGAAAACGGACAGTCAACGCGTGTATCACTTCCGTTCCCGGTAAAGCGGCAGCGCCTCCACCCGGGTCAGGGCCGCAGGCCGTTGACCCGCCAGCATGTCCACCGCGGTCCGGACGCCCAGGTAGCCCTGCCGGGCCGCCTGCTGATCGACGGTGACCTGGAGCGACCCCTCCCGCAGGGCCTTTTTGGCCTCGTCGAGGGCGTCGAAACCCGCCACCAGGACACCCGCCTTTTTTGCCTGCTTCAGATAGTGGATCGCGCCCAGGGCCATCATGTCATTGGCACAGAAGAGGGCGCCGATGTCCGGGTCCTTCTGGAAGAGCCGCGCCGTCACCTCGTAGGCCTCGTCGATCTTCCAGTTGGCCGTCGCCATGGCCACCACCCGGGCGTTCGGGTTCTCGCGGAAGGCCTTCAAGGCCCCGGCCTTGCGCTGCCCGGCGTTCCTCGCGGTCCGGATTCCCTCCAGGATGGCGACCTTGGTCGGTTTCCGGATCTGGTCGCTGATGAACTTCGCCGACAGGTAGGCGCCCTTTTCGTTGTCCACGCTGATGAACGGCACGTCGTCAAGCCCCATCCTGCGGGAGACGTCGGGATCCAGCTGGTTGTCGATGTTGACGATGACGATCTTCGCCTCCCGGGCCTTGCGGAGCATCGGGATAATCTCCACGGAACTGGCGGGGGCGATCACGATGGCATCCACCCGGTTGCGGATCAGCTCATCCACGATGGCGATCTGCTGCTCGATGGACGTTTCCTTGGCGCCGGTCTTCACGATCAGGTTGACGTCCAATTCCCGCTCCGCCTGCCGCGCCCCCTTTTCCATCTCCACGAAGAAGGGGTTCGTCAGGGTCTTCATCACCAGGGCCACCTGCCTTTTGGGCGGGGCGGCTTTCGTGGCCGTCTCCCCCTGGTCGCGGGGCTCGGAACCGCAGCCTAAAACGAGGCCCAGGATCAAAACCAGGCCGATCGCCAGCCAGAACCGTCGTTTCATCCTCGCACCCTCCTTTTCGGGAATGAAAAACCTCGAAAACATTAAGGCATGCGGCCGGGTGTGTCAATCCTTAATTCCCGCGCGGGACGGAACGCGATCGTTCTCTGAACGCGTTGAACCGCTGAAGGGCGGCCCCGAAAATTATTCCTTCAGACGCGGCCGTGCCGGTCCCGGATCCCCGCACGGGACGGCACGCGCGGCGTCTCCGCTTCGCCCCCGGGGGCGAAGCGAAAGTTCGGCCTTGACTTTTGCCGGCATCTGTTTTAGGGAGGGGCCCAGCGAAGAAACGCGAGGGATCGAACGTGCGTCACGGGACGGACAGGGAACAGGTCATGTTGAACAGCATTCTCATTCTCGGACTGCTGGGCCTGGCGCTGCTTTGCCTGCCTGCCATCCCCGGACGCCCGTCGCTTTCAGGAGAATCGTAACCCCCGCGAATCGAAACATCCCGAAGGCCATGGGCGAAAAAGCCCATGGCCTTTTTTTTTGCATCCAAAAGCCTCCCGCGCGCGGCGCCGTTCCGCGGGCCGGGAGGGGAAGGGTTGCCCGGACGAACCGCCGGGATCCCGAGAAAGGAACAGCAGCGATGGAACAGACCGACACCCCGAGGATCTACATCTTCGACACTACCTTGCGCGACGGCGAACAGTCGCCCGGGGCCAGCATGAAGCCGGGCGAAAAACTCCTGATCGCCCGGCAGCTCGAACGCCTGGGCGTGGACATCATCGAGGCGGGGTTCCCCGTCGCCTCGGAGGGCGACTTCGCTTCCGTCCGCCGGATCGCCGACGAGATCCGGGGCGTCCAGATCGCCGCCCTGGCCCGCGCCAACGCGGCCGACATCGACCGGGCCTGGGAGGCCGTCGCGGGGGCGGCCCGTCCGCGGATCCACACCTTCATCTCCTCCTCGGACCTCCACCTGAAATACCAGCTTAAGAAATCCCGCGCCGAGGTCCTCGCCGCGGCCATCGCCGCCGTCGCCCGGGCCCGGTCCCACACCCCCAACGTGGAATTCTCGCCGATGGACGCCACGCGCACCGACCGGGATTACCTGTGCGAAATGGTGGAGGCGGTCATCGCCGCCGGCGCAACGACGGTCAACATCCCCGACACGGTGGGCTACGCCGTCCCGGAGGAGTTCGGCGACCTGATCGCGACGCTCTTCGACCGCGTCCCGAACATCGGGCAGGCGATCGTTTCCGTCCACTGCCACAACGACCTGGGCCTCGCCGTGGCCAACTCCCTGGCGGCGATCCGCAGCGGCGCCCGCCAGGTGGAGTGCACGATCAACGGCATCGGCGAGCGGGCCGGCAACACGGCCATGGAGGAGCTCGTCATGGCCCTGGCGACCCGCCGGGACCGCTTCGCGCTCGCCACGGGCATCCGGACGGAGCAGATCGTCCCGGCCTCCCGGCTCCTGACGAAGATCACGGGCATCCCCGTCCAGCCGAACAAGGCGATTGTCGGCGCCAACGCCTTCGCGCACGAGTCGGGGATCCACCAGGACGGCCTGATCAAGGAAAGGCGGACCTACGAGATCATGACCCCCCAGTCGGTGGGCATCGCGGAGGCCCGGATCGTCCTGGGCAAGCACTCCGGGCGCCACGCCGTGGCGGAACACCTCCGTGCGATGGGGTACGCCCTGACGGAGGAGGAGGTAAACCGGGTCTTCGTGCGGTTCAAGGAACTGGCGGACATCAAGAAAGACGTTTACGACGAGGACCTGGAGGCCATCCTTTACGAGGCCGTCTTCCGGGTCGAGGACCACTATAAGCTCGTCTATCTGCACGTGACGAGCGGCACCGCCGCCGTCCCGGCCGCGACGATGCAGATGGAGGTGGACGGCCGGCTCGTCCAGGACGGCGGGTTCGGCGTCGGCCCCGTGGACGCGACCTTCGCCGCCATCCGGAAGATCACGCAAACGAACCATCCCCTGGAGCAGTACCTCGTCCACGCCGTCACCGGCGGGACGGACGCCCAGGGCGAGGTCACGGTCCAGCTCAGGTACAACGGCCGCTCCGCCGTGGGCCACAGCGCCCATCCGGACGTCCTGGTCGCCTCGGCGAAGGCCTACATCAACGCGCTCAACCGCATCGAGTTCCTGAAGGCCAACGTCCGGAAGGTTGACGTTGAATAAATCGGAGCGATCGGATAAGGAAAACACGGAAAGGGCACGACCCCATGGGAATGACGCTCACCGAAAAGATCCTCTGCCGACACACGCACCTCGACCGTGTCCACCCCGGCGAACTCATCAGCGCCCGGGTGGACCTCGCCCTGGCGAACGACATCACCGCCCCCATTGCCATCGCCGAATTCCGCCGGGCGGGGGGGACGCAGGTCTTCGACCGGAACAAGATCGCCCTGGTCTGCGACCATTTCACCCCGAACAAGGACATCGATTCGGCCGGACAGTGCCGGACCGTCCGCGCGTTCGCCCGCGAACAGGCGATCGTCCATTTCTACGAAGGCGGAAACTGCGGGGTCGAGCACGCCCTCCTGCCGGAACAGGGCGTCGTCCTGCCGGGGGAGGTCGTCATCGGCGCCGACAGCCACACGTGCACCTACGGCGCGCTGGGGGCCTTCGCCACGGGCGTGGGCAGCACCGACCTGGCGGCGGCTATGCTGACCGGCGAGGCCTGGTTCAAGGTCCCGGAGTCGATGAAGTTCGTCCTGACCGGCGCGCTCAAACCCTGGGTGTCGGGAAAGGACCTGATCCTCCACATCATCGGGCGGATCGGCGTGGACGGCGCCCGCTACCGGGCGATGGAGTTCTCGGGCGAGACCTTGGGCGCGCTCACGATGGCCGACCGCCTCACCATGGCCAACATGGCCATCGAGGCCGGGGCGAAAAACGGGATCTTCCCCGTGGACGACACCACCCGGGCTTACGTGGCGGCGCGGAGCGACCGGCGCTATGTCGCCGACACCTCAGACCCCGACGCCGCCTACCGCGACGTCCTGGAGATCGACTGCAGCGCCATCGAGCCCCAGGTCGCCTTTCCCCACCTGCCCTCGAACGTCCGCGGCATCGGCGAGGTCGGAGACGTGCGCATCGACCAGGCGGTGATCGGCTCGTGCACGAACGGGCGGATCGAGGACCTCCGGGTCGGCGCCCGCGTTCTGCGGGGGCGGAAGGCCGCCCGCGACGTGCGCCTCCTCGTTCTGCCCGCGACGCCGTCCGTCTACCGGGCGGCCCTCGAGGAGGGGCTGATCGCCGTGTTTCTCGACGCCGGGGCCGTCATCGGACCGCCCACGTGCGGCCCCTGCCTGGGCGGGCACATGGGCATCCTCGCCGCCGGCGAGCGGGCCGTCGCCACGACGAACCGCAACTTCGTCGGCCGGATGGGCCACCGCGAGAGCGAGGTCTATCTGGCAAACCCGGCCGTCGCCGCCGCCTCGGCCGTCCTGGGCCGGCTCGCCGGACCGGACGACCTGCCGTGAGACCCAGCCCCCGCCGGCCCCGCGGCGCCCCGGGGCGCGGCCGGACGCGGCAGGCAGATTTCAGGAGATGAACCCCATGAAGACCCTCCAAGGCCGGATCTGGACATTCGGCGACAATATCGATACGGACGCCATCATCCCGGCGCGCTACCTCAACACCTCAGACCCGGCCAGCCTCGCGGCGCACTGCATGGAGGACGCCGATCCGGACTTCATGAAAAAAATGAAACCGGGAGACATCCTCGTGGCGGGGGAAAATTTCGGCTGCGGCTCCTCCCGGGAGCACGCCCCCATCGCGCTCAAGGCGGCGGGCATCGCCTGCGTCGTCGCGAAGAGTTTTGCACGCATTTTCTACCGGAACGCCTTCAACATGGGCCTGCCGATCTTCGAATCGGGCGAACTGCACGACCGGGTGACCGACGGGGACGAGATCGAGGTGGACGCGGACGCGGGCCGCATCCGGACCGTCCGGGGCGGCGGCGTCCTGGCGATCGAGCCGATCCCGCCCTTCATGCAGCAGCTCCTCACGGACGGGGGCCTGATGGGCCATCTCGCCCGGAAGGCGGCGGGGCGGGCGGAGAGGAGTCCCGCATGACGGACCGACGCTTTCGCATCGCCGTTTTTCCCGGCGACGGCATCGGACCGGAGGTGATCCGGCAGGCCGTCCGCGTGCTGGAGATCGTCGCCCGCCGCACGGGCACGGCCCTGGACCTGACCGAGGGTCCGATCGGCGGCGCGGCGTATGACCGCTGCGGCACGCCGCTCCCCCCGGAGAGCCTCGAACAGGCGCTGGCGAGTGACGCCGTGCTCCTGGGCGCCGTGGGCGGGCCGTCCTGGGAGGCCCTTCCCTACGACGTCCGTCCGGAGCGGGCCCTCCTCGGCCTAAGGGAGCGGCTGGGACTCTTCGCGAACCTGCGTCCGGTTGTCGCCTTCGACGACCTGATCGACGCCTCGCCCCTGAAACCCGGGATCGTGCGCGGGACCGACATCCTGATCCTCCGGGAACTGACCGGCGACGTCTACTTCGGACGGCCGCGGGGCATCCGGGTCGAGGACGGCCGGCGCGTCGGCGTCAACACGATGATCTATGCGGAGGAGGAGATCCGGCGCATTGCGCTGAAGGCCTTCGAGACCGCCCGCGGACGGCGGAAGGACGTGGTCTCGGTGGACAAGGCCAACGTCCTGGAGTCGACGGAACTCTGGCGGGACGTCGTCACGGAGGTCGGCCGGGGCTACCCGGACGTCGCCCTCCGGCACCTGTACGTCGACAACTGCGCGATGCAGCTCATCCTGAACCCCGCCCAGTTCGACGTGATCGTCACGACGAACCTCTTCGGAGACATCCTGAGCGACGAGGCCGCCATGCTGACCGGTTCCATCGGCCTGCTCCCCTCGGCGAGCCTGGGGGACAGGCATGCCCTCTACGAACCGATCCACGGTTCGGCGCCCGACATCGCTGGGCAGGACCTGGCCAATCCCCTGGCCGCGATCCTCTCCGTCGCGATGATGCTGAAGCATTCCCTCGCGATGCCGGCGGAGGCCCGGCTTGTCGAAGCCGCGGTCGGTGAAGTTCTCCACCGGGGCTGGCGCACCCGCGACATCCATCGGGACGGCGCCACCCGGGTCGGCACGGCCGGGATGGGCGAGGAGGTCTGCCGGACCCTGGAAGGGCTGCTCACGGCCGTGAATGGACCCGAAGGGCGGGATGACGCGGGGAGGGGCGATTCGAGACCGTCATGACGCCCCCCCTCCCGGACAGGATCCCCACGCGGGAAGAGTGCGACGCGCTCATGGCGCGGTATGCCATGCTGCCGAACATCGCAGCGCACTCCCGCCAGGTCATGCGCGTTTCCCTGGCGATCGCGGACCACCTGCAAAACGGCGTGTCCGTGAACCGGGACCTCGTGGTGGCGGCCGCCCTCCTGCACGACATCACGAAGACCCGGTCGCTCGAAACCCATGAGCGCCACGATGCCTCCGGCGGCGCGCTGCTGCGGGAGCTGGGATTTGCCCGCACGGCGGAGATCGTGGAACAGCATGTCCTCCTCCGGGATGTGGATCTGGACGGCGGGCTGGAGGAGCGGGAGATCGTGTGCTACGCCGACAAACGGGTGCGGCACGACGCCGTCGTGACCCTCGAGGAACGGATTCAGGACCTGATCGCGCGCTACGGCGACTCGGAGGAGATCCGCCGGCTGATCCGCGTCAACAGCAGCCAGGTCTTCGCCCTCGAGCGCAAGATCGCCGGCTTCATGACGGTCGGAATCGAGGAGGCCATCCGCAGCCAGGAGGACGCCGGCTAGGGATGCGGACCCTCGCACCGGGCGCCGCGACCGAAAAAATTGATTTTTTTCGAGGATGGACTATACTGCCTCGAAGAGAAATGCAAACAGGCGGGGACGCGCACCCGCCGGGTGCTCCCGCCGGGATGCCGCCGCACCCCCGAACCTGCAAGCCAGCCCTCATCGTCTCAAGGAGGCCGTCATGTCTTTAGCGGATCGCAACAATCCCTACAATTTCGATGCATTTTTGGCCTGGCGTCAGGCGGTGGACTACTACGCCGCCGACGCCTTTATCCAGAAGGTCGTCCGCCATTTTACGGGAAGCGAAGCGGACAAGGTCGACGCGACAGCCCGCGCGGTCTCGCGGAAGGCCTCCTACCGCTGGCGGGACCTGGCCGAGCGGATTGCCCTGCCGGAGAACCGCCCGTTCATGATGCACTACGACGGCCACCACCGCCGGATCGACCGCATCTGCCGCCCCGGGGAGACCGAGACCCTGGAGCGGGAGGTCTTCGCGGAGGCCTTCTTCTCGGACAAGACCTCGCCTTGGGAGAAGCTCGTCAAGATGTACCTGATCTACCAGAACGGCGAGGCCTGCGTCGCCTGCCCGATCACCTGCACGGAAGGCCTCGTCATGCTCCTCGAGAAGTTCGCCGACACCCCCGAAACGAAGACCATCCTCGCGCACTGCAAGGAGGGCGATGCGGACGGCTGCGCCATCGGCGCGCAGTACCTGTCAGAGATCCAGGGCGGCTCGGACGTTCCGTCCAATCTCCTCGAGGCCGTCGAGGAGGACGGCGTCTGGCGGCTGTACGGGACGAAGTTCTTCTGCTCCGCCACCCACGCCGACTACGCCGTCGTCACCGCCAAGCCGAAAGGCTCGGAGAAGGTCGGCCTGTTCGTCATCCCCTCCTGGCTGCCGGGGAACAAGGCGAAGGAGATCCGCAACGGCTACACCATCGACCGGATCAAGTGGAAGATCGGGACGAGCGAGCTGACCACGGGCGAGCTGACTTTCGACGGCGCCGTGGCCTATCCCGTGGGGCCGCTGGACAAGGGGGTCGCGAACGTCGTCGGGATCGTCCTGACCTATTCGCGCCTCACCGTGGGGCTCTCCGCGGCCGCCTTCATGACCCGGGCAGTCCGCGAGGCCAAGCAGTACGCGGAGTTCCGCGACGCCTTCGGGGTCACGATCGGCCGCTTCCCGATGGTGGCCGGCCAGCTCGCCGCCATCGACCATGCGGCAAAGCGGACGACGGCCGGGGCCTTCAAGCTCTACCGGGACTTCCTCACGCTCGAGGGGGGCCTGAAGGGCGGACTCGACACCGGCGAGACGGAGGCGGCCTGGCGGAAGCGCTTCGTCATCCGGGAACTCATCATGCTCCAGAAGCTGGCCGCGTCGTGGGACTGCACGGACGTGATCCGCGCGGCCATGTCCATCTTCGGCGGCCACGGCGTCATGGAGGACTTCTCCTGCCTCCCCCGCCTCTACCGGGATTCGGCCGTCAACGAGCTCTGGGAGGGGCCGCGCAACGTCCTGCTCACCCAGATCTTTCGGGACCTCCAGCGGGTGAAGGACCGGTACGCGCCGGCGGCCTTCGTCCGGGACCTCCTGGCCGGGCTGGAGGAGGCCGTCGTCGCGCCGCTCGCCGCGGAGGCCGGGGCGCTCCTCGCGCATCCGCACCTGTTCGGGATGGACACGGCCACCCTGGACGTCTGCCGACGCTGGGACGCCTTCTGCCACACCCTGACCCACGCCTACCAGGACCTCGCGTTCAAGGACGTGGAGGGATAGGAACCGGCCCGATGGCCCCCGTGACCGTTTTCCCGAGGATCGCGATCGCGCCGCCCCGGACGGCGATCTACCGGCGCCTCGGCTTCCGGTCGGCCTCCACCCGGCTGTCGGAGGGGCAGCGCCGGGAGACGGAGGCGGCGATCGACGCGGCCGCCGACCTGATCCGCCTCGCGGGGGCGTCGCGCCGCCTGGCCGTGGTCGAACGGGGGCCCGACCGGATCGTGCTGGACGGCGGGGCGGTGCTGGCGAGCCGCCGGCTGGCCGACTTCCTGGGCGCAAGCCGGGAGGTCCTGCTGATGGGGGCGACGGCCGGGGAGGCGATCATGGCGGCGATCCGCGCGGACATGGCCGAGGGGCGCGCCACCCGCGGCGTCGTCCTGGACGCGACGGCGAGCGAAATGACGGACGCCGCCCTGGACTGGATCGCGGCCGTCGAAAACCGCGCCCTGCGCCGGGAGGGACGCGCCCTCCTGACGGCGCGGTATTCGGCCGGCTACGGCGACCTCGACCTCGAACACCAGACGGTCTTTCACCGCCTCCTCGAACTGGACCGGCTGGGGGTCTCCCTCACACCGAGCCGGATCCTCCTCCCCGAGAAATCCGTCACGGCGATCACCGGCCTGCGGGAGATCGCCGTCGAAACGCCCCGCGACGCGGCAACCCGAAACGAGCCGGTTTGAGGGGTATGGGCCGATCCGCGTCGGATCATAGGGAGACAACGATCCTGTGAATCGTGTTTGAACGTTTCTTCCCATCATCTCGCTTTTTGCTATTTTCATCAGAATGCACTCTTTTTAACAGCATTCATGAGAGGCGATATCTATCTGTCAGACAAATTTCATAGGTTATGCCAACTTGGCTCAAGCGGCACATTTCCACAAAATCCCAGTAGTGTCAAAAGCGAATTTAGCCTGATATTTAAACACGTTATTCTTTGCATTCTATTCAATTAAGCGTAATATGATCGCCGAAAATCGAAAATACCACGCAGGCATATTCATTGTTGGGCCACACAGACGGAAATGACCCAGATCATCCGCGACTATAGACTGTTACTGGAACAGGCCATTTTAGAGGCCAGGAATGCTGGGCTTGGTGAAGAAGCCGAGCAGTTGCAGAGCGCCGTATCGGCCGCGTTCACCACGTCTTCAGAGCTTATTTCTGAACAGGGTGAAGCCATCCTGCGCTTTGTCAAAGCCACGCGCGGACGATTACCGGTCGGGGTAAAAGTCAAGCTTGGTGCGTGCCTGGCAGAGATCGGCAGGACGTGGTCCCCATATCGCCGATTCCTGGTCTGGGTGTACAGGAAATGGGTCTTATAAGGGAGGATGTTGATGTCCATGCTTAACGCGTCAATCTCATGCCCAAAATGCCGGAACACGTTGTCGATCCCCCTGGCTCAAATGGCACCCGGAAATCGCTATCCTTGTAAAAATTGCGGCGAGGTTATGACGTTCGCCGGGCAGGACGCCAGCAAGATCGAGGAGATTGTCAACCAGTTGGGCACCCAATTTTCAGGCGTCTCGGTGAAGGTGAAAATAGAGAAGAAGCGGCCGTGGTGGAAATTCTGGAGGGCATAAGGGCCTGACCGGGTCATGCACCAGATCGCCGCAACAGCTCGGCTCCTGGCGATGCCGGGCTTTACAAGCTTTCAATCCGTAATATTTTGCCAAAATGGCGTGTCGTCCTTCACCCTGTGAAGGTGTAGCAAGTCAAAATCATTGGGGGTTCAGCCGCCATATCCATTCAAAGAATGAGGCACCTTCAAGTTGTCACCGGGAAGGACCTTTGCCCAATGCCATATCGTCATGCCAGCAATACAGCCTACGGAACATTATTCATGCGGGGGGTGCATCAGCTGCTGGACGATAAGCCTTTGATTCTGGATGATCCCGTTGCCCTTACACTGCTGGGAGAGGACACCGTCCGTCAGATCAAAAACACCCGTGATCATCATCAGGCATTGGAAGCACGCGCATTGCGCACGCACGTTGTTGTACGTTCGCGTTTTACCGAAGACCGCCTGGCGGAAGCGGTCGGCCGGGGGATCAGGCAATATGTGATCCTGGGAGCGGGATTCGACACCTTCGCTTATAGACAACCCGTCTGGGCAAAAGAGCTAAAAATATTTGAAGTCGATCAGCCGGAAACCCAGGCTCTAAAAAGGTTGCAGTTGAAGCGGGCAGGCATTTCACCCCCGCCAAATCTTAGCTTTGTCAGTATCGACTTTGAGCATGAATCCTTAGGCGAGGGACTCCAGCGCAATCGCGTATCGTTTGCGGAACCGTCTTTCTTTTCCTGGCTGGGCGTTACCATGTATCTTAAAGAAAATGCCATTGATGCCGTGCTGCGAACCATCGCTCAATTTCCGAAAGAAAGCGAAGTCGTATTCACTTTCGCCAAGCCGCCGGATACCTTATCCGCCCATGAAAGAAGCATTCATGCCTCTTTATCCAAGATTGTCACCGGTGCTGGAGAACCATTTGTCAGTTTTTTTACCCACGCAACAATCGAAATAAAACTGCGCCAGGCAGGTTATAAGCACATTGCGTTTCTCTCCAAGGAAGAAGCAGAAGAACGATACTTCTGTCAACGTTCATCGGATCTGTACATCCCCAGGCGTTCTACCATTGCCTGTGCATCGCTTTGATAATATCGTCAAGGCGTTTCAAAATCAGGGGCGGGCGACGCCATCCTCGTCGGAGGGGCGCACCCATCGCGCCCGGCGATCTTACCCTGCGTCCTTTCCCTGCTCGGCGAGTGCCTCCAGACGGTCGCGGTCGAGCAGCCGGAGACGGGGGCCGTCCTCCTCCACCAGTCCCTTGCGCTTCAGGGTTCCCAACGCGCGGGACAGCGATTCCGGCCCCGTGCCCAGGAGGTTGGCGAGCCGCGCCTTGGAGAGGTTCAGCGCAACGACGTCCCGGTCCCCCTGCTCCCGGGAAAGGTGAAGCAGGTGGGCGGCCAGACGCCCCGGGATTTCCCGGAGCGACAGGTTCTCGACCTGGAGGGTGAACTCCCGGAGACGCATCGCGAGCAGGGCCAGCAGGTTCATCGTCAAGGACGGTTTGCCGGTGATCATCCGGACAAACCGTTGCCGTTCGAAGAACAGCAGGTGGCTCCGGGCGATCGCCCGGGCGTTGGCCGGGAACGATTTTCCGGAAAAGACGGGAACGGCGCCTAAGGTCTCGCCCTCCTTCACGATATGGAGGATCTGCTCTTTCCCGTCGGGGGAGAGCTTGTACACGTTGACACTTCCCGAGGCGACGAGGTAAAATCCTATTCCCTCGTCTCCGTCGGCAAAGATGACCTCCCCCTGCTCGTAACGCCTGTCGACCGCGATCTTCTCGACCTCGGCGAGGTGCTCCTCGGGCAGCCCCCCGAACAGTTGGCTCTTCGTCAGGATGTCGCGTGTGTTTCGCATGGATGACGCCCTTTGAGGCGGAACTATATCGGCTTCTTGACATAAGTCAAGGACGCGCGTGGACGGTTCAAGTTATATGAACGCAAAAACATCGATTCGGAGAAAGGGGGTTTCACATGTTCTGCTTTCAGTGTCAGGAAACCGTGAAGAATGAAGGCTGCGGCGTCCGGGGGGTGTGCGGGAAGACGGAGGAAACCGCGAATCTGCAGGATTTGCTGATCCATGTCCTGAAAGGGATCGCCCTCTATGCCGAGAAGGCCGGACAGAAGGGTTTGCTGGACCGCCGCTACGGGCGCTTTGTCACGGAGGCGCTATTCGCGACGATCACCAACGTGAACTTCGACAACGACCGGATCACGGCGCTCATCCGCGAGGCGCTCGCCGTGCGGGACGCGCTGAAGGAGAGCTGCCGGGCGGACGCGCAGGACGTCCGGCACGATGCGGCCGTGTGGTTTTCCGACGATGCCGGTGAATTCGCGAAGAAGGCCGCCGAGGTCGGCATCCTGTCCATGGACGATGCGGACGTCCGTTCGCTCAGCATGCTTCTGATCTACGGCCTCAAGGGCATCTCCGCCTACGCGGAGCACGCCGCCGTGCTGGGCTTCGAGGACGAAACGATTGACCGCTTTCTCATGGAGGCGCTGGCGTCGACGACCCGGGATCTTAGCGTCGAGGACCGGGTCGCCCTGGTCATGCGCGCCGGGGAATGCGCCGTCCGCGTCATGGCGCTTCTGGACAAGGCGAACACGACCACCTACGGGAACCCCGAGATGTCCCGGGTCCGGATCGGTGTCCGGGGCAACCCGGGCATCCTGATTTCCGGCCACGACCTGAAGGACCTGGAGGAGCTCCTGAAACAGACGGAGGGGACCGGCGTGGACGTCTACACGCACGGCGAGATGCTGCCGGCGAACAGCTATCCGGCGTTCAAAACCTACGCCCACTTCGCGGGCAATTACGGTAACGCCTGGTGGCGGCAGGCGGAGGAATTCGCGTCCTTCAACGGCCCGATCCTGATGACGACCAACTGCCTCATCCCGGTCAAGGAGGCCTACCAGAACCGGATCTTCACCACGGGCGTCGTGGGCTACCCCGGGCTGAAACACATCTCCGACCGGCCCCGGGGCGGGAGGAAGGATTTCTCGGAAATCATCGCGCTGGCCAAGACGTGCGCGCCGCCGACGGAGATCGAGACCGGCGAACTGGTGACGGGCTTCGGCCATCATCAGGTGCTGGCCCTGGCCGACCGGGTGGTGGACGCGGTGAAGTCGGGCGCCATCAAGCGCTTCATCGTCATGGCCGGCTGCGACGGCCGCCACAAGACGCGCGGCTACTACACCGACGTCGCCCGCGCGCTTCCCCCGGACACGGTCATCCTGACGGCGGGCTGCGCCAAGTACCGCTACAACAAGCTGGCCCTGGGCGACATCGGCGGAATCCCCCGGGTGCTGGACGCCGGGCAGTGCAACGATTGCTACTCGCTGGCCGTGATCGCGCTGAAATTGAAGGAGGCCTTCGGGCTGAACGACATCAACGAACTGCCGATCTCCTTCGACATCGCCTGGTACGAGCAGAAGGCGGTGGCGGTGCTGCTGGCGCTGCTTCATCTGGGCGTGAAGGGCATCCGCCTCGGCCCGACGCTGCCGGCGTTCGTATCGCCGAACGTCCTCAAGGTCCTGGTGGAAAATTTCAACATCCGGCCGATCACGGACGTGGGGACGGACGTCGAGGCGATGATGCAGGGGCGGTGATTTCCGGAGGAGGCGTCATGAACAGGATTATGCGCAAGATTATCGAGATCGACGAGGCGCTCTGCGACGGGTGTGGTCAATGCGTGACGGGGTGCACCGAAGGCGCCCTGCAAATCGTCGACGGCAAGGCCCGGGTGGTTTCGGAGACGTTCTGCGACGGCCTGGGCGCCTGCATCGGGGAGTGCCCCACCGGGGCGCTCCGCATCGTCGAGCGCGAGGCGCCCCCCTTTGACGAGGCGGCCGCCCAGCACCACCTCGCGGAGCGGGAAAATAACATGCTGCCGTGCGGATGCCCCTCGACGCACGTCCAGCTCTTCGCATCGCCCGCCGCCTGCGAGGCGGCCAACCGGCCCGCGCAGATCGGGCGGGGGCCGGAGGAGGAATCGGCGCTGACGCACTGGCCGATCCAGATTCGGCTGATTCCCGCGAACGCCCCCTTCCTGAAGGGGGCCGACCTCCTGGTCCTCGCGGACTGCACGGCCGTAGCCTTTCCCGCCCTGCACCGGGATTGGCTGAAGGGGAAGACGGTGATGATGGGCTGTCCGAAGTTCGACGACGCCGAGGCGTACGTGGAAAAGTTCGCCGAGATCTTCAAAACCGCCGGCGTCCGGAGCGTCACCACGGCCGTCATGGAGGTGCCCTGCTGCGCGGGGCTGCCCGCAATCGTCCGGAAGGGGATGGAACGGGCGGGCGTGACGATCCCCCTGAACGAGATCGTGCTGGGGGTCAGGGGAAAGGTCCTGGCGCGCCGGTAGACTGCGTGGAGCGGGGCGGTCGGCGGCGTTCTGTCGAACCCGGTTGCATTCAAAGGTGCGAGCCCCATAACCCCTCGGGGTTGTGGGGCTTTTTTCTTTCTGCGGCCCGGGCGGCCGGACCGGTGCGGAAGATGAGGATTGACAAGGCCGGTCGATCCGGTTATGAGACGCTGTCGGGAAAGGATTCCTCCATCCGTGGAATATAACCGTGTTTTCAATGAAATACCGATCGCGGCCGAGGCAAGCCCTCCCGGGGGAGGTCGCCATGTCTAGGCGCAGGACCTTTCGCGGCCTCTGGCGGGACGGCCTCGTCCTCCTCGACGGGGGCACGGGGACGGAACTCCAGCGTGTCGGCATGCCCGCCGGGGTCTCTCCGGAGGCGTGGTGCCTCGCGCATCCTGACACCCTGAGCGGGATTCACCGCGCCTACCTCGACGCCGGCGCGGCGATCCTCTACACCTGCACCTTCGGCGGCAGTCGTCCGAAGCTCGCCCCGTACGGGCACACCGACGTCCACGCGATCAACCGGGACCTCGCCCGACTGGCCCGGCGGGTTGCGGGAAGGCGGGCGCTCGTCGCCGGGGACATTGGTGCGACGGGCCGTTTCGTGGAGCCCTTCGGCGACCTGCCTTTCGACGAGGCGGTGGCCATCTTCAGGGAACAGGCGGCGGGGCTTCTGGAGGGCGGCGTCGACCTCTTCGTCATCGAGACGATGCTCGACATCCAGGAGGCCCGGGCGGCGCTCATCGCGGTCAAGGAGACCTGCCGGCTTCCGGTTATGGTCACCATGACGTATGAACAGGACGGCCGGACGCTGAACGGCACGGACCCGGTGAGTGCCCTGATCACGCTGCAGGCCCTGGGCGCGGACGCCGTGGGGTGCAACTGTTCGACGGGGCCGGAAGCGATGGTCCCCCTGATCGCCGCCATGAAGCCCTACGCGACCGTCCCGCTCATGGCCAAACCGAACGCCGGGATACCGCGGCTCGTCGGCGACCGCACGCTTTTCGATATGGCGCCGGAGGCCTTCGGCGCGGCCGCGCGGGAACTCGCCGCCGCCGGAGCGAACCTCATCGGCGGCTGCTGCGGGACCACCGCGGCCCACATCGCCGCCCTGCGCACCGCCTTGGCGGGAGAGGCGCCGCAACCGCCCCGGCGCGGGGCGCTCGCCGCCGTCAGCTCCGCCCGCGCCCACCGGATCTTCGCCCCCGGCGATCCCCTCGTCGTCATCGGGGAACGCCTGAACCCCACCGGCAAGAAGGCCCTCCAGCAGGAGCTGCGCGAGGGCAAGCTGGCCCTCGTCCGCCGGATGGCCCGGGAGCAGGAGGAGCGCGGCGCGGACCTCCTCGACGTGAACGTGGGCGTGCCCGGCATCGACGAGGTCAAAACCATCCGCGCGGTCGTCCGGCTCCTGGCCGCCGCAACGCCTCTGCCCCTCTGCCTCGATTCCGCCCGGGTTGACACGCTCGCCGCGGCGCTCCGGCTCTACCCCGGCCGCGCCCTGATCAACTCCATCTCGGGCGAGAAGGAGAAGATGGCCGAACTCCTGCCGCTCGCGGCCCGCTACGGGGCGATGTTCATCCTCCTGCCGCTCGCCGGCGGCGAGGTCCCCGCCACGGCGGAAAAACGCATGCAAATCGTGCGCGACGTCTACCGGGCGGCACGGCGCCACGGGTTCACCAAGGAGGACATCGTCGTGGACAGCCTCGTCATGACCGTCGCCTCCAACCCACGGGCCGCCGCCGAGACCCTGAAGACCGTCGCCTGGAGCGCGGAGCGGTTCGGCGCCCGGACGGTGCTCGGCCTGTCGAATGTCTCCTTCGGGATGCCCGAACGGGACCGGCTGAACAGCGCCTTTCTGACCATGGCCCAGGCGGCCGGCCTGACGATGGCCATCGCGAACCCGTCGAGCGACGCCCTGGCCGATGCGCGGCGGTCGGGCGACGTCCTGCTGGGCCGGGACCGGGACGCGGCAGCCTACATCGCCCATGCGACCCAGAGCGCGCCGGGTGCGGAGCCTGTTCCTCCGGCGGCCGACCCAGGGTCTCCGGAGGAACGGGTGCGGGAGGCCATTCTCGACGGCAACCGGGAGGAGATCGTCGCGCGGGTCGACGCGGTCCTGGCCGCCGGGACGCCCGCCGACCGCCTGGTCGACGACTGCCTGATCCCGGCGATCGTCGAGGTCGGCGACCGGTACGACCGGAAGACCTATTTCCTCCCGCAACTCATCGCCGCGGCCGAGGCCATGAAGGCGGCGCTCGCGCGCCTCGAACCCCTCCTCAGGCGGGAAGGAGCCGCCCGCGCCCACCGGGGGACGGTCCTGATGGCCACCGTCGCCGGCGACATTCACGACATCGGGAAGAACATCGTCGTCCTGATGCTGCGCAACCACGGCTTCGACGTCGTGGATCTCGGCAAGGACGTGACGGCGGAGGCGATCGTCGCCGCCGCGCGGGAGCACCGGCCGGAGATGATCGGGCTGTCGGCCCTGATGACGACGACCATGGTCCGGATGAAGGACGTGATTGACTGGGCCGCGGACGCCGGGTTGACGGCGAAGTTTATGGTGGGGGGCGCCGTCGTAACGGCCGGGTTCGCCGCCTCGATCGGCGCCGCCTACGCCCGGGACGGCGTGGAGGCCGTCCGCGTGGCAACGGCCCTCGTCGAAGCGGTGCGGTCCGACCAGCCCGTTATGTGACTCCCCAAAGGTCGCGCGGATCTCACCCTTTAAATTTTTCGGGACGCTCAGGCATGGAGAAGAAAAAACAGCAGACCCGTTCACGCATCCTCGATGCCGCCGAGGCCCTCATCCTGGAGAGCAGCATCGAGGAGGTGACGATTGCGAAGATCGCGGAGCGGGCCCAGGTAGCCGATTCCCTCGCCTACAAGTACTTCAAGGGCAAGAACGACATCATTTTTTCCGTGGTCGCCGAGCGAACCCGCGAGGAAACCGCCCTTTTGCGCGAGCATCTCCAGGGCATCATCGACCCGAAATCCCGGTTGAGCAAGATGATCTGGCACATGCTGAAATACAACGATTCGCATTCCAATCACGTGACGAATCTCCTCTTCCGGTGCCGGTCCAACAAGGACTTTTACCGATCCGAAGCGTATCGTCTGATGAAGGAATACGAAGCCATCCTCCTCAACATCCTCGAGGAGGGCGCCCGGGAGGGTGTGTTCCGGAGCGACATCGACATGAAGCTGATGAAGCACATCATCTTCGGAACGATCGACATCGAGGCCCTCAGCAGCATCGTCACCGGCGAAATCGAGAAGAGCTGCACGGATCTCGACGACATCATGGCCCTGCTCATCCCCATGCTGACAACGAAGGGCAAGCCCGCCGTGACGAACCGGCAGCAGGCGATCCTGCTCGCGGCGGAGAAGACCTTCGCCCGGCAGGGCTATGCCGACGCCAAGATCGCGGCCATCGCCGAGGAGGCCCAGGTGGCCGAAGGCACGATTTACGAATACTTTGCCGGCAAGGAAGACCTGCTGTTCGCCCTGTCCGGCAGGAACCTGAACGCCTATCTGGAAAGGGTTTCCAACATCTTCAACCCGCAGGCCGGCCCCTCCCCGCCGGAAAAATTATGGCGGCTGATGCGTTCCTTCGGTCTGAGCTTCCTGTCCATTCGGGACTTCATGACGGTCTACTTCATGTATACCCTGTTCAACCGCCGGTACTACCAGACCACCATCCAGCCGAAACAGAATGAATTCGCCCGGATGATGGGCCAGGTCATCGAGGAGGGCAAACAGGAAGGCACGTTTCGCGCGGACGTGAATCCGCGCGTCTTCTGGTATATGTTTCTGGGGTCCTACACCCACCTCGCCCTCCGCTGGATCATCATCGACCACAAGGAATTCGACAAGTACACGGAGGTCCGTCACCTGATGACCCTGATGATGACGGCCGCCCTCCGGGAACCCCCCAACGTGGAATATCTGGTGCGAATCGAGTTCTGATTCCGCCCGCCTCCGGCCCCGACCGGGAGGACGTCCCACCGGCATCGCGACGCCCCGTCTCAGCGCGTGATATGACCGTCGGCCGTCGTTCCGGCTTCTGGCCCATTCCGTCGGACCCAAAGCACCGATCTCTTTCTTCAGAACCTGCTCCATGAGCTTCATTGTGTATTATCACCTACGGTATTTTCATATACAATATCATTTCCATTTGACACCTAATCTATCTTATGCCAGGATTTTCTCAATCAGAAATCAAGAATGTGGGTCATAGAAAGCCGCCGTTGGACGGCCTACACCATGTTGGGCACACCAAGGAGGAACCATGAGCATGGGAAATAAAGGTTGGCCAAGAAATCAAAGTACTGGACCAAATGGTGGACTATCTGCCGGACCGGGCGGTGGTATGTCTACAGGTCCAAATGGTGGCGCATCAACTGGGCCAGGTGGTGGAATGTCAACAGGGCCTGGCGGTGGTCTTTCAACTGGACCAGGGGGGGGGATTATCGACTGGACCAGAAGGAGGTTTATCAACTGGACCGGGTGGGGGCTTATCTACAGGTCCAGGTGGGGGACTGTCCACTGGACCGGGGGGGGGCCTTTCGACCGGTCCCGGCGGTGGTATGTCCACTGGGCTGACACCCTACTACAGTAACATCCCCCCATGGCCTGTTTTTGTAAAAGAACTTGAAAAACGGGGGATGCACCAGTACGCCGAACTTATCCGTCAATATCTCCCAAATGTTTAATATGCAGAATAAATCGCATTTCATAATGTCGCTTCGCACAGCTTCTTGGGATTATCGGTGGGCAGGAACGAAAATATGAATTTTACACATTACGACCTTGGTCAAAAAAGGGGAGGAGAAATCATTGAGGTGACATTACAGGGAAGTGCGGCCAACGTCCGACTAATGGATTCTTCTAATTTCAATAGTTACCGAAACGGGCGGAGTCACAGATATCAAGGAGGGCTTGTTAAGAGATCGCCTTATCGACTTCAAGTGCCCAGGTCAGGGCATTGGCATGTCACCATTGACATGGCAGGGCTTAGAGGCACAGTCCGTTCTTCTATTCGTCAATTGCCGGGGGCATTGCCGACAGCACAAGAAGCTCCCCTATCATCAGTTCCTTCTCTCGTCCGAGGGAGAGAACCAGATTTTCACACCGAAGATGATCGTGAATTTGATGTTTTCATCTCGCATGCATCCGAAGACAAGGATGAAGTCGTTCGCCCACTGGCCCATTCCCTTAAACAAGGAGGTCTAAAAGTTTGGTATGATGAATTTGAACTCAAGATAGGAGATAGCCTTAGGAGAAAGATAGACAGCGGTCTTGCAAAAAGCCGTTTTGGTATTGTTGTTTTTTCTAAGGCTTTTCTTACAAAAGGATGGACCAACTATGAACTGGATGGTTTGGTAACGAAAACCGTAAGCGGGGAGCAGGTCTTGCTTCCCATTTGGCATAATGTAACAAAAAAAGAGATTATTGATTATAGTCCTTCTTTGGCTGACAAAGTTGCGAGAAACACTTCCACTCATACAGTGGAAGAAATCGCTGAAGAAATAGTTATGCTTATCAATGGGGATTAAACTAATCTCATAAAACCAAATTGCCCAACAAGGCGCTTTCAGTCGGACGCTCAAACAGCTGCGCGCCGCTGAAGCGCAACGTTAGGGCAAGAGAAAAAGATACCGCAAGACAAAACCATACAGGAAAGGTCGGATCAGATGGCACAACCACGGGCGTTTATCAGTTTCGAAATGGAAGATAAATGGGCACGCGACTTCCTTGTTCAGCAGGCGAAGGACCGGAAGAACGATATTGCGTTCTACGATTATTCAGTGAAAGACCCCTTCGACTCCAAATGGAAGACGGAGTGCAGGAAGCGGATCGCGATGACGAAAGGCACCATCGTCTTGGTCGGCGAAACCACATGGAAATCTGAGGCCGTCCTGTGGGAGATCGCTGAGACAATTAGTCAAGACCACTATATCTTTGGAATCCAGATCAACAGGGACAAGACCCACACAATCCCCAAGGGCTTGCCCAGCCGGAACGTGATACGCTGGGATTTCGAGCAGATCGTAAAGTGGTTGAAAACATGGGTATGATCAGTCATGTATCTTGACGACATTGCTTCACGAATCCGGTCACACATCCCAGATGACCAGATGCCAGATGAGAACGCAGAGGAGCTGTTGCGCCTTTATGCAGTTCTTCTTCGCGCGAAGGGCACGGGCATTACGGAAAGCGATATCCATGACGCTTGGTCGGCGTGGATGTCCACACGTGACGAGTCTCATAAGGCTCTTGTCAATTATGAAGATCTCCCACCCGAAGTTCGCGACGCGGATAGTGTCTTCGCGAGTGCTGTCCGGAAAGCGGCTCAGGAGTTGGGACAAAGCAACGTGCTCCTCCCTGAGTTTGAAAGAATACTTTTCCCGTCGGGTCCCCCTGCCGATGTTGAATCCACCCAACAGGCGCTGGATCTCTACAAAATCATGGTATCGAGTTCCGAGAGCTTGGTGAGCCGTCGTCAGGCGGTCAACACGTTCTTTTTGACAATGAACGGTGCGCTTCTGACCGCCTTCGGAATTATTGTCAAGAGTTCTGGCGCAGATCAGCTAAGTGCTCTCGGTATCTTTGTCTTGGCTGTCGCCGGAGCGATTCTCTGTGGGGCGTGGCGAAGTCTTATCACGTCATTCGGGCAATTGAATCGGGGCAAGTTCCAGGTGATCAACACGATCGAACGATACTTGAAGACAGCAATATACAAAGCCGAGTGGGAAGCTCTCGGTCGCGGCGAGAACCCTAAGATATATAGATCTTTCACATCACGAGAGATATGGGTTCCGAATGCGCTTCTTGCGTTGCACGTTTTGGCAGCCATAGCCGCGCTTCTTGTGGCAATGGGATATGTCACCTGTGGAGCGGGAGGAGCTACGCCCTAACAACATCTTGGACACGTACGCAAGTAAGCCGCGCTGCTTCGATCTGCGGCTCCCTTGCGCCGGTCAAGGTGGACGTTAGATGCCAAGACGGAATGAAAAGGTCGGCGCGACGAACCCGAGAAAGAGCAGGCAGAAGGTGAATTACGAGATCAAGAAAGACAGAACGTGGCTTGTCCGCGAAGAAGAACGGGTCTACGAGGCTAGGAGCCAAGGCGTTCTTGGCAGGAAACGCAAGCGGTTCCGATTAATCGATGTGTTCTCCGGCGCGGGAGGGATGACACTCGGATTCTCGAAAATGTTCGGGCACGCATTCGATTCTGTTTGGGCCAACGATTTTGACGATGCCTGTGTGCATACGTATCGCAGGAACTTCGGAGACCACTGTGTATCAGGTGACATCGTGGATATTCTCGACGATCCGAAAACGGAGATTCCATCCGCCGACGTCGTCATTGGCGGGCCACCGTGCCAAGGGTTCAGCCTTCTGAATAAGAACCGCGAGGGCGATCCGCGAAAGCAACTGTGGCGTCCTTTTCTTGATATTGTCGAGCGTTCCGGAGCTCAAATATTCGTCATGGAGAACGTGCCCCAGCTACTGGGTTCTTTCGAGCATGGTGAAATCATGGGCACGGCTGAAGCCTTGGGCTTCAGCTGCTGGGGAGAAGTTCTTTGCGCAGCCGACTACGGTGTTCCGCAGACTCGCCGTCGGGCGATCATCGTCGGGTGCAAGTTTTTCGACCCGTCTCAGGTTTTTCCGCCGCGGAAAACACACTTCGACCCGCGCAAGGGGGGCGCACAAATCTCCTTTTTGCAGGCCGACAGCAAAGGGTATCTGCCTGGCGCCGTGAAGTGGCGCACGGTGTGCGATGCGATTGCGGATCTTCCGCCGCCGAAGGGAACGGAGATTCGTGAAGAGGCCCCACCGCTTGATCTCCACTTCGGACGTTCTCCTACGCCGATGAGCATGGCCCGATACAAGGTGATTCCTGAAGAGGGCATGAACCGTTTCGACCTACAGAAGCGTGCGCCCGATCTGACTCCCGGTTGCTGGATTCGGAAGAAAAGCGGCGGCACGGATCTTTTCGGTCGGCTGTGGTGGGACCGTCCTGCGTTCACGATTCGGACGGAGTTCTTCAAGCCGGAGAAGGGCCGGTATCTGCACCCGAAACAGCACAGACCGATAACGCACCGAGAAGCAGCGCGTTTGCAGTCCTTCCCGGATGAGTTCGTATTCACGGGATCGAAAATCGAGATTGCGCGGCAGATTGGGAACGCCGTGCCGCCGCGCCTAGCGGCACGCGTGGCCGACGTGGTGTATCTGCTCCTGACGATGAACAACCGGTGACATGACCGACATATTCTCCAAAGAGAAGCGAAGCTGGATCATGAGTCGCGTCAAGGGGCGCGACACCAAGCCGGAGATGTTGGTTCGTTCGTTTGTTCATCGGATGGGATTTCGCTTTCGGGTTCATAGGCGTGACCTGCCGGGGAACCCGGATATCGTACTGCCGCGATACGGAAAAGTGATCTTCGTGCACGGATGTTTCTGGCACGGGCACAACCGGTGTCCGCGATCGAAGCGGCCGGCAACGAACAAGAGCTTCTGGAACAAGAAGCTCGATGCGAACATCGAGCGAGATAAGCGCTTCCGAAGGGAGCTACGTCGGATGGGTTGGAAGTTGTTGGTAGTATGGCAATGCGAGACCCACAACCCGGAGAAACTGTTGGGGAAGCTGGAAAGGTTTCTGTATGACGAATGAACGAAAGAAGGTGACGGCTGGCGACCCGGAAGTCGTAAGGCAGAAGGTTGCAAAACTTATCGCGAACTTCGAAGCGGAGCTCCAGTCGGGCGAGCTTCGCCCGAAGGTTCTTGCCCTGATTCCGATCTTCCACGGGCTGCGCGACATTGGCAAGGCACTGATACCGACCGAGTACGCTTCGGCCGCGAGAGACCGGATCCTGTACTACTTCCGGCAGTATCCTGGGACGATTATCAACAGCGACGAGCTGCTTGTCGTCTCGGGGATTCAGGAGTACGCGCGGCGCTTGCGCGAACTGCGTGTGCAGTTCGGTTGGGCAATCGTGAGCGGCGTCACGATCAAGGAAATGCGCGAGGACGAAGCCGATGAAGTACCGGCCGAACTAAAGACCATGAGGCCGAATGAATATGTTCTCTTGAGTGCGGCCGAAGATCGCGACGCGGCGCATCGCTGGCACGTCGCGAACACGATCCGCAAGGAGCGCGGATCTATACGCGGCAAGATTCTGAAGTTTCTTCGGGCAAACGTTGGGCGCGGTGTGACGAACGAGGAGTTGCGCTATGTAGCCGGGGACAAAACGGAGTGGGCACGACGCGTGCGCGAGCTGCGGACGGAGCATGGTTGGCCCATAGCGACAAAGACCACCGGGCGCCCGGATTTGGGCGTCGGGGTCTACGTGTTGCAGGCAGACCGGCAAAGCCCGGAACATGACCGCAGCATTCCGGACGATGTTCGTCGGGAAGTGCTGCGGCGCGACGGGTACAAGTGTCGAATATGCGGTTGGTCACACGAAGAATGGAATCCGTCCGACCCACGACATCTGGAGTTGCATCATATAGAGCATCATGCGAAGGGCGGTGCGAACGTGGGGGAGAACCTGAAGACCTTATGCACCGTCTGCCATGACAAGGTACACCGCAGGGAGAAGTGACAGTAGCGCCGAATGTTTCGATCGAATGCCTTTCCCGATGAATTGTGCGTTCTGTGATTGCGTATTCCGATGATTCCGCCCCTCGATTCCGGAGGAAGCCGCCACCCGAAACCGATCCAAAGCGCCAGGGTGTTGCGATGGATGCCCGGTGTCTCGGCGATCTTCCGAATGCTGTACCCCTGATACCGCGCTGAGCTAAAAACCTACCCTACCCTTATCTCTCAGCAACTCCCCCCACCACCACCCCCACCCTTCGACGGGCTCAGGGTGACAGCGATGACTTTTTACGAGGTCATCCTTTTTGGCTCAATTTATCAGCCTCGTTACAATAATTCGGGAATTCATCGCGGATGAACCCCATTCACCCCTTGAACCGGTCTCTGCCCCGAGTGGGCCCGAATCGGCCTTTCGGCGGATCCTCCCCGGGCCTGGCACTCTAAAACTCTGTAATAACAGCATAATCATAAATTAAATGATTCTCAGCGCCCGGCGGATTCTTCACAGGCCTTTTTTCTCTTGACATTATGTTTTCCTTAAATTAGGTGAACGGTACTCAATCAAGGCCGGAACTGAACCGGAGATTCTTCTGCAAACACGTTCATTGCACGGGCGATGAATGGAGCATACAAACGAAAGGAGAGTTGGACATGGTTTTAGGAGATTTTTTCAAGAAGCACAGCCAGGAAATCCCCAATAACGAGGCGCTCGTCTTCAAGGAGCGACGGATCACGTTCAAGCAGTACGACGAGGCGACGGACCGGGTGGCGATGGGTCTCCTGAAGCTGGGTGTAAAGCGCGGCGACCGGATCGCGATCTACGGGCCGCTCTGGCCGGAAATCGTTTTCGCCTATTTCGGCGCGGCCAAGATCGGGGCCATCGGCGTTCCCATGAGCGCGCGGACCACGGCGCCGGAGCTCAAATTCTTCGTCAACGACTCGGAGAGTTCCGTTCTTTTCATGCCCAGCACCTTCATGGGCGCGGACTTCATGGCTAATCTGGACGCGGTCCGGAGCGAGCTACCGACGCTGAAGCACGTCGTCTGCCTCGACCTGGAAAAGGAGGGCGTCCTCCTCTGGGAGAAGTTCCTGGCCGAACCCGACCCAGCGGTGTTGAACAAGGCCAAGGATGCGGTCCAGGAGGACGATTCCGCCCTCTTCATCTACACGTCGGGCACGACGGGCGTTCCCAAGGCCGCCCAGTTGACGCACAAGAATCTGATCTCCCTGACGAACGCCCAGATCGAGGCCACCGGATACCATCGCGGGCACATCATCGTCCTGAACCTCCCCTTCAGCCATGTCGGCGGCGCCGTGATGGGGATCATCTGCAACGTGAACGTGGGCAACAAGGTCGTCATGATGGACGCCTTCAATCCCGAGGAAACCCTCCGCCTGGTTTCCGAAGAGAAGGCAACGACGCTTGGACAGGTGCCCGCCATGTACGCCATGGAGCTTTCCCATCCCAACCTGAGCAAGTACGACATCAGCACCCTCAAGCTCCCCATCGTCTCCTCCCAGCCGTGCCCCTCGGAGCTGATCACGGCCTTCAAGAAGATCGTCGGCGTGATCCCGCTCAACGCCTACGGCCTGACGGAAACCACCGCCGCCATCACCTACACGCATCCCAGCCACGGAGAGGAGAAACTGACCTACTCCGTGGGCAAGCCCGTCCCCTCGATCCAGATGGTTCTCAAGGATGACGACGGCAAGATCGTCCCCACGGGCGAGTCGGGCGAGATCTGTGTCAAGGGGCCCGTCGTCATGAAGGGCTACTGGAAGCGCCCCGAAGAGGACGCCAAGGTCTTCGACGCCGACGGCTTCCTCCACACGGGCGACATGGGCCGTTTCGAGGAGGACGGCTCGCTCGTGATCGTCGGCCGGAAGAAGGAGATGTACATCCGCGGCGGCGAGAACGTCTATCCCCCGCAGATCGAGGACGCGATCTGCAAGCACCCGGACGTGATGCTCGCGGCGGTCATCGGCCGCCCCCACGAGAAGTGGGGCGAGGTCGGGCGCGCCTACATCATGCCCAAGCCGGGGAAAAACCCCGCGCCGGAGGAGATCAAGGAATTCCTCAAGGACAAGCTGTCCAACTTCAAGATCCCGGAGGACTTCATCATCCGGCCCATGCTGCCCCTGACGCCCCTGGGAAAGGTCAAGAAGCTCGACCTCTACACGGAAATGAAACAGGAACTCGGCAAAAAGTAGGACGGAGGACGGAATGGAAAAATACGATGTCATCATTATCGGCGCCGGCATTGCCGGACTTGGCGTCGGCGGCATACTTCAGAACAAGGGTTTCAAGACGGCGGTCTTCGAAAAGAGCAAGGTTGTCGGCGGGCGTTCGCGGACCTTCGAGCTCCCCGGCGGCTGGCGGGTCGACATGGGCACCCACTGCGTCGATCAGGGCGTGCATTCGTCCTGCGCCAAGCTGCTCACGGAGCTGGGAACGGACATCCCCTGGTCGCACAACCTCGAGGGGTTCATGTTCTACGGCGAGGACGGGAAATGGAAGCCGATGATGGAGTCTTTCAACCTGGGCGAGGCGGAGAGGAAGGAACTCAATGAGTTGCAGACCTGGATCAAGAACGCCTCCGACGAGCTGATCGACCATTACGACAACGTCTCCCTGACGAAACTGCTCGAGGAGCGGGTCAAATCGCCCAAGATCGGCGAATTCTGCAAGACCGTCGGCATGGTGCAGACGACCCTGACGGAATCGGACATCATTTCCGCGGGCGAGTTCATCCACATCTACCGCGACCAGATGCGCGTCTCGAAGAGCCCCGACCTTCCGTTCGACGCGGTGCGGATGCCCCTGGGCGGCGTTCAGACCATGATGAACGCCATGGCGGAGGCCTACAAGAAACGGGGCGGAGCGCTTCATCTCGGCACGCCGGTTCGCAAAGTCCTGGTCGGAAAGGGCGGGCCGGCGGAGCTCGTGACGGACGGCGGCAGCTATTCCTCGCCGATCGTGGTCATCGCCGCGCCGATCTGGAACGTGCTGAAGTTCCTCGACATGGCGGCCATGGACCAACTGGCGCCGGCATGGGCGAAGCGCATGCGCGAATGCGAGTTCGAGACCAGCGCCTCCATGGGATACACCATCGGGACCAAGGTGCCCCTGTTCGACGACAAATGCTACCTGTCGGCCTGGCGGGTTCCCGGACTGGGCATGCCCCTGCAGATCCTGGGGCATACGAACTTCGACACAACGATCGCGCCCCCCGGCCACATGATCGCCTTCATGGGCGCCTGCGGCACGCCGGCGCAGGTGGGCGACGCGGCCTTCCGCAAGAAGACCCTGGATCAGTTCTGGGTCGTCCTCAATCAGATGTTCCCCAACATGGAGAGCAACCTGGTGTGGAAGCAGGACGGATTCACGATCGGCATCGACGGACTCTCCCGCTCGCCGGGCATGACCGGTCGCTACCGGCTGCCCGTGGAGCTCCCGGAGGTGCCCGGTCTGTACTTCTCCGGCGACTGCTACCTGGGCCGGGGCGTCGGCATGAACACGGCGGCCAGCTCCGCCATGATCTGCGTGGACGCGATCCTGTCCAAACACGGAAAATAGTTATTTCATCCATCCGACAACATCAGGGGTGCAGGGGAGCGTTGCAGTCCCCCCGCACCCCTGATGACGGATCTCGCAAAAAAAGGGGGACTGCCCATGAATCGAAACATCGCACAGTTTTTGGACCGAAACATCGAGACTTACGGCGAGTACGAACAATTCATCTTTCTGGGCGCCAGCGGGCCGCAGCGGATGACCAACACCGAAATCCGCCGCCAGGCGCAGGCCCTGGCCGCGGGCCTTCGCCAGAACGGGGTCGAACGGGGCGACATCGTTTGCACCGTGGTCAGCAACGTGCCGGAGATTCCCGAGATCATCAACGGCATCAACCGGTGCGGCGCGGTTTACCTGCCCGTCGTGTTCCTGCTCACGGCGGCGGAGATCCGCTACATCCTGGAAGACTCGGGCTCCAAGGTGATCATCACCGAAGCGATGCTGCTGCCGAAGATCCGGGAAGCGGCCGAAGGCGTGGCGACGATCCGAAAGATCATCGTCATCGGCGGCGAAACCGGCGGCCACACGCTTGCCTACGCGGACCTTCTCAAGGACGCCGATGCAACCCGGGGCCAGCTCGTGGCGGTGGAGGCGGATGACGTCGCCATCCTCATGTACACGTCCGGGACGACCGGCGTTCCCAAAGGGGTGATGATCACCCACCGCGGCATGGAGACGCAGATGCGCAACGGCGTCGTGTACACGGGGTGCGAATACGGATCCGTCGTGATGGTCGTCGTCCCCATGAACCACATCCTGGGGGTGCTCACCTGCCTGGAGGGCAACTCGGTCGGCACCATTACCTACATGATGCAGCCCTTCGATCCCCGGAAGGTGCTGGATGCCATCCGCACGTACAAGGTCGAGTTCATTCCGCTGGTGCCGACCATGATCGTCTACCTGACGATGGTCTTCGATCCGAAGAAGGACGATCTGTCGTCGATGAAGATGTTCATCTCCGCCGGAGGCCCCTTAAGCGTGGAAACGCAGGAACAGGCCATGAAGCTTTTCAACGCGGACATCCGGATTTCGTATGGGTGCACCGAGACGGCGGGCACCATCACCCGTTCGCACCATGAACTGCCCATCAAGCTGGGAAGCGCCGGCGCGCCGATCGCCTCCATGAGCCTCCTCGTAGTGGATGACAACGGCCGGGAGGTGCCCCGCGGCGCCGAGGGCGAGGTGATCTGCAAGGGCCCGATGGTCATGGCCGGATATCTGAACAAACCGAAGGAAACCGCGGATGTCCTGAAAGACGGCTGGTTTTACACGGGCGATGTGGGTCGGCTCGACGCGGACGGCGAGCTCTACATCACGGGACGCAAGAAGGACCTGATCATCAAGGGCGGCGAAAACATCGATCCGGGGGTCGCCGAGGGACTCCTGTACAAGCATCCCGCCGTGATGGAGTGCGCCGTCGTCGGCATGAAGGACGCAAAGTTCGGCGAGGAAGTGGCCGCCGCGGTCACCCGTAAGCCGGGCACGGAAACCACGGAGGCGGAACTGCTGGCGTACCTGAACCAGCACCTGAAGGCCTTCATGGTTCCCAAACGCGTCTTTTTCTTCGACGCCCTGCCAAAAACGGGGCTGGGCAAGATCCTCAAGCGGGAGATCCGGAGAATCATCGATGAAACGCCCGGGGATCGCGGATAATCGCGGCGGCCGGCGCTGTCGAGATCTGCGTGGACGCGATCCTGTCGAAACACGGCCAATAATTTTCATTCATTTTTAAACGCGGCAGTCGGCCGGAGGCCCTGTGGCCTCCGGCCTCTCCGGCCTCAAGACGCCTCTCCATTTCTCAGCCAGACCGATCGCCTGTTTTTCGTCGGGCGACAGCCGGCGTCCGCGAGGACGACCCGGGCCGTTTCATGGTATAGCGTGTCCGACAGTTACAATCGCGATCCCGCCCTGCCGCCAGGCCGCCCTGACCGGCGCCGGCGTCCCGGCCCGGCGCGCAGGCGACGACGGAAGGATCACGCGGGAAGAGGAGGAGAAGACATGGGTGTGATGGAACAATTCAACCTGGCGCAGCGGGTGGCCGTCGTCACCGGCGGCAGCAAGGGTCTGGGCCGGTCGATGGCGACCGGCCTGGCGGAGGCCGGCGCCCGGGTGGCCGTCGTGAGCCGGACCCGGAGCCTGATCGAGGAAACCGCGGCGGAGATTGTCGGGAAGGGGGGCGAGGCCATGGCCGTGCCGGCCGACGTGACCCGCGAGGAAGACGTCGAAGCCATGACGGCCCAGGTCCTCGCGGCCTACGGACGCATCGACATTCTGATCAACAACGCCGGTATCGGCGGTTCGAAGCGATCGGCGGACTTGACCGTCGAGGACTGGGAGCGCCTGATGAATACCAACGCACGGTCCGTTTTTCTCGCGTGTCGGGCGGTCGGCAAGGCGATGATCCGTCAGCGGCAGGGCAAGATCATCAACGTCGGCTCGATCCTCGGACACGGGGCACTCCCCAACAGCCTTCACTACGGCGCGTCGAAGGCCGCCGTTCACCACATGACGAAGACCCTGGCCCTCGAGTGGGCGCGGTTCAACATCCAGGTGAACTGCATCGTTCCCGGGTGGTTCCTGACGGAGATGACGAAAGACCAGCAGGAAGGGGAAAACGAAACGTTCCTCATCGGAAAGATCCCGTTCCGGCGTTTCGGCCGGCCGGATGAGATCGTGGGGCTGGCCGTCTACCTCGCCTCCGGCGCATCGGATTACATGACGGGTCAGACCCTCTTTCTGGACGGCGGATACGCCATTTCCGCGTAGTGCGGGCACAACGGCCTTCATCGGAAAAAATCGGCGCATTCAACAAAAAAATGCATTGACAAACGTGAGGAAAAGCATATTTTTACAAAAATTTTCGGCCGTAGACTGCCGAGGACCCCACAAGGAGGAGGACTGGTATGAATCATTGCAGGTATTTTTTATCGTTGGTCGTTGTGCTCGTATTGGCTCTGGCGCTGGCGGGTTGTGCAAAACCCCCTGAGGCGGAGAAGTCCGCGGCCGATGCCGCGATGACCGCAGCGGTGGCCGCGGGCGCGGAGCAGTACGCCGCAACCGATCTGGATGCGGCCAAAAAGATCCTGGACGGGGCAGAGGCCCAGATGAAGGAAAAGAATTACAAAGAGGCCAAGCAGGCGTATGTGGACGCCAAGGCCGCCTTCGAGCGCGCCGCCGCCGCCGTGGCCGCGGGCAAGCAGGCCGCCGCCGCCGAAGCGACCACCGCCGTGACCGCCCTGGAGCAGGCCTGGGTGAACCTCGAGACCGCGGCAAAACCCTTCGAAAAGAAACTGAAGGAAAAGAAGGATCTCTGGACCGCCGACGTCGCCGCTTTTACGGAAGGTCTGACCAAGGTCAAGGAGGGCATCGCCGCCGATCCGGCCGGCGCCAAGGCGAAGATCGCGGAGTTGCAGGCGATCATCGACAAATGGGATGCCGCCTTCAAGGAACTGGCGGCCGCCGCCCCGGTAAAACCCGCGGCGAAGAAGAAATAGCCCCGATAAACTTCGACGGGCAGGGGATGGGTGAGGTCGGAAGGGCGTTTGCGCCGTGAAGGGCGCAACGCCCTTTTTTTATGAGCGAACCGCTTTCTCGAAGGCGTCAGGCCGGGAACGGCACCCGTAAACGTCCTTTCGGGGACGGCCCCTCCCTTTCCGTTCCGACGCGCTCACCAGGGTTTCATCCCCTACATCAGATCGTAAAACGACGAAACATATCTCAGCCTGCGTTCATATTCGGAGGCCTTGGCGGGATCCGTGGCCCCGTAAAGCCGGATCAATTTCCACAGGGTCCGGCGCTGGCCCGAATTGATGCTCAGGGACTTTTCGTAGGCCGCCGCCGCCGAGGAAAGGTTCCCCTGACGGAAGAGCACGTCCCCCAACAGATCGTTTTTTTGCGCGGCCGCAAAAGAGTCGTCGCTGATCCTGTTGAGATAGGCGTGCCCCAAATCCGGCCTGCCCATCTGGAAGGATCTTCCCGCCAGGGGGAGATTGGCGAAGGCGGAAAAGGGCTTGTCCATCTCCGAGGACAGGTTCCAGTAATACACCGCCTCGTCCTGGGCTCCCTTCGCGTTCATCACGATGGCGTGGGTATTGTAATAGGCGGCCTCGTCGTCCGTGGCCCGGACCGGAAGGTTCTCCACCACGACAAACAGCAGGACGACGGCCAGACAACCGCCCACCCGCCTCTGGTTTCCTTCCCGGAACGCCCGGATGATCCCGGTCGCGCCCAGAACGGAGAAGGCAATGAGCAGGGGCATGATCGGCACGCGATAGCGGCCGTTGGGGAAAAAGGCGATGAGGGTCGCGGCGTAGGCCGCCAGCACGAAGATCGCTGCCCTCGCTTTTCTGTCCTCGAGCCCACCGATGATCATGCCCATCATGGCCAAGGGAAAGACGAGCCCGAAACCGATGAAGGGGAGACGGAAGATCCTCACCACCCCTCCCATGAAGTCGATGCCGTAGTGATCGCACGCCTCGAAGCGGTTGACCATGGCGAGGGTCTTCTGACACTGTTTCCAGAGGAAGGCGCCCGGGTCGGCCTTCGCCTCCCGCAGGGTTTCCCTCGTCCAGTATCGAGACGCCTCATCCGGCGAAAGCCGTTTCCCCACCCGGCGGCTGGCTTCGATGGTAAAATGGATGCCCTGCTCGAACGGGGAGGTGGTCGCAAAGGGGACGGGCCGGTAATAGGGATCGGGGTTCTTCAGGTTATTGCCGAGATAGAGGTTGAACCCGCCCTGGGACGTGGTCAGGGCGAGCTTTCCGGCGACCGCGTAATTGCGGATGAGAAAGGGGGACAGGGCAAGGACCGCCCCCATGACGAACATCAGCAGGACGAAACCGGTTTTTCTGGCAGGCAGTCCGCCCCGGAAGGCATACCCGCCCATCAGGATGAAGATCACGGGGGCAATAATCACGGCATTGGGTCGGACATTGATCAACAACCCGACGGCCAGACCGAGGGCGCCGGTTTGAACGATAAAGCGCCCCCCGGGCCGGAAGGCCCCCGCCCCCGATCCGTCCTTTTCGCCGGAGAGGCCGTTCGTGACCACGATCAGGAGGTAGAAAACGGCGGCGAAGAGGCAGGTGGACAGCGCTTCTTTCAGGGGAACGATGCTGTAGAGGATGAACGGCTTGTACAGGCAGGCCACCAGACAGGCCAGGAGGCCGACCTTGCGGTTCGCCAGCGCCGTTCCGATGAGGTAAACGAGCCCGCAGGTCATGACGCCCAAGGCCACGTTGAGAAACCGGACAAACAGGACATCCGGCGAAAAGACCCGGTAGAGGAACGCCACGACATAGGCGTAGAGCGGGGCGAATTCATAGATCGACCGGGATGTGAACGTGCCGTCGGCGATCTTCTTGGCCCACTCGTGGTAGATCCGTTCGTCCCAGAGGAGAAAATCGAAATAGGCCGTTCCGGAAAGCTCGGCGAGTGCCGCCATCCGGATCAGCAAGGCGAGGAAGAGAATGCCCCCGAGGTAAAGCAAGACCGGGACAGATGTCCCGGCTGCTGCGACGGGTGTCGTCCCGGTTCTTTTCTTACCCATGCTTCAGGGGACTCCGAGCCCCGGCCTTCGTCGGAAAGGGATCATGAGGTTCGTCTCTTCAAGCCTGAGTTGGCTATAAGACATCGCCGCCAAATGTCAAGAAAACAATCGGCCGCCGTGAAGCGGACCGGTCGCCGGGCGACGGTCGACGCAAACGGGGTCGGCGGCCGTTTCGATTGACACCGGATCGTTCGGTTGATAAGGAAGGTCCCTATGGAACTGATTCTCGTCCGGCACGGCGAAACCGCCTGGAACCGGGAAGGCCGGGTCCAGGGCATGAGCGATATCGACCTGAGCGACATCGGCGTGCATCACGCCCGCCAGCTTGCCCGGTCCCTCAAGGATCACCCGGTCCACGCGATCTACGCCAGCCCCCTGATCCGGGCCCGGAAGACGGCCGAGATCATCAACCAATACCACGATGCCCCGATCCGCCTGGAACCGGGGCTGATGGAGATGGACCAGGGGGATTTCGAAGGCCTCACCTATGCGGAGCTGATGGCCTGTGAAAGGGACTTCCTCCAGTCGTGGATCGCCGATCCGGCGTCCGTGCGGATGCCCCACGGGGAATCCCTGGACGAGCTCCAGGCCCGGGCGTGGCCGGTCATCGACGGCATCCTCCAGCAATCCGCCGACGCCCTGGTGGTCTCGCACAGCTTTACCATCGCGTCGATTCTCTGCAGGATCAAGCGGATCAGCCTGTCGGACTTCAGGTCCGTCCACGTGGATCCCGCCTCCCGGACCGTCGTCCGGTTCAGCAACGGATCGGGAGAGGTCGTTGTGCTGAACGACCGGAGCCACCTCAACGACGGGGAGGAATCCGCCCGGTCCGCATGAGCGCCCCCTGTGGACCCGGGAGGGGACGGGCAGGCCGCATGAGACCCGACACGACACCCTGGAACGCCATGATCGGAACGGCCCGGCTGGCCCTGCTTTTGCTGTGCCTCTTGCTCCCGGCCTGTGCCGCCGGCCCGGAACGGGCGCACGATCCGCCGCCGTCATCGGTCCGCTGCCTGCCCGAGTTTCCCGACCGGGACGGCTGGTACGGCGGGGACGGCGCCTGCTCCATCCCGCTGGACGACCGCCGCGTCCTGTGGCTCTTCGGAGACACCTTCGTTTCGGATCAGGCGGGCCGGCGGGACCGCGTGGCGATGAAGCTGGTCCTGGGAACGACGCTGGCCGTCTCCACCTGCTCCGCCGACGGGCAATTCCAAATCCGGTACTGGCTGAAGAAGAGGGACGGGGAAGTCGTGTCGTCCTTCGGCGAAAACGAATGGCTGTGGCCGCAGGACCCCTTCATGGTCGATCGCATCCTCTACGTCCCGCTGGTCTCCGTCACGGCGGACCCGCGGAGGGAAGGGGCCTTCAAGTTCCGGATCGCGGGGCACAGGATCGCCCGGATCCGGAACTTCGCGGAGGCCGATCCGAACCGGTGGGCCGTGGACTACGTGGACCTGACCCCGGGCATCCCGGAGGGGGTCGAGGCGTTCGCGACGACGTCGGTCGTGTTCGGGGATCATGTCTATTTTTATCCCCTGTACCGCGGGGCGGGGGTCCTGGGCAATATCCTCGCCCGCATTCCGGCAAACCGGCTCGACGATCCGGCCCCGGCCATCGAGTACTGGACCCGGGACGGGCGGTGGGAAAGAGGACTGGATCCCGCGAAGATCAGGATCGTCCTGGACGCGGCCGTTTCGGAGCTGAGCGTGAGGCATCATCCCGACGACGGGACATGGGTCGCCGTCTACCTCTCCATCGAACACAACGGCCGGCGGATGCTCTATCAGACGGCGAACGCGCCCGAAGGGCCCTGGAACGAACCGAAGGTTGTGATCGGCGCCGTTCCCGAGGTCGACCGGGGCAGCCCCCGATACGACCCGGACAACTTCTGCTACGCCGGCAGGGAGCATCCGGAATTCGGCTGGGGAAGAACGCTCGTGGTCACCTATGTCTGCAATTCCTTCGCGGATGCCGAGGACGACGCGAGCTTCATCCGGCAGAACCTCTTCCTCTACCGCCCCGTCGTTGCGACCCCGAGCCACTGAACCGTCTTTGCGCACAAGGCACGGAAGCCATTGCGTTTGAAAAGCAGGCCTGCCCGTCCATCGCGCCCCGGTGCCTGAATCCGGGACCGGACGCGTCGGATGACCGGCGCATGACGCAGAGGCGCTGCCCCCGGCAGAACGCGGCCGTCGCAGCCCGGCCCCGTTGCCTTACGTTAAAATACAACCGAAGGGGGAGGGGAAACGTTGCCTCATCATTCATGTCACCGGCAAATCCGTTGACAGGGGCAGGCGTTTTACCTATACTCCCGCTGCCCGATCCCCCGGGCCGAACCGCGCGGGGACGGGGCCGGATTGGAACCGATGGAAGAAACCCTTTCGCACGACACGGACCTGCGATTCGTCACGGGGACAGGCCCTGGCGGACGGCAGCCGCGGGCCGGAAACGCCCTGGCGCTCCCCTTCGCCCTGTCCCTGGCGATCCACGTGGCGCTGGGCCTGGTGCTCCTCGGAGAGACCTTCCGCACCCTCCCCCCCCGGCAAAGCGAGGCGGGCCTGTCGCCCCTGCAGGTCGTCTGGGTTTCCGCATCCGAGAGGGCGACGACCGCGCCGCAGCGCACGCCGGGGGTGAAGCGCGCACCGAAAGCCTCGCCGGTGACCGCCGAGGCGGCCGCCCCCGCGCCTCCGTCCGCGGCGCTCGCCGGGCTCCCGGCAATCCCGTCCCTCTCGAAGGCAATGCCGCAGCGCCCCACGGAGACCGCCGCAACACAGCCGGCGAGCGCACGTCCCGGGACGGGCCTGACCGCCCCGGCCTCCCCCCCGTCAAGCGGCGTCCTCGCCGCGGCTGCCGGGGAGGCCCCCGCGCTGACCCTGCCGCGCTACCGGGCAAACGACGCCCCGGCCTACCCGGCCCTGGCCCGCCTGCGGGGTTACGAAGGCCTGGTGCTCCTCGCCGCGCAGGTGTCCGAGCAGGGGCGCGTCCAGACGATCCGCGTCAAGAAATCCTCCGGCTACGCCGTTCTGGACCGCTCGGCCGAGGAGGCCGTCCGGTCCTGGCGCTTCGAGCCGGGGAGGCGGATGGGAACGCCCATGGCCATGTGGGTGGAGGTCCCGGTGCGGTTCATCCTCGAGGATTCGCCCGCCTTTTCCGACTCCTAGCCGGCGCGGCACCGGGCGGAAGGCCGGGCCCCCGCGGGGAGCGTCCCGGATGGAAAACGCGACAAGGAGACCCTTCATGGATGCACGCAAAAAGCGCCTCGCCGAACTGATTCTGGAGAAGTCCTTCCAGTACCGCGAGGATCCGCCGTTCACGCTGGCCTCCGGCCGGCAGAGCCATTTTTATTTCAACTGCAAGCCCACCACCCTCGACCCGGAGGGGATGAACCTGATCGGGGAGATCCTCTGCGACCTGCTGGCCGACGTTCCCGTCACGGCCGCGGGGGGGCTCACCCTGGGCGCCGATCCGCTCGCCAACGCCCTGGCCGTCATCTCCTTCCAGCGGGGAAAGCCCGTCAAGGCCTTTATCGTCCGCAAGGAGGCCAAGGGCCACGGCACGAAGAGCAAGATCGAGGGGAACGTCCGGGCCGGCGAACGGGTCGTGATCCTCGACGACGTCATCACCACGGGCGGTTCGACGATCACCGCCATCGAGGCCGCCCGGGAGGCGGGCCTCGTCGTCGACCGGGTGATCGCGCTGGTCGACCGGGAGGAGGGAGGACGGGAAAACATCCTCGCCCACTGCCCCGTGGTCCAGAGCGTCCTCACCCGGACGGAGGTCATGGACCTTTACCGCGACCGGGCGGTCCGACCGACGCTTGACAAACCGGCTCCAAAAGGCTAAAGGGGCGCCGATTTTTCATGCATGAGGCGCCGATGAAAAGGTTTGTTCTGCCAATCGCGGTCGGACTGCTCGTCCTGTTCGGACTGGCGACAACAGTCTTCTCCCTGCGCGAGGACGCCGTGGTGGTGGCCCGCTTTTTGTCCCCCGAGCTGGAGCGCGGTGCGCCGCCGGGGTGGATCCTGGACCGGAAGGCGGGCACCCCGGTCATCCGTTTCGAACGCGACGGGGATGCCTACGCCCTGAACCTCGTCAGCGACCGCCATTCGGCCTTCGGGATCAGCCGCCCCCTGCGCGTCAACGTCCGGGAGTATCCCTACCTGAACTGGCGCTGGAAGGTGGAGCGCCTGCCGAAGGGCGGCGACGTCCGCAAGGCCGGCGCCAACGACCAGGCGAGCCAGCTCTACGTCGCCTTCACCCCCGTCGGTCTCCAGGCGCGTCTGAACGCCCCCGTTGTCGGCTACATCTGGGACAACGAGGCCCCCAAGGGCCTGGCCGTCCAAAGCCCCTACCGCCTCCTGGGAAAGGTCCGCTACATCGTCGTCCGGAACAAGACCGACGAGCTCGGCCGGTGGCACATGGAAAAACGGAACGTCTACGAGGACTACAAGCGGCTGTTCAAGGAAATCAAGGGCGGCGAACCCCAGGGGACCACGCAGGGCGTCCAGATCTACATCAACTCCCAGAACACCCGCAGCGAGGCGGAGGCCGCGCTGGGGGAAATCTATTTCTCGAAACGCTAGACCCGGCGACCCGACTGCCCCCGGGAAAGCCCCCCTTTTTTTAACCGGATGTGCTATGGTGCCCCCGGGGATGGGCCTGATCCGCCCGACTCCCGGAATGGAACCCAGGATGCACCGCCATGTCCCTCACCGACACCCCCAAGCGGGCCTGGATCGGGCTGGTTCTGGCCCTGGCACTGGCAGGCATCGCCGCGGCGGTCCTCTACGCCCAATTGCCGAAACTGCTGGACCCGGAACGCTACCGGACCGAGATTCTTGAAGCCGCCCGGAAGCACCTGCATCGCGACCTGACGTTCTCCCGGGCCCAATTCTCCTGGCGTCCCGTCCCCGTGCTCACCGTCCAGGGGCTGAAGATCACCGACCGGGACGGCGCCTCCCCGCTCCTGTCCGTCGAAAAGGCCTCCCTGCACCCGGCCCTCCTGCCCCTGTTGCGCGGCCGGGTCGTCCTCAAGTCCCTGACGCTCGACCGTCCCCGCCTGTTCGTCGTCCGCGGCCCGGACGGGCGCCTCAACATCGCGGACCTCCTGGAGGGTCCCTCGACCGACCCGGTGCGGCAATGGCGCATCCGTGACGGGGAGGCCGTCTTCCTGGACCGGCGGGCCGGCCCAAACGGTCACGTGACGACCCTGGCGGGCGTGAATCTGCGGATTGACAACTGGCGCCGGGGGGAAAAAACGGCCCTCCGGCTCGAAAGTCGCCTGTCCGCCCGTCCCCTGCCCCCGGCGGCCCCTGCGTTTGCACACGCAGGCGCAGGTCCCCCGGGAGAGGCGGGGCCGGAACCACTGCCGGCCACCCTGAACCTGAACGGAACGCTGACCCTGGCCGGCCGCGACGCGCCGCTGACCGCCAGCCGGTTCGACGGCCGTTTGCGGCTGAAGGGGCTCTCGCTGGATCAGTTCCGGCCCTACGGGGAGGCCTTCGGCGCGCCAACGGCGGCGGGTCGCCTGGACCTGTCGTTGACCGGGCAGGGGACGGCCGATCGCTTCGACGTGCGGGCCGAGGCGTCGCTCGCGGCGCTCTACGTCTCCTGGCCGGCGGTCTTTCCGCGGCCCCTGACCCCCGACGCGGTTCGCGTCCGCGGCCGTCTGACCCGGGAACCGGGGCAATGGGCCCTCGACGGCGCCCGGGTCGACCTCGATCACCTGCGTCTGGAAGGCGGCTTCCGCCTGCACGCGCTCGACACCCGCGATCCGATCCTGTCCGCCCGCGTTTCGATCCCCCGCCTGAGCGCGGCGGAGGCGAAGCCCTACATCCCCTTCGGCCTCCTTCCCCGGGACACGGGAAACTTTTTCCGGAACATTCTCCGGCAGGCCGTCTTCACCGACGTCACGGGGCGTCTCCAGGGACGCCTCAGCCGGATCCGGCAGATGGACCGCGGCGACAACGCCCGGGCGCTGGCCGTACGCGCGCGGGTGGACCGCGGGATCCTGTCCTTCGGCCCGGACATCCCGCTTTTTGAAGACATCGCCGGGCAGATTCGCCTGGAGGGGACGGACATCCTGTGCGAGGGGATGACCGGCCGCATCGGCGCCTCGCCGTTCCGCCTGGACGGCCGGATGACGGGCTATCCGCTCGACGCCCCGTCGCGCTACCCGTTTACCGCAACCCTGAATCCCCACCCCCGGGAGATCCAGTGGCTGCTGGGGGAGGCGGGCAGGCGCCTCCGGTATTCCGGCGCATCGGTCCTGCGGTTGACGGGCGACGGCGCCGGCGGCGACTATCGCCTGAACGGGACGTGGGACGCCACCGCCGCCGATTATCAATTCCCCGGCATCCTGACCAAGCCCACTGGGGTTTCCAACCGGATCCGCGCAGTCCTGCGTTTTTCGCCCGGGTCCGTCCGGATCCAGGAGATGAAGTTCGACCTGGCGTCCCTTTCGGCCACCGTCAGCGGCGTCATTCCCCTCGACCGGGAAGGCCGCCTCCGCCTGAACGTCCGGACCGGGACGCTCCCCATCGAAGAGATGGCGCCGTACGTCCCCCGTCTGAAGCCCTACGCGCCGACCGGCCGGATCCGACTGAATATCGGCGGCCGGGGCGGGGCGGGGGCGGAGCCCCTCCGCTGGCGGGGGCGGATCTCGGTCGCGGAGGCCGGCTTCCGTCCGCCGGCGGGCCTCAAGCCGGTCCGGGACCTGAACGGCGCCCTCGTCCTGACGGGGACCGGCCTGGCCGCGGACGATCTGTCCGCCCGACTGGGCCGAACCCCGGTCTCGGCGTCCCTGCGCCTGGACGACTGGGAAAAACCGGCCCTCCGGGTCGGTCTCCGGTCTCCCCGTCTGGATCTGGCCGATGCCGGGCTGACCCACCCCCGGCGGGAGGTGTCGCTCCGGGACGTCGATCTCGAGGCCGACTACCGGAACGACGCCTGGCAGATCCGGAACCTGTCCGCCACGCTGAACCGGACGACGCTCCGGGCCCAGGGGGTGATCCGGGAGAAACCCGAGCCCCGCGCCGATCTGGTCCTGTCCTTCCCGTTCCTCGATGTCGACGACGTGGCGCCCCTGGCCGAGATCGAGGGCGGCGACTGGACGGCTCAGTCCAGTCCCCGCCCCTGGACGGTCGTCCTTACGGCCGACAACGGCCGGAACCAGGCGCTGACCTTCAGCAACCTCTCCGCCCGCATCCGCCATGAGAACGACCGGATCGACGTCGCCGACGGCGTGGTCGACCTCTTCGGCGGCAAGGCGCAGGCGGAAGGCCGGATCGACCTGACGCAGGCGGGGAGGCCGGCCTACGACGCCCGCTTCTCCCTGACGGGCGCCAGCGCGGAACAGGCGACGGCCGCCTTGGAGATGCCGGACGGTTTCGTCACCGGGACGTTTTCCCTGGGGGGGCAGGTCCAGGCCGCCGGGTCCGCGCGGGACGACCTGATCCGGACGGCCGCGGGAACGCTGAGCTTCAAGGCCAAGGACGGCATGATCCGTAAATTTGCCGTCCTGTCCAAGATCTTTTCGATCCTGAACGTTTCACAACTGTTCAAGTTCCAACTGCCCGACATGGTGAGCGGCGGCATGCCCTACAGCCGGATCACGGGCCGTCTGTCCCTGGCGGACGGCGTGATCGTGACGGAGGATCTGTTCATCCGGAGCAACGCGATGAATATCTCGGTGGTGGGAAAGACGGATCTCGTCAAGGGGGTGACGGACCAGACCGTGGGCGTGCAGCCGCTCCAGACGGTGGACAAGGTCGTCAGCCGCATCCCCGTCGTCGGCTGGATCCTCTCGGGCGAGGACGGCCGGGTGCTGACGGTCTATTTCGAGGCCCGGGGCCCCCTCGCCGATCCCGTCGTCCAAGCCGTTCCCGTCCGGTCCCTGTCCAAGGGACTTCTGGACACATTCCGGAACCTCTTCCAGCTCCCGGCCCGCCTCTTCACCGACACGGGCGAGGTCCTCCTCGGCCGCTAGGCCTCCCGGCGCAGACGGTTCACGAGCAGGTGAGCCCGCCGCGTCGGTTCCGGCAGACGGTAATTCCGGCAGCAGGCCAGGACCACCGCCGCCGCCGTCTCCACGGCGATCCGGTGGCCTGGTGAAACGAAGAGCGGGTTCGTCCGCCGCCTTGTCCTCAGGACCGTTCCGACAACGCGTCCGTCCATCCTCAGCTCGGACCGGCTTCCCGGCGCCTCCCCCACCGGATCGAACGTCCCGCACAGGCGGGTCTTGGCGCAGCCGATCGTCGGGAGGTCGAGCCACAGGCCCAGGTGGGACGCCAGGCCGATACCCCGGGGATGGGCGATGCCCTGTCCGTCGAAGAGGATCAGGTCCGGCGGCCGGGCAAGACGGTCCAGGGCCGCGAGCATCACCGGCCCCTCCCGGAAGCTCAGGAGCCCGGGGATGTAGGGGAACGTGACCCGCCCGACCGCATGGGCCTCTTCCCTCACGACCAGGTCCGGGTAGGTCAGGACCACGGCGGCGGCGAAGAAGCGGTCGCTCCCGCGATCATAGGAAACGTCCGCGCCGGCCACGGTCCGGACGACGCCGGGCAGGGCGTCCTCCAGGACCAGCCGCCGCCGCAGGGTCTGCTGGATGCCGACGGCCTCCCTCTGATCGCAATCCCAGCGATGCCGCGTCTCGATCATGCCGATCCCCCGTGATCCGCCGCGCAACCCGGCCCCCGTTTCCGTCCGGCGCGCACGGGAGGTTTGATGGACTGAATGTTCAAATCGCGCCCGGATCCCGGCCGGCCGATTTTCCATTTCCCCTCTATCACGAAGCAGAAGGCGGTCCAACGGAATTTTGTCTTCATCCGCTGGGATCCGCAGCGGGCAGATCCCCCTTGACATTTTCACGCCTTAATACTATCCGAAATTAAAATCACATCGAACGGACACCCACGAATGGCCGAGCACGCCGGGAGACCCCGGCGGATGCGGATCGGCGTTATCGAATCGGGAGGCGTGTTTTCAAGCCCGGCGGACGGAAAGGCGGAATGCACACGACGGCGAGCTCGACCCCCAGCCCGGAGAATACGCTCGGCAACCTGAACAGCCTGATGCGCTCGCTGCTCGCGGCCATCCCGCACGCGGTCATCGGCCTGAAGGACCGGCGCATCGTTTTCGCCAATTCCGCCGTCAAGACGGTCTTCGGCTGGCGGCCGGAAGAGCTCATCGGCCAGACGACCCGAATCCTGTATCGCTCCGACCGCGACTACGAAGAGGTCGCGCGCCGCTTTTACCCCATCTTGGCCAACCGGAAAACCTACCAGGCGGAATTTCCCTGCCGCCGCAAGGATCAGCGCGACATCACCTGCATGCTCAGCGCCGCCCGCGTCGGCAGCCGGCTCCGGGAGCGGATGATTATCGTGACCTACGAGGACATCACGCGCCGCCAGGAGGACCGCGAGGCCCTGCGGGAGAGCGAACAGTTCCTCAAGATGATCCTCTCGGGTTCGCCGATCGCCACCTTCGTCATCGGGCGCGACCACCGGATCATGTTCTGGAACCGGGCCCTGGAGGAGCTGACGAAGATTCCCGCCCGCAAGGTCGTCGGCACCCGTCAGCAGTGGCGGGCCTTCTACCGGAGCCGCCGGCCCTGCATGGCCGACCTGATCGTCGACCAGGCCCACGAGACCATCGCCCGGTGGTACGCCGGGACGTTCAGCAAGTCCAACCTGATCGAGGACGCCTACGAGGCGACCGACCACTTCCCCGCGCTCGGGGAGGGGGGGAAGTGGCTTCACTTCACCGCGGCGGCGATCCGCAATTCCGAGGGGCAGCTCGTCGGGGCCATCGAAACCCTGGAGGACATCACTCAGCGCCAGAGCGCCGAAGAGGCCCTGCGGAAGGCCCACGAGCACCTGGAGCTGCGCGTCCAGGAGCGCACCGCCGCCCTGGCCCGGGTCAGCGACGCCCTGCAGGCGGAGCTGGCGGAGCGCCGGCGCGCCGAGGCGGCGCTGAAGCAGACGACCGACCAGTTGTCCCTGATCCTCGAATCGCTCCCGATCGTGTCCTTTACCTGCCGGCCCCGGGGGCGGTACCCGTTCACGTTCGTCAGCAGCACGATCGAGGAGCTGACCGGCTATGCGCCCCGCCAGTTCCTGGAGAAGGCCGGCTTCTGGCAGGACCGCCTCCACCCGGACGACCGGTCCCGCGTCCTGGCCGAACTGAAGGCCGGCATGAAGAGCGGGACCCTGCACACCCGCTACCGCTTCCAGATCGCGGATGACGGCTATCGCTGGTTCTCCGACAACCGGCGCCTGATCACGCTTCCCGACGGCGCCTCCCAGCACATCGTCGGCGCCTGGCAGGACATCACCGAGGAAACGCGCATGCGCCAGGAGGCGGAACTGCGCATGCAGCAGATGATCCAGACCCACAAGCTGACGGCCTTGGGCGAGGTGGTCGCCGGCGTGGCGCACGAGATCAACAACCCGGTCAGCTTCATCGCCTACAACGCCCCGCTCCTCGAAGAGATCTGGTCGGTCCTGGAGCCGCTCCTGGCGGACCTGGGGCCCGGGCGGCGCGGCGGGAACGCGGGGAACCTCTCCTTCGAGGAGGTTTCCTCCAACATGCGCGAGATCATCGCGGCCCTCAAGATCTCCTCCAACCGCATCAGCCGCGTGATCGCGAGTCTCAAGGATTTCGCCCGCGCGGACGAGCCGACCAGGACGAAGCCCGTCCAGGTCAGCGAGGTCATCCAGGGCGCGCTCACGATCGTGGGCGCCCAGGTGCGCAAGACCGTCTCCCGGATCGAGCTGAACGTCGAGGACAACCTGCCGCTGCTCAGGGGGCACTTCCAGAAGATCGAACAGGTCGTCACGAACCTGCTCATCAACGCCCACCAGGCCATGCCGCCCGGCCGCAAGGGCACGGTCCGGATCGTCGCCCGCCACGTGAGATCCCTGTCCGCCCTGGCGATCGAGATCGAGGACAACGGACGGGGCATGGAGCGGGAGGTCTTGAGCCACCTGTTCGACCCGTTCTTCACCACCCGCAGGGACTGGGGGGGGACGGGCCTGGGGCTTTCCATCTCCTATGGCCTGATCCGGGAGCACGACGGCCTGATCGGCGTCCTCTCCCGCCCGGGAATGGGAAGCCGCTTTCTCATCCTCCTGCCGCTGAACGGGCAGGCCAAGATCGAACTGCGGCCGGCCATGCTCTGCGTGGACCATGACCGCGGCTTCGTCAGCCGGTTGAAGGCGAATTTCGTGGACGCCGTCGAGTATCCCTTGACAAGCGATTGCCGTCCGGGGGATATTGTCGCCCATCTGCTGGAGCATCCCGAGATCGATCTGGTGCTGGCCGAAATCGACCTGCCCGGCGAGGGAGGCTGGGCCGTGCTGGACCAGATCAAGCGCCGCTTTCCCCTGCTGCCCGTCATCCTCTACTCCCGGCGGCAGGGGGCCGGCGAGCGAAAGCCGGAAGACGGCCCGCGGGCCGACTTCATCCTGAAAAAACCGTTCCGCATCGATCAGCTCCAGAAAATCATCCGCGAAACGGGGAGGCAGCGTTTATGAGAATTCTGGTCGTCGATGACGAAGCCCTCGCCCTGACATCCGTCCAGCGGCTGCTGCGCTGGCGGGGCTACCCGGACGTGGAGATCTGCGACAGCGGCCGCGAGGCGATCCGGAAGATCCGGGAAGAGGCGTTCGACATCGTCATCCTCGACCTCCTGATGCCCGAGGTGGACGGCATGCAGGTCCTCGAGGCGACCAAACCCTATCGCCCCGAGACGGAATTCATCATCCTGACCGCGGTGGACGACATCCCCACGACGGTGCGGGCCATTCGTCTGGGCGCCTACGATTATCTGGTCAAGCCCACGGAAAACGAACTGCTGCTCCTGTCGGTGGAACGGGCCTATGAGCACAAGGGGCTGGTGGCCGGACTGTCGGCCTCCGTCCGGAAGGCGCCGGCGGAGATGCCCCCGGCCTTCTCCGAAACGGTCACCCGCCATCCCCAGATGATCTCCCTGATCTCCTACGCCCAGGTCATGGCGCGGAGCGGGAACCCCATCCTGATCACCGGGGAATCGGGAACGGGCAAGGAACTGATCGCCCGCGGCATCCACCGGGCCGGACCCCGGCCGGAAGGACCGTTCGTCGCCGTCAACGTCTCCGCCATCCCGGCCCCCATGTTCGAGAGCCAGTTCTTCGGCCACACCCGCGGGGCCTTCACCGGCGCGGAAACGAACCACACGGGGTATTTCGCCCAGGCCGACGGGGGGGCGCTGTTTCTGGATGAAATCGGCAACCTCCCCTTCGATCTGCAGGCCAAGCTCCTGCGCGTCCTCGAGGAGAAGTCCTTCGTGCCCCTGGGGGGAACCCGGCCGGTGCGGGTGGAGGTGCGGATTGTCTCCGCGACCAATACCGATCTCGACCAGGCCTGCCGGGAGGGGCGTTTCCGTCTGGACCTGCTCTACCGCCTCAAGCCGGTCCAGATCCACCTGCCCCCGCTGCGGGAGCGCACCGACGACATTCCGCTCCTGGCCTCCCATTTTCTGGCCCAGGCCGCCGAGCGCCACGGCCGGGACGTCCGGAGCTTCAGCCCCGAGGCGATGGACCTGCTGATGCGCCGGGACTATCCGGGCAACATTCGGGAGCTGGCCCAGGTCGTCGAAAACGCCGTGCTCCTGGCCGAGTCGAGCGTCATTCTGCCCCACCACTTAGGCGCGACGAGCCCCCAGCCGTCCCTGTTCGCCCGCCGCCTGAACACGCTCAAGGACAACACCGACACCCACATCGCCTATGTCCTCGCCCATACCCGGGGGAATCGCCGCCAGGCCGCCGAGATCCTGGGGGTCACGGTCCGTCAGCTCCAGCGCCAACTGGCCCGGATGAAGCGGGATCCCCGCTGGGAAGGGCAGATTTGATAGGCGGAAACGCAAATAAACCTTGACATTCCCGTCGGAGAAGCCTACAAGGGCGCAGTTTTTAGAGCCGGTTTTGGTCCACGATGTTCCCCAGAGCCTGTCCAGAGGCCGCTGGGGATTTTTTTTGGTCTCTTCCGGGAACATCCCGATGCTTAATGGGAAAACGGCAACAGGCGGACCCGGGGTCCGGAAGGTTGCCAAAAAAAGAAGAAAGAAAATGAAGGTGATTTTTTAATGGCGTTTCAATCGTTCAATTTCCACTCACAGATCGCAGACGGAATCGCGGCGGCCGGCTATACAACGCCCACGCCGATTCAACGGGAATGCATTCCGTCCATCCTCGCCGACCGTGACGTCATGGGCCTTGCCCAGACCGGCACCGGGAAAACGGCCGCCTTCGCGCTGCCCATCCTGCAGCGCCTGATCACGGGCCCGCGCAAACACGTCCGGGCGCTCATCATCGCGCCCACCCGGGAACTGGCGGAGCAGACCCACGAAGCCCTGCTTCAACTGGGACGAAAGACGAGGCTCCGGAGCATGACCGTTTACGGCGGCGTGAACAAGAACCCCCAAATCTCGAGACTGCGCGACGGCGCCGAGATCGTCGTCGCCTGCCCGGGGCGCCTGATCGACCTGATGGATCAGGGCGTCATGGATGTCTCCCGCGTGGAGGTGCTCGTTCTGGACGAGGCCGACCGCATGTTCGACATGGGATTTCTGCCGGATATCCGCAAGATCGTCCGGAGGCTGCCCGCCAAGCGCCAGACGCTTCTGTTTTCCGCCACGATGCCCGACGACATCCGTCGCCTGGCCCAGGAAGTCCTGCACCAGCCCGTCACGATCCGCGTGGACGATACCGTCCCCTTGTCCACGGTTTCCCACGCCCTCTATCCCGTGGAGGCGCACCTGAAGACCCCGCTCCTGATGAAGCTGCTCAAAAGCACGGATACGGAGTCCGTCCTCGTGTTCACGCGCACGAAGCACCGCGCGACGCGCCTTGCCCGGCAAATGACCCAGGCCGGATTTGCGGCCGCCTCTCTGCAGGGGGATCTGCCGCAGAACAAGCGGCAGGCGGCGCTCAGCGGTTTCCGCAGCGGCGCCTGTCAGATCCTGGTGGCCACCGACATCGCCGCCCGCGGCATCGACGTCTCCCGGATCTCGCACGTGATCAATTACGATATGCCCGACACCGTCGAGGCCTACACGCACCGCATCGGCAGGACCGGCCGGGCCGCAAGGACGGGGGACGCCTTCACGTTCGTCACCCGCGAAGAGCGGGCCCTGGTGTGGCCCATCGAAAAGGTATTGGGGGAACCCCTGGAGAAACGGACGCTGCGGGACTTCGATTACAGCCTCCCGGCCCCGGCGGTCCGCAGCGGGGATGACCATCCCCGGAGTACGTCGGGCAGAACCGGATCCGCGGCGCCGCGGAGGTCATCCGCCTCGTCGCGCACGCTGGCCGGCTTCCCCGGACTGCACGCCGGCCTCGGACGCAGGCCGGGGAAAAAGACCGCCAGCCGCTGATTCGACGGCGCACCCGCGGGGAAAGACGACCGGGGCCGGAATCCGGATCCCTCCCCGGCCGGACCGGCCGGTCCGTCATTTTCCCCCGCGGGAGCTCGCGTCGCCGCCCCCTCCCGCGAGCGCCGCAACGGTCTCCCGCGCGTCCCCGGTCAGGAAGGCCCACAGGCCGAGGTCCTTGAGGGTCTCGACCGTGGGGATGCCGTCGGGGGTCCAGCCCCGCGTCCGGTAATAGACTCCGATCAATTCCCTCAGCTGTTCCTTGCGCGCCTGCATGAGGAGCGACCGCTTCTCGGCCGTGGACATCTCCCGGACCCGCTCCGGCGACTGCCCCGGCAGGCGGGCGAGCTCCGCGTCGTTGAAGTCTCCCTCGGCCTCGTAGAGGGCGTCGTCGGTCGGGCCGATGGCCCGGTCGGGGATCCAGTCCCGCGACCCCGTCCCCGCGCCGTACGTCATCACGTTCATCACCCGCTGCAGGTTGATGTCCCGGTCGGTGCGCGCGAAGATCTCCTCCCACGTCAGGTCCGTCCCCAGCATCCCGTTGTAGAAGTCCGCGTAGAGGGCCTGGGAGGCGGGATTGATGAACTTGTCCCCCTCGGTCACCTTTTCCGAGTCGGGGTTGAAGACGTCGACCCAGGGGAGCTTGCACAGCCCGAGGTTGTCGTTGCCGAGGCGGACGCGCGGGTAGGTGATGAGCGCGCGAGCCTTGTCCTGCAGGGTCGGGAAGGCGCCCAGGAGATCCACCTTGATGAGCCAGGCGGCGGCGTGATGCGCCCCGATGTCGCTCGCGGCCGCGTAGGAGCCCTGCATCGACAGTGAGCGGTGGGTCCGGTAGAGGGAAAAGGGCAGCCCCTTCGTCTGCATGGCGAAGCGCGCCAGGTCCGGACGGGGATCGGCCTTTCCCGTTTTCTGCATGAATTTTTCGGCCACCCAGTCCACGAGCGGCTGCATCCCCCGGCCCGCCGCCCGCGCGAGGTCCGTCTCCCCGTAGGCGATCCGGCGCAGGAATTCCAGGACGGACGGCTCGTTCCCCCAGGTCAGTTCGAGGCCGTCGGCGTCGTCCGCGCCCAGGTAGCCCCGCTGGAAGCACTCCATCAGGAAGGCGATGAGCACCGCGGCCGTGATCGTGTCGATCCCGTAGTTGTCGCAGTGCCAGTTGGCCTCCATGATGAACTCGGCGTTCCACATGCCGAGGTTGGAGCCGAAGCCCGCGGCGGTTTCGTACTCGGGGCCGTCCACCCACACGGTGCGGCCCTTGTGGTCCCCGTAGGTCAGGGTTACCCGGCCGCCCTTGGTGCATCGGAGATTGCAGCCCGGGAAGCACCCGTCCATGCCCCGGTGGTCGAAGAGGTGCTCCGCGTAGAACTTCCCCGTGATCCGGTCCGCCCGGGGATCGGAGCCCAGCTGGTAGTTGTTCACGGGCAGGGACTGGTATTCCGGCTTGCTCATGAAGGCGATGAGGCCCGCGCTTCCCTTGCGGTACATCTTGAGCGACTGCGGATCGACGTCGCGGACAACCTGCCCCAGCTTCGTCCCCGCCTGCTTCACCTTCTCCCAGTCGGCGGCGCCGTAGGGGTTGGCGCCCCGGGGGAACTCGGCCAGGACCACCACGGCCCGGATGTTCTTGTCCATCATCACGGTCCCGAGCCCCGTCCGTCCCGCCTGCTTCACCCGGAAGAGGCCCTTGGCCCCGTCCACGGGCTTGGCCGCGTCAAAATAGTGGCTGTTGATGCAGCCGTAGCGGGTGTGGGCGGCGCCGACGCCCGTCGTCAGGAAGACGATGTTCCTGCGCTCGTGACCCGCCCGGACGAAGCGATCGACGATCATCCGTTCCGCGTCGAAGACCTCGTCCACCGCCGGCGCGTCCGTGAGGGAGATCTCCCGGCGGAACCCGTCGATGACGATCATGACGCCCGCGGAGGCCTTCCCGACGATCTCGAGGGCGTCGAACCCGGCGTACTTGAGGTAGGCGCCGAAATAGCCGCCGAAGTTCGAGACGCCGGGGATGCCCGTCAGCGGGGAGAGCGAGATGGCCATGCACTTGCTCGTGCCCGGGAACTGCGGGATGCCGCCCAGCGGACCGGGGGCGAAGATCAGGGGGTTTTCGGGGGCGTCGGGGGTCGTCCGGGGGGTGAGGCGGCGGTGCAGGAGGTAGAGGCCGAGCCCGCGCCCGCCGATAAAATAATCCCGGATCTCGGGGTCCAGCTCCGGCGTCTCGACGCTGCGGCGATCGAGGTCGATCGTCAGGAGCTTTCCGGCGTAGCCGTGCGCCAGTGCGGATCGGGTGTAGTTCATCTCCACGGTTCCTTCCGGCGGTCGCCGTTGCGCGGGGCGGCCGCCATCGATACTCCGGCGGTCTTCACCGCCGGGACCGGGAACCATAGGATAAAAGAAGCGCGCTTGTCAATATCTTATCTTGCAATTTCGGCTATTTCACGGTGTACCCGCGACCGTCCAGACAGGCGGTCATCGCCCGCGAGTAGTCCGGGCGTTTCTCGGCGCTCGCGCCTTCGGCGGCCTCACCGGCCGGCTGCCGCGGGTCGTAGCCCGTCTGTTCCACCGCCCAGCCGTGGCACGCCTCCCGGTCCTCCGCCTGTTGCGCCTCGCTCTGGCCGAGGCGGGGATAGATGAACAACCGGTCGGCCGGCGTCGGCCGGCCCACCTCCCCCTTCGGAGGCTCGACGACGGCATAGCCGTCCCCCCGGTGGGCGTAATAGACCTCGTTGGCGTAGTAGTAGGGTGCGCCGCCCACCCAGACCGTCACGTAGGACGACGGCAGGAAGGGCACCACGAGCCCGATCGGCGGCATGGTGACGATGAAGCGCAGCCCCTGCGGCAGATACCAGACGCCCCCGGAAAGGAAGAACCGAATCCCGTGGTGCATCACGCTCCAATGGTCGTGCGGCAGCGCCGTCCTGAACTGGCCCCGGACGGGATAGAGGCGGTTGTGGTCGTAGCGCGCGTCCCGGTATTCGCGGAACCGCGGGGTCGCGACGAACGGTCTCGGCGGCGGCGTTCCGATTCTTGGCGCCGGGCCGGGGGTGCGGATGCCGGGCCGGGCGGGCGGCGCCTCTGCGTCCCTGAACCGGGGCGAGCGTTGCGGACGCTCTGCCGGGGACGTTATGCGCGTCTCCCGGCCCCGGGAGTCGAACGGGCCTTGCTGACGCAGATTCAACGGTGAGGCACGCATTTCCCCGCCGGGGCCTCCCCGCGGACGGTCCCCGAACGGGCCCGCCTGCGCCGACGGCACGGCGGCAAAAAGAACGGCCAGCGCAAACAGGACCAGCATCAGGCCGAGGACTGGAATTGGCTTTCTGGGGTGAAACGGTTTCATCGTGATTTCCTCCCGCATCGTTTGAAAATCCCTGCTTTCTGTCCATCATGCAGCAAAGGGCGTGCCGACCGGCGGGTTGTTCTTGTAACACATCGATATCCAATTGCAATCACATCATGGCACGCCTTCCGGCAGAGCCGCGGAAAAAGGGCGCCCTGGTCGGGAAGTATCCACTTCTCCGACGGCAACCGCAAACAAAATATCCGGCCTGGGGCCTTACATTCAAAAGCTGAAAAAAGGTTTCTCCACACTTAATCACCGACACGGTCTGGATCGGCTCCGGAATCTGGCTCTAGAGGACCAATCGTCAGGGACGCGGGTTAAAGCCGGGGCCATGAACACGCAAAGACGACAGGCAGGAAGAGGCAACCGCAAGTCACCAGACCGATAGAGGCGGAGAAGATCGCTGCGACTGGGAAAGTCGGTACAGAAAACGCTCGATCGCGTAATATTGGAACAGTTCGTTGAAGGGCCGGCCGGATTCTTTTGCCCTGTCAAGCAGGCGTTGATGAATGGAAGCGGCAATGTTGCGTGGGCGGGGATTCGTCACAGCGTCGCCTCCAGATACCCGCCTGTGCCACGTCCCATCCCGATTGTGGATTACAAGGTCGTTCAACAGGCCGTGACGGCCGCGGTGGCCAATGGAACACTGTGGCTTGTCTACGGCAACGACAGCGTGTTTAAAGAAAAACCGACAGCCATCCAACTGGATGCGGATGCGGTTCTCTACCGACCGCCGCAGCCTTTGCCCGGGATCGATTTCCTGCCGCCCCGTTTGCCGGAAGCCTGGACAAAGGAAACCGAACCCAAAACGAGTGTGGAAAAGCTCTATGCCGAGATCAAGGCGAAGTTTGGGAAGCCCTGGCCCGAAACACTCTTTCTGGAGGGGCTCAACGCCGCCCTGGCACAGGGGTTCATTGCACGGGTTTCCGGAAAAGGGCCGCTGACCTCATTGACCCACGATGGCGCCTGTTGTCTCGTCATCAAGGTGGAAGTGCCACCACCACCACCGCCACCATCACAGGATCGCCGGATGACAAACATGACAAAACTGTCTGTTCAAGAAGTTCAGACCTTGGCTGAAGAGATGCCGGACCTTGCCAAATCTCTGGTTGGTTGTGATCTTGTCGTAGAGGCGCGGATCAGCATCAAACCCAAGCCGGATGCCGACCTAGCGACTGCGGAGGAGATTCTGGCCAGGATCAAGAAGGAATGGAGGTTCTGAGAGCCTATGAGTTCGTAGGGAAAATCTGAGAAAAAGCCTTGACAAACCCCCTTTGTGGTATTATTGATACCACATGTGGTAAGAATTAAACCACGGACACGGAATGAAGGAGGGAGAAAGAAACGAAATGGTGGGAGGTTTACCAAGAAAGGGGGAGGGGCGATGTTTGGTGAATTTGTCAAGGAAAGGAGAATCGCCAGAGACATCACTTTAAGAAAATTCTGCCAGGCCATCGAATGGGATGCCAGCAACTGGAGCAAAATTGAGAGAGGACTTCTCGCACCACCCCAGGACGAAGAGAAGCTGGGACGCATCGCGGAAGTGCTCGGCATCGAAAAGGGATCGGAGGAATGGCAGGCAATGAAGGATCTGTCCCGTATCGGACCGCAAATGCTCCCCGATGATATCGCGGCGGACAGCAGAATCGTAAAAGCGTTACCGTTGTTCTTCAGGACAGTAAGAAGTGACAAACCCACAGCGGAGGAATTAGACCGGCTTATCGAGTTGCTCAAAAAGGGGGATTAGGCGTTGAAGCAGGCCGAGTTCAGGTGCAATAGACTTCCATTTGCGGATATTTGGCAATGTGCAAAGGATATTCGCAATCAATATTGGCCGGAGGGGAGATTGCCCGTCAATGTTGAAGCTATCGTCGAATTCAGTTTGAGGCTTGACATCGAACCGATGAAATGTCTCGTACAAATGACGGATATGGAAGCCTATCTCAAATCTGACTTGATGGGGATCGTCGTCGATTACGATCGGTATATGGATGAAAAGTTCGCTCACCGGATGAGATTTTCATTTGCCCATGAACTCGGCCATTTCTTTCTTCACAAGGACATGTATGCATCATTCAAATTCGAATCAGCCGAAGAATGGAAAGAAATTCTCCAAGGAATGCCCGACGTGGAGTACAGAAGTTTTGAATACCAGGCAAACGAGTTTGCCGGCCGTCTTCTCGTACCTCGAGAAGACCTAATTCACGAAATTGAGAAATCCGTTGAAACGCTGAAGCGCAATAATATGCTGGAATATCTGAAAGGGGATCCCTATGCAGTGTTATCGCGAATAAGCCCGCAATTAGCAAAACCATTTGGCGTCTCTACTGATGTCATTGAAACACGAGTGAAGCGGGAGGATTTATGGCCACCGGATGTTAGGTGAATTTGACAGTTAAGGGGAATGGCTCGAAAAATTATAATTAAGGTTTTGTGAGTATAATGAAAATGGAGATTCAACCGCAGGTCTGACCTAAAAAAAGAAGAGGTAGTGGCGCTACCCCTTCTTTGGGTTGGTAACAGCGGACCACAAGTGCAAAGGTTCTTAGGATGGCCTTGAGCCTGTGGTACATTCTCGGATGGTGTCCGAGAACGGGTCGCTGCCCCATGGTGCTTAACGTGAGCAATATCTAAACCACCAAGGGCCCGCCTTGTCAAGAAAAAAAGCATCCTAAGAAAGGATGGGAGCCTGATGGACAATTTAGGCCATCGCTCCCGCAGAGTCCTTTACTACATCTTCCGGACGTTCATCACCCGGAAAGACGGTAGGCGGGACTATGCGAGAGATCACGGCTTCAAGGCCTGGCGCATTCCTGTATACGCCACATAGGAAGCATCGATCTTGACAGCTGTTGAGCGGCCGCTCAGCCGGGTCTATCCCCGCCTGGGAACAGAATGGGGACACAAAAAACTCTTGGAGGTTTATACCATGGGAAAAGGTTCACATCACGTTGTACATAACTCGGAACGCGGCGGTTGGGATGTTCGGAAAGGTGGATCGGAACGGTCTTCAGGACATTGCGACCACAAACAGGATGCAATCGACCGCGGTAGGGAAATCAGCCGGAATCAAGGGACCGAGTTGATCGTACATAATCAAGACGGCAAGTTCGCGTGGCGTGACAGCCACGGGAATGATCCCTGTCCGCCGAAAGGTTAGGCAAACTCACAAGGGGGCCCCGGAAACGGGGCCTTCTTTTTCAGCATCACTGAAATGCCACTACCAAGCCTCTTCTTTAACTATTCTGTCCTCAAACATCCAACTCTCATCCACCGACACCCGGACGCGAACCAAAACCCCCTTGACTTGCCGGAACGCTTTTCCTATCCTTGAGCGCAGTGCCCGAACGCCGCACCGTTTTCCCCCGGCGGGAGGACCCGGGGAAAGGAAGGGGGCCGATGTACAGCGCCGCACTCATCAACGATCCTTTCGGAGACCCCGGGGTTTACGTGGAGTGCAAGTACCGCCGCGCGTCCCTCCTGTTCGATCTCGGGGACCTGCACCGCCTGCCGCCGCGCAAGCTCCTGAAGATCGACTACATCTTCGTGTCGCACACCCACATGGACCACTTCATCGGGTTCGACCAGCTGCTCCGGCTGTGTCTGGGCCGCGACAAGCACCTGCACCTCTTCGGGCCGTCGGGGTTTCTCGAACGTCTCGAACACAAGCTGGCGGCCTACACCTGGAACCTCGTCGAGAATTACGAGAACGATTTCGCCATCATCGCGACGGAGATCCACCCGCGGGGCCGGACCGTCCGACGCTACGACTGCCGAACGGCCTTCCGCCCCGAGCCCCTGGAGGCGGGCCCTGCCGCTGACGGCGTGCTGGTCGAGACGCGCTTCTTCACCGTGAGCGGCGTCTTCCTCGACCATCGCATCCCCTGCCTGGCCTTCCGCTTCGAGGAGCGGCGGCGCTTCAACATCCTGAAGACGGTCCTGGTGGAGATGGGCCTGCCCACGGGCGCCTGGCTGATGACCCTGAAGGAGCACCTCGTCAGCGGCGACCCGGACGAGACGCCCGTCCGGATCCGCTCCCGGGATCCCCAGGGGCGGATCGAGGAGACGTGGCGGCCCCTGGGCGAGCTCAAGGCGGCCGTCAAGGTGAGCCCGGGCTTCAAGATCGGCTACGTCACCGATGCGGCCTACAGCACGGAAAACCGGGCCGCCATCCTGGGGGTGGCCGACCAGGCGGACCTGCTCTTCATCGAGACGACGTTTCTCGACGAGGATGCGGAAACGGCGGCCCGCAAGTATCACCTGACCGCTCGGCAGGCGGGGACGCTGGCCAGGGAGGCGCGGGCGAAGCGGCTACTCCCCTTCCACTTTTCCCCGAAGTACAAGCGCACGCCGGACGCCCTCGCCGCGGAGGCCCGGGCGGCCTTCCGGGGGTGACCCGCCCGGCGCACGCCGGCCGGACGCGTCGACCGTTCGCCCCGGTCTTATACGCAGGAGATCGCGGTTCGGGAGAAAACCGCAGGAACGGGCCATCTGTTTGCGGGGCGCTTTCAACCCGCGCGGCCGCGGCCGATCCGGAGATGCTGCCGATGCTGTATGCCGCCTTGGCCAACATCGTGGTTCTCGTCCACGCCGCCTTTGTCCTGTTCGTGGTGTGCGGCGGCCTGCTCGTCCTCCGCTGGCGGCGGGCGGCCTGGCTCCACCTGCCGGCGGCGGCGTGGGGCGCGCTCGTGGAGGCCGCCGGCTGGATCTGCCCGCTCACGCCCCTGGAAAACCGGCTCCGCCTCCTCGCCGGGCAGGAAACGTATGCGACGGACTTCATCGATCACTACCTGATGCCGGTCCTGTACCCGGCGGCGCTCACGCGGGAATGGCAGATGGTCCTGGGGCTGGCCGTGCTGGTCGTCAACGGCGCGGTCTACGCGTGGGTGTGGCGCCGGTCGAGGCGCGCCCCCGCCGGCCCCTGAGGGCGGCAGCTTCTTGCGGATATGAATCCGGGGCGTTTTCCGGCGGGAATTTAAGGATCCTGCCGGCCCCTGGTGGGCGAAAATCTGTGTGCATGAATGGGCGCGGTTTCCGGCGAGGCTTAAGCAGCCCCGCCGGTCCCTGAGGCCGGGCGTCATTTTGCATGCGGAATCAGAACCGAACGACGCTTCCGCCGGGAGGGCGAGATGAAACGAACGGGGGCGATTCTGGCGCTCCTGCTCCTGCTCCTGCTGACGGTCTCCTCGGCTCCGGCCGACGACGCCGGGCGGGCGGCGCGGGACGAGATGGTCCGGACGCAGATCGCGGATCGCGGCATCCGGGACCCGGCCACGCTCGCGGCGATGCGCGCCGTGCCACGGCACCGCTTCGTCCCGCCGGACCTGGCGGAGAGCGCATACGCGGATGAGCCCCTGCCCATCGGTTACGGCCAGACCATCTCCCAGCCCTACATCGTCGCCTTCATGACGGAGACGCTCCGTCTGAAACCCGGTCACAAGGTCCTCGAGGTCGGCGCCGGTTCGGGCTACCAGGCGGCCGTGCTGGCCCGCATCGTCCGGGAGGTCTTCACGATCGAGATCGTCCCGGAGCTGGGAAATGCCGCCCGCGAACGCCTGCGAATGCTGGGATACCGCAACGTCCGGGCGCACGTGGCCGACGGCTACGACGGCTGGCCGGAGGAGGCCCCCTTCGACGCGATCGTCGTGACGGCCGCCGCGGACCACATCCCGCCGCCGCTCATCCGGCAGCTCAGGGACGGCGGCCGGATGGTGATCCCCGTCGGCTCCCCGTTCTTCGTCCAGACGCTCATGCTCGTGGAGAAGGACCGGGGAAAGATCCGGACGACGAGCCTGATGCCCGTGCGCTTCGTCCCCTTCACTCGGCGCCGCTAAGCGCGGGGCGATCGCCTCAGGCGCCGCCACCGCCCCGTCGGTTCGTGGCGCGTGAATCGTTCCCGCGGCGCCTGGGTTGCGGGGCGGCGCGTTCGGGCCTGCGTGCGGAGGTAAGCTGGATGAACCCACGCGTGTATCCGGCCATCGGCCTGCTGTCGGCCGCGACGATCGCCTTTCAGCTCGCGCTGATGCAGATCCTGGCGATCACCCAGTGGCACCACTTCGCCTTTATGGTGATTTCCGTTGCCCTGCTGGGGTTCGGCGCGGCGGGGACCGTGCTCGCGCTCTTCCGGACCGTCTTGGCGGCGCGGGAGGAGCGCGGCGTTCCCCTCCTGATGCTCCTCGCGGGGGCGGCGATGGCCGCCGCGGTCGGGCTCGCCCAGCATCCCGCCGTCCGCTTCGACGCCTACCTGCTGTTCACCGGCGTACGCCCCGCCCTCCGGCTGCTGCTGACCTACGCCGTCTTCTCCGTCCCGTTCCTCCTGGCGGGCCTGGCGATCGGCTGGACCTTCAGCCGGCACGGCCGCGACATCGGCGCACTCTATTGCTGGAACCTCGCGGGCTCCGGCGCGGGAGGGCTCGTGGCCCTCGGCCTGATGGGGGCGCTGCCGCCCGCCGAACTGCCGGCGGTGCTGGCGGGGATCTGTGTCCTGGCGGGCCTGCTCGCCCTGCCGCGGAAACCGGGGATCGCGCTGACCGTCACCGCCCTCTTTTCGCTGCTGTGCGTGGCGGCGGCGATCCGCTACCCGCCCGCGCTCGTTTCCTCCGAGTTCAAAAGCCTGAGCCGGGCCCTGCGGCTTCCCGGGGCGGCGATCACCCGGACCGCGGCCGGCCCCTGCGGCCTCGTGCAGATCGTCTCCTCCCCCGCCCTCCGCCACGCGCCGGGCCTCAGCCTGACCTACCCGGGCGCCGTCCCCGCGCTCCGGGGCGTTTTCAGCAACGGGGACTGGGTCGGCCCCCTGCCCGCCGCCTCCGGGAACGGCGCACCCCGGGTCGAGGATTACGCCACCTCGGCCCTGCCCTATGCGACAGGGCCGCGACGCACGGCGCTCATCCTCGACATGGGCGCCGGCGCGCCCGTCCGGCAGGCGATCGACCGGGGGGTGGCGCGGGTCACGGCGGTCGCGCCGAACCCGCGCCTGCCCGCCCTGCTCGAGGAGGAACTCGCCGAAGCCGGGGCTCCCCTTCCGGGGCCTCCCGCGCTCACCCTCGTCCGGTCCGCCCCCCGGACCTGGCTCCTGCGGGACCGGGCGACCTACGACCTGATCGTCCTGCCGACGATCGACACCTTCGGCGGCACGGCGGGCCTCGACGCGATCCGCGAGCAGTTTCTCTTCACGACGGAGGCCTTCGGCGACGCCTGGCGGCGGCTCTCCCCGCGGGGCGCGCTCGCCGTTACCTGCTGGATGGACTATCCGCCCCGCCACGCCCTGAGGATGGCGGCCACGCTGATCGAGATGCTCGCGCGGGAGGCCGGCGGCGATCCGCGCACCCGCGTCGCCGCCGTGCGGAGCTGGGGAACGATCACGTTTCTGGTCAAGAAGACGCCCTACACCCCCGCGGAACTCCGGGCGATGCGCGACTTCTGCCGGCGCATGAATTTCGACCCGGCCCTGCTGCCCGACCTTCGCCCCTCCGAACGCGCCGCATTCAACGCCCTCGGGGACGACCGCTTCTTTGCCGAGCTCGACGGGCTGTTTTCGCCCCGGCGCGCCGACCTCTACGCCGCCTACGCCTTCCGCATCGCCCCCGCCACGGACGACCGCCCCTACTTCGCCCAGTTCCTGCGGTGGCGGAGCCTCCCCAGCCTCGCCGCGGCGTTCGGGGGCCGGACCGTGCCCTTTTTCGAAATCGGCTACCTCGTCGTTTTTCTCACGCTCGTGCAGACGGCGGCCGCCGGGGTCGCGCTCATCCTCCTCCCGCTCGCCCGCCGGAGCCGTCCCCGCCACGGGAAGGTCCGGATCATTCTTTATTTCGGCGGTCTCGGTCTGGGCTACCTCTTCGTCGAGATGGCCCTGATCCCGCGCTTCGGCCTCTACTTCGGCCATCCGATTCCGGCGACGGCCGCCGTCGTCGGCGCCCTGCTCTTCGCCTCCGGGCTGGGGAGCTTCGCCTCGGAGCGGATCGCGGCCCTCCGGGGCGTGCGGGCCGCCGTCCCGGCGGGCATCGTGCTCTTCGCGGCGCTGGGCGGCGTCGGGCTGACGCCGCTCCTGATCAAGACCATCGCCTGGCCGACGGCGGCGAAGGTCCTGGTCGCCCTGGCGATCCTGACCCCGCCCGCCTTCCTGATGGGCGTCCCCTTTGCCGCGGGCATCCGGTCTCTGGCGGAACGGAACGAGGCCGCCATCGCCTGGGCCTGGGGAATCAACGGCTGTTTTTCCGTGATCGGCGCCTCCCTGGCGACGATCATCGCGGTCGAGGCGGGCTTCACGGCCCTGATGGGGGCCGCGGCCCTCGCCTATCTGGTGCCCCTGGCGGCGGGGCTTGAGCCACGCGGCGTTCCTGCCCGGGGTGTGCCCGAGCATGGCGCACCTGAAAAAGACGCTTGACACGGCCGGCCAATCCGGATAATCTCTTAGTTAATAAAATTTCCTATTGAGAAGACCGTTATGGCCCTCGCGCACCCCGCGGAACCGTTGAGCCGCTTCCAGGCCATCTGCCGCCAGGCGGGCCTCAAGCTGACGTATCAGCGCCTGGAGGTCTATCGCGAATTGAGCGCCTCCATGGATCATCCCTCCGCGGAGGCGCTCTACCAGCGGCTGATCCGCAAAATCCCCACGCTCTCCCTGGACACCGTCTACCGGACGCTCGCGACCTTTGTCCAACTGGGACTTGTCCACCGGGTCGAAACGGGGGAGAGCCAGGCCCGCTTCGAAGTGGTCTCGGCACGCCACCATCACCTGATCTGCCGGAACTGCTTCGAGATCATCGATTTCCAGTGGCCGTCGATGGATGCGGCGCCCCTTCCGGAGGCGCTCAGGCCCTGGGGCCAGATCGAGAACCGGCACGTCATCGCCTACGGCGTCTGCCGGAAATGTTCGAAATAGATCCCGCGCGCGGGTCGTCCGCGTCCCACGGGCCGGGCGGGGGAACGGCGTTTTAATTCATTTTCAGGAGGGCATCGGGAAAACCATGGCAGCGCCTGCTCGCAAGAAGGAAATCCAGCTTTCCATCCTCGTCGATCCCGGCAAGCCGTTTGCCATCCTCCGGGACGCGAAGCGACTCTACCGGACCTCCTACCCCGGCGCCGACTTCAGGCCCGTCGATCGGGCGTTCCGTCTCACGAAACGCCTCTATGAAGGCGGGTTTCCCGGCTACCTCGCCTGCGCCGTCGACTACCACGACTTCGCCCACAGCGCCTCCGTCTTTGCCGCGACCTCCCGCCTCCTCGACGGGTGCGAGCTGTCCGGATCCGCGCTGGGGCCCGTCCTGGCCGGAGAGGTCCTCATCGCCGCCATGCTTCACGACACGGGCTACATCCGGGCGGAGGGCGATACCCGCGGCACGGGCGCCCAGTACACGAAAATTCACGTGGACCGCTCCTCGGCCTTCGTCCTGCGCGAGCGGGAGGCCTTCGGCCTCGGCCTTCAGAGCGCCGCGCGCATCTCCCGAATGATCCTCGGGACGGACCTGGAGCGCCCCTGGGGGGGCCTCGTCTTCGAATCCGAACAAGAGCGGATGGCCGCCGAAATCCTCGCGACCGCGGACCTGTTCGGCCAGATGGCCGACCGGGCCTACCTCGAGAAGTTGCTCTTCCTGTATTACGAATTCCGGGAAGCGGGGATCGGGGGCTACGACAGCGCCTACGACATCCTCACGAAAACCGCCGGATTCTACCAGACCATCCGGAACCGGCTTGACGGGACCCTGGGCCGCGTGTCGGACCGGATGAAGGCGCATTTTCAGGCCCGCCACGGCGTGTCCCGCGACCTCTACCGCGAGACCATCGCCCGGCAAATGGCCTACCTGGACGCCATCATCGCCGACGACAGCACCAACTTCCGGGCGAAACTCCGGCGCCTGGACCTGCCCGCCATCGAGCGCCGCGGGGCCCCCGCGCCTTCCGACGGATCCTAGAAACACCCGGCGTCCCGGGACGGCACGGCGGCGGCGCGGGTGTCGTCCAGCCGCCCCCTTCAAGGCATCGACCCTCGCTCCCCCGGCAGGAATCCCGCACTCCGCGCCAGCAGGGCCGGTCCCTCGAGGCGGAACAAGGCGTGGACCGGACCTCGGGATCCCCTCCGCCGGATTCCCCGAAGCCCCCGAGTTCGGCCTTGCCAAAAACCGCGATTGGGCATATGCACACCGTCAGGAGGCCCGATCGGAAGCACGGCTTAACCCCCTGAATTCCACCCCCAAGAAAGGAGTCGACCATGTTTGACTACCTGATGACCCAGGAACAATTGAAGATCCGGGACGAGGCCCGGGAGCTCGTGAAGTGGGTTCCCCGGCAGATGATCCTGGACATGGACGCGGACGTGATCAAATTTCCGAAGGAATTCCTGCGCGAGGCCGGCCGGCGCAACCTCCTGGGCTGCCGCTATCCCAAAAAATGGGGCGGCCGGGAGATGGACTGGGTGACCACCTGCATGCTCATGGAGGAGATCGGGACCCTGGGCTATGAGTTCTCCTGCGTCTTCGGCGTCGGGGCGGAACTCGTCTGTGACGCGATCATCCTTCACGGAACCGACGAGCAGAAGGAAAAGTACGTCCGGCCGCTGCTCAGGGGCGATCTTTTCGCCGCCGAGTGCCTGACGGAACCCCGCGGCGGCTCGGATTTCTTCGGCGCGACGACGAAGGCCGAGGACATGGGGGACTACTTCCTCCTGAACGGCCAGAAGCGCTTCATCGTCGGCGGGGAAGGGGCCGACTACTTCCTGCTGTACGCCCGGACGAACTTCGATCCCGCCGTCAAGCCTCAGGCGTCGCTCACCGCCTTCATCGTGGACCGCGGCCCGGGGGTGGAGACGAAGTACCTCTACGGCCTGATGGGCTGCCGGGGCGGCGGCACGGCGCGGCTTGTCTTCAAGGACGCGAAGGTCCCGAAGGCCAACATCGTGGGCAGGCTCCACGGGGCCTATGACGTCTTCAACACGATGATGATCCCGGAACGCCTGGGGACGGCGGCCATGACCATCGGCGCGGCGCGGCCGGCCCTCGAAGTGGCGACGAACTACACCGCCCGCCGGAAGGCCTTCGGGCAGATCATCGCCCAGTTCGAGGGGGTGAGCTTCCAGATCGCCGAGGCGGTGATGCTCCTCGACGCGGCCCGGTCGATGGCCTACGTGACGGCGTCCGCCGTGGACCGCGGGGTGGAGATGCACCGTGTGCGCCGGATGGTGTCGGAATCGAAGAAGTTCATCACCGAGGCCTGCCAGAAGGCGGTTCACAACGCGATGCAGGTCTGCGGGGGGATCGGCTACACGAACGTCCTGCCGATCGAGCGGATCCACCGCGACGTGCGGCTGGCCTCCATCTGGACCGGCACGAGCGAGGTCATGTCCATGATCACGGCCCACGAGTGGTACCGGGAGTACTTCCAGGCCAAGGCGGCGCGCCTCACCCGCGATGCCGAGGCCGACGCCGCCGAGGCCGAGGCGGCCGACGAGATCATCTACGAGTAGGGGCGACCTTTGCGTCGCCCGGGACGACCGAAACGTCGGCGATTTTAATGCAGAATTAAATCCAGTCGTTGCAAACCCGTCGCGGCCCGGGAACCGTTCCGGGCCGGCGGCCGGGTGACGCGCAGGTCGCGCGCCGGCAGAAGAAGGACGCGGGCGCACATCGCGTCCCGGCCTTGAGCGCCCGGCCGTCCGCCCCGGGCCCTGCCGCCCCCGCCCCGTCTTTATCCCAACGATATTAAATTCTTGACGCCGAGAACCCGCGCGGCCCCGCCGCTCTTTGCCCGCGCCCCACCGGTCCGCGCGCCCGTGGCACGCCCCTTGCGGAAGGCTGAAGTCAAAAGTCCCCGGCGCATGCGAAAGCGGAAAGGAGCAGGGTCCATGAAGACATCGCTGAAACTGATCGAGCTGGTTCGGGACAAGGGGGAAGACATCGCCAAAAACTGGGCCAGGGATGTCCGGAAGAACGCCAAAACACCCTTCTATCACGATCTGCCCGACGACAAGATCCTGCCGCAGGCCATCCATTTCTACGAGCACCTGCTTGAGATCGTCAACCTCGACGACCCCTTCGCTGGCGCCCGGGATTACTTCTCCGGCTATGCGGAGCGGCTCTTCCGGGACGGGGTTCCCCTGAACGAGGCCGTCTATGCCCTGATCCTGATGCGCCGCCACATCTGGCTCTACGCCGAGTTTCAGGCCACCTTCATCACGGCGATCGAACAGAAGCAGGCCGTCGAAAGCCTGCTCCGGACGACGCTCATCTTCGATTACATCCTGTACTTCGTCACGGAAACCTACGGGACCCTCCTGAAGCGTCAGGCCACGCCGAAAGGGACGAACCGGAAAAAGGGCGATTACGTCATCCCGTGGTCCAGCTGGGCCAGCCTCTGGGGGGAGGGACGCGACAAGAAGGAGGAGGCATTCCATAATCTCCATGAACCTGCGAGGTGAACGACGTGGAAAGGTATGAAAATCAGGGAACGATCGTTTCGGTCCGGGGAAGCGTCGTGGACGCCTTCTTCCCCAAACAGCTCCCGGCCATGCGCCAGGTGTTGCGGGCCGGAGAAAACCAGCGGATCCAGATCGAGGTCTTCACCCAGTTGGACGCGCACACCATCCGGGGAGTGGCCCTCACCCCCACCCAGGGGCTGGCGCGGGGATCGGCCATCGTCGACACGGGCCAGCCGTTTACCGTGCCCATCGGCAAGCGCCTGCTGGGCCGCGTCTTCAATGTCTTCGGAGATACCATCGACAAGCTGGAGCCGGTCAGCGGCGGCGAGTGGCGCTCCATCCACAACGAACCCGTCGCTCTGATCGAACAGTCCACCGTGGCGGAGATCTTCGAGACGGGGATCAAGGCCATCGACGTTCTGGCGCCGCTGGAGCGGGGCGGCAAGGCGGGCCTGTTCGGCGGCGCCGGCGTGGGCAAGACGGTACTCATCACCGAGATGATCCACAACATGGTGAGCCGTCACGAGGGCGTGAGCATCTTCTGCGGCATCGGCGAGCGCTGCCGGGAAGGCGAGGAGCTCTACCGCGAGATGAAGGACGCCGGCGTCCTGGGCAACACGGTCATGGTTTTCGGGCAGATGAACGAGCCGCCCGGCGCCCGCTTCCGGGTGGGGCACGCCGCCCTCACGATGGCGGAATACTTCCGCGACGACCAGAAGCAGGACGTTCTGTTTCTGATCGACAACATCTTCCGCTTCATCCAGGCGGGCTCCGAGGTTTCCGGCCTCATGGGGCAGCTGCCCTCCCGCCTCGGCTACCAGCCGACCCTCGCCACGGAGCTGGCGGAGCTCGAGGAGCGGATCTCGAACACGAAGACGGGGGCCATCACCTCCATCCAGGCCGTCTACGTCCCGGCGGACGACTTCACGGACCCCTCCGCCTCCCACACCTTCGGACACCTGTCCGCCTCCATCGTCCTGTCGCGCAAGCGGACGAGCGAGGGACTCTACCCGGCGGTCGACCTTCTCCAGTCCAACTCCAAGATGCTCATGCCCAACATCGCCGGCGAACGGCACTACCGCATCGCCCAGGACATCCGCAAGACCCTGTCCGTGTACGAGGACCTGAAGGACATCATCGCCATGCTGGGCATCGCGGAGCTCTCGCGGGAGGACCAGCGCACCGTCTTCCGCGCCCGCCGGCTGGAGCGGTTCTTCACGCAGCCCTTCTTCGTCACGGAGCAGTTCACCGGCACCGACGGCAAGATGGTGGCCCTGGCCGACTCCCTGGACGGCTGCGAGCGGATCCTGAACGACGAGTTCGCCGACTACCCCGAGAGCGCCCTGTACATGATCGGCGACATCAGCGAGGCGAAGATCCATGAGGCTTAGAATCCTGCTCCCCGCGGAGGTCATGCTCGAGGAAGAGGTCACCAAGGTCGTGGCCGAGGCCGAAAACGGCTCGTTCTGCCTCCTGCCCCACCACACCGACTTCGCGGCCACCCTGGCGCCGGGCATCTTCACGTACACGACCGCGGCGGGGGGCGACGCGCTTTTGGCCATGGACACGGGCGCCCTGATCAAGCAGGGGGAAAACGTGCTCGTCTCCACCCGCAACGCCATCCGGGCGGAGGATCTGGACAGGATCAAGCAGGTGGTGGAAAAACAGTATCAGGTGCTCGACGAACGTGAAAAGATGGCGCGCGCCGCCTCCGCCCGGCTGGAGGCCGACCTGATCCGGCGGTTCATGGAGCTGAACCAGACGCGGTAGCGGCGTGAAGCTCCCGGCGGCACACCCCCCACCCTCGACCCAGGAGACGAGGTCCGGCATGGAAAACGAAAAGACATCCCAGGAGCGGCGCCGGCAGATCGCCGCAACCTTTACCAAGAAGATCGCCCAGCGGCAGGCCATGCGCATCCGGGGCCAGAAGCAGAAGGACCGCATCGTCTGGTTCGGATTGGGGATGATCGGCGTCGTCGGCTGGTCGGTGGCGATTCCCACCCTGATCGGCGTGGCGCTCGGCCTGTGGATCGACCAGAACCTCCCGAGCCGCTTCTCCTGGACCCTGATGCTGCTGATCGCCGGCGTGACGGCCGGTTGCATGAACGCCTGGTACTGGGTGAAGCGGGGGGGCTACAACATCGAACACTTGAACGGCGAAACGGACGAAGAGGAGACCCATGAGAAGCGCCGCTGACCTCCTGCCGGCCTTCGCGGCCGGCCTGGCCCTGGGCGCCGTCTTTTTCGGCGGGCTCTGGTGGACCGTCCGCCGCCTCGTCGCCACGCCGAGGCCGTCCCGACTCCTTTGGCAGAGCTTCGCCCTCCGCTTCGTGATCGCGCTGGCGGGGTTCTACGCGGTGGCGAACGGACAGGGCGGACCGCTGGCGGTTGCGGTCCTGGGATTTCTCGTGATGCGCGAACTCATCGCGCGGCGCTTTTTCATCCGCGCGGATTCCTCGGGAGGCATGCCATGGAAGTCATGACGCTGCAGATGATCAGTCCCGACCAGATCGTCCTCTGGAAGTGGGCCTTCATCACCATCAACGCGACCCTGCTCTTCACCTGGCTGGTCATGGGGATCCTGGTCTGCGCCTCCTTTCTAATCACGCGGCGGCTGTCCGCGGGCACCCGGATCCCGCGCTGGCAGAACCTGCTGGAGGTCATCGTCGGGGCGATGCGCGAACAGATCCGGGAGGTGACCGAGGAGGACACGGACGAATACATGCCGTTCATCGGGACGATCTTCCTGTTCATCCTCACCTCGAACCTCCTGTTCATCATCCCCGGCTACGTGACGCCCACGGCATCCCTGACCACCACGGCGGCCCTGGCGGTCTGCGTTTTCCTGGCCGTGCCCATCTACGGCATCCGCAAGCAGGGGATCGTGAATTACCTCAAGGAGTACTTCCAGCCCATCTTCATCTTTTTCCCCTTTCACGTCATGGGCGAGTTTTCCCGCACCCTGGCGCTGGCCGTCCGGCTCTTCGGCAACATGATGAGCCACGAGAAGGTCATCGCGATCCTCCTGGCCATCACCCCCCTGCTCTTTCCGGTCGCCATGCACATCCTGGGGCTTCTGATCGGCGCTATCCAGGCCTACATCTTCGCGATCCTTGCGATGGTCTACATCGCCTCCGCCACGGGGGCGCACCACGAAAAGCAACCAAGCGCCGCGGTTCCGTCGGAAGCGGTCAAACTGGCTTCGGCCAAATAAACAAAGAAAGGAAGGAAGACTATGGACAGCATGAGTATCATAGGAATGGCTTCGGTGATCGCTTCCGCGATCTGCATGGGGATCGGGTCCATCGGCACCGGACTCGGGGAGGGGAGGGCCGTCCAGCAGGCCCTGATGGCCATCGCCCAGCAGCCGGATGAAAAGGGCGCCCTGACCCGGACCCTGTTCGTGGGTCTGGCGATGATCGAGTCCATCGCCATCTACTGCTTCGTGATTTCCATGATCCTGATCTTCGCCAATCCATTCTGGAATCAGGTCATTCCAAAGGTCGTCGCGGGAGGATAGGTCCATGCATATCGACGGGTTCGTATTTTTTGCCCAGATCGTCAACTTCCTGATCCTGATCTATCTGCTGAAGCGTTTTCTCTACGGCCGGATCATCCAGGCCATGGACAACCGGGAAGCGAAGATCGCCGCCCGGATTGCCGAAGCCGAGACGATGAAGGCGGATGCGGCGGCGGCGGCGGAGAATTACGCCCAGAAGATGAAGGGTCTCGATGCACGGTTCGAGGCGTTGCTCAACGAGGCGCGGCTGGAAGCGGAGGAACGGCGCAAGGAGCTGCTCGCCAAGGCCCGCGAAGAGGTGGACGGGATCCAGCGCAACTGGCAGGAGGCCCTCAAGCGCCAGCAGGAGGCGTTTCTCCAGGAGCTGCGCCGCCTGACGGGCCAGCAACTCTGGACCATCGTCGGCCGCGTGCTGGCCGATCTGGCCGACGCCGACCTGGAACAGCGGATCGTCAAGGTCTTTCTCCACCGCCTCACCACCCTGGACGAGCAGCGGCGGCTGGAAATCAAGGCCTCGCTCCGGGGCGAGGGGGAGCTCTATATCGACAGCGCCTTCGCCATCGCTCCGGAGGCCCAGGAGCAGATCCGGTCCGTTCTCAAAGGCCATTTCACCAACGGCGTCCGCATCTTCTACCGGGTCCGGCCGGAGGTCGTCTCCGGAATCGAGATGCGGGCGCACGGGCACAAGATCGCGTGGAGTTTCCAGGAGTACATGGAAACGATGCAGGAAAATCTCTCCCAGGCCCTGCAGCGGGAGGCCCAGGGAACAGCCTAAAGGAAGAGGATCATGGAAGGGAACGCAAAGTCGAGAGAAAGCACGTCACGGGGCGATGACGGAGTCTTGAAGTCCTTCCTCGCCAGCACCTTTTCCACTCTGGACGAGGTCCTGCTGAGTCAGCAGCCCGACCTGACGCTCCACGAAGTCGGGGTCGTGAAGTTCGTCAGCCGGGGGATCGTCCGCGTCGACGGCCTGCCCAACGTCCGGGCGGAGGAACTCGTGCGCTTCCCGGGAAACCTGATGGGACTCGTGTTCAACATCGACCCGGACGAGGTCGGCGTGATCCTCCTCGACCCAAGCGAACACATCGCCGCCGGCGCCGAGGTCCACCGCACCGGCCGGGTCCTCGACATTCCCGTGGGGGACGCGATGCTGGGACGCATCGTGGACGCCCTGGGCCGCCCCCTGGACAACAAGGGGGACATCGCCGCCGCGAAACGGCTCCCCGTCGAGCGGGAGGCCCCGGCGGTCATGGACCGGCTCCCCGTCACCGTCCCCCTCCAGACGGGGATCAAGGTGATCGACGCCCTCATCCCCATCGGCCGCGGTCAGCGCGAGCTGATCCTGGGCGACCGTCAGACGGGCAAGACCGCCATCATCCTGGACACGATCATCAACCAGAAGGGCAAGGACGTCATCTGCATTTACTGCGCCATCGGCAAGCAGAGCTCCGACACGGCCCGGGTCGTCGCCGATCTCGAGGCCCACGGGGTGATGGACTTCTGCACGATCGTCGTCGCCACGGGGGAGGACCCGCCGGGACTGCAATTCATCGCCCCCTACGCGGCCACCTCGATGGGAGAATACTTCATGTCCCAGGGCCGGGACGTCCTCGTCGTGTACGACGACCTGACCCGACACGCCCGCGCCTACCGGGAGCTCTCCCTCCTCCTGCGCCGCCCGCCCGGCCGCGAGGCCTTTCCCGGCGACATCTTCTACATCCACTCCCGGATGCTCGAACGGTCCACGCATCTGCGGGCGGAGCTGGGCGGCGGGTCGCTCACCGCCCTGCCCATCACGGAGACGGAGGCCCAGGACATGTCGTCGTACATCCCAACCAACCTGATCTCCATCACCGACGGCCAGATCTACCTCTCCCCGCCGCTCTTCCAGAAGGGCATCCTGCCGGCCATCGACGTGGGCAAGTCCGTCTCCCGCGTCGGCGGCAAGACGCAACTGCCCGCCTACCGGGCCGTCGCCGGCGACCTGCGGCTGTCCTACTCGCAGTTCGAGGAACTGGAATCCTTCTCACGGTTCGGCACCCGCCTCGACGAGAGCACCCGCCGGACGCTGGAACGGGGCTGGCGGGTCCGGGAGATCCTGAAGCAGAACCAGTACGTCCCCCTGCCCGTCGCGGAGCAGATCGCCGCGCTGCTGTCCGTAACCGGCGGCGCCCTGGACGAGGTGCCCCTCGAGCGGGTCGGCGAGGCGGAAGCGGCCATCCGTCAGGCGGTGCGGGAGCAGCTGGTCGACCTGTGCGCCCGCATCCAAGCGGGGGAAAAACTCGGCCTGTCGGACAAGGAGGCCATGCTGCGGGTGGCCCGGGACGTCGTGGCCAAGAAATTCAGGGAGGAATCCCGTGCAGACAACGGAAGCGCTTAAGCGCACCATCAAGAGCGCCGGGGATCTCCTGTCGGTCGTCAAGACGATGAAGGCCCTGGCCGCCGTCAGCATCCGCCAGTATCAGAAGGCCGTCGAATCGCTCGCGGACTACAACCGGACCGTGGAAATGGGTCTGCAGATCCTGCTCAGGAGCCAGCCGGACCTCACCCTGCTGTCCCGGCCCCAGCCGGTTCGGCGCCTGGGGGTCATCGTCTTCGGCTCCGATCAGGGCCTGTGCGGTCAGTTGAACGAGCAGATCGCCACGCACGCCCTTGCGGAGATGGACGCCCTCAAGGTGCCGCGGTCGGAGCGGACGATCCTGGCCGCGGGGATGCGCGTCACCGATTACATCGAGGACGCGGGCCAGCGGGTGGAGGAAACCCTGACCACGCCCGGTTCGACCTCGGGCATCACGCCCATGGTTCAGGAAATCATCATGATCCTGGAAGGCTGGCGCTTCGAGAAGCACATCGACCATTTCGTCCTGTATTACAACAAGTACCTGTCCGGGGCGTCCTACCGGCCGATCACCGTTCCGCTCCTGCCCGTGGACCCCGCCTGGCTCAGGGACATCGCGAAAAAGAAATGGCCGTCCCGGAGCCTGCCCGTCTTCACCCTGGATCCCGACGTCCTGCTGTCCACGCTGGTGCGGGAATACCTCTTCGTTTCCCTCTACCGGGCCTTCGCCGAATCCCTGGCCAGCGAAAACGCCAGCCGTCTGGCCTCCATGCAGAACGCCGAGAAGAACATCGAAGAGCGCCTCCAGGAGCTCCACGTCCACTACCATCGGCAGCGGCAGATGACCATCACGGAGGAGCTCCTCGACATCGTCGCCGGCTTCGAGGCGTTGCAGGAGCAGGCCCGCTTGAAGGCGCGCAGCGCGCATGCAGAAAGGAGGGTGTCATCATGACGTCGAGCGACAAGAGGTTCTGTGCGATCTGTGCCTGGCGGGGAACCTGTCAAAAACGGTTCAGCGTCCCCGTCGACGGCCTGCTGAACGTCTACTGCCCCGATTATACGCGGGACATTCAGATCAAGGATACCCGGGACCTGGACCGGGCGCTTTTGGACTATCAGATCAGCCAGTGGCAGGCCGAGGCCCGGAAAAAGGTCGGCCCGACGATCACCGTCTCCCGGGAGACGGGCAGCGGCGGCAGCGAGATCGCCCGGATCGTGGCCACCCGGCTCAAGATGGACCTGATCGGCGGCCAGATCATCCAGAAGGTGGCGGAAAGCGCCAAGATGAGCACGAAGGTCATCGAAACCCTGGACGAGAAGGGCGTCACGTTCATGGAGAGCCTCGTCAACTCGATGTTCGCCAGCCGCCACATCTGGCCCGACGAATACCTCCGCCACCTGACGATGGTCATCGGCGCCGCCGGCCAGCACGGAAACGCCGTCCTCATGGGCCGGGGCGCCAACTTCATCCTCAAGCCGGAACGGACCTTCCGCCTGCGCATCATCGCGCCCCTGGAGAAGCGGATCCAGTACCTGATGGAGCGCGGCAAACTTTCCCCAGGCGATGCGGAAAAGTTCATCGTGAACAAGGATGCGGACCGGAAGAAATTCATCAAGAAAAACTTCAAGGCGGACATCTCCGACCCGGCGCACTACGATCTGGTCGTCAACACCGCCTATGTCAGCGTGGAGGGCGCCGTGGCCGCCATCATCGACGCCTTCCAGGCCCGGACCTATGTCTTCGGCCAGAACGGGGCCGGCACGGGCGCGAAGAAGACGGGCGCCGTCCGGCAATCCGCCGCCCGGTGACGTTTCATGCAGCCGCCGCCGGACGCGGGGCTTCCGGCGGCCGGGGCGTAAGGGCATGCCGTGAAAAGCAGGACCGTGAAAGAGGGGCCGGAGAGCCCGGGGAAGATGGAACGGCTGGAACGGGAGCTCCTGCTTGCGCTCGCCGAGGAGGTCGTGCTGCAGCTGCGCAACCGGCTCATGGAAGCCGAGACGCAGCACCCCCTCGAATCGGCCATCCGCATCGCCGACTTCCAGGAACGGCTCTGGTGCATCGAAGATCTGACCGACAAAATCCGCACGCAGGTCCGCAGGGAAACGAACCTTTGAGCCCGGCCTACGGAAAGGACGCCAGGCCGCAGCGCACGGCGCCCAGCAGGGCGGCGCGCTCGTAGACGATCACGGTGACGGGGATCTGCGCCACCGTCCCGGCCATCCGGCCCTTCCGGCGGAAGGCCGCCAGGAAGGCCGGCGCCCTCAGAACCGGCAGGATGCGCCGGGGAATCCCGCCGCCGAGGTACACGCCGCCCGCGGCCATGACCTTCAGGGCCAGGTTGCCCGCCTCCGCCGCCAGGATGGCGGCGAAGAGGTCCAGCGTCCGGCGGCAGAGGCCGTCCCCCCGCTCCAGGGCCCCCGCGACGATAACCGGGTTCGGATCGTCCGCACCCGTCAGGGCCTCGGTCAGCCAGGCCGGCTCGCGGCCGTCGCCGCCGTCCCGGAGAAATTCGTAGAGACGGCGCAACCCCTGCCCGGAGCAGACCGTTTCATAGCCGACGTGATCGAGCCGCGCCTGCAGCCCGGTCAGCAGGGCCGCCTGCTGTTCTCCCGCCGGCGCGAAATCCACATGCCCTCCCTCGGAGGGGTGAACCCGGTACTCAAAGCCGTTCCAGGTCAGAAAGGCCTCCCCCAGTCCGGTCCCCGGGGCGATCAGGGCCAGGGTCCCCCGTTCCGGCGGCTCTCCCGGGCTCAACACCTCCAGGTCCGCCGGCCCCAGCGCGGGAATGGCCCAGGCCATCGCCTCGACGTCGTTGACGACCCTGACGGACGGCGTCCCCAGAAGGTCGCGGAGGCGGCCGACGCTCAGCCGCCAGGGGAGGTTCGTGATATCGGCGGCACCCTCCCGCACCGGTCCCGCGACGCCAAGGCAGACCGCCGTCACGGGCAGCCGGGCCTCCGCCAGGAATTCCCGGATCATCGTCTCCGGATCGGGATACCGCCCGCTGGGCAGGGTCGCCGCGTGGAGCGGTTCCCGCGGATCGCCGTAAGGGGAAAAAACGCCCAGATGGGTCTTCGTTCCGCCGATGTCGCCCGCCAGCAGCATGTCGCCTCCTTTTCGGGATCTCCCTGAAACCGGGGCGGTCGACCGGTGCCGCGGCGGCTAGGCCACCCGGCGCCGCCCCCCGGGCGCGTCAGGGGGGAACCACTTCCCGCCTCAGCCAGTCCAGATACGCCGGGTCGCCCGCGACGATCGGAAGAGCGATGATTTCCGGAAGTTCATAGGCATGCAGGGCCCGGATCGCCGCCGCGACCGCATCGAAGAGATCCGCCCGCGTCTTGATCAGGCATTGCCACTCCCGGGCCTCCTCGATCCGCCCCTGCCAGCGGTAAACGCTCGCCACCGGGCCGGCGACCTGCACGCAGGCGGCCAATCGCCGCTCCACGAGCATCCGGGCCAGGCGCGTCGCCCCCTCTTCCGTGTCGATGGTCGTGACCACCTGGATCGCCGTTGTCATGGCCGCTCCCCCTTCACACCTGTTTTTGAAACGGTCCCCGGCCAGCCCGCACGCACGCGATCCGACCCGCGGCCCGTTCAATTCACGACGGACCGGGAACAGAGATTCAGCACCGCCACGCCGGCGCCGATCAGGACCAAACCGGCGATGGCGGGCGCATCCAGGGGCTGCTCCAGGAAGAGCCAGCCGATCAGGGCGATGAGGGCCATCCCGACCCCGGACCACACCGCATAGGCCACGCCGACCGGCAGGGTCCGCAGCGTCAGGGAAAGGAAGAAGAAGGAAATTCCATACCCCAGAACGACGACCAGCGACGGAACGAGACGGGTGAATCCGTCGGAGACCTTGAGCGCCGACGTCCCGATCACCTCCGCGAGAATCGCGATGGACAGAAAAACCCACTGCACGGTTATTCCCCCCTCCTGAATTCGTACATCATGATCGCCGCGGCCTGGGGCAGGCTCAGCGACTCGGCGTCTCCGGCGCCGGGGATGCGCCAGCATTCGTCCGCCAGGTCGAGCAGCGCCGGCGGCAGGCCGTGGGTCTCGTTACCCAGCAGCAGGGCCGTTTGCGGCGGACAGGGATGGGGCGGGACGCCCCGGCGGACGTCGCTGCCGATGAGGCGGAAACGCCCCCGGAGCGCCGGCAGGACGGCGGCAAGATCGAGATCGGCCGCCACGTTCAGGTGAAAGAGGCTGCCCATGGACGTCCGGATGACCTTCGGGTGGGTCCAGTCCGCCGACCCGGCGCCGACGAGCACCGTCCGGAAGCCGAACCAGTGGGCCGTCCGCAGGAGCGCCCCGAGATTGTTGGGATTGTTGACCCGGTCGATCAGCAGCAGCGGCCCGGGGCCCGTCTCCCAGTCCGCCGCGGCCAGGGGCGGCGGCAGGGCCGCCACGGCCAGGATGCCCTCCGGGGCGGGGTCCTGGCTGATCCGCTTCCAGGACCGCGCCGGCACCGCATGGACCGCCCCGGACGGCAGGGACGCGATCAGGGCCTGGTGGCGCGCCGCGGCATCCTCCTCCATCAGCACGGCCCGGACCGCCCAGGGGCTCCGGAGGAGTTCCCGGACGACCTTCTCCCCCTCGGCGAGGCACAGCCCCTCCCGCCGGCGGTATTTCGTCTGGTTCAGCTTGGCCCACGCGGTCACGCGTGCGGACGATAATGCCTGCAAATCATTCCCTCCGGGGGAATCGACGCGCTCCGCGACAAACGGCCCGTCCCGGCCCCGCCTGCGCCGGCGGGCAGGGCGACCCGACGCCCTGCGGTGAGACCTCCCCTTCTCGTTCGGCCGGTTACGGAAGGTCCCAGGCCGTGCGCAGCCGCTCCCGGTCCTCCACCGCCAGCTGCACCAGGACCGGACACAGGGCCGGATCGAGCCAGCGGAGGATCTCTTCGAGCCGCGGCAGCGCCACGGCGGTGCACCCCGCCGTGGCCCGGTCCGGCCCGCCCCAGGCGTGAAGGAAGATGCAGGAGCCGCCGCCGGGCACGACCGGATCGTCGTTGTGGCCGATCACGGCCCCCAGGCGGTAAAGATCGTCCTTCCTCAGCATCTCCTCGTGGCGGCGCCAGGTCTGTGCCTCCACGGCGGCATCGACGAGGCGGTTGTAGCGGGGCGATGCGGGGTCGTCCACGCATTTGAGTCCGGCCGTGGCCTGACGGTAGGGCAGACGGATCCAGGGGACCTCCGCCGCCGGGGCGTAGCCGAAGGCGCCGCGGATCCTGAACATGCCCGCGGGAGACCGGCCGTCTCCCTCCCTTTTGACCGGACCGTCCGGCGGCGTCGCCAAGCCCCACCCCCGGGCCAGTCCGTTGCGCCCCAGGACGGCGGGGATCCGCCCCCCGACGGCCCGCCACGGCGTCCCCGCCGCCGTCCGCTCATACCGTTCGAGCACGGCGGCAACGGCGTTCCAGCCCTGCGCGGTCACCAGGAGGACCTGGCGCGATTCGGCCGGAATCGGCCTGACGTCCCGGTATTCACAGGCGGACGGCCTCGCGGATGGAGACGGCATGATCACAGCCCCTGCAAGGCCGGGCTTCCCCAACCCGGAGTCCCGCCGGGCCTCATCCGGCCGGGTCCTCCTTCTTTCCGGCCTCGTCGTCGATCACCATCTTCACGGGGTGCGGCAGGGCCAGCGAGGCGACGATCGACACCGCCAGCACCGCCGCGATGACGCCCAGGGAGAGTCCCACCGGAATCTTGACCCACTCCGTCAGGATCATCTTCACCCCGACGAAGGACAGGACCACCACCAGGCCGTAGCGCAGATAGTAGAACAGGCGCATCATCCCCGCCAGGGCGAAGAAGATCGACCTCAACCCCAGGATGGCGAACACGTTGGAGGTATAGACGATAAAGGGATCGGTGGTGATCGCCAGGACCGCCGGGATGGAGTCCACGGCGAAGATCACGTCCGTCGTCTCCAGGACGAGGACCACGGCGAACAGCGGCGTCGCCATCCACCGGCCCGCCTCCCGCACGAAAAACCTCCCCCCGGCGTAATCGTTCGTTACCGGCATGACCTTGCGCAGGAGCTTGAGGGCGACGTTCCGGTCCGGGTGGACGTCCCCCTCCCCGCTCCGCGCCATCTTGACGGCGGTGAAGATGAGGAAGGCGCCGAAGACATAGATGATCCAGTGGAACTGCTCGATCAGGGCCACGCCGGCCGCGATGAACACCGCCCGCATCACGAGCGCCCCGATGATCCCCCAGAACAGGGCCTTGTGCTCGTACTGCGGCGGGATGCCAAAGTACGAAAAGATCATGAGAAAGACGAAGAGGTTGTCTACGCTCAGGGACTCCTCAATGAGGTAGCCGGCGAGGAAGGCCAGGGCCTTCTCCGACCCCTTGACCCAATAGACGCCCAGGCAGAACAGCATGGCGAGGCCGATCCAGAACGCCGTCCACAGCAGGGCTTCCCGGACCTTGATCACATGGGCCTTGCGGTTGAAGACGCCCAGATCCAGGGCCAGCATGACGATCACGAAGGCAATGAAGATTCCCCAGTACAGCGTTTGTTCCGACATCGATCAGATTTTCCTTTGCAGTCTCTGGGCGGCGTGATGGATCACATCCCAGGCCCCGCCGAAGGGCGGGGCGTACGCGAGATCGAGCCAGCCGATCTCGTCCAGGGTCAGTCCGGACCACAGCGCCGCCGAGAGGGCGTTGATGCGGCCGACCGCCCCCGTCTCCCCGATGGCCTGCGCGCCCAGCAGCTTGCCGTTTGCGCGGTCCGCCACGAGTTTCAGGCCGAGCTTCCGTTTTCCGAAGGGGCCGGCAATCGCGTTGCCCCAGAAGACGTCGCCGACGGGATCGAACCCCGCCTGCCGCGCCTCCGCCTCGTTCAGGCCCGTCGCCGCCGTTTCGAGCTCGAAGATCTTGAAGGACTGGGCCCCGACGACGCCCGGGTGCGCGGCGGGGCGGCCGCCGATGGTCCGGCCCGCCAGGCGGCCCTGCTTGTTGGCCGTATCGCCCAGGGGCAGATAGGCCCAGCGGCCGCTCACCCGGTGGTACACCTCGCAGCAGTCGCCGACGGCGTAAACGTTCGGGATCGATGTGCGCTGATGCGCGTCGACGCCGATCGCGCCCGTCGCGCCGATCCGGAGCCCCATGCCCCGGGCCAGGGCCACGTTCGGGGCGATGCCCACGGCCACGAGGACCAGGTCCGCCTCGATCGGTCCCCGGCTCGTCATCACCGTCAGCGGACAGGACGTTCCCGCCTCGATCCCGTGCAGCGCCGTATCCGCGAGAAAGGCCACGCCGTTCCGCTCCAGGGCGGCGACGATCTCCCGGGCGAGCTCGGCGTCCCAGCGCGCGACCGGCAGGTCGCCGCGATGGACGACCGTCGTCTCCATCCCGCGCTCGCGGAGGGCCTCGCACATCTCCATGCCGATGAATCCCGCGCCGATGACCACGGCCTTGCGGCAGTCGCTCTGGTTCAGATGCGCCTTGATCCGGATGGCGTCCGCCAGGTTCTTCAGGAGGAAAACCCCCGGCAGGTCGAATCCCGGCCCCTCGGGAAGCCTCGGCTCGGCGCCGGTCGCCAGGACCAGCGCGTCGTAGGGCAGCAGTTCACCCGTGGTCAGCCGCGCGCGGCCCTGGGCGGCATCGACCGCCTCCACCGTCGACTCCAGGCGCACATCGATGCCCGCCTCCCGGAATTTTTCGGGCGTGCGGGCGACCAGCGTTTTTTCGTCCCTGATTACATCGCCGATGTAATAGGGCATCGGTCAGGCGGCATAGGACACGAACGCCCCCTGTTCGATCATCGTGATCTCCAGGGAGGGATCGTTCCGCTTGGCCTCCGCGGCCACGGATGGACCGGCCGCGCCCCCGCCGACAATGACGACCCGTTTCCCCATCTTGCACCTCCGTCGGGTTTGTGGATGTTGACGGTCCCGCCGGTCCGCCCGGCCGGGCGCGATCTATGTCACCGCCTGCGGCTTCCGGACGGCCAGGATCAGGCCTCCCGCGGCGATCATGAGCAGGCACAGAAGCTGGCCCATGCTGAACAGTCCCAGGAACAGGCCGAGCTGCGCGTCCGGCTCCCGGAAATATTCGATCACGAAGCGCGCCGTCCCGTAGCCGATCACGTACAGGCCGAAGAGGAACCCGTCGAACGGGCTCCTCCGGCGGATCGCCCACAGGAGGAGGAACAGGAGAACCCCCTCGCCCAGGGCCTCGTAGAGCTGCGAGGGATGGCGGACGAGATGGTCGGCGTCGAGGGGGAAGATCATGCCCCAGGGGACGTCGGTCGCCCGGCCGTAGAGTTCCCCGTTGATGAAGTTTCCGATGCGGCCGAAGGTATAGCCCAGCGGGATCGCCGGGGCGAACAGGTCCGCCCAGTTCCAGAAATCCGCGCCCTGCCTCCGGCAGAAGAGCGCCGTCGCGACGATCACGCCGATCGCCCCGCCGTGGTAGGACATCCCGCTGATCCCGACGAAGCGGATGCCGTTCGTGAACTCGAACGGCAGGAGAATCTCCAGGGGGTGCCCGAGGTAATAGCTGAAATTGTAGAAGAGGACATAGCCCAGGCGCGCCCCCAGGATGAGGCCGAAGATCGCCCACACGAAGTAGTCCTGCACCTGCTCGATGCGGTACGGATAGCCCTCCCGGCCGATCCGGCGACGGACCAGGAGGTACGTCACGCCGAAGGCCACCAGGTACATCAGGCTGTAATACCGGAGTTGAAAACTGCCGATCTCCAGGAGGTTCGGACTGAGATGGAAGGGGAGGTACCGCCAGGATTCGAGGAGAGTCGCCATGCTCAGTAGGCCTCTCCCTTAAGATCTTCGACGTACAGCTGGGCGGCGTAGGCGGCGGTGGCGCCGTCGCCGCAGGCCGTGATCACCTGCCGGAGCAGTTTCTGAATGCAATCGCCGCAGGCGAAGATCCCCGGGACGGAGGTCCGCATGTCCGGATCGACCCGGACATACCCGTTCGGATCGCGGTCCGCGATGCCGGCCAGGAGGTCCGTGTTCGGCGTCAGCCCGATGAAGACGAAAACCCCTTCCGCCGGAATGACGCGGATCTCGTCGGGGTTCCGGACGTTCCGGATGCGGATCCCCTCCACGAAGTCCTTCCCCTCGACCGCCTGGACGACGCTGTCCCAGGCGAAGGCGATCTTCGGATGGGCAAAGGCGCGCTCGGGCAGGACGCCCGCCGCCCGCAGCCGCTCCCGCCGGTGGACGAGGGTCACCTGGCGCGCGAAGCGGGTCAGATAGAGCGCCTCCTGAACCGCCGTGTTCCCGCCGCCGACCACGACCACGTCGCGATTGCGGTAGAAGGGGCCGTCGCAGGTCGCGCAGTACGAGACGCCCCGGCCGATGAATTCCTCCTCACCCGGGACGCCGAGGCGCCGCCAGTTCGCCCCCGACGCGACGATCACCGCCAGGGTGTCGTAGGTCGTTCCGCCAGCCGTCACCCGCCAGCCGGACGTCCCGCCCCAGGAGACGGGCGCGATGGCGGTCACGTCCCCGGCCACCCGTCTCAACCCGAAGGCGTCGGCCTGGGCGCGGAAACGCTCCCGCAGATCGAACCCGTTGACGCCCTCCGGGAGGCCCGGATAGTTCTCGATCAGATCCGTCACCGTGATCTGGCTGACGGTGGATTCCCCCTCGATCATCAGGGTCTTCATCCGGGCCCGGGCGGCGTAGAGCCCCGCCGTGTATCCCGCCGGTCCGCCGCCGACGATGAGGATGTCTTCAACCTGCTCCGGTACCCGCTGTTGGTCCATGACGCTTCGCTCCTTGCCCCTGTAGTTGTTCTACCCAACAATCCCGTGTTTTGTAAAGTTGAATTTCGCCCGACGGTCGCTTTCGGGGGCGGCGGGGCCGCGGGCCGGCCTTCTGATGCGAGCGAGCGCTCGTTTTCCGCTTGACAGAACGCCGGCCCTGGCCTATGGTTCGGCAGCATTTCATGCAAACGATCGAACGCTGTCGAGGAAGGAACGACGCCATGCCCGAGAACCCCCTGCATGCCCTGATGAATCCGAAATCGATCGCCATCGCCGGCGCGAGCAACAATGCCATGAAGATGGGAACGATGCAGGCCTTAAGCGTCCTCAAGGACGGCTTCCAGGGGCCCCTCTACCCCATCCATCCCACGGAAAAGACCGTCATCGGACTGAAGGCCTACGCCTCGCCGGAGGGACTGCCCGAGACGCCCGACCTCGGCCTGATCGTCGTCCCGATGGCCCAGGTCTTCCCCGTGATGGAGGCGTTCGGCCGGATCGGGACGAAGCGGATCATCGTCTGCACAGCGGGCTTCAAGGAGGTGGGCGCGGACGGGAGGCGCCTGGAAGCGCAGCTCAACGAGACCGCCGCGCGCTGGGGGATCCGTTTCGTCGGCCCCAACTGCATGGGGATCCTCAATTCCGAGATCTCGCTCAACCTGACGGTCATGCGCTTCGACGGCCGCCCCGGCCTTTTGGGGCTCGCCTCCCAGAGCGGCACCTACGTCACCCAGACCCTGTCCTATCTGCGCAAACACGGCATCCGCCTGAGCAAGGCCATCAGCACCGGCAACGAGGCCAACATCGACCTGATCGAGGCCCTGGAATACCTGGGCGAGGACGAACAGAGCCGCGCGATCATCCTGTACATCGAGGCGATCCGGGACGGCCGGCGGTTCGTCGAGACGGCCCGGAGGATTTCCCCGCACAAGCCGATCTTCGCGCAATACGTCAGCGGGTCCGCCGCCGGGGCCCGGGCCAGCCGAAGCCACACGGGCGCCATGGCCGGACCGGACTTCCTGTACGAGGGGATCTTCAGGCAGGCCGGCATCATCCGCGTCCATTCCATCGAGGACCTCTACGCCCACGGCTGGACGGCCGCCACCCAGCCCCGGCTCAAGGGGAACCGGATTGGCGTCATCACCCATTCCGGCGGGCCGGGCACCGCCATGTCGAACATCGCCGATCAGGGGGGGCTTGTGATCCCCACGTTTTCCGAGGCGGTCCAGAGCCAGATCCGGCCGTTGATTCCGCCCCACGCCTCCAGCACGAACCCCGTCGATCTGACCTTCAACATGGACACGGACCGGATGACGGTTCTGATCCCCGAGATCCTGCTCAAGAGCGGGGAAATCGACGGGCTGATGATCCACGGCCCCATGACGACGGGCTGGATGAAGGAGGTTTATCCCCACCTGTCGATGCTGTTCAACGACCTGCCCCTGGACGAGTTTATGGCCCAGTTCGTCAAGGACCTGACGCCGGCGATGGTCCTGCCCTGGAAATACGACATGCCGATGATCCTGTGCTCCTTCCTGGACCGGAGCGACAACTACACGGAAGCCTACGAGGACCACAACATCCCCGTGTTCGACGCCCCGGAAAAGTCGGCCCGGGCGATGCTCGCCCTGTTCCGGCACAAACAGATCCGGGATCGCAAACCCGCTGCGCCGCCGGTCGCGCCGCCGAAATCCCCGGAGGCGGAGCGGATCCTCAGGGACGCCGCCGCCGGGGGGCAGAAGGCCCTCGACGAGGCCCAGGCCAAGCGCCTGCTTGCGCTCTACGGCCTGCCCGTCACCCGGGAGAAACTCGCCGCCGACCCCGACGAGGCGGCGGCGGCCGCCGCCGCCATCGGCTATCCCGTCGCGCTCAAGGCGTGCGCCTGGGAGATCATGCACAAATCGGGAAAGGGGCTGATCGCGCTCGACGTGAAAACGGACGCGGACGTGCGGGCCGCCTTCGCCGCGATCCGCCGGGCGGCCGGACGCGACGTCCCCGTCCTCGTCCAGGAGATGCTCGCGGGCGGCCGGGAACTGGTGGTCGGGATGACGCGCTTCCCGGGGTTCGACCCCTGCATCCTGTTCGGCCTGGGCGGCGTCTTCACGGAGGTCCTGAAGGACAACACGCTGCGGCTGGCGCCCCTGAGCGACGCCGACGCGGAGGAGATGCTGGACGATATCCGGGGGAAGGCCCTGCTGGCGGAATTCCGCGGGATGCCGGCGGCGGACCGGACGGCGCTCGCCGCCGTCGTGCAGACGCTCGGCTTCATCGCCCTGCTCCACCCGGAGATCGCGGAGATCGACCTGAACCCCGTGATCCTCGCCGGCGCGAAACCGGTCGTGGCAGACGCCCTGTTCGTCCTGAAGGACTGAGGGGCGCCGCTCCCCAAACCTGTTCCTCGTCGCGGCCGGAACGGCTGTCGGCGTCGAACGTCGCTGCGGCGGGGCGCGGCGAAAGGAAGCGCCGAACGACCTGTCGTCTTCCCGGTCTACCCCCAGACCATCCGGCAGACGAGCGGATAGATCGTCCGCAGCCTGTCGAGCACCGGTCCCCTCAGGACCTTGAGGGATTCCCCGTCCAGCGGGTCGACGACCGGGACCTTCCGGCCCGCCACGTCCAGATCGAACCCCGTATTGTCCACCACCTGCGCGACCGTTCCCCCCGCGAAGACGTAATCCAGCGCGAGGCGCTGTTTCTCCCGGTCGAATTTCATGACCCCCAGGGGCGTGACCACGTGAGACAGGCCGCCCCGCCGCCACGGGGTGCGGACGTCGCCGTCGCTGGCCGTGGCGTTGACGAAATCGACCTTCGGAACGAAGAGCTTTTTCGTATGGGTCATCGTGAAGAGGATCGTCCGGCGGCTCAGGGAATAGAGCATGGCCGAGCCCGCGCCGCCGGGAAGCCGCAAGCGGGGGTTCCCGTAGTCGCCAATCACGGACAGGTTGATGCTGCCCCACTGATCGATCTGGATGCCCGAGAGAAAGAACGTGTCCACGCCCCCCCGCTGGGCAAATCCGAAAAACTCATGGAGCCCCTCCGAAATCCGGTTGGCCGGATCGCCGTAGATCATGGGCCGGAGGTTCGGGGCGTGGGTGTGCTGCGCGAGGAGGCAGCCCGCCGCCGGGATCGGCGAGAGCGTTCCCGTGGCGGCGAACTCGCCGTCGTTGAGCAGCCGGGCGATGGCCCCGATCATCCGTTCATAGGGGTGGACCGGTTTGTCTTCCATGCGGGTCTCCTTGTCGGGCCGGCCCCGCCGCAGCGGCGGCGACCGTTCTTGCGTCCCGGGCCGCGCCCCTCAGGGCCGGGCGAATCCGACCGCATCGAGATAGGCGTCATGGTCGGCGGGACCGAGGATGTAGGTGTCGAGGTACGCGCGAAAGGCCGCGGCGTCCTTCGCGGCGGCGACGTAGGCCGCCAGGTGGGCGGCATCCGCCTCGTAGCGGCCGGGGCACGCCGTCGGATGCGCCCCGCCGGGGGCGACGACGACGGCATCGATGTGGAGCGGCGCCACGTAGACCTCCTGAAGCCCCGGCAGCACCTCGTCCGGTTCCACCAGCGCCTCGACGACGGCGATGGTCTTCCGGGCCGCCGTCGCGAGGAGGCGGTCGTTCCGGGCGCCGAGGACGGTTATCCCGCCGAACCGGTCGCCCGTAAGGCCGTGGATGACCGCCACGTCCGGGCGGATGGGCGGAACGACGACGTAATCCTCCCCCGAATAGGGATCGGTGACGGCCTTCAGGTCGTCGCGGATCTTCATCAGGTCCGTCCCCAGCAAACCGAGGACCGGGATGAACGGCAGGTTGTGGGCCCCAGCCTGGAGCCCCAGGAGCAGGGCCGGTCACATCGTCTCCAAAAGTTTGAGGCGGCCGGCCTCCGCCCAGGCGCGGAAGTTCGGGGCCAGGCCGAACTCGTCGAGGACGACCTGGGGAAACTGGAGCGTCTCGACACAGCCCGCGCCGATCAGCAGGTCCGCGACGTAGCCGCCCGTCAGCACCGGCGTCAGGGTAAGTCCCCGGACCCCGTTCCGGACAATCTCCCGGATCACGGGCATGGGGTTCATCTCCATCCCGGCCCCGACGCCCAGGTGCATCCCGTCCCGCACCCACCGCGCCGCCTCGGCCGCCGTCATGAGTTTGTCTTGCATCTCTGTTCCCCCTCCATGCTCAGCGTCCGGGCCTTCCTTGAACCCGGGCAGCCGTTCCGTTACGCCAGGCCGAAGAGGCGCGCGGCGTTGTCGTAGATCCATTTGCGCTTCACCGTTTCCTTCAGCGGCAGCGCCATCACCCCGTCGGCCAACTGCCGGATTGTCCTCCCCATGAAGAGCCAGGTCGAGCCGAACAGGATCCGGTTCTGCAGGAGGGAGTTGCCCAGGCTCATCAGGGTCTCCCAGCCCGAACCGGGCATTCCGAGGTAGCGGGGCTCGATCGAGGAGATGTCGAGGTAAACATTGGCGTTGCGACGGAGCACCGCCATCATTTCGGGCACCCAGGGCCAGCCGCCGTGCCCGGCGATGATCTTGAGCCCGGGAAAATCCTGCGCCACGATGTCGAAGTAGATCGGCCGCTCCACCTCCATGGTCAGGGTGGAGTAGTTGATGCCGGTGTGGAACCAGACCGGAATGTCCAGCTCCACGCAGGTCGCGTACAGGGGATAAAATTGGGCGTGATGGGGCGGGAGGCCGAACATGAACGGCCGGAGCCCGATGCCGCGCAGCCCCAGATCGTAGCTGCGCCGGATCTCGCGCACGGCGTCGACACCCTTGAGCGGGTCGATCCCCGCCATGCCGATGAAGCGGTCCGGGTGCCGGCGAACGATGTCCGCGTAGTAGTCGTTGGGCAGGCCCTTCAGACCGCTCGGCGTCTCCTCGTCCAGGTTGAAGATGACCGCCTTCTCCACCCCCATCTCGTCGAGCTGACGGACAAAGGCCTGAAGCGGGGTGGACAGGGGTTTCATCCGGGGCGCCAGGGCCGCGCGCAGGTCGTCCTCGCTCATGTCCACCTTCATCCGGTAGAGTTCCTCGGCGGTGAGTCCCATCGCCGGGGCGACCCGCGGGCCGAAGATGTCCTTCAGATACCGGGCCATCTGCGGCGGCAGGGACACCACGAGGTCGACGACGACCTCTTCCGTGGGCACGTAGCACAGGGCATCGATGATTTTGCATGCATCCGTCATGGCCTTCTCCTCCCCGTCATCCGGCGTTTTGGGTCAGCAGCTTGATCACCTGCTGCATGACGACCTCCAGCTGCAGCTTGCGGCCCATGACGACATCCGGGGCAAAGCTGCGGAGAATCGCGAGCTCCTCCCCGGTCGGCGCCGGTGTGGTTTTCAGGGTGTCGGCGACCTTCAGGTCCCAGGGAACCTCCGCCCGCACGGCCTCGAGGGGGACCCCGGGATGGAGTTCGGACAGAAACATCTCCTTCGTGACGGCGTCGAACTTGAAGACGCCCCGGGTCGTGATCAGCACGCTCGGCCCCGATCCGGCGGGCATCCCCGCCTCGTAGCGGGCGTTGCCGCCCGTCAGGTAACCGGGCGAGGTGAAGTAGTCCAGCTTCTCCACGAAGGTCCCGCCACTCATCGTCAGGATGGCCCGGCCGGCGTATCCGACGAATTCCGGGGCGCCGCCCGCGCCGGTCATTCGGATCGTGAAGGCGTCCGGATCGCCCAGATAGCTGCTGTTCATGTTGCCGTACCGGTCGATCTGGCCGACGCCGAGAAAGGTCGCGTCCACGTAGCCCTGGTTGAGGACCGTGGTGAAGATGTCGATCATGTCGCAGGAATACGTGAAGCCGCGGGTGCAGGTGGGGTCGGCGATGTGCAGGGGCACCTTGAACGGGTCGATCCCCAGGAGACCCGCCTCGGTGAGGATCACCGCGTTCGGGGCGTGGGTCTTGCGCGCGAGTACACCGGCCGCCATGGCGATGCCCTGGCCGATGACGACGAATTCCCGGTCCCGGAGTTCCTTGGCGGCGCGGGCGACGATCAGTTCCTGGATCGTGTACCTAGTTCCCATCGATCAGCGCTCCTTTCTCCCCCAGCATGGCGATGAATTCCGCCATGGTCAGACCCATGGTCCGCGAACGCCCCTCCTCGTCCCAGTCGAGGGAGAAGGTGGAGCCGTAGTCGGCGGGGACGCTCTTGAAGGGTTTGGCCCGGAAGGCGTCGAGGGTTTTCTTCCCGAAGCGCCGGCCGTAGTGCTCGATATACGCCTGCCGGTCGGCCGGGGCATGGACCCACTCGTCGAGCCACGCCCGGGCGCTGTCGGGGTTGGCGGCGGAGCCGACAAAGAGGGCGCGGAAGGGAAAGTCGTAATCATAGTGGCCGAGGACCTCCGAGGGGTGCGCCCCCCAGGGACATTCCACCACGGCGCAGACCTTGTGCGCCGGGACGATCGTCAGGTGCGGCGAGGACATGATCACCCCGGTCTCCACGATCTCCTCGCACGACAGGATGACCTTCTTCGCGGCGAGCGCCGCCCACTTGCTGTTGATCATGGCCCCCCAGAGCTGGCCGTTGCCGGCCCGGTCCGCCCGCTGCACATGGATCAGCGCGAAATCGGGGTTGTAGCCCTTGACCACGAGCATCCCAGCCCCCGTGAACGGATCGCGGATCTCGGCGAAGCGCTGATCCCCCAGAAAGCCCCGGCGCCGGACCACATCGGTCACCCTGATGCCCGGCAGGACCGGCAGGAAGGGATACCCCATCGCGCCGGCCTTCATCATCGACAGCAGGGTGTGGTTCGTCATCTCTTCGATCACGACCCTGCCCTCCTTCAGCGCCCGGTCGAGCGGGCTCACGATCCGGGGACCGCCGGACCGGAAGTTGTACGCGATCACGAGGCGGTCGATCACCTCGCCCAGGAGGAGCTGATCGATCTCCTCGATGCCCCCCTGCTGGAAGGCCATCAGGTTTTTCTTTCCCTGCCGGATCAGCTCGTGGGTGAGTGCCAGCGGCATGCAGTAGAGGCTGTTGGCGAACACGAAGGAATCGCCGTCCCGGACGAACCGCGCCACGGCCTCGCGCGCGGTCATCCGCTTGTCCGCATCCATGAATTTCTCCATACACGCCTCCTCGAGAGGGGGAAAAAGTCCGGGGGACCTCTACAACGGACGCCGGATCCAGAGGTTGGTCATCTCGACGCCGGGCCGCATGGCGCGCGTCCCGCCGCCCGCGGCGACGATGGCGAGGATCCGGTCGGCGTCGACAACGCGCACCCCGCCCAGATGATGGACGGGGGTGCCGGCGAACAGCCCGGCCAGCATCGGGGTGGTCGGCCCCAGCACCGTCACGTGACGGGCGCCGCCGAGGTCGTCCAGGATCTCCTCCAGGCTGTCGTAAAGCAGGGTGGTCGCGGTGATCAGGGCGACCGTGGCGTCCCGGAGGACGGCCCCCCGCTCCCGTCCCGCGAGGACCAGCCCCTTGTCCGCGTCCTTTTCGAGGATGGTGAGCGACGCGCCCGTGACCCGGATCTTTTCGATCAGGGGGCTGAAGCGTCCGACCATCACGATCCGGTCGGCCGGCGTCAGACGGATCAGGTCGAGGGCGTCCCCCTCGGCGTCGCTGCGGTCCTGACGGATCAGGGCATTGGCCAGGGCCAGGGCGACGGCCTTCCGGCGGGGGCGACCCGGTTCGTTCAGCCAGTCCAGGACATCGGACGCGTTCGCACCCGCCGGGGACGGCGGCAGGGTCTCGATCTGCGGCGGGGCCTCCGCGCGGGGGACGGCGGACAGGCCGAGGGCGCCGTCGTCGAGGCGCACGGCGAGATAGGTCGACCCGATGCAGACCTCGGCGAGGGTTTTCCCCTCCGCCCGTTCACGGAGGAGTCCATGCAACCGGACCGCCAGCGCCCCGTCCCGTCCCGTCTTCCCCATGGGGGTTGCCTCCGTATGCGACATGGCCCGATGGCCTCCCACCCGGCGATTACCGCTCAGCCAGCAGCAGGGTCGCCAGGTCCCGGACCGCCAGCCGGTCGTCCAGGCCCTCGGCCTTCACGGCGTCGTCGAGCATCTTCAGGCACAACGGACAGGCCGCGGCCAGGACGTCCGCCCCCGTTTCGACGGCCTCCCGGACCCGCACGCGGGCGGCCTGGTCTCCGCCATGGCCCAGAATGTCGGTGAAGAAGTTCCCGCCCCCGCCCCCGCAGCACAGGGCGTTCTGGCGGTTCCGCGGCATCTCGAGGAGCGCCAGGCCGGGGACGGCCTTAAGCAGGGCACGCGGGGCCTCGTATTCCCCCTGCCAGCGCCCCAGGTAGCACGGGTCATGAAACGCGACCTTGAGCGCCGTCCCGGCGGGCGCGAGCGCACGTAAGCGGCGGGAGATGACCTGGGTCCAGTGCTTGACGACGAAGGCGCCCCCCCAGGCCGGGTAGTCCGTCTTCATGATGTTGAAGGCGTGGGGGGAGAGGGTGACGACCTTCTTCACCCCAAGATCGTTCAGTTTGCCCGTCAGCTTTTCCGCGAGCGCCCGGGCCAGCGTCTCCTCTCCGGCCGCCCGGACGTCGTTGCCGTCGCTCGTCTCGGCCTCGGCGAGGATGCCGAAGTCCACGCCGGCCTCTCCAAGCAGGCGCGCCACGGACCGGGCCATGCCGATCCCGAGTTCGTCGAAGGCCCCCTCGTCGCCCACGTAGAAGAGATACGCCTGGCCGGAATAGCGCGGCAGGTCCAGGCCCTCCGCCCAGCGGGCGCGTTCGGCGTCCGGGCGCTTGTAGGGATTGCCGTGGGTCTGCATCGCCTTCAGGTAGTCCCGGACGGGCGGGGGGACGAGCCCCCGCTCCGCGAGTTCGCCCTTGGCGGCCATGAAGATGTCGACAAGCTGCTCCCGGATGCCCGCCATGGCGCAGGTCTGGACGCAGTTCTTGCACGTGACGCAGGTGAAGAGGATCTGGGCGAGCCGTTCACCGGCCGGGATCTCCCCCTGCTGCCAGGCGCGGATCAGCCACATCCGCCCGCCGGCGGTGAAGCTCTCGAAGCGGTACTGCAGGTAGGACGGGCAGTTGAAGTCGGTGTAGTTGAGCGGCATCTTGCACCAGCCGCATCGGAAACACCGGTGCAGGAGCTCTTCATGCTTCATGGCGCCACCTCCCAGTTTCCCGGATTCATGATGCCGTGCGGATCGAGGAGCGCCCGCAGCCGCTCCATCAGCGCGACCGTGGCGGGGTCCATGCGCGCGAGGATCATCCGCTGACCCGCCACCTCCGTCTTCCAGGGGATGCCGCCGAGATCGAGGGCCGCCCGGTTGGCCTCCTCCAGGGCGTGCCGGACGCGGTGGACTTCGTCCCCGTCGGACCGGTTGAAGGGGAAGGCGTAATAGAACATCACCGCGTGCCCCCGCCCCACGACCCGCGCCCCCATGGAATAGGTGACGCCGTTGCGGTCCGCGATCCCGAGGCCGGCCCGGTAGGCGCCGGGGATGCCCTCCACCGGCATGATGGAGCCCACGTACTCGAAGCCGCCGCCCTTCCGGATGTCGGCGAACTCGCTCAGGCTCTTCTGCGGCGCCGCCAGGAGGTTCCCCTTCATGTGGGCCGGCAGCGGCAGGAAGCCCGCCTCCTTGCGGTCGAGGTAGGGCTGGACGGACTCCCGCACAAGGGCCTGCTTCAGCTTCATCTCCCGGGGCGTGCGGGCGACGACGTGGACGTTCGTCATCTGAAACCCGTCGAAATAGGCCGGCTTCGGGGTTACGAAGAAGTTGATGTCCTCGCCCATCTCCGTGGAGACGATCCGGGCGATGACCTCCGGCACGGCGTCGATGTCCTCGGTCATGAACATCAGGACGTCCTTCAGGGGAAAGCTGGGAAAGAGCTTCAGGCCGACCTTCGTGATGACCCCCGTCGTCCCGTTCCACCCCAGGAACAGCCCCGCCAGATCGGGCAGGGGCGCCCGGGAAAACCACTTGTCCACCGTGGAGCAGGACCCCAGCCGACAGACCTCGCCCGTGGGCAGCACCACCTCCAGGCCGGTGACCATCTCGGAGTGGAACCCGCCCTCGCTCTGGGACAGGTGGCCGGACCCGTGGATCGCGACGTTCCCCGCGATCGTCGCCACCGGCGGGGCGTCGGGCACGGAGTGTTTCAGGGAGGGGTGGCGACGGGCCAGGTAGGCCTGGAGCGCGCCCTGGCTGGTCCCGGCCTCCACGACGCAGTAGTGGCTGAACTCGTTGACCTCGAGGATCCGATTCATCCGCTTCATGTCGAGGACGATGCCGCCCTTGAGCGGTACGGACAGTCCGGAGAGCACGAGGCCCCCGCCCATGGGCACGATGGGGACGCCGTTCTCCCCCGCCACGAGCACGATCCGCCGCACCTCCTCCGTCGTCACGGGCAGGACGACGTAATCGGGCCGCCCCGGGGGCTGGACCCCCTGATCGCGCCCGTAAATGTAGAGTTCCTCCTCGGCGCGGGAGACATAGGCCGCACCGACGATCCGGACCAGTTCGTCATGGATATCGTTCATTCCGGTTCACCTCCCCCCTCAGTCGCCCAGGGCCATGTGGCACAGATCCGACATCATGACGGGCATCAGCCCCGCCTGTGCGGCCTTCTCCGCCAGGGTGAAGAAACAGAACGGACAGTTGAACGCCGCGACGGTGGCGCCCGACGCCTTCATATCCGCGATGTTGCGCTCCCGGTTCGACTCGGCGAGGTCAAAGCGCTGCTGGGCCTCCATGACCCCGCCGCAGCACAGGGCGTTGCCGTGGTCGAACTCCCGCCCGGTCCGCTCCACGCCGATCTTCTCGAAGATGGCGTCCACGAGAACGTCCGTCTCCGGGCAGAGGCGGTTCGAGCAGGGCCGCTGATAGGCCGCCTTCAGGCCGAGGGGCTTGATCTCGCCCGCGTGCGCCCCGAGGCGGCGGTTCAGGAAGTCGAAGAGATGGACAGGACGGAAGGGAACGTCGATCCCGAAGGCCGGCGCCCAGGAGGTGTAGGTCCCGTAGCACTCGTCGTGGTAGCAGACGAGCTCGTCGACCCCCGCGGGGGTCAGGTAATGCGTCATGATGTTCCGCATCATCAGCGGGAGGCGCTCCCGGATCGTGGAATTGCGCGCAAAATGCAGGAACATCAGGTTGCAGAAGATGTCGCTCCCCACGATGACCGAGGCGTCGCCCAGGAGCCGGCCGCGGATCGCCCCCTTCATCATCGGAAAATAGCAGAGGTTGATCACCGGCGCCCGGACGGCCTCGGGGACGATCCGGCCCTTCGGCCCCATCATGAGGACCTGGGATTTCTCGATGGGCTTCGGAACGGGATGGATGCCGAGCTCCTCCTGGCGCTCGACGATCAGGTAGAAGGGATGGTTGTGGTGGGGGCAGTACTCCTCGCAGGCATAGCACGTCACGCAGTCTTTGAGGATCGCCGTCTCCTCCCCCCGGATCAGGCGGTCCCGCTCTCCGTGGGCCTGTTCGGGGCTGTAGCGGACGTACTGGCACTTCGCAAGGCAGTCGACGGTCTCGCAGGCGGCGCAGACCTCCGGGTTCCAGCGCAGTTCGGTCATCAGGCGTCCCTCCTTTCCGAACAACGGGGTTTCCTGTCCCCGACGGGCCGGGGATTTCAAAGAAAGAACCGATCGAGATTCGACAGACGAAGGACCCTGCTACGCCACTGCCGGGTAGGGGATCTCCCCCAGGGCCATCCGGCACAGGTCGGTCACGTAGATCTTCGTCAGGCCCTGGGCCGCCGCCGGCTTCCGGAGCACCCGGTCGCACATGGGGCAGAGGGTGACCAGCGCGTCGGCGCCGAAGGCGACGGCGTCGTCGATGTTCCGGGTCTGGATCTCGCGGGCAAGGTCCGGATAGACCCGCACGAACGCGCCCGTGCAGCAGAGCGCGTCTTCGCGGTCGTAACGGCGGGGGACGCGCTCGACGCCGATGAGCGCGAAGATCTCGTCGAGAAAGGCGTCCTTGGCCGGCGTATACCGGGAGGCGCAGGGCCGCTGGTAGGCGACCTTCTTCCCGAGGGGCGTGATGCGGTCGCGGTGGTCCGCGAGATAGTTCCGCAGGTATTCGTAGAGGTGCATGTACCGGAAGGGCGCCTTGATCCCGTAATCCCGGATCTTGGCGTCCACCATCGCGTAGCAGTCGTCGTGGAGGAACACGATGTCCTTCCCCAGGGCCGCCAGGTTGTCGATGAATTGCCGGGCGTGCGCCTCCACGGGGCTTTCCTGGCCGGCATGGACGTAGCCGACATAGCAGAAGTAGTCGCCGCCCCTGGCCACGGTCAGCCCCCGGAACATCTCTCCGTCCAGCGCCCCGGGGGGCAGGCTGGCCTCCATCACGCAGAGGGACAGGACCGGCTTGTCCGCGTCGCCGGGGATGACCGTGGTCGGGAGCTGCCCCGCCAGGGCGAACATGTCCGTCGTGCCCGGAGGCGCCGGAAAGGTCTTTTTCTCCTCCATTGCGCGCAGGATCAGGTCAAAGGGATCCGCGCCGGTCGGGCAGTACTCCCGGCAGGCACAGCAGGTGACGCAGCGGTGGAGGATCTCCGCGTCCCGCCCGTCCATCAGGGCCTGGATATCGGCCGCCGCCTTCGGCGTGTCGTAATCCACGTAAAGACACCGGACCAGACACTCCCCGCACAAATCGCACTTCGCTGCATCCCACATGTTCCATTCCCCCCCTTGATTCGTCGTGAGTCCCTTGCACAACAGCCTATGGTGTCGTTTCGACCGAAAGGAGAAATCTTCAAGAAACGGTCATCATAAAGATTTCTCTTCACTTCACCCCCCGAAATGACACGATGCAAAGATCTTATCGTTCAAAACCGTTGGAAATCGGGATGATCCCGCACAACGGGGCCTTTTCGCCCCGAGCCACCCTCCCAAGGCGGACGCGGGGATCCGCCGGGTTCTAGGGCGCCGCGATCCGGATCAGCGGTTCGTCCACGTCGATCGTGTCGTCGACCCCGACATAGAGCTCCGCCACCTGTCCGGTCACCTCCGTCACCACGTTGGTGCACATCTTCATCGTCTCGAGGATCATGAGCACGTCACCGGCGTAGACGGTCTCCCCGGGGCGCACGCGGATGTTCATGACGCGTCCCTTGATGGGGGAACAGATGGCCCCGTCCCCGGCCGCATCCTCCACGGTCTTGGTCAAGAGGTAGGGCTTGACGCGGGGCGGCTCGACGAAGCCCGGGGGCAGCGGTTTGGCGGGCGCTTCGGCCTCATCGAGCATCAGGTGCTCCGCCCGGCTTGTGTCCCCCCCCCGCCAGGCCGGGTCGTCGTCATAGGCAAAAAGGTCGGAATGGGTTTCCAGATAATCCGTCTGGAAGCGGCCGGCCTGGAAATCGGGCTCGTCACAGATCTTGAGATAGAAGGGAATCGTGGTCTTCAGGCCCGCCAGGCGGAAATCTCGGAGCGCCCGGCGGAGCCTCTTGACGGCCCGGTCCCAGTCCACCCCCCAGACGGTCAGTTTGACCAGGAGGGAATCGTACACGGCGGGAATCACATACCCCTGGTACACCGTCCCGTCGAGGCGGATGCCCGGCCCGCCCGGAGGCTGGTAGACCTCGACGCGCCTTCCCGCCTCGGGGAGAAAATAGTTTTTCGGATCCTCGGCGTTGATGCGCACCTCGATCGCCGCCCCGGGCAGGCGGATCTGTTCCTGGTCGAGCGTCAGGGCCTCCCCCGCGGCGATCCGGAGCTGTTCCGCCACGATGTCCACGCCGGTCAGCATCTCCGTCACCGTGTGCTCCACCTGGAGGCGGGTGTTGACCTCCATGAACCAGAACGCCAGCGTTTTCGGGTCGACGAGGAACTCCACCGTGCCGGCGTTGACGTATCCGGCGGTTTTCATGACCTCGACCGCCGCCGTCTGGATCGCCCCGATCACCGGCGCCGGCAGATGGGCCGGGGCGACTTCCAGGAGTTTCTGGTGCCGCCGCTGGATGGAACAGTCCCGCGTCCCCAGATGGAGGACCTTTCCGTGGCAATCGGCCAGGATCTGGACCTCCACATGGCGCGGGGCTTCGATGTATCGCTCCGCGTAGAGGCGGTCGTCGTTGAAGGCCGCGCGGGCCTCGGCCCGGGCCACGTGAAGCTGGCCGGCCAGGTCCGCCTCCCGCTCCACCTTCCGGATGCCCCGCCCGCCGCCGCCGGCGGTGGCCTTGAGCATCAGCGGATACCCCTCGGCCCGCGCGAACTGCCGGAGGGCGTCGAGCGCCGCGTCCTCCCCGGCGGGCAGGCTGTCCGTCCCCGGCAGGGGGGCGACGCCGGCCCGGCGGGCGATCTCCTTGCAGAGGACCTTGTGGCCGAGCGTCCGGATCACCTCCGGCGGCGGGCCGATGAAGACCAGGCCGGCCTTCGCGCAGGCCTCGGCGAACCCGGCGTTCTCGGCGAGGAACCCATAGCCGGGATGAACGGCGTCGGCGCCACTTTTCCGGGCCGCCCGGATGATCCGGTCGGGATCCAGATAATTTTTCCCCGCCTCCCGGCCGATCATCACGGCCCGGTCGGCGAACCGCAGGTAGTAGGCGTCCTGGTCGGGCGTCTCGTAGACGGCGATGGCCTCGATATCGCGCTCTTTTAAGGTCCGGATGATCCGGAGGGCGATCTCCCCCCGGTTGGCGACGAGAACCTTTTTGATTTCTTTCATCTTTCCTTCAAAACCGGCCCCGGCTGCGACGGGCCAGAGGGCCGTGCGCGGGCCGGGGACGGAAGCGTGTAATTCAGGCAGGGCATGTCTTTATCACGTCTTTCCCGGGGTTGGAAACGAAATTTAGCGCCGGTTTTGCGCTATCGCTCTTTGGATTTGAGTGCTTTTTTCTGCGCCTTGGCCAGGGCCTTCAGGGCCTTTTTGTCCGGAGGGGGCGCCGGGAACGGACGGTCCTCGCTCGCCGGGCGATCCGGGGATGAGACCGCCACCGGCGCCGGGGGTGTGGGGGCGGCGGCCGGCGGGAGATCCCGGGCCGGGGCCGGCGCATCCGGCAGGGAGGGGGCCGCGTGGAGTCCGGCAACGGCCGCATCGTCTTTCGTGGGTTCCCGCCGCCTGGCCGCCCGGCGCGAGCGGACTTTTTCCAGCAGGTGGGTAGCGAAGGTCTTCCCGAACTGGCCGATGAACCCGGCCGCGAGGACCACGAGCACCCACTTCATGATGGACCAGAAGGTCAGCTCCGACAGATCCACGGAATCCTCCCTTGCGTCGGGTCGGCGGCATTCCCGCCCCGGGAATCCCCGGGGCGCGTTCGCCCGGGGACCCGGGGACGGCGCCGGTCGGAGGGCGTTTATCGCCCGCGGCCGCCGAGGAAACGCGCCTCGATGAGATCGGCCAGCCCGGCCGCGTCGTCGATGTCCAGACAGGGAACGCCGACCTTAAGGGGCCGGTCGCTCGCCACGGCGATCAGGCCGTCCTCCGGTTTGGACAGGAGTTCCCGCTCCTGCGCGGCCCGCCACACCTCGATCTTGGGGTGCGGATTGCGCTTGTGGCCCTCCGTCAGGATGAGGTCCACGTCCCGGACGTAGCGTTCCGCCAGCTCCTCAAAGGTCTGATCGCGCGTCACGTCCTCCACGACCGCCACCTGCGACGGCGACGCGAGGATCGTCATCGTCGCCCCGGCCGCCTTGTGCCGCCAGCTGTCCTTGCCGGGATGGTCGATCGAGAAGCCGTGGAGGTTGTGCTTGATCGTCGCCACCCGGTATCCCCGGCGGACCAGTTCCGCCAGGAGCTTTTCGATCAGGGTCGTCTTTCCCGAGTTCGAGGTTCCGACCACCGAAACCATGGGGATCATCGCTTGCGTCCTCATCCGTCTACCGGAAGAAAATATACCAGATCGCGGCAAAAACCGGAAGCAGTACGG
>Ga0209606_1000055_pt1 | contig 187155 bp, 188 predicted proteins | sample AD_UKC057_MetaG_FD_184412 | JGI IMG/M metagenome (GOLD analysis project Ga0209606, IMG submission 184412) | Active sludge microbial communities of municipal wastewater-treating anaerobic digesters from USA - AD_UKC057_MetaG (SPAdes) (version 2) | ecosystem: Engineered > Bioreactor > Anaerobic... | reverse complement strand
CCGCCTACTGGTATAACAACTGGTATAATGCAGTTGTGCGCATTGAGGAGGGAAAGTGCGCCAAGTCCTTGTGGGACAATGGCGCGCCCGCCGCGACTCGAACGCGGGACCCTCTGCTTAGAAGGCAAAGAAGACGGTGCGCGAGCACTGTATTTACAGGGCTATTATAGCGTTTTCCTAAGGAAGTCAACACCCGCGGCGTGGTGCACCCCGTGTGCAAAAGCTATGTCGTGGTCTAAAAATGGTCTAAAAAGCCGCCCCGAGCAGTTCTGTCCCTGGTAACGACTCTCAGTACTCTTTAGCGCAGAATTGTTGACTCGGCGTGTTCAATTTGACAGGGGGTCAGCAACCCGACCGTCATGGTCAGCGGCGCGCTTTACAACGGCATCATCCCCTCGGCCATCATGCCGTCAGGGACCTCCGAGGAGCAACTGCGCGCTTTGGACGCGGTTGCGGAGAATGGGGCAGCGAAGGAGCAAGGGATGAGGGGCAAAAAACAGGAGTTGACTTAATTAGCCACTTTGCTATATTGCTACTCGAATGGCGAATAAGCGAACAGTCGGTGAGTTCAAGTCGCAGGCGCAAATGTTCAAGGCGCTGGCGCACCCGGGGCGGTTGCTCATGCTGGATGAGCTGTCGCGCGGGGAGCGGTGCGTGTGCGAACTGGCCGCGCTGGTGGGGTCGGAGATGCCGACGGTGTCGCGGCATCTGTCGCAGCTCAAGCACGCCGGCATCGTGGATGATGACAAGCGGGGCGCGCAGGTGTTCTACCGCCTGGTCACGCCGTGTGTGATGAACTTTTTTGGGTGCGTGGAGTCGGTGAGGGAGAAGTCGCAAAAGTAGGGCGAGGTGAGGGCGGCCCTTTTTTTTAGTTTTGAACTTGTTGAGTTAGCTAAATGTCGAATAAGCTTAGTTATGCAAATTCTCATTCTTGGACCCGGGTGCAGCCGCTGCAAAACGCTGCTGCAACTTACTGAACAGGCCGTCAAAGAACTTGGCGCGACGGCGGAAATCAACAAGGTGACGGACCTGAAGCAAATCGCGGCCCTGGGCGTGATGATGACGCCGGCGCTGGCCGTCAACGGCACGATCAAGCTGGCGGGCCGGGTGCCATCGGTGGAGGAGATCAAGAAGCTGCTCGTCTAAAGCCGGCGAAGGCCTGGTCGAACCAAAACTCGCGCATGACTGCGGTGCACGACAAGGCGGATATCGCCGTCCTCGGCGGAGGGCCAGGGGGCTACGTGGCGGCGCTGGTTGCGGCGCAGCGCGGGGCCCGGGTGGTCCTGGTCGAGAAGGAGCGGGTCGGCGGGACATGCCTGAATGTGGGCTGCATCCCGACCAAGGTGCTGACGGCGGCCACCGAGCTGTTGCTCCAGGCCAAGCGGGCCGCGGAGTTTGGGCTGGCGATCCCGCAGGCCGCGGTGAACTTGCCCGCCCTGATGGCTTACAAGCGGAAGACGGTGGACCAGCTCGTCGCCGGGGTGGAGGGTTTGCTAAAGGCGCGCCGGGTGACGCTGATCCACGGCGAGGCGCAGCTCGTCAAGCCGGACACACTCGCGATTGATGACGGCAAGGGTGGCCGACAGGAGGTTTCGGCGCAGCGGGTTATCCTGGCGCCCGGGTCGGTGACGGCAACGCCGCCGATTGGAGGCAGCAACCTGCCGGGGGTGATGGCCCCGATCCTCAAGGACCTGAAAGCGGAGTACGCGGGCCGGATGGACGTCGAGTTCATTGACGTGTGGAAGAACCCGGACCCGGGCAAGGCGTATAAGATCAAGATGATTCCCACGCAAATCTTCTTCGACGCTTCGGGCAAGGAGCTGTTTCGCCACGTCGGGTTCTATGGCAAAGAGGACATCCTGGGGAAGTGGAAGGAGCTCGGGGTGGAGTTCAAGGGCAAAGCGTCCGCAGGGATCGTGCGGGAGACGCCGGTGGCGGCGGACACGCGTCCGCGCGAGTCGGTGTGTTTCATGTGCGATGAGAACGTGAACCCGAAGACCAAGACGGTGGTGAAGGGGCAGAGCGAGCAGCGGGTGTTGTGCGGTCCGCACTGTTACTTCATTTACCTGTCTAGCATCGTGGGCGCGGACCCGAAGGGGGAAGAGGCAAAAGTGAGCGTGACGGATTGGGCCAGCGGCAGCCTGGTGGCGGCGAGCACGGCCAGCTACGTGTATGGCATGGACGCAAAGGGCCGGGCGACGATCAAGGTATTTGCCGATAAGGAGGGGGCGGCGAAGGAACAGCAAAGCAGCGCAGGCAACCTGGTGACCTGGGAGGTCCTGCGCGGCAAGGAACTGGCGGCCCGGTGCGCGTTCTGTGACCGCGCCGTCTATCCCGAAGATGCCTGCGTCGTGAAATTTGGGACGGCGCGGGGTTACGGCTGCTGCACGCATTGCTCGATGGGGGTGGCGGCGCGGCTGAAGCAGGACATCGAGGTCGAGGCCAAGGACGGGCAGACCGGCGAGCCCATCCGTGTGAAGACCCTCGATGGGCAGATTGCCTCGCTGGAACCAGCAACCGCTATCGCATGGTTCGGCCAGAAGAAGGGAACGGATGGGAACTGGGTGTCAGCCGGTTGCTTCAAGCAGGCGTTCTTCGTCAACGAGGCCAGTTTGCAGAAGTGGCTGGAGGCGCGTCCGGCGATGACCGGCCGCCAGATCACCATCGCGCAGGCCCTGGCGGACAAGATGAAGCTTTCGCCCGACCAGATCGCCAAAGCCTGCAAGCTCGGCGAGTGCAAGTGAGGGGTCATAGCCAATAGCAAATAGCCGATGGCCAATGGCAAATGGCAAATGAAACGTGAAGCGTGATGCGTGAAAGGTGAAGCATGAAGAGGCGTACCGAAATCATCGTGATTGGCGTGGTGGCGGTGGCGGCGGCCGTATTTGCAATGAAGCGCGGGGGGCGATCGGAGTGCGGGAGCGGGGGTGGCGGCGCGTGCTGTCCGATGATGTCGGGTATGAATCTGTGGCCAACCAACTTGTCGGCGGGGACTAATCTGGCGAATACGAACTCGGCACTGACCGTCAGCGAAGCCGTCACCAATCGGCAGCGATAGCGATGGAACAACTCTTTACGAATCTTAGCCACGCCGTGGAAGGGGCGCCGCTGCTGGCGCTGGCCGCCTCAGCCGTCTGGGGCATTCTCAGCATCATTCTCAGCCCGTGCCACCTGGCGAGCCTGCCGCTGATCGTCGGCTTCATCAGCGGGCAGGGGCGAGTGAGCACGGCGCGGGCAAGCGGGATCGCGACGGTGTTCGCGGTGGGCATCCTCCTGACCATTGCCGCCATTGGCGCAATCACGGCCGCGGCGGGGCGGATGATGGGCGACGTCGGCCGCTGGGGAAACTACTTCGTTGCCGCCATATTCTTCGTCGTTGGCCTCCACCTGCTCGGCGTGATTCCGATGCCGTGGTCCGGGCCCGGCCAGGTGAACATGAAGCGCAAAGGTCTCCTTGCCGCGTTCGTCCTCGGCCTAGTGTTCGGCATTGCGCTTGGCCCCTGCACCTTCGCTTACATGGCGCCGATGCTTGGCGTCACCTTCAAACTCGCCGAGTCGAACCCGGTCTATGGCGTCTCCCTGCTGCTCGCCTACGGTGTGGGACACTGCTCGGTCATCATTCTGGCCGGCACCTTCACCGAAGTCGTCCAGCGGTTCCTGAACTGGAACGAGCAGTCCAAGGGCGTCACTGTGGTGAAAGCCGTCTGCGGCGTGCTGGTGCTCCTCGGCGGCGTCTGGCTGATTTACTCCGCAGCATAAATTCAAAATGAGAAAGGACTTATGAACACAAAGAATACTCAGGCTCAATGCAGTTGCAGTTCCGCACCCAAGTTTATCTTTCCCTGCTCCGGCGCCTCGGACGTCGGCGGCCTGTCCGACCAGGCCGCTCGCCAGATGACGAAGGACGGCACGGGGAAGATGTATTGCCTGGCGGGCATCGGCGGGCGGGTGGACGCTATCATGGCGAACACGAAAGGCGCCGCCCGATTGCTGGTGATTGACGGCTGCTCCCAGGAGTGCGCCCGCAAGACGATGGAATTGGCCGGCTTCAAGCAGTTCGAGCACCTGAGGCTGGAAGCGATGGGATTCAAGAAGGGCGAAACGCCCCTCACCCCCGCCCGCATCCGCGAGGTCGCCGACAAGGGCGCGGGTTTGCTGGCGTGCTGAAGGGTGAAACGTGAGGCGTGAAGCGGAATCCGGTTGAGAGGAACATCGAACATCCAACATCGAACGTCGAACTTCGAGCCGGGGCATGGCAGATGGCAGAATAGCCGATAGCCGATAGCCGACAGCCAGGACCTGACAGACTGCAGGCGGGAAAAGGGGGTGGGAAAATTATGCAGCGGGCTGTTGACAGTGGCGGGAGATGGCGGTATTTATATTTCGTTATGTGTCTAAATAACGGATAACGGTTATGCGCGAGTTCATGAACATCACGAAGGCGCTGGCGGATGAAAACCGCGTTCGCGCGCTGCTGGCGTTGCGGAAAGGCGAGTTGTGCGTGTGCCAGCTTACGGAGCTGTTCGGCCTGGCGGCGTCCACGGTGTCGAAGCACCTATCGATTCTTTACCAGGCCGGGTTGGTGGAGGCGCGGAAGGAGGGGCGCTGGATGTACTACCGTCTGCCCGGCAAAGAAGCCCCGGCGACGGTGCGGCGGGCGATTGACTGGGTAGCGCAATCGGTCAACGGGGCTCCGCGAGTGACGGAAGACGCGGCGCGGCTCAAGAAGATTCTGGCGATGGACCCGGTTGTGTTGTGCAAGCGGCAATGCGGGAAATGAAGCCGACGGTTCTAATTCTCTGCACCGGCAACTCGTGTCGGAGCCACCTGGCGGAGGGCATCCTGCGCGCGGGGGCGGGCGAGCTGATCGAAGTCCAGAGCGCGGGCTCGAAACCGGCGGGGTATGTGCATCCGCTGGCCATAAGCGTGATGAAGGAAATCGGGATAGATATTTCGGGTCATCGCTCCAAGCACCTGAACGAGTTTCTGCAAAAGCCGATTGAGACGGTGATCACGGTGTGCGGCAACGCGGACCAGGCGTGCCCGATGTTTCCCGGCCAGGTGAACCGTTATCACTGGGGCTTTGATGATCCGGCCCATGCCACCGGCACTGATGAAGAGAAGCTGGCGGTGTTTCGGCGGGTGCGGGACGAGATGAAGATGGTGTTTGAGGCTTACGCAGCCGGGAGGAAGGACCAGGCTGGGAGCAAGAAGGCTTTATGAAAGAATCAACAGCGACAACAACAGCAGAAGATGTGCGGAAGGCAGTGCGCGAGGGCTACGGCCAAATAGCGACGAGTGGGGGCTCGTGCTGCGGGCCGGCACCCACCTGCTGCGGCTCGACACCCGCGGGGTCGGAGGAGCTGGCAAAGCATATCGGTTACAGCGCCGAAGAGCTGGCGGCGCTGCCGGAGGGGGCGAACATGGGGCTGTCTTGCGGGAATCCGAACGCGCTCGCCGCGTTAAAGCCTGGTGAGGTGTGCTGGACCTGGGTGCGGGGGGCGGGTTCGACGTGTTTATCGCGGGCAAGAAGGTGGGGGCGGAGGGCCGGGCCATTGGCGTGGATATGACGGCGGAGATGCTGGGGAAGGCGCGCAACAACATCGCCAGTTACCGGAAGCAGACGGGGCTGGACAACGTTGAGTTTCGGCTGGGTGAAATCGAGCATCTGCCGCTGGCCGACAACAGCGTGGACGCGGTGATTTCGAACTGCGTGATCAACCTGTCGCCGGACAAGCCACAGGTGTGGCGGGAGATCGCGCGGGTGCTGAAGCCGGGCGGGCGGGTGGCGGTGTCGGACCTGGCGCTGCTGAAGCGGCTGCCGCCGGCGGTGGCCGAGAGCGTGGAGGCGCTGGTGGGGTGCGTGGCCGGGGCGGTGCTGGTGTCGGAAACGAAGCGGATGGCCAAAGAGGCGGGGCTGGTGGAGATCGAGACGAAGTCGAGGTCGGCTTACATAGACGGGATGGTGGATTGGCAGGACCCGCTGTATCAGAAGATCATGAAGGAATTGCCGGCGGGGGCGAAGCCGAGCGATTACGTGACGAGCCTGGAAATCACGGCGCGCAAGGCGGGGACGGGTGGTTGCGGCAACGGGTATTCGCCGGCGGTGAACGAGCTGGTGGCGATCGGAGCGGCGATAGCGGCCAACTGCGAGCCGTGCCTGAAGTATCACTACCGCGAGGCGAAGCAGCTCGGGGTTTCGGAGGAGGACATGGCGCAGGCGGCGGTGATGGGGGCGAAAGTGAAGGACGCTCCGCACCAGTCTATCCTGCGGCTGGCCGACCGGCTGCTGGGGTCCGACGTGGGCACGGCGGATGCTGGAGAAGAATCATGTTGTGGTGAGAAAAAAGGTGGAAGCAAAGCGGGCGGAGCCTGCTGTGGATAGGTGAACAGCCAATACAGAAAAACAAACAAACAAAAAGAGTTATGAGCACAACGAATGAAAACGGAAAGCAACCTGAGAAGATGGAGTCAGTGAAAGAGGGCACAGCCTGCTGTGGTCCTGGGTGCGGCTGCGGGACAGCCACGAAACCAGGCAAAGCACGCTGGGTGGTGGGGGTTATCGTGCTGGCGGCGGCCGGGGTGCTGGTGGTGAAAGGCATGATCAAGAGCGACAAGGGCGCGGCGCAAGCGGCGACGCCGGGGTTTGCGAACCCGGTGGCGGTACAACCGGCGGCCGGGGCGGACACCAAGCCAGAGGCGGCAGCGGCGGCGGACGAAACGACGGTGGGAACGACGATTGGCACGTTTGCCGAATTGAACACGGCAGCCGCGAAGACGGATGCGGTGTTTGTTTTCCTCCCTGGGAAAGAAGGCAGTGGCAAGGCGCCTTCGGCGCCGATGAAATCGGCCGCGCGAGCGATCGAGGCGAAAGGGATGAAGTGCGCCCTTTTCACGCTGAAGCCCGGGTCGGCTGATTACGATCAGATTGCGAAACAGATGGCGGTGCCGGGGGTGGTGGCACTGGTGAAGGGACGCGGGATGAGCGCGGTGTCCGGAGAGGTGACGGAAGCGAAGCTGCTTCAGGGATATGTTGGCGCTTGTTCAGCCTCCGGGTGCGGGCCAGGGGCCAGCGCTGGGTGTTGCCCGAAGTAATTATCATGCAAATGATGCAGTGGGCCACAGAGGCCCTGCGGGCGGCCAGCATGGGGCCGGCGGCGGTGCCGCTGGCGTTATTGCTGGGCCTGGTGAGCGCGGTGGCGAGCGCCTGCTGCACGTTGCCGGCGATGGGGATGCTGGTGGCGTACTCGGGCACGCGTGAAGACGTAACCCGGCGAACGGCGTTGGCCTCGGCGATCTCGTTTATGGCCGGCACGACGCTGGCGCTGATCGTGCTGGGGTTTGTGGCGGGGTTTGTGGGGCAGGCGGCGCAGGCGTTGTTGGGCCGATATTGGAAGGTGTTTGCGGGCCTGATCGCGATCGTGCTGGGGCTGGCGGCGCTGAAGCTGCTGCCGATGAAGCTGCCGCAGTTCGGTGGAACGGGCGGGGCGAGGCCTGTGGGGCGAGGGGTGCTGGGCGTGGCCGTGGTGGGATTGTTGATGGGGGGCGGAGTGGCGGCGTGTTCATTGGGGTGCAACCCGGGGATCTACATCGTGCTGGGCGCGGCGGTGCTGCAAGGCCATGCGCTGTGGGGGATGGTGCTGATGGCCGCGTTTGGGATCGGGTTCAGCCTGCCGCTGAGCGCGATCCTCTTCGGGGTGTCGTTTGGGAAGGCGTCTTTGAAGGCGCAGAAGGCGGAGGCGGCGATCCGGGTGGTGGCGGGCGTTCTGCTCGTGTGCGCCGGGTTTTATCTGCTGTCACAGTTTTGAGTGAGCGAAGGCAAGAGTGATGAGCAGAAGATCGAAGCGAAGACACCGGCAGCAAGCGCAGAAGCATCATTCACCGCGGGTGGAGCCGGCTGCGACCCCGGGACAGGTCGCGAAGGGCGGAACGAAGGGACGCGCGCTGCTGGTCGGCGGGGCGGTGGTGGCGGTGGCGGCGATATTGTATGCGGTGAGCAGCGGCGGCGGGCGGAAAAGCGAAGTGGCCGCGGGCAGCGTGACGAACGCGGCAGCGGTGGCGACGTCAGCGCCGGCGCCGGCGCTGCTTTCAGCGACGACGGCGACAGCAGCGACCACGGCGCTGGCTGCGGCGGTCGGTGTCTCCGGGCCGAAGATGCAGTTTGCGACACCGATATATGATTTCGGCAAGGTGAAGAGCGGCGAGTTGGTGAAATACACGTATGTGTTCACCAATGTGGGCGGCGCGACGCTCCAGGTGAGCAACGTGCAGGTGACTTGCGGCTGCACAACAGCAGGCGAGTGGACCCGGCGGGTTGACCCAGGCCAGACCGGCAGCATCCCGATTCAATTCAACACGGTCGGCTATGGCGGTACGGTTGGAAAGTCAATTACGGTGACCTGCAACGACACGAACCAGCCGGCCGTGGTGCTGCAAATCAAAGGCAACGTCTGGAAGCCGATTGATGTGATGCCGCAAATGGCAGTGCTCAATGTGACTGCGGAATCGCCCTCGGCGGCCACGACCGTGCGGATCGTGAGCAATGAGGAGGCGCCGCTGACGTTGTCGGCGCCCGAAGGCAACAACGCCGCCTTCGCGGCGGAGTTGAAGACCAATCAGGCTGGGAAGCAGTTCGAGCTGGTGATCAGGACGGTGCCGCCGTTGCCGGCGGGGAATGCGCAGGGGCAAATCACCTTGAGAACCTCTTCCACGAATCTGCCGGTCATCAACGTCACCGCCTGGGCCAACGTGCAACCGGTGGTGGTGGCGATGCCTGCGCAGATCGCGCTGCCCGTGGCGCCGCTGGCCAATGCAACGCCTTCCGCGGTGTCCATTCGGAACAACGGGACGAACACGCTGACATTGTCCGAGCCGGTAGTGAACGCCAAGAGCGTGGACGTGCAGTTGAGGGAGACGGAACCGGGGCGCAACTTCATGCTGGCGCTGAATTTTCCTGCGGGGTTTGAGATTGCTCAGGGCGAGAAAGTGGAACTGAGCGTGAAATCGAACCATCCGCAGTTCCCGACGATCAAGGTGCCGATCATGCAGCCGGCGCGGCCAGCGCCGCCGGCCATGCCGGCGGGGGCGCCCGCGGGGGCGGGGGCGGGGGCGGCCAGCCGATAGTATAACGGGGCTGCGGACTGACTCCGCGGCCCACAATGAAAGCAATGATATGAAAAACGAACAAAAGACGAAAAAGGGATTCATGGCAATGTTGCGCGAGTCCTTCGGCAAGACGGGCGGGTGCTGCGGCGGATCGGGATGCTGCGGGCCGAGCGAGGAGGGCGAGAAGGTGGAGATCAAACAAACTGAAAAGACCAAAGAAGCGAGCCAAGCGGCGCGGAAGTAGCGATGAGCAACGAATCTGGCAGCGGCGGTGGCAGGTGCCGCGAGTTCGTCGTGTTGGCGCTGGTGCCCACGATTGTGGGGTTGCTGATCGTGGCGAGCTGGGCGCTGGCGCATTGGAAGGTGGGCCCGGCGTTTGTAAACGCGGGGCTGGCGCTGTTCGCGACACTGTTCGGCGGGTGGCAGCGCTTTCTCGGCGGGTTCCAGGACATTTACCGGCGGAAGATCACCGTCAATGTCTTTGTGGCCGTGGCGTTGATTGCGACCATCGCCGTGGGTGAATTCCGGCCGGCGGCGATCATCATCTTCATCATGGCGGTGGTGGGGGCGCTGGAGTCGTACACGCTGGACAAGAACCGGCGAAGCATCCGCAACCTGCTGGACCTGGCGCCGCAGACCGCCACAGTGCGAAGCGCGAAGGGGGAGATCACCATTCCCGTAGGGCAGGTGCAGGTGGGGACGGTAGTGGTGGTGAAGCCGGGGGAGCGGGTGCCGGTGGATGGCGTGGTGGTGGCCGGCGCGAGCAGCGTGAACCAGGCGCCGATCACCGGCGAATCCATGCCGGTGGAGAAGTTCAAGGGAAGCGAGCTGTTCAGCGGCACCTTGAATTTGACGGGGCGGGTGGAGGCGCGGGCGACGAAGGTGGGCGCGGATACGACGCTGGCGCGGATCGTGCATTTGGTGGAGGAAGCACAGGGGATCAAGGCGCCCATCCAAAACATGGCGGACCGCTTCACGGTCTGGTTTCTGCCGGTGGTCCTGGTGCTGGCGATCATCGTGTTTTTTGTCACGGGGAATGTGAAGACGGCGGTGTCGCTGCTTTTGGTGGCTTGTCCGTGCGCGTTCGCGATTGCGACGCCGACGGCGGTGACGGCGGGGATTTCCAACATGGCGCGGCGGGCGGTGCTGGTGAAGGGCGGCATTTTCTTCGAACTGGCGGGGAAGATTGACGCGCTGGTGGTGGACAAGACCGGAACGTTCACGCTGGGGCGGCCCGAGGTGCTGGACGTGGTGGCCTTCGATGGGGTGCCCAGCAAAGAGATTCTGGAGATGGCGGCGGTGGCGGAGAAGCACTCCGAGCATCCGCTGGGCAAGGCGGTGGTGAGCTGCGCCAAAGGGCGCGGGCTAGAGGTGCCGGACCCGGAGGAGTTCAAGGTGGAGATTGGGCGGGGAGTGGTGGCGCGGTGGAAGGGGCAGGAGATCGCGGTCGGGAAAGAGGATTTCCTCCAGGGCAACGGAGTGACTCTGTCCACGGAGGCACAAAAGAGCGTGGCGACCCAAACTGAGCAAGGGCGCACGGCCGTCCTCGTGGCTCGCGGGAAAGAGGCGGTGGGATTGATTGCGATTGCCGACGAAGTTCGGCCGGAGACGCGAGAGGCGATTGGTTGGCTGCACCAGGTGATGGGCAACCGGAACATCACGATGCTGACGGGGGACAACCCGCTGGTGGCCGGCGCGGTGGCCAGGCAGATAGGCGTGGACAACTTCCGGGCGGGCCTGCTGCCGGAGCAGAAGCAAGAATTCGTCAGAAAGCTGCAGGCGGAGGGCCGGACGGTGGGGATGATTGGGGATGGCATCAACGACGCCCCGGCCCTGGCGCTGGCGGACGTAGGGATAGCGATGGGGGCGGCCGGGACAGATGTGGCGATTGAAACGGCGGATGTGGCACTGATGAACGACGACCTTGGGCGGGTGGCGGACTTCATGCTGATGTCGCGGGCGGTGCTGCGGCGCATCAAACTGAACATCTTTTTCTCGATCATCTACAACGTAATCGGGCTGGGGCTGGGGAGCCTGGGAATGCTGACGCCGGTTATGGCGGTGATATTTCAAGAGGCGGGCTGTGTCAGCGTGGTGCTGAGCTCGACCCTGCTGCTTTGGGCCAAGCCGCGGAGGCCGGGGATTTGATCGCGTCCAACCTTGCGATTTCAAAAACAACCAACCTAGCTGTGATATGAGCGTTGAAACTTCCGCCGCAATTGCGGCCCCTGTCGCCGAGCCGAAACGCCTGGCGTTTTTCGAGCGTTACCTGACGGTGTGGGTTCTGGGCTGCATGGTGGTGGGCGTGGCGTTCGGGAAGCTGCTGCCCGACCTCACCGCGACGCTCAGCCGCTTGGAATTCGGGCAGGGGTCGCAGGTGAACGTGCCAATTGGGGTGCTGCTGTGGCTGATGATCTACCCAATGATGCTTAAGGTGGATTTCGGGGCGATTGGGGGGATTGCGAAGCGACCAAAGGGATTGCTGGTGACGTTGTTTGTGAACTGGCTGGTGAAGCCGTTCAGCATGGCGCTACTGGCCTGGATTTTCATGCAACACGTCTTCGCCGCGTGGATTGGCCCCGAGATGGCCAAGCAATACACCGCTGGACTCATCATCCTGGCCGCGGCGCCTTGCACCGCCATGGTCTTCGTGTGGTCCTACCTCACCGATGGCGACCCGGCCTATACGTTGGTGCAGGTGGCGGTGAACGATTTGATCATGCTGGTGGCGTTCGCGCCGATTGTGATGTTCCTGTGCGGGGTGGCGCATGTGGTGGTGCCGGCCAAGGTGCTGATAACGTCGGTGGTGGTGTTCATCGTGATTCCGCTGACGGCGGGGTGGCTGACGCGGACGGCTCTGCTGAAGTCGCACGGGAAGGAGTGGTTTGAGCAGAAATTCCTGCCGAAGTTTCATCCGGTGATGATTGGGGCGCTGCTGGTGACGCTGGTGCTGATCTTCGCGTTCCAGGCGGAGAACCTCACGAGCCGGTGGGTGGCGGTGCTGCTGATTGCGGTGCCGATCCTGATCCAGGTCTATTTTAACTCCGGGCTGACCTACATGCTGATGCGGTGGTTCAAGGTGCCGCACAATGTGGGGTCGCCGGGGGCGCTGATCGGGGCGAGCAACTTTTTCGAGCTGGCGGTAGCGGTGGCGATCACGCTGTTCGGGCCTGGGTCGGGGGCCGCGCTGGCGACGGTGGTGGGCGTGCTGGTGGAGGTGCCGGTGATGCTGTCGGTGTGCAACGTGTGTAACCGGACACGGGGGTGGTATGGGCGGGCGGCGGTGGCCAGTAGTCACTAATCAGTGGTCGGTAATCAGTGGGCGTGGGCGAAATGGGTGTTGACGATGTACGGGGGGGCGAGAACTGGCGCAGTCCGGTGGCAGAACGTTGCTTCAGCGGCGTTCCCCACGCCAACCTTCTTGGCGTCTGTCACTGGGCGTTGTTTTTCACGGCGAGGTGGACGCGCTGACCAAATGCGTGTTTAACGCTCCGGCGCTCGACGAACGATCACTGGCGAGGCACAATGCGGAGGCGTTCGTCTTTACTGTATGAAGCGCCGCGGGCCGAACCAACGCAAGCCTTGAAGCGTGACGGTCGAAGCGTCCGAAGCGTCCTGTGCTAAATGGAATAGCAAAAGGAGTCCGCGGCATTACCGTGTTCATCCAAGCCCAACACATTCCACGCAGGCTTTCCATTCGTGGGAAGCCAGTTCATGTTCGGCCCCTCGCCCTTCCTCCAGTGCGGCGGAACACCGCCGTATACAGACTCCAACGTGGAGCCACCGCTGCTATGGCCAATTTCGTAGGCGATCTGGTTGTCGGGAACGCCCCAACTCCTCCTCACCGTCACGTAGAAAGCGCGATTGCCATGCGGCTTGATTCTCCGCTCTCGGTTCTTGCAGATCCGCCGCAGAGCGTGCGACAACGCCTTGTCGGTGACTGGCTGGTGCGCTTCACGCTCACGCCCGGGGAAAAACCATTCATTATTTGCGTAGTACTTTTCGTGCCATTTCCCGTGAGCCCCCAGCATCGCAGCCATCCCTTCGTGGAGGTGAACGTACGGGTTGTTAAAGTGCTGGTTCTTGCATCGCCATACGGCCATGCTTTTTCCATCATGAGTAACGAAGCCGGATTGTCCGGGTTTCGCGCTGGCCTTCCATTTCAACACTTCGCAGCCTCGAAGCCCCGAATAGGCCTCGGCCAACATTTGCCAACCGAGCACCTGGCTGCGCTTGTCTTTGAACAGCTCACGAACAATTTCATGCAACTCGTCGGCATCCGTTGGCATGAATTCTCTACAGTGCCTCACCCTGGAAGAGGGCTGGTATTTTGGCCGGTCTGCCAAAGGATTCATTGTCACAATGCCCCGCCTTTTTGAATAGCGGAACGCGCTGCTCAACGTGTTCAACTCGCAATCGACCGCTCTCAGTCCTTCTCCCTTTGTGACGCGATCAAGGCGCCAGTCGCGATAATCGTCGCAGACGGGAAAAGTCACCGCTGTCAGTTCAATGGAATTCCAAAACGGCAACAGCGTGTGGCAATGCTGCTCTTCACTTGCACGAGTTGATTGAGGCCGTGAGAGCAGATGCTTGTCGGGATACCCATCTTTTTTGTAGCGCCGGATCACGTCACCGACGGTTCTCGCCTCTTCTTTGGAATTTGCGGGCTTCGGTTCGGTTGGCGTCCCCTTATTGTGATACGGGTCCTGTCCGCTGGCGACGGCGGCACGTCTGTGGTAGTGCTCCTCTCTCGAAAGGTCCAGATTATTTCCAACGAGCTTTCGCCACGTGCGCTTTCCATCAATGGTGGGCCGTTCGTAAAAGCGCCCAGTTCTGGTGTCCCGATAGATGCCCGACTCGACCTGCACAAAGCGCCTGAGCGCCTTGTCCTGTACATGCTCACGGGAGCGCGAATTCTGCCTATTTCCGATTTCCTGGCTCTTGCCACAGCCACAAACAAGTTCTTCCATTCTTCATTTTAGTGCGCTGTGAAGGAGAGCCTGACGGGGTTCCTGTAGTCCGTATGGGACTACAATTTGGACTACAGCCCTCTTTTCAATGCAGGCGAAAGGGCAAAAAGCCTGCTTCTCTGAGGAAAATGGCGCGCCCGGTGAGACTCGAACTCACGACCACCTACTTAGTCCAATGGGAAACCCCCCGGCTTTGCCGGGGAGACTCCCAAAGTTTGACAGTTCCAGGAATATTTGGAATGGCGCCGATGCAGCGCAATAGAGCCGTAGCTCACCGATACTTGAGAAGGGTTACGGGGTGGAGGCGAACCCGGGCCGGCACTGCCACTTCGTGGACAGGGCAAGACGGAATCGACCTGGGTGGGAGGCGCGGATTGCGAACGAAATTCACGGGATGCCCGAGATTGACGAGAAACGTTCGAGAAGCGGAGCAGGGCGGCTCTGCCGCCTCCCAGCTTTCAAGCCTCCGGCTTTGCCGGAGGTCGCTGACAAGGCAAAGAAGACGGTGCGCGAGCACTGTATTTACAGGGCTATTATAACGTTTTCCTAAGGAAGTCAACACCCGCGGCGCGGTGCACCCCGTGTGCAAAAGCTATGTCGTGGTCTAAAAATGGTCTAAAAAGACAATTCAGACAGCCTTGGCACTTAGACCGGATTTTTCCAGCACCATGTTCGTAGACCGTAGTTCGAGGCAAGGTGAGTGGGAAGTGACAGCACTCCGCGCCGATGGCGCCGGCTTTGGCGGAGGGCCCGCGCCCACCTCCGGAAGCGTCTGGAGAGGCTCCTCCAAACCGGCTAGCTAACTCCGGAGTCTCGCCGCTATCAACGCAGCATCGCCGCTCGATACAAACCGGGCGTGTGAACCCTGAGGTGGCGTGTCACTCCCTGCCCACTGTGGCTGGGTCACGTCTTCACCAACCGATAAAAACGCCGTCCTGTCGGCTCGGTGATATTCACCACCCAGTAGCCACCAACAGGTGCAGACGGTTGCGTCATCGGTTCCCAGACCACTCCGGCGGGCTCGGCACACGACTCGATTACCCATCCCTGTTCCGATGCCGGCCAGGAGAGCCTGACACTCGTGCCCTCGCGTTGGACGGCAAGCGTTGGTGGAGGGAGCACTTCGAAGTTCTGCATCATCCCCGAGTCCTCATGTTCGAGGTTGTGACAGTGTTGGACGAACAGACCCGGGTGTGTGTCGAAGCGCGTCAACACCCGCACGGTTTCCCCCGCGTTGACCAGCACAGTATCCTTCCAGCCGCCGTCTTCGGGAGGTAGCGCTGCTGCGCTGCTGCGGCTCAACACCTGGCACAGCGCCGCGTGCGCGTGCATCGGGTGTGGTTCCGTGCTGGTGTTGCGGTATTCCCAAATCTCCACGTCTCCGAACGGAACGGTGAAGTCCGTCCGCGACATATTGAAAAGCTGGCCGTTGATCGTGTGAACCATGCCCGACATCGCCAGCGTGAAGACGCGCGTGCGCCTGGCTCGTGTTGGGTTAATGGGTGTGAACGGCTGCAACACCGCCGGAACAGTCGCGCTTCCGGTCGCCGGGCTGTCCACGTAGAAGCGCAGCAAGTCCATTTCCGTTCCCTGGCGCGGACCACCCATCATGCCTCCGCTCCCCGGGAAAGTGAGACTCCTCAGCAGCACCGAAGTGCCCGTAGCGTAAACCGAGAAGTCCACGAGAATTTCCAACCTCTGTCCCGGCGCGAGCATTACCGAAGTCACCGCCGCCGGAGCCGCGAGCAGGCCACCATCGGTTCCAATGAGATGGAAAGGTCGTCCGTCGCTCAATGCCACCTTATAGATGCGAGCGTTCGATCCGTTCAGCAGCCGCAGGCGATAGAGTCCGCGGTCCACCGACAACCAGGCGTCCGGCGTGCCATTCACCAGCATCACGTCACCGAGATAGCCGGTCATCACATCCATCATGGACGGCGCATAGACCAGTTGACGCGAGGCGCTCACACGCTTGTCCGTGAAAACGAGCGGCACGTCATGGTTGCCTGACGGCAGGCCAAAAGCCGCTTCGGCCGGGTCTTCGATGATGAAAAAGCCAGCCACACCAGCGTACGCCTGTTCCGCCGTCAGTTGGTCGGTGTGAGCATGATACCAGCAAGTGCTTGCTCGCTGCCGCACGGGAAATCGCACCTGGTAGCTCTGCCCGGCCGCGACCTGGTCGCGCGGGTGCCCGTCCATTCGTTCCGGTGCCAAGACCCCGTGCCAGTGGAGAACCAAAGGCTCGCCAAGACTATTCTGGACCCGCGCGGTGAACTCCTGCCCGCGCCGGACGCGAATTGTCGGGCCAGGCACCCCGCCGTTGATGGCGGAGACCGCGGTGGAGTAGCCAGGCCAGATAGCAAGATTCGCGCGAGCCACCGTCAGCGAACCCCCAGTCCAATCCGGTGGGAGGCGTAGCGGGTTGCCTGCACGCGCGCTCTGCGCACGCGCGGAAACCACGAGGCGGAACGCGGCGCCACTGACAAGCGCACTCGCGGCCAGAGTCGAGCGGCTCAGGAAGCAGCGACGGCTCAGGTTGCTGATGGACGTCTTCTTCATAGCTTGGCGTCTGGGGGGATAGCTCGGAGCGTTAAGATGTAGTTGCGATCCAAGTCCAGCTTGGACGTGTTATCAGGGCATCATCACGGCTCGATAGAACTGCCCGCGGGCGGCGCCGGTCAACGCGAGAAGGGCTAAGCCGGACCAGAGCGGCCAGGCGGACAAACGAGTGATGGGACGAAGTTCCATTCGCTTCATAGTTCAATTTTGCTTTTGCAGTTCATTAACAGCCTCAATGCTTGCGCGTCCTGGGGCAAAGTAGCAAACCATTTCTTGCCGAATTGTTCGCAAAAATTGTGTGGGTTCAGCGTCCCAGCTTTTCCCTTCGCACCCTCAACTCTCAACCATCAGCCACCTCATAGCCGGCTCACCACGCCCCGCCACCCCTATCCACGACAACCAAAAGCATGCTGAAAGATTTGTTTTGAACATTTGCGCCCTTTATGGCATCTATTACCCGTGCGGTCTCTTAGAACAATGCTCGCTCTGATGTTGGCGCTCGCCTGGGCGCCTCTCATGTCGCATTGTGCCCTGGAAACCATCCCCGCCCTCCACTGGATGGCTTGCCAGCCCGCCGCTGACTCCCAGTCGGATGCCAACTCGCATTGCGACGACGGCTGCTGCGCTGCTGAATCCCCTGCCTACCGCGCGCCGGCCAGCCAGTTCATGCACCTCGACTTCGATGCTGTTCAGCCCCTCGTCAACGCCTTGGCCCGGTTGGCCGTTGAGCCGCCCACCGAGTTTCTCCTCCGCCCTTCGTCTGATCCGCCGCCTGAGCTGCTTCCCACTTGGCAGTTCTCCCATCGCACGGCCCTCCAGCCCCGTGCGCCTTCCCTCGTTTCCTAAGTAGTCCCGTCCGGGACCTCCCTTCTCTCGCGGTGTGACGTCACCCCGCGCGCGTTTATCCCTGTCCGTTGTTGTCCGGTCCTTGTTCCATTGATTGTGATTGTCCGTTGACTATGAAACTAAAATGCCTTTTGCAGAATTGTCCGTGGCTGCCGCTGCTGGTTGGCGCCGCCTGCGTAAGCCGCTTGGGATTCGCTGCCCCCGCGGTTGAACCTCCCACTGCCAGCCCCCCACCGGCCACGAATGTTGTCCTGACGCTCAACGACGCCCTTCAACTGGCGCTGGAAAACAATCCCGAACTGCGCGCCAGCGGCGCCAGAATTGACGCCGCCTCCGGACGCGCCTACCAGGCCAAGCTCTGGTCCAACCCGGAGCTGACCCTCAACGCGGAGGATTGGCCGGTAAGCGGTGGAAACGGCTTCTCTGACTCCAAGCAGACCGTGGGCCTGGCGCAAACCTTTCCCTTCCCCGGAAAGAAAAAGCTCGACCGCCAGGTCGGCGTATCTGGCGTGCGTCTTTCCGAAGCCGAGCTGAGTCTCCGCCGCGTCGAGCTGGTCCGGGACGTCAAGACCGCGTTCTACCACGTGCTCGCAGCGGAGCGTTTGGTGCAAGTGTCAGGCGAGTTGGTAACGGTGGCCGAGTCCTCCGCCGCCACGGCCCGCAAACGCGTCGCCGCCGGAGCGGCGGCCGACCAGGAGCAGTTGCGAGCCGAGATTCCCTTGGAACAGGCCAGGACTGACTTGTCAGGCTTTCAGCGCGAGCTGGTGGCTGCCCACCAAACCCTCGCCTTGCACCTCGGACGCCCCGACTTGTCCGAGGCACCCGTCTCCGGCGCACTGGCTGACGCCGCCTCTCCCAGCCTCCTCGACCAGGGTCCCGAGCAGTGGCTGGCCAGCCATCCCAGCGTTGTCGCCGTCAAGGCCAGTCGCGCCCAGGCGGAATTGGCGCTGCGTCGCGCCCGACTCGAACCTTATCCGGATGTGAGGATTGGTGTTTCGGGCGGACGCATCGGCGAAACCAGCCAGTCCATCATTCAACTCGGAATCGCTATCCCGCTGCCCATCATTGACCGTTCCAAGGGCAAAAAACAGGAAGCCCAGGCCAATGCCCGCATTGCCGAAGCCGACCAGGCTGCCGTCGAGCAACGCCTCTTGCGCGACTGGGGCACGGCGAGCAAACGCTTTCGCACCGCTGCCGAGCAGGTCACCAGCTACCGCGAACGGATCCTCCCCAAGGCGAACGAAGCCTTGCGGCTCGTGCAAACCGGCTTCGAGCAAGGCAAGTTCGGCTTCATTGACCTGCTCGACACCCAGCGCACCACCGCCGAAGTGCGCCTGGCCTATCAGCAGAAACTCCTCGAATTGAACGTCGCTCAGGCGGAACTGGAAGCTCTGATCGTCCGGAATCCCGCCGAAGCCAAACCCATCCAGCCGTCCCCGTCCCAAACAAAACCTTAACCACACGACATTTATGACAAAGCAAATCATCTCCAAACTGATGCTCCTCCCCTTGCTCGCCGCCCTGGCGCTGCTGACCGCTTGCTCCAAACAGAGCGAACCCGCCGGGCACAGCGAGAATGACGGCCACGACCATTCCGCCCATGCGCAGGCCAAGGCTGAAACAGCTCCCAAGGGAACCGTTGGTGACACCGCGCAGGTGCCACCCAGCGGTGCCAAGTGTGGCAAGCACGATGCGCCCAAGGAACTCTGCTTCATCTGCGACGCCAGCCTGCGCGACAAAGGCCGCCTCTGGTGCAAAGAACACGACCGATACGAGGATCGGTGCTGGGTTTGCCATCCAGAGGCACAGGACAAGAACAAACTCTGGTGCAAGGAACATTCGCTCTACGAGGATGAATGTTTTCTCTGCCATCCCGAACTGAAGAAGAAGGGCGCTTGAGCCCAGGAAGAATTCCAACACGAATCGAGCATTCCATGAAACACACGATCAATCTCAAAGTTGCCGTCATCAGCAGCATCGCCGCCTTGGCGCTGTTCGTCGGCTGCAAGAAACAGGAAGCCGCTGGCGAAGACGACGGCCACGGCCATGCCGGGCAGGCGCACGGTGCCAAGACCGCCGCATCCGCCACCGCCGCCGGACAACCAGCCCTCAACGGGGCCAAGTGCGCCGCGCACGAGGCACCCAAGGAACTGTGCTTCATCTGCGACGCGAGCCTGCGCGAGAAGGGCCGGCTTTGGTGCGAAGAACACAGGCGTTATGAAGACCGGTGTTTCGAGTGCCATCCGGAGCTTCAGGACAAGAACCGGTTGTGGTGCAAAGAACATTCGCTCTACGAGGATGAGTGTTTCCTTTGCCGGCCCGAGTTGAAGGGCAAGAGCCCTGCCCGAGCGGATGACGGGCACGGGCACGCCGGCAGCGGAGCCCACACGGCAATGAAGGACGGGGTATTGATGTGCGCCGAGCATGGCGTGCCGGAAGCGCAATGTGCGGTGTGCAAGCCCGACCTGGCCGCCAAGCTCAAACCAGGTGAGAGCATGAAGGTGCGGCTGCCCTCGACGAACTCAACCGCGATTGTGGGCATCCAGACGGCCTTGCCGGAAAGCGGGACGATTGCCGACGGCATCGAGTGCAACGCCGAAGTGAACTTCAACCAAAACAAGCTGGCGCAGATCGCCGCCCCGGTGAGCGGCATCATCCAGTCCGTGGATGCCGACCTCGGCACAAAGGTTGAGGAAAAGCAAACGGTGGCGAAAATTTGGTCGGCCTCGATTGCGGAAGCGGTCGCCAAGGCGGTGTTGTCACATCAGACCCTGGACCGCGAGCGCAAACTGCGCGAGCAGCGCGTCACTTCGGAACAAGCATTGCAGGAAGCTGAAGCCGGTCACCGGGCCGCGTGCCAACAATTGCGGACGCAGGGTTTCACTGAAGAGCAGATTGATGAGATGGGGCGCAAGCCACAGGAGCAAGTGTTGATGGAAGTCCGTGCGCCGTTTGCCGGCGAGATCGTCGAGCGCGTAGCGGTGCGCGGGTCGCTGGTGGACGCGGGCAAGCCGCTCTTTACGCTGGTGGATCATTCGACCGTCTGGGCCATGCTGCAAGTGCCGGAAACGACCCTGGCGCGGGTTAAAGTGGGACAGACCGTGGAACTGCGGGTGGATTCGCTGCCGGGCAAGGTGTTCACCGGCAAGCTGACCTGGGTTGGCCCGGCGGTGGACGAACGCACGCGCATGGCGCGAGCAAGGGCGGAGTTCGACAATCCAGACTGCCTGCTCAAGGACAAGATGTTTGCCCGGGCGCGGATTCTGATCCGGCAGGCGGAGGGCGCGATGCTCGTGCCGCCGTCGGCCATCCAGCATGTCGAAGGAAAGCCGTTTGTGTTTGTGAAGCTGGCCGACGATCTGTTTGACGCTCGCGCGGTTCAACTCGGAGCGAAGTATGACGGGCGGCTGGAAATCCTGGCGGGATTGAAACCGGAGGAGCAGATCGCCGTGAGTCACGCCTTCGCGGTCAAGTCGGCGATGCTGATGTCCCGACTCGGCGCGGGCTGTGCGGATGACTAAACCCAACCCACTTAAGGAATCATCGCGATGTTAAACTGGATTATCACTTTTTCGCTCAAGAACCGCCTGCTGGTCTGTGTGCTGGCGGCGGCGCTCATCGTCATCGGCGGGCGCAGTTTGAGCGTTCTGCCGATTGACGCCTTTCCGGACACGACGCCGGTGCAGGTGCAAATCAACACCACGGCGGCGGCGTTGAACCCGCAGGAGACGGAAGCGCAAATCACGCTGCCGGTGGAACTGGCTGTCAGCGGATTGCCGGGGCTAAAAAACGTGCGCTCCATCTCGAAGTTCGGCCTGTCCCAAGTGGTGGCCACGTTCGACGACAGCATCAACATCTTCAAGGCACGGCAACTCCTCATGGAGCGGCTCCAGACCGTGGAGTTGCCGGAGGGATTGGAACGTCCGCAGCTTGGCCCCATCGCCACCGGGCTGGGCGAGGTGTTCCATTACGTCGTTCGGTCCACCGACACCAACCGGACGCCAACGGAGTTGCGCACCCTCCAGGACTGGGTGGTAAAACCGCAACTGCGCAAGGTGGCGGGCGTCGCGGAGGTCAACACCTGGGGCGGATTCGAGAAGCAATACCATGTGGTGGTCGAGACGGATCAACTCGTCAAATACCGGCTGACGTTCGAGGAGTTAATTGAGGCGCTGCAGGCGAACAACCAGAACGTGGGCGGCGGGCAGATCGTGCGGAGCGGCGAGTCCCTGTTGGTTCACGGGGTCGGCCTGACCACGAATGTTCAGGAAATCGCCAACATCGTCATCACCAGCCATGACGGGGCACCGGTGCGGGTGCGGGATGTGGCGACGGTGAAGGAGGACCACCAAATCCGCCGGGGCGCGGTGACGGCGGATGGCCGGGGGGAAGCGGTGCTAGGGCTGGGCTTCATGCTCATGGGCGAGAATAGCGCGGTGGTCACGCACGCGCTCAAGGCGAAGCTCGCGGAAGTGCAAAAGTTTCTGCCGCCGGACATCAAGTTGGAGGTGCTCTACGACCGGACGGAATTGGTGGACAACGTGATTCGCACGGTTGAACACAATCTGCTCGCGGGCGCGTTGCTGGTCATCGCCATCCTGTTTGCGTTCCTGGGCAACCTGCGGGCCGGGCTGATTGTGGCGGTGGCGATTCCGCTTTCGATGCTGTTTGCCGGCAACTTCATGTTGCAGGCGGGCATTGCGGCCAGTCTCTTGAGCCTCGGCGCGGTGGACTTCGGGCTGATCGTGGACGGCGCGGTAGTGATGGTGGAAAACGCCATGCGGCGGCTGGCAGTGCGGCAGCATGAACTGGGGCGCGTGCTAACGAAAGACGAACGCGAGGAAGTATTGCGCAGCGCGCCGCTGGAAGTGGCGCGCCCCGTGGCGTTCGGCGTGGGCATCATCATGATTGTGTTCCTTCCCATTCTTACTTTGGAAGGAATCGAGGGGAAACTCTTCAAGCCGATGGCCCTGACGCTGATTTTCGCGCTGTTGGGTTCGCTGATCCTGGCGCTCACGCTGACGCCGGTGCTGGCGGCGATGTTTCTGCCCAAGCAGGTGAAGGAAAAGGAACCGTGGCTGGTGCGGCTGGCGCACCGGATTTACGAACCGGCCCTCGAACTGGCCTTGCGGTTTCGGAAGCTCACCTTGCTGGGGGCTGCCGTGCTGTTCATTGGCGCGGTCTTCATCGCGTCGCGCATGGGCGGGGAGTTCCTCCCGAAGTTGGGCGAGGGCGCGATTGTGGGAACGACCGTGCGGCTGGCGGGCATTTCGGTGGACGAGTCAGTTTCACAGAACGACATGATTGAGCGCCGGCTGATGGCAGAGTTCCCGGACGAGATTGAACACATCTGGACGCGGCTGGGCACGGCGGAAGTGGCGACCGACCCGATGGGGGTGGAACTGGCCGACTTCTTCCTGGCGCTGAAGCCGCGCGAACAATGGAAGAAGGCGCGCACCCAACCGGAGTTGACGGAAAAGATGCGAGCCGTGTTGAGCCAGGTGCCGGGCTTACGCCCTGCCTTCAGCCAACCCATCGAGATGCGGCTGAACGAACTCATCGCGGGCATCCGGGGCGACATCGGCATCAAGGTCTATGGCGACGATCTGGAGGAACTGCGGCGGCTGGGCGGCGAAGTGCAAGCCGTGCTGGCGGGGATTCGTGGGGCGAGCGAAGCCTCGGTCGAGCAGTTGACAGGACAGACTTTCCTGCAAGTGCTCGTGGATTGCCAGGCCACGTCCCGCTACGGGGTGCCGACGCGCAACGTGCTGAACGTCGTGGAGGCCGTCGGCTCGCGACGGGTGGGTGACGTGCGCGAAGGACAGCGGCGCTTCCCGCTCGTGGTGCGACTGCCCGACAAACAGCGCACCGATCCAGACGCGCTGGCGGCGACGCTCATTCCCACGGCGGCCGGGGCGGTGTTGCCGCTGAATCAGGTGGCGAAGATCACGGAGATGGAAGGACCGTCCACCATCAACCGCGAGTGGGGCAAGCGGCGCATCACCGTGCAATGCAACGTGCGCGGGCGGGACGTGAAGAGCTTCGTGGCGGAGGGCCGCGAGAAGATCGCGGCTCAGGTGAAACTGCCTGAAGGCTACACCATCGAATGGGGCGGCCAGTTCGAGAACATGGAGCGGGCGAACCGGAAGCTGATGTTCGTGGTGCCGATGGCGCTGGCGCTCATTTTCGTGCTGCTGTTCTTCAGCCTCAAGACGGTGCGCGAAGTCCTCATCGTGGCGTCGGGCATTCCGTTGGGCTTGGTGGGCGGCGTGGCGGCGCTGTGGCTGAGAGGCCTGCCCTTCACCGTGAGTTCGGCCATCGGTTTCATTGCCCTGAGCGGCGTGGCCATCCTCAACGGCCTGGTGCTGGTGACGTTCATCAAACAGAAGCTCGACGCGGGCGAACCGCTCGAACAAGCCGTGAGGGAGGGCTGCATGGTGCGGCTACGTCCGGTGCTGATGACAGCGTTGGTCGCCGCCGTGGGCTTCATCCCGATGGCAGTGAACGTGGGCGTGGGCGGCGAAGTGCAGCGCCCGCTGGCGACGGTGGTCATCGGTGGGATATTCACGAACACGCTGCTGACTTTGCTGGTCTTGCCGGCGCTCTACACCACCTTCCAGCGCAAGAAGCGCGGCGGGTCGGAAGGGGAAGGAACCACCACAATCGCGGAAAGTGCAACTGTATGAAAGAAATCAAAGCCATTATCAAACCCTTCCGACTGGAAGAAGTTATTCACGCCCTGCACCAAATCAAAGGCTTGCCCGCCGTGACGATTTCGGCTGCGCATGGCTTGTCGGTCGAGCGCGGCGCGTTCGACCAGGTGGCCATGACCAAGCTGGAAATCGTGGTGCCAGACGAACAGGTGGAACAAATCGTGGCAGCCGTCCAGAAAGCGGCGCACACGGGGCTGGCTGGGGATGGACGCATCTTCGTCCTCCCCGTCGAGACCACGGTGAAAATTCGCACCGGCGAGCGAGGGGCGTGGCGCTAACCAGGACCAAAAGACCGAAGAACCGTGAAGACAACGCGCACACCGGCCCGGCGAGCGATCGTCCTGCTGTCGGCAGCCCTGGCGTTCCTGCCCCTCGGAGCTGACGCGACGGTCCCCAGAGCTCGCCGAGCAGAGGGCAAAGTGCTGGCGGTTGACCGCCAGACGAACACCATGTCGGTGAAGCCCCCGAACGCGAAGCGCCCCCTGTTGCTGCGTTGGGACAAGAGCACCCGGTTCGTCCACAACCAGCAATTCACTAACTCCGCCGCCCTCACCGAAGGCCTGCCGGTAGCGGTTTTCTACCGCTCGCCGCTGTTCGGCAAACTCTATGTCACAAAGGTCCTCTGGGAGAACGGAAAGAACTGAGGCGCAATCCTTGAACCGTATGAAAACAACCAGTGACCTCGGGCAGCCGAACCCGACTCTCATGCACAACTCTGTCCCGGACGTCCCGCCGCCTGCGGCCCCCGCGGCCAATGCAACACCCCGTTAAAGCCATCTCCCCCGCAAAAGCCGCCCGCCTCCGCCGCCAGGACGAGCAAAAACGCCGCGAAGGGCGCCTCAGCCGGTGGCTCCTGGTCGGGTTTGTCATCCTGTCGACAGTCGCCGTCGGAGCCGACTACCTTTGGCTCAGGGCGAAGGCGCGGCAGCGCCGGGAACAGCACCAGCGCCAGTTCCACCACGGCCAGACCAACGCACCCGCTCAGAACCCTCCCCAGACGCGATGAACCGGACCCGCGCGACATGAATGACCACACCCAAAGTCGCGAAAGTGGCTCGAACGGCGGCCATGACCAACCTCCGCGCGCGTCCGTCCCCAATCCCAACATTGAAACTAACGCGCAAACCACGCTCCGAGTCGCCGGCATGGACTGCGCCGATGAGGTCGAAACCGTCGAACGAGCCCTCAAACCGTTGCCTGGCGTGCGCGACGTGCGCGTCAACCTCATGGGCGGAAAGGTCGTTGTCGCTCACGACCGTTCCGTTACACCCGAACAACTCATCCAAGCCATCGCCGCCGCCGGACTAAGCGCCACGCCCGATCAGGCCGACACGACCGACACCCCCGCCGACGCGCAACGCTCGCGCCTTGTCTCCGTGGCTCTCTCCGCCCTCTTCACGGGAGCCGGACTCGCCCTGGAATGGACCCGCCTCGGACCACCCCCTTTGACCATCGGTGCCTTCGTCGCCGCCATCATTGCCGGTGGCTGGTTCATCTCCCCCAAAGCCCTCCGTGCCCTCCGTACCCTCTCACCCGATATGAACCTCCTGATGACCATCGCCGTCATCGGCGCGGCCGTCATCGGCCAGTGGTCGGAGGCAGCGGCGGTCACGTTCCTCTTCGGCCTGTCCGAACTCCTGGAATCCTTCAGCGTGGCGCGGGCACGGCGCGCGATTCAATCCTTGATGAAGCTCGCCCCCGAAACCGCCTGGCTCAAAATGGGCGAAACCTTCCGCGAAGTCCCCGTCGCACAAGTCAGCCCCGAAAGCATCATCACCGTAAAGTCCGGCGCGCGCATCCCCTTGGACGGCGCCGTGATCGCCGGCACTTCCTCCATCAACCAGGCCCCCATCACCGGTGAATCCATGCCGGTCGAGAAGAAGCCGGGCGACACCGTCTTCGCCGGCACCATCAACGGCGAAGGCTCTTTGGAAGTCCGCGTGACAAAAGCCTATGCCGACACCACGCTCGCCCGCATCATCCATCTCGTCGAAGAAGCGCAATCCCAGAAAGCCCCCTCGCAGCGCTTCGTGGACGTGTTCGCCAAATACTACACGCCCGCCGTCATGCTTCTGGCCCTGGCCGTTTGGCTCCTTCCGCCGCTCCTGGCTGGCGGCGCTTGGATGGTCTGGACCTACCGCGCCCTCGTCCTGCTCGTCATCGCCTGTCCCTGCGCACTCGTCATCGCCACGCCCGTCTCGATCGTCTCCGGCCTCACCGCCCTGGCCCGTCGCGGCGTCCTCATCAAAGGCGGCGCCGTCCTCGAAGCCGTCGGCAAACTCACCGCCCTCGCCACCGACAAGACCGGCACCATCACCGAAGGCCGCCCCCGCGTCACCGCCATCCATCGGCTCAACTCCACGCCGGAAAACGAACTCCTCCGCATCGCCGCCGCCATTGACGTTCACTCTGATCATCCGCTCGCCCAGGCCGTCGTCAAGCACGCCCGCGACAAGGGCATCGAGTTTCCCCGCAGCGAAAACTACCAGGCCCGCAACGGACGCGGCGCGGAAGCGGAGCTGGACGGCCACCACTACTTCGTCGGCAACCACCGCTTCACCCACGAACTGGCGGTCTGCTCCGAGGACATCGAGCGGCAGCTCGCCGAAATCGAAGCCCAGGCCCAGTCCGTGGTCGTCGTCGGCCACAAGCCCCACGGCGACTGCAAAGGCGAAGTCCTGGGCGTGCTCGCCGTCGGCGACGCCATCCGACCGAACGCCGCCGAGGCTGTCCGCTCCCTGCACGCTGCGGGCATTCGCCAGGTAGTGATGCTCAGCGGCGACAACCAGCGCACCGTGGACGCCATCGCCCGTCAAGTCGGCATAGACGAAGCGCGCGGCGACCTCCTGCCCGAGCAAAAAGTTGATCGTATCCGCGAGCTAATGGCCCGGCACAAGCACGTCGGCATGATTGGCGACGGCGTCAACGACGCTCCTGCGATGGCCGTCGCCAGCGTCGGCATCGCCATGGGCGCCGCCGGGACCGACACCGCCATTGAAACTGCGGACATGGCCTTGATGCAGGACGACCTCAGCAAAGTCGCTGATGCCATCCGGCTGGGCCACCGCACCGTGCGCGTGATTCAAGCCAACATCGCCTTCGCCCTCGGCGTGAAAGCCATTTTCCTCGCCCTGGCCCTGACCGGCCACACGAGCCTCTGGTTGGCCATCCTGGCAGATACCGGCGCGACGCTGGTCGTCATTGCCAACGCGCTTCGGTTGCTCACAAGATGAAGATCGCCGCCGGAATGCATAAATATGCGTTCCGCTCACCCGGCAAAGTCCCCGACCAGCGCCGGCACGCGACGATCACCCGCGGAAATAATCCACGCTCAATGCCCGTGTCGGTGATGAATATCCGGATAATGCGGGTGCGCGTGCACCAGCGGCTCATGCCGGTGCGCATGCGTATGAGGCTCGCCCCCGGAGCAGGATGGTTTGAGTGAGTTTCAGTGCCGCCGGTTTCGCGGCGCAACCACCGGAAGCCAGCGAGGCAAGGAACAATGAAGCGAGGTAGCGCATGGCGGTAAGGCTGGTTTACTGCAAAATATGTTTCAACCCGAGCACACCCAACACGAGGCCAACCAAGCTGATGAGTGCGACGCTGGCGTAGGGCAACCGGCGTGCGAACGCGGCAAACCCAGCGAAACGCCGGCTAGCTGCGCGGAGGGAGAGGGCGGCGGCTGAGCCGACTGCGACCAGGGTGACCGCCAGGCCGGCGCTGAAGGCCAGCACGGTGGCGAAGCCCAGGGCGAATTGCTTGATTTGCAGGCAGAGCAAAAGCACCGCAAAGGCTGCCGGACAGGGCATCAGGCCGCCGGTCAGTCCAAAGAGCATAACCTGCCTGGTCGTCACGATCTGACCGGCGAACCGGGACTGCAATTGCTGGGCGTGCTCGCGCTCGTGGGCATCCTGAAAGCCGTCCTGGCTCGCGTCGTGGGAATGGTGGTGGTGTTCCACAAACGAGGTGTAATAGGTGATGGGGTAGCCGCCGGTGGAAACTTTCAGGCCGACGCTGAACTCGTGGGGTTCGGGAATGTCTGAGGCGGATTCCAGGTAGTCTCGCCGGGGAATGAACTCGAAAACCTGCTTAGTGCCATCGGGTCGCGAGGTTTCCAAAGTGAGAGTCTGGCCGGCAGGCGGCGTGATCGGTTGCTGGCGCTGGTCGTAGAAGTAGAGGCGGAAACGAGCGGGCACGTTGGTTTCAAAGACGCTGATTTCGATCTGCTCATTGGCGCCAGTCGCCAACAAGGGGCCGCCATTCGCGCCCTGGGCCGCGCCCTGCTGGGACTCGTCCGGATGAGGATGATGATGGTGGTGAGGTGAGGCGGCGCGCTGGTCGCGGCTGATGCGGACGAACATCCACGCAGCCATGCCAACGATGATCACCCCCGTGGCGACTTGAAACCAGGGTTCTAATCCTTCGACATCGAGTTTCCCGGAAAAATGCATGCCGATGGCCGCCAGCACCCAAATGACGAGAGTATGCGAAAAGGCAGCCGAGAGGCCGAGCAGGGCGGCCTGGGCGACGGTGCCGCGAATGGAGATGATGAAGGAGGCCATCATCGTCTTGCTGTGGCCGGGCTCAAGCCCGTGGAGCGCGCCGAGCAGAACCGCGGCCGGCAGGAACAGCCAGCCCTGGCCCTGCGCGAGGTAATCCTGGAATGAATGCACGCAGGCATATACCCCCATACCCCATATAGTGTCAAGGGCATTGGGGCTGGCGGGCGGCAGGTCGCCGTGGTATAAGCCGGGCATGAAACACAGTCACGACCCGGAAGAGAGAACGGCCCTGGTAGTGCGGTTGCGCAAAATCCGGGGTCAGCTTCAAGCGATTGAAAAGATGGTGGAAGCGGAAACGGACTGCGCGGAAGTGTTGACGCAGGTCGTTTCCGCCCGCCGCGCCCTGAAATCCTTTGGCGACACGCTGATCCGCTCGCACCTGCACGATTGCATCGAGCATGCGGCGACGCAGGCTGAATCCCGCAGGAACTTACGCGGGCTTCTGACGGTGCTGGAGCGTTACGTAGCCTGAGCCAACCGGCGCGGTCACCTGCGCTCGCAGGCAAAGTGGCGCCGGGCATGGCCTTGTCCGCTGCCGGTGCCCAGCCAAGCCCCCAACAGAACGGGCAACCGCTCCTCTGCCGGGCGGAGCGGCTTTATCACCGGAGGGTAAGGGGTTTGATCTCCGCCCACGCCTGCATCACGTCGCGCAGGGATTCCAGGTAAGTCAGTTGCACCGCCGCCCAGTCGCGGCGCACGGGCAGGATCTCGGCCAGGCTGGTGTCCCCGGCGGCGTAGCGCGCTTCGGCGCCCTTCAGAAGCGTCTCCGCCCGCGAGAGGATTTCCGTCTTCAACGCGCGGCTGTTGGCCAGCGCGGCGGTGAGTTGAAGGTAGGACTCGCGCAGGCGGGCGGCCAATTCGTTTTGCGTCATCCGTGAACGGGCTTCGGCGGCAGCGACTTCCGCGCGGGCTTCACTCAGACGCCCCTGATTGCGGTTGAACAGCGGCAGCGGAATGCGCAAGCCCACGTCCAACGTATTCTCCTGGCTGGCTTCCAGCCGATGATAGAGCAACTCCACTCTCACGTCAGGAATCCGCTCCGCTTTGGCCACGTCCACGCGCGCGTTCCGGGCGCGGATGTCGGCATCCGCCAGCGCACTCTCCGGCTGGGTGGCCAGATTCGCCGCCAGGCTTTCCAGCGTCGGAATCTCGAACGTCGCGTCCAGCGTCCCGGCAAGGGATTTCACGGACAGCGTCGCATCGCCCATCGCTGACGCCAGCGCGACCAATGCTTGTTCGCGCAGAGACTCAGCGCGCCTCAACTCGACTTTGGCGCGAGCGAGTTCCATTTCCACGCGCGCCAGGTCTTCACGCAAGGCGTCCCCAGCCTCGAAGCGGGCTTGGGTGGTAGCCACGGCTTTGCTGGCGTTGAGCTGGATTTCGGTTTGGGCCTGGTACGCCTTCTCCTGATACAGCGCGGTGGCGAAGGCGCTGTGGACACGCTTGCGGATGTCCCGACGCTTCACGTCCAGGCCGCGCGCGCGGACCTCACGGTCGAGGAGTTCCGCCTCGCGCGCTTTCGAGAGTCGCCGGCTGAGTGGAATGGTCTGCCCCACCCCGGCCACGTATTCCTTTTGGTTGGAGGCGTCGCCGCTGAAGGGAAGCTGCTGGGCTCCGAGAATGAGTTCAGGATTGGGTAGCGCGCCCGCCTGCCGGGCCCGGCCTTCGGCCGCCGCGACCATCGCTTTGGCCTCGGCCAGCTCCGGCTGCAGGCTCTCCGCCATCTCTAGGGCCTGGTCAAGAGTCAGATTCGCGATCTGCCGCGCGGCAGTATTCGCTTCGTTTGTGGCCGCCATCACGGCCGCGCCGCTCAGCGCGGCGACGAACAATAGAGTCACGATTTGTTTCTTCATACGCACCTCGTTCATTCCACTTCCACCGGCCGCCCGAAACGCAGGTAGAGCGCCGGGACCACAATCATGTTCAACAGCATTGAAGTCAGCAGGCCAAACAGGATGACAATCGCCATCGGTGTTTGAATCTCGCTGCCGGGTTTGTGCCCGCCTAGGGCCAGCGGAATCAGCGCCAGGCCCGCCGCCAGCGCGGTCATCAGAATGGGCGCCAGCCGCTCCATCGCCCCGCGGAAAACGGCTTCGCGGAAATCTGTCACCCCTTCGTGTTCCTCCAGGTGCTTGATGTGCGCCACCAGCATGATGCCGTTGCGCGTGGCGATGCCGAACACAGTGATGAAGCCGATGAGCGAAGCCACGCTTAGCACGCCGCCCGACACGAATACGCCCACCACACCGCCGATGAGCGCCAGCGGCAGGTTGAGCATGATGAGCGCCGCGTCCCGGGCCGAGCCAAACGCCAGGTGCAGCAGGAAACCGATGCCAATGACCACCGCGATGCCCAGCAACGCGATGATCCTCCCAGCCTCCGCCGCGCTCTCGAACTGGCCGCCATATTCCACCCGGTAGCCCGGCATCTCACCCACCAGGGGGTCCACGACTTGTTTACAGTCGTTCACGACCGAGGTGACATCGCGCCCGGCCACGTTGCACATGACCACGATTTTGCGTTCCACCTGCTCGCGGCTGATGTAGTTGGGGCCGGTTTCCTCGCGGATCTGCGCCAGGCTCTTCAGCGGCACTTTGGCGCCGCCCGGGGTATCCACGAGCAAGTCTCCGATGTCCTCAAGACGCCAGCCCTCGGGTTCGGTCAAACGCACGACCAGATCGAAGGAGTTGCGGCCTTCAAGAACCCGGGAGACGGTCACGCCCTTGACGGCCGCTTCCATCGTCAGCGCCACATCACGCACCGTCAGTCCGTGACGGGCGATGGCATTGCGGTCAAAGTGTGCCCGGAGGATGGGCACGTCGGTTTGCTGTTCGATGGACAAGTCCACCACGCCCGGCACCGCTTCCATCTCCTTGCGGGCGCGGCTCGCCAGCAGGCGCAACTGGTAGAGATTGTCGCCGAAGATTTTCACCGCCACGTTGGCCCGTGTGCCGGACAGCATGTGGTCAATGCGGTGCGAAATCGGCTGGCCGATGATGATGTTCATGCCGGGAATCAGCGAGAAATCGCGCCGCAACGCCTCAAGTAATGCCTTCTTGGTCCGCTTTTGCATCTTCAAGGACACATCAATCTCGGACGACTCCACGCCCTGGGCGTGTTCGTCCAATTCGGCCCGGCCCTGGCGCCGCGCCACCCCGGTCACTTCGGGATGCGCGAGCAGCGTCCGCTCAATCAGGTTGCCATACTCGTTGGCCTGATCGAGCGACGTGCCGGGCAGGGTGACCGCGCTCAAGGTCAGCGTGCCCTCGTTGAACTCGGGCAGGAACGACCGCCCCATGAAGAAGGTCGAACCGAGCGCCAGCACCAGCGCCACGGCGGCGGGCACGCTCACGCGCCACGGATGCGCTAGCACCGGCGGCAGGATTTTTGCATAGTGCGATTTCAACCAGGTCACTGTCTTCGGCTCTTTGCCTTCCTGCACGGCGCGGCTGCGCGGCAGGAGCAAGTGGCACAGCACCGGCGACACGGTCAGGGCCACCAGCAGCGACGCGCCGAGCGATACAATATACGCCAGCCCGAGCGGCTTGAGCAGCCGGCCCTCGACCCCGCTCAGAAAGAAGATCGGCAGGAAAACCAGCGCGATGATCAGCGTGGCGAAGACGATGGACTTTTGAATCTCGATGCTGGCATCGAAGATGACTTGCATCGTCTTCTTGCGCTTCTCCTCCGGCTGCAGGCTGTTCACGCGCAACCGTCGGAAAACGTTCTCGACGAGAATCACCGCGTCATCCACCAGCGCCCCAATCGCGATGGCCATGCCGCCCAGCGTCATGGTGTTGATGGTCGCCCCGAACGATTTCATCACCAGCACCGTCACCACCAGCGAGAGCGGAATGGCCGTGAGTGTGATGAACGTGGCGCGGAAGTTGGCCAGGAACAGCAGCACGATGGCCACCACGAGGAAACCGCCGTCACGCAGCGCGCCTTGCACGTTGTGGATGGCAATCTGAATGAAGTCCGCCTGCCGGAAGATGCGTTTATCAATCGTCATGCCCCCGGGCAGCTTCGCCCCTATGTCATCCAGCACCGCGTCAAGTTCCTTGGTCAGCCTGAGCGTGTTCGCCCCCGGCTGCTTCTGGATGCCAAGGATCACCGCCGGCTTCCCTCGCGTCGAGCCTTCGCCGCGCTTCGGTTCTTCTCCAATCTTGACTTCGCCGAGGTCGGCGACTTTCGTGGGAATGCCATTGGTCGCCATGACGACGGTTTCGCCGATGTCTTCCAGCGAACGCACGCGTCCGACGCCGGTAATCAGCCACTCGGAACTGCGCTCGTTGATGAACCCGGCCGAGACGTTTTCGTTGCCCTCGGCCAAGGCGCGCGTCACCTGGCTGAGTGACAGGCCGTAGGCTTGCAGTTTGGCTGGCGAAAGCACGACCTGGAACTGCTTCACGCCGCCGCCGATGGGCGTGACCTGCGAGATGCCCGGCACGGAGAGAATGCGCCGGCGAATGACCGTGTCCGCGGTGGTGCGCAGCTCGATCGGCGTGTGCTTGTCCGAGGTGAGCGAGATGAACAGGATTTCGCCCATGATGGACGAAACCGGCGCCAGCACGGGCCGGTCCACTTCGGGCGGCAGTTCGCCCGCCGCGACGTTCACTTTCTCGCTGACAATCTGCCGGGCGGCATAGATGTCCGTGCCCCAGCCGAACTCAATCCACACGATGGACAGACCCACCGCCGTAGCCGACCGCACGCGCCGCACGCCGGACGCGCCGTTGACCGCCGCCTCGATGGGGAACGTCACCTGGCTCTCTACCTCACTGGGCGCCATGCCGCGCGCTTCGGTGATGACCGTGACGGTGGGTGCGGTGAGGTCCGGGAACACATCCACCGGCATCTTGAGGGCGGTGTAGCCGCCAATGACCAGCAACAGGCCGGCCATCACCAGAACCGCCGCGCGATTGCGCAGCGACCAACTAATCAGGGCGTCAATCATAGCTGGCTCCTAGTGAACATGCCCGTGCGCCGGGATAGCCGAGGACACCGAGGCGAGCCGGACCGAATACGCGCCTTTGGTGACAACCCGCTCGCCTTCCGTGATGCCCGAGAGAACTTGTACCCAGTTCCCGTCACGGATGCCGAGCGTCAGGTCGCGTTTCTGGAACGCCTCGCCGCCCACCTGCACGAAAGCAATGGGCCGCCCGTCTTCCTCGACAATGGCCGCGCTGGGGATGGCCAGGGTGTCTTCCGCCCGCGCGGTCTCGACAAAAAGGTTTACCGACTGCCCGACGCGCAAACGTGCTTCGGCGTTCTTTGCTTCATAAATCAGCGGCACCGTGCGCGTGGCGGCGTCCACTTGAATGCCCAAGAACACGAGCCGGCCGCTGCCGTCGCCGGTGATGGGAACGAACTGTCCGGTTTCCCCCGGCACTTCGTAACTGGCCGCCTTCGTCGCGGCGAGGCGCTTGACGCTGGCTTCGGGGACATGCGCTTCGATGAACACGCTGCCCGCGTCGAGGACTGTGAACACGGCTTTCTCCGCCGTGATGTATTCGCCCACCGCAGCGCCCGACTGCCTGATGATGGTCCCGGCGATGGGTGCCCGCAGTTCGATGGCCGGTTGGCTGGCCACGGTGTTCTGACCGCCCGGGTTGGTGCTGGCCTGCCTGTAGGTGGCTTGCAGCGCCAGCGCCGCGTCGTATTTGGCTTGCGCCGTCTTAAGCGCGAACTCCGCATCCTGCAATTCGCGTCCAGACTTGGCTTCAGCCTTGGCGAGCTTCTCAATCCGCTTCCGTGCCAGGTCCGCCTGTTCGAGCGCGAGCTTGGCGCGGACAACTTCGCCTTCCGCTTCCACAAACCGCGCCGCCATCTCGGAGAACGACGGCTGGATGAGGGCCAGCGTTTGCCCTGCTTCCACCTTGTCCCCGACCAGCGGCATGGCCTTGCCCGGCGGCAGCAGCAACCGTCCCGCAATGGGCGGTGTCACCGCGGCCAGTGTCCCCGGACGCGCCGCCACCACCGCCGGCAGGCGCAGTTGCTCGACCAGCTTCCGTTTCGTCGCTGGCTCCGTGCCGGCCAGGATCTTCCATTGTTGTTCCTTCAGAAAGCTGATGCCCGTTGGCGCTTCCGGCTCCGGGGCCTTGGCCACTTCGTCCGCCGAGGCGAACACCTTCACGGGCGGGAAAGCGATGGTCTTCTCCCCGTCTTCGGCGGGCACCACCAGGGCGACACTCCATTCCCCGGCTTTCGGAAACGTGAGCATGGCCTCGTATATGCCCGCCCGCACGGGGGCCTTCTCCACCTGGTCAATGGGCGTCTCCTGGCCGAGCCGCATTTGGAACCGGACTGGCCCCTCCCGGCGCGGTTCCAGCGTCTTCAAATCCGTGACGTGCGTCACAAATTTCGTGGCCGTGCCCGCCACCACCAGCCGGTGTTCCGCAAAGATTTCGTGGCGCTCGCCAAAGACGTTGATTTGCGCCGTCTTGGCGTCTCCGCCGTGCCCGCCGGCCTCGGCGGCTGGCCTCTGACGCGAGCATCCATTCAATACACCTAGAACCGCGCCCGCCGCTACGAGGCTGGCGCACTGCTGCATAAAATTCATCTTCATATCCACAAAGCTTTCTTCGCGCTCCAGAAAATTACCCAACCGGGCTGCCGCGGAAGCGCACGACGCGGCGGTTAAGAGAGGGGGAAAGAATCGTCAGGTGGAACAGAACTCACCCGACGCCAAAGCCAGTCCGGGAAGGACTGTCAGGAAAGCACGGAAGGCGCGCGGACAGGAAGTGCCGCGCGGAAGAGGAATTGCCAGGACCGTGGAAGCTCCGGCGGTGAAAGCCCCGAGAACGCGAACACCTGCGGTTGGGGGTAGTCCTGTTCGACATCTACCCACTGCACCGCCAAGGCAACAAATATCTGAGCCGGCCCCAAGCGCGCGAACCTCAGCGCCTTGAGCTCGTGCTGCGCGGCGGCATGCCGCTCATGGTCCCCATCGCCGTCATGGCCGTCATCACCCGTGAACGCTGTAAGCCACGCCGAGGCCCCACTCGAACTGGAGTCCGCCCCACTCGAATGCGGCTCGAGGTAGAGATGGATGGACGTGAAAACGATCTGCAGGATGAGCCAGAGCGCGACGCAAGAGCGTAGAGCCGCGCCAGCCGTGCGGCTGGTGCGCCCTGTCCATCGTTTTTGCATCGCTGTGCTCATTGCGCTCAGACCAATTATGCGGCGCGGAATCTACTGTCTTCGCTCTCGTCTGCCAATCCCAATTCTCCCAATTCGCTCCCATTTTGCATCTGGGATGCTGTTTGCGCCAGTTTCGGCATTTCGATTGCATCTTCCGGTTTCCCCTCAGGCTTCTGGCCTCTGTCTTCTGCTCCCGACCCTCTGGCCAGGCAGAGGCCCACCGCCTCCCTACAAATGCGCTGCCCCCCAACGCATCTTGAAACCCTCCGCAACCGTTCAAATTACGACTTCGCCAAGCGGTAAAACCTCCTTCCGGTCAGCTCAGTCAGGTTCACCGTCCAACGCCCGCCGACAACTGCAGGGGACCCCGCAACCGGCTCCCAGACCACTCCGTTGGGCTCGGCGGATGATTCCAAGCTCCAGCCCTGTTCCGAGCCCGGCCAGGAAAGGCTGACGCCCGCCCCGTCGCGGCGGATGGCGAGCGCGGGCGGAGGAAGGACTTCAAAGTTTTGCATCATCCCGGAATCCTCGTGTTCGAGGTTGTGGCAGTGGTGGACGAATAGACCCGGATGCGTGTCGAATCGAGTCAACATCCGGACGGTCTCCCCTGGATTGACCAGCACGGTGTCCTTCCAGCCGGTGTCTTCGGGTGGCAGCGATGCCGAGCTGCTGCGGCTCAATACCTGGCAAAGCGCCGCGTGCGCGTGCATCGGGTGGGGTTCGGTGCTGGTGTTGCGGTATTCCCAGATTTCCACGTCCCCGAATGGAACCGTGAAGTCCGTCCGCTGCATGTTGAAAACCTGGCCGTTGATGGTGTGAACCATGCCCGACATCGCGAGGGTGAACACCCGAGTCCGCTTCGCCTGCGCCGAGGTGAGCGGGGTCAGCGGTTGCAGTGCGGCTGGCACGGTCGCATTCCCGGTGGCCGTGTTGTCCACGTAAAAGCGCAGCAAATCCATCTCGGTGCCCTGTTGTGGACCTCCCATCATGCCTCCGCCGCCTGCGAAGGTGAGACTTTTCAACACCACCGAAGCGCCAGCGGCGTAAGGGGAAAAGTCCACCAGGACCTCCAACCGCTGTCCCGGCGCAAGCATCACCGAAGTCACCGCCATCGGGGCCGGCAACAGGCCGCCATCGGTGCCAATGAGGTGAAACGGCCGGCCGTCGCTCAGAGCAACCTTGTATATGCGAGCGTTGGATCCGTTCAGTAGCCGGAACCGGTAGAGTCCCCGGTCCACCGACAACCAGGCGTCCGGCGTGCCATTCACCAGCATCACGTCACCCAAATAACCACTCATCACATCCATCATGGACGGCGCATAGACCAGTTGACGGGCCGCGCTTACACGCTTGTCCGTGAAAACCAGAGATACATCGTGGTTGCCGGACGGCAGGCCAAAAGCCGCTTCGGCCGGGTCCTCGATGATGAAAAAGCCAGCCACACCCGCATAGGCCTGTTCCGCCGTCAGTTGGTCGGTGTGAGCATGATACCAGCAAGTGCTTGCTCGCTTCCGCACGGGAAATCGCACCTGGTAGCTCTGCCCGGCGGCGACCTCGTCGCGCGGGTGCCCGTCCATTCGTTCCGGTGCCAAAACCCCGTGCCAGTGAAGAACCAAAGGCTCCCCAAGACTATTCTGGACCCGAGCCGTGAATTCCTCGCCGCGGCGGACGCGAATTGTCGGGCCAGGCACCCCGCCGTTGATGGCGGACACCGCGGTGGAGTACCCGGGCCAGATAGCAAGATTCGCGCGAGCCACCGTCAGCGAACCCCCAGTCCAATCCGGTGGGAGCCGTAGCGGGTTGCCTGGGCGCGCGCTCTGCGCACGCGCGGGAACCACGAGGCGGAACGCGGCTCCAGTGACAATCGCACTCGCGGCAAGAGTCGAGCGGCTGAGGAAGCAGCGACGACTAAGGTTGCTCATGGACGTATTCTTCATAGCTCGCCGTCTGGGGGGATAGCTCGGAGCGTTAGGGTGTAGTTGCGACCCAAGTCCCGCTTGAGCGTGTTATCAGGGCATCATCACGGCTCGATAGAACTGCCCGTGGGAACCCGGTGGAGGTGTAACGGTCATCTGGCTCATTGACCCCATCATCGTGAAGTTGGTCATGGTCTGCCAATTCGCGCCGGCTCCTAGCACGTCGGAGTAATCAATCCTGAAATGGCTACCCATAGGCCCCGCCACCGCCAGGTGAGCCGTGCCGTTGGTGAACTGCATACTGAACATGCCGACGGCGGCTGAGCCCATTCCAACCGTCCCCATCGCATTGCGCGCTGTGACCGTGTACTGGCCGGCGTTCCCCATGCTCATGCCGGGAAGAGTCAGCGTCGCGTTGGTTGCGTTAGGAACGGGCATCCCGTCGTGCAACCATTGATAGGCCAGCGATCCACCGCCACTCATCTGCATCTGCAGGGTTACCGCCGCTCCTGGCCCGACAATCTGCGGCGAAGGGGCCGACATCATCATAACCGGCGCGGAAACCGGGGTTAGCAGAAACGCATTGGTGTGACCGGCGTGCATTCCCCAACCGACCATCTGACCTGAGCCATTGATGCCGCGCGCCTCCATTAGTTCCCAGCCACTGTTGGTTGGGATCAGATCGTTCAGATCGATCATGTGAGCCATCATGCCCATGGCGTTGGTCACCATGAAAGCATGGTGCATCCCGTCAGTCATCCCTGCCGTGCCGACCACGGTGCCTGCGTTGTTGAGGCAGTAGGCAATGCTGTTGGTCCCACCCAGAGTGCCCAGGTCCACGTTCATGCCACCCATCATGCCGCCGCTGCTCGACACAAACGCATGATAGTTGCCACCCGGCATTTGCGCCTGGCCGGCGGTGTTCCCCACATCGTTGACAAACCAGGACTGGCCCCCCGAAGCCCCCATGCCGCCCATGCCCATCGTCATCATGCTCCCGCTCCCCATCACGGCATTCGTGGACATGATTGGCTCCATGCTCCCATCGGACATCATGGTGTAGCCGACGACCATCCGGTTGCTGTTGAGGCAGTACGCCTCGGAATTGGTGCCTCCGGCGGTCCCCAGATCCATCATGCCGCCGAATGTAAAGTTGGTCATGAAAAACGCGTGGTGGCTGCCGTTGGTTATCGCCGCCCATCCGGCCATTTCGCCATGCATGTTGATCATCCAGGCCGCGCTGTTGCTGCCCCCCAGGGTGCCCAAATCCATCATCACCGGATTCATCAGTGCATTCGTGCACAGGAAAGCATGCATGTTGGTCGTCGGCATGCCCGATGCGCCCACCATCCAGCCGTTGTCGTTGATCCCATAGGCCCAACTGTTGCTCCCGCCCATGGTCCCGAGGTCAACCATCCGCCCCCCATCAAACATAAAGGCGTGGTAGCTGCCCATGCCGGTCTGCGCGGCCCCCACAACCTGTTCGTGGTTGTTGATGCCGTAGGCGATGCAGTTGGTTCCCCCGAGCGTGCCGAGGTCGGTTACGGCATAGAACTGTGCGCGGGCGGCGCCGGTCAACGCGAGCAGGGCTAAGCCGGACCAGAGCGTCCAGGCGGTAAAACGAGAGATCGTCCGGTGTTCCATTCGCTTCCTAGTTCAATTGTGCTTTTGCAGATCATTAATAGCCGCAATGCTTGCTCGTCCTTGGGCAACACTGCTTACCCTTTCTTGTCGAAAGTTGCGCAATAATTGTGTGCTCCATCCCTCAGCCTTCAACCATCCACCATCAACTTGGCCAAGGAGGCCCGGCGCATACGAACCTTTCATGAAGCGGGAGCCCTGAAAAAGTCGAGGGGTTCGCCCTCGCCCGGCGTATTAAGGACAGAAGCATGAAAACAGCGACTGTCATCATCAAGCCAGGCAAATGGACAACGGTGGCGTTTGCAGTGCCGGTGGTTCTCGCCCCCCGCCGTGGGTGCCGGAGCCGCATTCAGGCGGCGGCAGTGCGCTGGAATCCATGCACAAACGCGAAAGGAAAAGTTATGAAACAGTTATCCAAATCTCTGATTCCACCCTGTGCCCTCTGCCTGTCCCTGCTGCTTTCGTGGTCAGGGTATCAGGTTCAAGCGCAGAGCACCCCTTCCGCCAAGGGCGGGGAGCTGCTGATCACAATGGGCCGCCCCAAAGCCCCTTCAGCAGAAAAGGCCGCCCCCGTAAAGCCCATGTCCTGCCCGAAATGCAAGTCCGAGTGGTCCTCCCACCCGGATAACTCGGCTCGGGGCGTCATAAAACCCACGGTATGGGTGGAAAAGCACCTGTGCGAAGGTTGCGAAACCACCATCACCGTGGCGGGCGTCGGCAAAGGCAAACACAGCGTTCCCGTTCACAAGTGCACCACCTGCGGTGCCCCAAACGAGGGCTGCTGCAGCACCGGTAGCACCACCGGCGGCGCCAAAGCAATGAATTGAACGACCGGCGCGCAGCCCACCCTGGGCGGGCGCTCCGCCCAGGACGAAAAACTATTAAAGAAACTTTGAGGGGTTCGGCCGCCCGCGGCGTAGTAAGGGTGTAGTTGAATCAATATAAAGACATGAAAATACTGAAAATCATCACTGGGGCGGCCCTTTTGGGCGGCCTTTTGGCTGGGCCGCTGGCAGTCACAGCGGCGGAACATGCCCATGCGGGGGACGCAAAAGGCACGAACGTGACCGCGAAGCCTTACCCGCTTAAGACCTGCATCGTGTCCGACGAAAAGCTCGGCGGCGACATGGGCAAACCCTACGTCTTCGTGTATGAAGGCCAGGAGATCAAGTTGTGCTGCAAGGACTGCAAAAAGAAGTTCGACAAGGACCCGGCCAAGTACATTAAGAAGCTCGCTGACGCCCAGAAGGCCGCAAAAGACGCCAAGCCGGCTGATTCAGAGCACGACCACAGCGCCCACCAGCATTAAGACACTCAACCACAAGTACAAGACATGAATATGAAACTCATTCCCGTAATTGTTGCCGCTCTCGGTTTGGTATCCTCACCCGCCCTCCTGGCCCAGGGCTGCTGCAGCGGCGGCGCCGGCGCCATGAAGGAAGGTTGTAGTATGGGTGGCATGGGCGGAACCGCAGGCGCTGCGGGCCACGACCACGGCGCCGGCCAGACTGCGACTGCCAGCCAAAGCTCCGCACCCAAGGCCGTCTTCGCTCCACCCGTGCAAGCCGTTTTTGACAGCTACATCACGGTGCAGGGAGCCCTCGCTCAAGACTCGCTCAAGGGGGTCTCCACCGCGGCGACTGCCATGGCAAAGGCAATCCAGGGCGACTCAAAGAAAGCGCTTTCGCCCAAGGTGGCCCAGCAAACTCAGACGCTCGCCAGCGCGAAAGACCTCGCGACCGCCCGCGACGCCTTCAAATCCCTGAGCGACTCCCTCATCCAGTACCTGAAAGACCAGAAGGTTCCCGCTGGCAGTTACTACGTCGCTTACTGTCCGATGGCCAAAGCCAGTTGGCTGCAAACGGATAAGACAATCATGAATCCCTACATGGGCAAGGGCATGATCCACTGCGGGCAGATCAAGTCCTGAAATGGATCTCTGACAACTTTGGCGCGCGGCGGGCCGCTACCCCACTGGGCTTCCCCACGCCCTCCCCGGCGGCTCGCCGGCGCGCCTGAGCTTCAAACAGCGGACCCCGTGTCCTCCCTCCCACAATCTGGCGCCGGGCCTTCGAGCCAAACCGGCTGTTGCGCGGCTAAACAGTCCGGCCAGAACAAAGGCTCGGGAGCGCCACGCCGCAAGGCTCGCCCCTGGTTGCTCGTCACCGGTTGTGTGGTGGCCTTGCTAGCGCTGGTCTTTTGGGGACCCCTCCAGCGAACATGCGCAGCCTATTTTATTCTCCAGTCCGAGGCGCCATCAGACGAAGCCCTTTCCGACGCTGTCGACCAGGCGAGCGACCCAGCCGCATTGCTCACGCGGCTCTGGCACACCCAGCGCTTGCCTCATCGCCTGTTCGTCCTCACCTATCTGAACCGCGCTTCGACCACCAAACCCGCCCTCTTCCGCCAACTGGAGTCCTTCGTGATCGAAGCGGCAGCCGACCCGGATGTCGAAGCGCGCCAAATGGCCTTCGCCACCCTCGAACGGCTCAAGCATCCGCAGCTCCGCCGATTGGCGCTGGAGCAGTTGTCCGACGCTGACCCCGCCGTGCGACTCATCGGCCTCCAAAACCTCCGCCGCATCGCCACCTCCAACGACGTGCCCATCGCCATCCGGCTCTTGAACGATCCCGAGCCGCGCGTAGTGGTTGCCGCCGCCTTGGTCCTGCGCCAGGTGACAAACCTCGATTTTGGTATCAAATCCAACCATGCCGTACCCCAGTTCACCTGCATTGACACCAATCCCCCGCCCGCGCCGGACTTGCAGCCCATCGAGCAGGGCGTCCAGCGCTGGCAGGAGTGGTGGAGCATCCACCAGGGCGAATATCAGGTGCCGGGTCCAACACCACCCCAGAACACCGCCAAGACTCTCGCCACGGCCGACTTCAAACTCGAAGACCCGGCGGGCAAGCCCGTCCAACTCTCCCATCTCAGGGGCAAGAACGTCTTGCTCGCCTTTTGGAGCCCCGGCGCGCCGGCCAGCCTGGATGATGTGGCCGCTCTGAAAGCGTTGCAGCAGCGCAACCCCGACCGATTGGCCGTTCTCGGAATTTGCATCCCGGCGGCCCCAAGCTGCTGCGCCGACGAGCACGAGCAAGGGCACGACCATGCTCACCACCACCACGGTGAATCCCCCGCCGCAGGGACCGGCACGGAGCACCTCCGCTGCTTCGTCCAGCAAGCCGCCGACCGCCTCAAAATCACCTACCCAATGCTGCTGGACCCGAAAGGAAGCACTGCGCTGCGTTTCAGCGCCAACGATCTGCCCGCCTATGTCCTCATTGACTCTCAGGGAATGATCCGACGCCGGTTTGTCGGCTTCAGAACCGAATCAGCCCTATCCGCGATGGTCGCTGAGCCTCTGGCCACTCATGCCCTGGCCCGCAGCCCGGAACTGAACAGCCCCGGAGAAAATACCCCACCATGAAAGCCACCGTCTTCCCGTCTCCCAGACCAGCCTTGCTGTCCCTTCTTCTTGCCAGCTCGGTGCTCATCCTCTCCCTCCGGGAGGGTATTGCGGTTATTGACATCAACCTGCAGATGCAGCTCGGAAACCCCACCGGGGCCGCCGTCGATCCCGGCAACCACACCAACTTCCTCATCCTTCGCGCTGTCGAAACCATTGGATACAGTGACGTTCAGGGCCAACCCATTTGGGCCAGTTGGGACTTAACCGCTGCCGACGTGGGTTCCAGCGGGCGTACCGATGCCTGGGCTGTCGATACCAGCCTTCCACCGAGCTTCAACCGCATTCCCACCAGTACCTACGGCTCCGTCGGCGGCCAGAGCTACGACCGTGGCCACATGTGCCCCTCGGCCGATCGCACCGACAGCACAGCCGACAACGCCCAGGTGTTCATAATGTCGAACATCATCCCCCAGGCCTCGCAACAAAACCAGGGTGTCTGGAATAATCTCGAAATGTACTCCCGCACCCTGCTCTCCACCCACGAACTCTTGATCACGTGCGGCCCGTATAACTTTGGTCCCAACCGGGTGGACGGCGGCCTGGTTGGCATCGCCTCGAACACCTTCAAGATTATCGTTTGTGTACCGCTCGCCAGCGGCACGGCACTGAGCCGCATCACGAACGCCGATCCGAACTCCATCCGCGTCATCGCCGTCGACGTACCCAACACGGGTGCCGTGGGCAGTACCCCCTGGACCAGCTTTGTTACCTCCACTAAGCAGGTTCAAAGCAAGACAGGCTATGCATTCTTCACGGCATTGCCCAACAACCTCGGCTGGGTACTGCGCAGTAAAGTGGATGGCCAAACGCCCGCCTCCCCCGCCTTCATCAGTTTCTCCCCGGCCAGTGGCCCGGTTGCTTCCGCCGTCACTCTCGCCGGCGCTAACCTGGACACCGTCACCAACGTCACCTTCAACGGCACGATCGCCTCTTACAACATAGATTCTCCCACGCAAATCAGCGCTATCGTGCCGGCGGGTGCCAGTTCCGGCCCGATCATCGTCCGGGGACTTGGCGGGAATAGCGCCGGCCCATCCAACTTCACTCTTTCATCCGGGGGTGGCCCTGACCTTACCTTAACCACAACCCACGCAGGCAATTTCACTCAGGGCGACACCGCAGATACCTACACCATCACCGTCACGAACGTCGGCACCTCAATGACTGTCGGGACAGTCAGCGTGACGAACATCCTGCCGGCCAGTCTCACTGGCACCGCGATCAGCGGCGCAGGCTGGACCGGCAACCTCGCCACACTGACCGCCACCCGCTCTGACCCCCTGGCTCCGGGCGCAGCCTACCCCCCGCTTATCCTGACCGTGAACATTTCTGCCACCGCCCCGCCGACCGTCACGAACCTCGTCACCGTTTCGGGCGGCGGCGAAACGAACCCCCTGAACGACACCGCCAGCCACCTGACCGCCATTAACGTGCTCCCAACCGTTTCGCCCTTCCCGATCGCGGCGGCGGGCTTTGTCGCCCCGAACCAATTCGCGATCACTTGGTCTTCCGTCATTGGCCGCACCTACCAGGTCCAGTCCGCCCCCAGTCTCGCCCCGGACGACTGGACGACCAACGCCACGCTAACCGCCAGCGCCGCTTCCACCTCCTGGACCAACGCGGCCGCCTATGGCCCTGCGGGCTTCTATCGCGTCGTCGCCACCCCCTGAACTCCGCCACCCGCCTGCCGAGACACAATGAACCCAAAAGCAAAAGCCATCCTCGTGGTGGATGACAATCCGATCACGGCTCGCTGCGTGGGAAACTTGATCCCACGCCTTGGCTTCGGCGCCGTTCTGGCCTTCCACGGTGAACAAGCCTTGAACCATCTGGCTGACGCGCAATTTGCCGCCGTCATCAGCGACGTGGACATGCCGGGCATGAACGGGTTCGAGCTGCTGCAAACCATCCGCCTTTGCCACCCGGAGCTGCCGGTGGTCCTAATGACGGCCTCTTGCAACGCGGCGTGGCGGGAAGCCGCTCGGGCTTGCGGCGCCTGGGCGTTGCTGGAGAAACCCGTCACCTCTGACCACCTTCATGCGTTGCTCGGCAACGGGGCGGAAACACACCGCGAGGTGGAGGGCCTGCACCTCTTTCGGCCGCCACACACTCAATTTCCACGCACCCACGAACCGAGTCCCCCTGCCCCTCTCGGGACGTTTCCCTGCTCCCACGCTCTACGCCCGCCAGCGTTAGGCGCGCGCGAAAAGATTTTCTGAGGGATTTCCCCTTCTGTGGCGTAACCAATGGTATGGGCACTGTTTCCAAGGCGCCCCCGGCAAATATTCGGCAGCACCGCGGTCTCGCTGCCACCCGGCGTACGGGACCGCAACGACGATAACCTAAAGAAACTGGACAACGATCCTATGCGACTAAACACAATATTCTCACGCTTGAACCTCGCTCTGGCCGCCCTCCTGCTCCTCCTGGCGGGCGCCGCCTTCCTCACCGGTTGCGGCACGAGCGAAGACCACACCGGCCATGCCAATGACGGCGATTCCAGCGAGCATAGTGGTGGGTGTCATTGAAAGCAGCACACGCAATCAAGGACACCTATGTCTCGAATCTACAACGACATCACTGAAACCATCGGACACACGCCCTTGGTGAAATTAAACCGAGTCACCGTCGGCTTGCACGCGACGGTCTTGCTGAAATGCGAGTTCTTCAACCCGCTCGGCAGCGTCAAAGACCGGATTGGCATGTCCATGATCGCGGATGCCGAGAAACGCGGCATCCTCAACAAGGAAACCGTCATCATCGAGCCTACGAGCGGCAACACCGGCATCGCTCTCGCCTTCGTGGCCGCCGCGAAGGGTTACCAGCTCATCCTGACTATGCCCGAGACCATGTCCCTAGAGCGGCGCACGCTGCTGGCGCTCCTTGGAGCCAGGCTCGTGCTGACACCTGGCGCCGAAGGGATGAAAGGCGCCATCGCCAAAGCCGAACAGTTGGCTGCCGCAACCCCCAATGCCTGGATTCCGCAGCAGTTCAACAATCCCGCCAACCCCGAGATTCATCGTCAGACCACTGCGGAAGAGATTTGGGAAGACACGGACGGCAAGGTGGACATCCTCGTCGCTGCCGTCGGCACGGGCGGCACCATCACCGGCTGCTGCGAGGTCATCAAGCCGCGCAGACCCGCGTTCCAAGCCATCGCTGTCGAACCGAAGGGTTCACCAGTCATCTCGCAAACCCTCGCCGGCCTGCCGCTCAAACCTGGCCCCCACAAGATCCAAGGAGCCGGCGCCGGTTTCATTCCCAGCAACCTGCACCTGAAAGACTCGACGGGAAACCCGCAGATCGTCGAGTGCATCCAGGTGGACAATGACGACGCGTTTGTCATGGCGCGGCGCCTGGCCAAGGAAGAAGGCATTCTGGCGGGCATCTCCTCGGGTGCAAATGTGTGGGCGGCGCTCGAAGTAGCCAAGCGGACAGAGAGCAAAGGGAAGATCATCGTTACCATTGCCTGCTCGACGGGGGAGCGCTACCTGAGCACAGCTTTGGCCACCGAGGCCAAACGGGACGCCGACGCGACAACTGCCGCCTGATCGCATGAGCCAAAAACAACGCGACTATTCCTGGGCAGCGCATCTCGATTACATGGAGGGCGGCGTCCGCCCGGCTAGTCTGCCGGTTGCCCGCGGCGGTGCCTGGCCGGCTGGAAATTACGATTCCACCTGGGCAGCATCCCTCGGCTGCATGGAAGCGGGAGGCGTGGTTGGTCCAGCGGCCTCCAGCCGCTCCGGTTGGCTTGCCGGAAAGAGAGAGCTGATCATCAGAGGCATTCTGGCCGCGACTACTATCCCGTTGGTCGGCCTCTGGCTCGGCAAACACGGCTTCTGGGCCTTAATCTCCGGCGGCCTCGGCGGCACGAGGATGCTCCTCACCGCCCTCGCAATCTCCCTCGCCGGCTTCGCCCAAGGGCTCACCGGCTTTGGCTATGGCCTGGTAGCTATCGCCCTGCTCCCCCTGCTGATGAACCTCAAAGAAGCGGTAGCCCTGGCGACCGTGCTCAGCCTGGTCGTGTGCGTCAGGACATTTCTCTCCATTCGCGCGCATTACTACTGGCGCCGCGGGCTGGGCCTGGTGGTGGGCGCATGTCTCGGGGTTCCTCTCGGCACGTGGTTCTTGGTCCAACTCGATGAGGCATTACTGCTCCGCGTCCTGGGAGGCGTCATGCTCCTTTTCTCCGCCAACGAGCTGCTCGTGGCCCGCAGCAAAGCCATCCACCTGTCTCCACGGCTGGGCCTTCCGTTCGGAATTCTCAGCGGCGGTCTAAGCGGGGCCTTTGGTGTCGGCGGCCCGCCGGCCATTGCTTTCACCTATTCCCAGCCGTGGACCAAACAGCAAGTGGTAGCCGTGTTGCAGGTCGTGTTCGGACTAAGCGCGTTGCTAAGACTGCTCTTGCTTGGGAGCGCCGGCCTGCTGAGCGCGCCGCTCGTGTCCCTCGGGCTTTGGAGCGTTGTTCCGCTGCTCGCGGCCATTGCTTTCGGCCAGCGATTCTTCTCTCGCATCCCGCAATCGGTCTTAAAACAGGCCGCCTTTCTGTTCCTCTGGGCCATGGGGCTCAAATATCTGTTGTTTTCCTGAACCTGCTACGCAAAGCCACGCCACAACATTCGAGGCTCCGCAACACTCAAAGGCAGATTTGAATCCCAACGGCAGAGGCTTTTCTGTCTTGGATGTCCTGGAAATGCAACTTTACCAAACCCGCGACCGCTTTGTCGGCTTCAGGACCGAACAAGGCCTAATCGCGATCCAAGCTGTCTCTCAGGCGAACGAGCGGTCAGGATTGGGGGTGCGGTGGGGGTGTATGCAGAATGCACGATTCATAGGCCATAACCTCGTGCAAGTTGCAATGGTTTTGCACCCCTGTCGCTGACCGAAGGCGACGCTAAAACGCCTTAACTAGCCTGGATTGAGTGGGTTAGAGTCCTGGGCGTCAGGTTGGCCATTCACTAGCTAGAGGACGTACGAATAACCTATGCAAACAACAAATAAAACTCTCCTCGCGGCACTGGCATCCATTGCCCTGCTCTCGTTCGCCAGCCCGGCGCAAGCCCAATACAAACCGGTCGGTGACGATGGCATCGCGGCATCGCCCAAGGTGCGCTCGATGATGATGAAGCCGATCACTTCCCCCGCGGACGTGGCGGGTCTTAAAGACGGGGATATGGTGGCGATGGCCTGTCCCAAGTGCAAAACCATCATGGTGACTCACGTCAACACCGAAAAGGGCCACATCAAGACGGCGACGACCGTCCCGGCAGACGCGTGCCCCGGTTGCGAGCAGAAGTTCACCGTCGTGGGTGAGGGCAAAGGCAAGCACAACGTTGTCACGCACGTGTGTAAGAAGTGCGGCAGCACGGACGCCTTCTGCTGCGTAATGAAGAAGGACGGCGAGCCAACCAAAGGCATGGAACACAAGTAGTCTGGGTGGCCCAGCGGTGGGCCGCTTGCAGCGCAACAAAAGGCATTCTATGATGAACAACACTGGCGGATGGATGGGTGGATGGTCGGGCGGAGGGATGTGGCTCTGGACGGTGATTGGCGTACTGGTGGTGGTCCTGCTGGTCGTCGCAATTACCAAACTAGCCAAGAAATAATCGTGGGTTCACGACCCGCCTGTGAATTCTCAACCATGAAAGGAAACCGATGCTGGTCACATTATCCACGGACAAAACGGTGAGCGAGACTGCGGCTGCCTTGCAGACCGCCGTTCAGGCCAATCACTTTGGCGTTATGCAGGTTCACAACCTCAAAGAGACCATGGCGAAGAAGGGCGTGGAGTTCGCCCGTGAATGTCTGATCTTCGAGGTCTGTCAGCCGCAACAAGCGAAGAAGGTTCTCGACCAAAACATGAGCGTCTCCACCGCATTGCCATGCCGGATCTCCATTTACGAGGAGGGCGGCAAAACCATTCTGGCCACTTTGAAGCCAACCACTCTCCTGGCGTTGTTCAACACGCCCCAACTGAAAGGGGTGGCCCAGGAAGTGGAGGACACGATTGTTAAAATCATGAAAGAGGCGGCGCAAATCCACCGGGGGGATATCCCCAATAGGAAAGCCACCGCCGGCGCCGTAATATGAGTATGGGCGCCCGTGCGGATCGCGGTGAAACCGATTACTCAACCACGCCGTCAGCCGGACGCCAGCAGCGAATTAAAATGAAAAATATGCCCGAGCGCCAAGTTTGCTAACGATTGAAGATGAAAGTTTCGCGGCAACCGAAAGTCAGTGCCTTGCTCCGCATCCTCGCGGGGACGTGCGCGTTGCTCTGGTTCATGGGTATCGCTGTCTGCGGCATAGGCCGCGTTTGCAATTGCGCGAGTCACGAAGGAGCCTGCGCCGCCCATGCCAGTCCGGTCCACGAGCACGACACCGTATCCCCGCACGAGCGGGGGCGCTCGCACGACGCAGAACATCACCGTAACGCCGAGGTGCATCAGCACGCCACGGCTACCCACCACCAGGACGGCGCAATGCCGCAACCTTGCGCCGGCAAGAACGGCTGCCAGTGTGGTTGTTCAACCATTCAGGCATTGATTACGACGATGACGCCCGTCGTCATCTCGAAGCCAATTTCGCAACCGGTGCTCAACATTTGCCTCTTGTGCGCGGCGCCTCAACAGGTGTTCGCCGCTCCCCCAAGCGAGACTTTTCGCCGAGCCAAACCACGCGATTGGGTCTTCACGCCCGAAGTGTGTCTTGGCCCGGCGTTCCACAGCCTCGCTCCGCCCGCCTTCGTCTGATTTGAACGGCGCGTGAGCCAACGCGCTCGCTCGCGCCTGCTTCAAATCACTCTCCCGCTTCCGTGCTATTGCCTGACACGGCGAAGCCCTGCCGTTCCAGCGAGCGGCATTGTCCGAAAACAAAAAGTTAACCGAAGTAAAATAGATAGAATTTTATGAGTCCATTATTGATCGTCATCATCGTTCTGGTTGCGCTGGCATTGGTTGCCACGCTGTTCGTTGTCGGCATCTACAACAAACTCGTCGCGCTGCGCAACCGTTTCAAAAACGCCTACGCGCAAATTGACGTGCAGCTCAAGCGGCGCTACGACCTGATTCCGAATCTGGTCGAGACCGCGAAGGTTTACATCAAACACGAACGCGGCACGCTTGAAGCCGTCATCGCCGCGCGCAATGCCGCGTCGTCCGCCAACGCGGGCGCCGCCGCCAATCCCGGCGATCCCGCCGCCATGAAGCAACTCGTTAGCGCCGAAGGCACGCTCACCGGCACGCTTGGCCGCCTGTTCGCACTCTCCGAAGCGTATCCCGACCTCAAAGCGAACACGACCATGCTGAGTCTGATGGAAGAATTGACCTCGACGGAGAACAAAGTCTCCTTCTCCCGGCAGGCATATAACGACTCGGTGATGGCCTACAATACGCAGCGGGAGGTTTTTCCCAGCAGCGTCATCGCCGGCACGTTCCACTTCAGCGCGGCCGAGCTGTTCGCCATCGAGAAGCCGGAGCAACGGGAGGCGACGAAGGTTTCGTTCGCTTGAAGAGGGTTAGCTCATGGATTTTTTTGCACATCAAGACAAAGCCAGGAAGAACACGAAGGTGCTGGTGGTTTACTTCGTAATCGCCGTCGCGTGCATCATCGCGTCGGTTTATCTCGCCAGTGTGCTGATTTTCTACGGCGCCCACGCCAAACAGCAGCCCGACGCCCCGCCGCCCGAACTCGTCCTGTGGGATCCCAAGCTTTTCCTCTACGTCGCGCTCGGTACGCTCGGCGTCGTCGCCGTCGGCAGTCTCTACAAAACCGCCGCCCTGGCCAAGGGCGGCAGTGCCGTCGCCGAATCGCTCGGCGGACGGCTCGTCAATCCCAACACGACCCATCCCGATGAGCGCAAACTGCGCAACGTGATCGAGGAAATGGCCATCGCCGCCGGCGTGCCCGTCCCCGAGATTTATGTGCTCGACGACGAAAAAGGCATCAACGCCTTTGCGGCCGGCCACGCGCCAGGCGACGCCGCCATCGGCGTCACGCGCGGTTGTATGACCTTGCTCAACCGCGACGAATTGCAGGGCGTCATCGGCCATGAGTTTAGCCACATCCTCAATGGCGACATGCGTCTGAATCTGCGGCTCATGGGAGTCATCTTCGGCATCTTGTGCCTCGCGGTGATTGGCCGGGTCCTGATATATTCGCGCGGCGGCAAAGACCGGAATCCGCTGATGCTCCTGGGGTTGGCCCTGATCGTCATCGGCGCGATCGGCGTATTCTTTGGCCGACTCATCCAGGCCGCGCTCAGCCGGCAACGGGAATTCCTGGCCGATGCCTCCTCGGTTCAATTCACCCGTAATCCTGCGGGGCTTTCCGGTGCGCTGCAAAAACTTGGCGGTGCCGGATCGCAGGTCGAATCCGCTCATGCCGGGGAAGCCAGTCACATGTTTTTCGGAAACGGCATGGGCAAACCGTTCCTCGGGGTGCTGGCCACCCACCCGCCGCTTGAGGAGCGCATCCGCGCCATCGATCCCGCCTGGGACGGGAAATTCAAGATCGCCAGCGTCTCCGCAGTTGTAGCAGAATCGCAGCGTGGTCCGGCGAAATCGCCATCGGCACGATTTCCGTTTCCGCCGATTCCCGGGATGCCGAGCGCGCGGGCTGGCGCCGCCGGCGTGGCCGCCAACCTCGTTCAAGTGGGAGCCGTGCTGCCAAACCTGGGCAAGCCAACGCCGCTGCATTTGCGCTACGCCGAGGAGTTGCGGAATTCATTCACGGAAAAGATCCAGTCCGCCGCTCGCGAACCGCTCGACGCTACCGCGCTTGTTTACGCGATGCTCCTCAGCCCGGACGAAACCTTGCGCGCGAAGCAACTCACGGAACTTGGCAAGCGAGCCGCGCCGGGGTTTGGCGAAAGAACCGCCGCGCTCTGGCCTCAAGTCGCGCCCATCGCCTCGCACGCGCGGCTGCCGCTCGTGAACCTCGCCTTGCCCGCGCTGCGTCATCTTCGGCCCGACGAGTTCCAGCAATTCAGCCAGGCGTTGCAATGGCTCATTGAGAGCGACGGGCAGATCGAAGTCTTTGAATTCGTCCTTCAGAAAATTGTCCGCCGCCACCTCGCGTCGCAGTCGGGCGAAACCCGCCCGACCTCTGTTCAATACCACACGCTCAAACCGCTCGTGCGGGAATGCGCCGTCGTGCTCTCGGCGCTGGCGAACGTCAGCAGCAGCAACGCCGGCGAAGTCGAGAAGGCATTCCAGACGGGCGCGCCCTATCTGCGGGCGAACGCAGACGGGCTGCAACTCCTACCGCGCGAAGAATGTCGGCTGAAACACATAGATACCGCGCTCGATCGCCTCGCATTGGCCGTGCCGCAAATCAAAAGGAATTTGATGGAAGCCTGCGTGCATGTCGTTGGTGCGGACGGCCTGATCCAGGAACGCGAAGCCGAATTGCTCCGCGCCATCGCCGACACGCTGGATTGTCCGATCCCGCCGTTTGTGGCGATTACCGCGCCTGCTGAGATTGGAGAAAGGCCAAGCGGCTGAACAACGGAGACCAGACTTTTCAAGTAACCCGACTCCCCGTGAAAACCGGAATCCAAAGCCAGTGATAACAACAACCTAGAAAGAAACCTGCCCATGAAAGAATCGAAATCGGCGACCAAAGACCCCATCTGCGGAATGACCGTGGACGAAGCAACCGCTGTCCACACCGAACGCGATGGAGAGACGTTCTACTTTTGCAGCGACCACTGTCGGCAAAAGTTTCTGCGGCTGTTGTTGGTAACATCCGTGGGTACGAGGACGGCGACCGTAACAAGAAATGAATTTGCGAACGCGACGTTCGCAACAACAACAAACAAAAACTCAACAAATAGAAAGACAAAGTTATGAAAATGAAAAACACGGTTATCAGCGTAATTATCGCGGTGACACAATCAAAATGGATGCGGCCGGCACTGATGACGTTGGCGCTCCTTGCCACCGTCCTCGTCGTGACCGGTTGTCCTGCTGGCCACCCCCACTGAGACATCCTCCATCGTGAAATGACACCGAAGCCCGCACCGCGCACTGCAGTGCGCGGTGCGTGAGCCACGCACAACGAGAGTCTATGAGCGCCAAACGAATTCTGACACGCACAAGCTCGCCCTTGAGCTTGGTCTGCGTATTGCTCTTCATGGCGCTCCTGGTGGGATGCACCACGTCCCGAAACTACCCAGGCACGATTCACGGGCTGTCTTTCGACGGCACGATTCAATCCATAGATCTTCAGGGCCGGCAGTTGACTGTGGCCCCACTCAAGCCGTCCGCACCCGTAGTGTTTGTGTGGGAAAGCACCACGAAGTTCTGGAAGAACGACCTGCCGATTCGCGCGGACGCCGTCGAAACAGGCGGCAACGTTCGCATTCACTATCACGAGGAGTCCGGGCGGTTGGTTGCTCACCACGTTTATGTGCAGGCGCCTTACGCCCACGAATGACAACAACCAATGTAATAAATTTGCGAACGCGGCGTTCGCAGCAACAACAAACAAAAACAAAATAAGTAGAAAGAAAGACAAAGTTATGAAGACGAAACAAAACATCCTCAGTAAAATCAACCTCAGTTCGGGACTCGCGGTCGCCTTGGCGTTCGGCGTGTGGTTGCCTGGCGCGGCCCGCGCAGCGGAGCACGAGAAAGGGGCGCATGATATGATGCACCTGCAACACATCATGACCCAAGCGCAGGCGGAAGCACTGAAGCCCGGCGACTACATGTCCATGACCTGTAGCAAGTGCAAAGACGTCATGGTGCAGAAAGTGACCGCAGACAAGGCGCACGTCAAAATGATGACCGTCGGTGAAAAGGTTAAGTGCTCCTGCGGTGGCACGGTCGAAGTCGTCGCCACCGGCAAAGGCGAAGGCAAGGACGCCGAGGTGAAGCATGTCTGCTCGAAGTGTGGTGACGACGCCATGTTTTGCTCCGCGACCAAATCCGGCAGTGGCTCCATGAAGGGCATGGAAATGGAGAAGAAGTAACAAGTCCGCGCCCACCCGGACTGCGCCGGGCTGGTGTGAACGACGCAGCGTCAGGCTGCCACGCCAGTCCGAGCCAGTCCGGCGCCCAGCATCAAGGCGCGAACCACAACAACACGCAAACTGAATATGACAACACACAAATTGAATATCAAAAATCGAGTTCACATTATCGCAACCTGTCTCATCGGTGCCGGCCTGCTGGCCGTGGCAACCTTCGTGAGCGTCGGACAGAATACGACCGACCCAGCACACGCTGCTCACGTTGCCGCTGCCACCAGCCAGGCGGGCGGGCAGACCTTCGAGGCGCAGTTGGCGGAAATGCTCGCAAGAATTGAGCAACTGGAGGCCGTCACTCAGCCGCAGCCCGGACAATCGCCTGCCGGCGGCGCCATGCCGATGGGCGCAGGAAATCCGCCCCGCACCAGGCCGATGGCAGGCATGGAGTCGAGCGCAAACGCAACGCAGGGAGGAATGGCCGGCATGAGTGGCATGGGCGCGGGTAATCCGCCTTCCGGCAACGCACCAGGAGCAATGAAACCCGCCGGCCGCATGGGCGGCATGGGTGGCCGTCCAACCGTCGCCGATCAGTTGGCCGACCTGCGCGCCAAAATGCAGCGACTGGAGGCCACCATTCAACAGCAATCCGGGTCAGCATCCGCCGAGAGGCCGATGAGCGGCATGCCCGGCATGGGGTCGGGCGCAAAGCCGATGCCGGGAAAAATGGCCGGCATGAGTGGCATGGGCGCGGGTAATCCGCCTTCCAGCGGCGCGCCGGGGGCAATGAAACCGGCCGGCGGCATGGGCGGTATGGGTGGAATGGGCGCTAGCGCATTACCTCCGAGCGGGGAGATGGGCATGATGGGGATGATGACGGAAAGGATGATGGGCATGATGGACAAAATGATGGGCGGCATGGGCGGAGGCGCAAGGCCGGGTGGCGCATCGATGGGGGGAACTGCCCCGGGAGGAGGCATGGGCGGCGGCATGGACAAGATGGAGATGGGTGGCATGGGTGGCAACGCACCTGGGGCTGGCGCACCGATGGGAGGAGCTGCACCAGGCGGGGGCATGGGCATGATGGACATGGAAAAAAAGGAGATGGCGGGCATGATGGGCATGATGGGCGGCATGGGTGGCAAAGGCGATTCCAGCATGGCCATGCCTTCTGCGCTGCCGGGCTTTCCCGGCGCAACGCATCTCTATCACGTCGGCGCGACGGGCTTTTTCCTCGACCACCCGGAGTGCATCGAGCTGAGCACCGAACAGCAGATGAAGCTCAATCAAATCAAAGAACAAGCGGCGCTGAACAAGGCGAGTGCCAGCCGAAGCGTGCAGGAAGCCGAGCAAGATCTTTGGGCTCTCACCGCCGCCGATCAACCGGACAACGCTCAGATCGAAGCCAAGGTTGCGGAGATCGAGAAACTTAAGGGCGATGCCCGCCTGCGGTTCATCAGCGCCATCGGAGACGCCGCAAACATCCTAAACGACGAGCAGCGCAAGAGCCTCACCGGTTTCGCGCCGCCCGTTTCTGCCCCTCCTGTTGCGGGTCCTGCTGCCGCTCCCGCTGCGGGTCAAATGGCTGGCGGCATGAGCGACATGTGAGCCACGACACGAACGGAGACAAAACATGAAAAAGATCGATTTAAAACCAGTCGAATTCTCCTGCCATGCGCCCAAGGCGAAGGCGGTATTCGTCGCAGGCACATTTAACGATTGGAAGCCGGACGCCGCACCAATGCACAACCACCTTCCGAATGGCAAGTGGACAGCAACGCTGCCGCTCCCACCGGGCCACCACGAATTCAAATTCGTGGTTGATGGGCAATGGTGCTGCGAACCGGGCTGCGAGCACGAACATCAGGGCTGTCCCAAATGCGTCCCGAACGAATTCGGCACGATGAACCGCGTAATGGAAGTGCGTTGAGTATGGACGATGCCGAAACCAAGCCTCCGTGGGCACGACGCGTTAGCGCCCCACGGAGGCCATTCTCTGCGGACTCCTATAAACAGGACTGAGCCGGGGAACAGACAAGCCATGACCTTTATGCCGGATTCCATCGAAGGCACAATTATCGACGTCTTTTTGTGGATTTGGTTCGCGCTCACCGCTCTCTCGGTCGCCTATGTCGCTTACGATCAACTCAAAGGCGGATCGGCGCAGAAGGAGAATTCGCTGGCGATGAAGACGATGAGATGGGGTTGGGTGCTGGTCACGCTTTATACTGGCGTGTTCGCGCTGGTTATCTACTGGTTCCTGCACCGCGCATCCGCGCGGGAGACGCCCGAGCAGTCCCAACCTTCGCTCTGGGAACAATCCGTCGAATCCACGATTCACTGCGTAGCGGGCGATGCGACCGGCATTCTTATTGCCGTTGTGGTTATGAGCTGGCTGCGGCTGCCGATGGGAACGGAGTTGATCGCCGAATATGTCGCCGGGTTCGCCGTGGGTCTCCTTCTGTTTCAAGCGCTCTGCATGAAATCCACCTTCGACGGCAGCTACTGGCGGGCGGTGCGGGGCACTTTCCTGTCCGAGACGGTTTCGATGAATGCAGTCATGGCCGGAATGATACCGGTCATGATCATCCTCATGTCGCGCGACATGAGCGCGATGGAACCGACTTCGGTACGCTTTTGGGGAACAATGTCGCTCGCCCTCGTGGTCAGCACAGTGACGACATTCCCGGTGAATTGGTGGCTCGTAAAACGAGGCTTGAAGCACGGCATGGGCGGCGAAGAACGAGCCCGCCTTTGCCATGCTGTCTCCGCCGCGAGCAAGCTGACGGCGGTGGTCCTGACACTCGCGATGCTGGTGGTCGGAATCATCCTCGCCGCCCGCTACGGCGACTTCTCGATGCGCGCCGGGACCGCCCACGTGACCGGCACGACGCTCCCCATTGATGGCGGGATGACCGTGTATTCCAGTTTTCCCAGGCAGGCTTAGCTACCGGATCTATTTGAACTTATGAATAAAGACTCCATCGCCTTTGGGGCGCCAGGGATTGAGCCACGCTGGACCTCCAGCGCCAAGGACGGCATCGGCACTGCGTATCACAGCGCGTCCTGCATCTGGTTCACGCTCAGCCACGGCATCGTGAACGAGATCTATTTTCCACACGTAGATTCGCCCAATACGCGCGACCTGCAATTTCTCATCACCGACGGCGAATCGTTCTGCCACGAGGAACGGCGCGACCTGCTCCACAAAACCGAATACCCAGAGCAAAACGCGTTGTTTTATCGGCTCACCAACTCCGACCGCGAAGGCCGCTATCGGCTCGTCAAAGAGATCGTCGTGGACCCGCACTCGTCAGTCTTGCTGATGCACACGCGCCTGCAAATTCTGGACCAGAAGCTGCGCGGCAAACTTCGTCTCTATGCGTTGCTCGCCCCGCACATGAAGGGCACGGGCAAAAATAATTCGGCCAAGTTGTGTGGATTGGGTGGACGGAAGCTCATCGAGGTGCAACGCGAGGACATTGAGATGTCGTTCGGTTGCGCGCCTGATTTTACGCGGTGCTCCGTCGGCTACGTCGGATTCAGCGATGGCTGGCAGGACTTGATGGACAACTTTAAAATGGATTGGGAATTCGCCGAGGCCGTGGACGGCAACATCGCTTTGATCGGGGAGGTTGATTTATCGGACGGAATGCAGTTCACCCTGGGTGTCGGGTTCGGGCGCACTCCGCAGAGCGCCTGCGCTCACCTCCAGCAAGCGTTTGCCACCCCTTTCACCGACCAGCGCGAGAAGTATGTCAGCCAATGGCAGCGCACTCGCGCCAAGGTCGATTTGAGCGCGCACACCAAAGACAGCGGCTCGATGATGCGCTTGAGCCAATGCGTGTTGCTGGCGCATGAAGACAAGATTTTCCAAGGCGCGTTCGTGGCGTCGTTGAGCATTCCCTGGGGTGATACCAAAGACGACAGCGATCGCGGCGGGTATCATCTGGTCTGGACGCGCGACATGGTGCAAACCGCCACGGCGCTGCTGGCCTGCGGGCACACGGAGTCGCCGTTGCGCGCGCTGATCTGGCTTTCGTGTGTCCAGGCGGCCGATGGCAGCTTGCCCCAAAACAGTTCGATTAGCGGCGAAGCTTACTGGAAAGGAATTCAACTGGATGAAGTGGCTGTGCCGATTCTGCTCGCCTGGCGATTGCAGCAGGCGGACGCGCTCCGGCAATTCAATCCTTGGACGCTGGTTTCTCGCGCCGCGCGTTATTTGATCCTGCACGGACCGGTGACAGCGCAGGAACGTTGGGAGGAGAATTCCGGTTACTCGCCTTCGACGTTGGCGACCATCATCGCGAGCGTAGTGTGCGCGGCGGAATTTGCGCGCGCCAGAAAAGACAAACTCGCGGCGGACTTTTTGCTCGATTACGCGGACTGGCTTTCGGCGCATTTAGAGGAATGGACGGTCACCAATCGCGGCGAATTGGTGAAAGGAAAACCGCGCCACTACATTCGCATTACGCCCGCCGATCCGAAACAAGCCGTGGCTTCGCCGGACCCGGATCAGGCTGAGATTTTTCTAGCCAACGGCGGCGGCAAACATCCGGCACGCAACATCGTGGGCGGCGATTTTCTCCAGCTTGTCCGTCTGGGGGTTCGTGCTGCGGATGACCCGCTGGTCGCCGATTCCCTCGCGGTGATTGATCAAGTGCTCAAACGCGATCTGCCTCAAGGGCCGTGTTGGCGGCGCTACAATCACGATGGCTATGGACAGAAGGCCGACGGCAGCGCCTACGATGGGACGGGTGAAGGCCGCTCCTGGCCAATTCTGACGGGAGAACGCGGTCATTATGAGCTGGCCGCCGGACGCGATCCGTTGCCGTTCATCGAAGCGATGGAAGAATTCGCCAACGAGGGCGGCATGTTGCCGGAGCAGCTCTGGGACGCGGACGATTTGCCGGAGGGAAAGATGAAGCGCGGCAGCCCGACCGGCTCGGCCATGCCGCTGTGTTGGGCGCACGCGGAGTATGTGACCCTGGTGCGCAGTCACAAAGATGGGGTTTGTTTTGACCGCATCGAGCCGGTTTATCAGCGCTACACTAAGGCCGGGACAGGCAGCAAGATTGAAATATGGACGCTGGCTCACCAGCCGCAGCGGATCGCCCACGGGAGAACATTGCGCATCATCACCGAAACAGCGGCGACGATCCACTGGAGCTTTGATGGATGGGCAACGGCCAATGACTTGGTAACGCGTGATGCAGGATTCGGTTGCTGGTTCGGAGATTTGCCGTCGGCCCAACTCCAGGCCGGCGCGCGTATCGTCTTCACATTTTTGTGGCAAGAGGGATGGGAAGGAAAAGATTTTCAAGTCGGAATTGCTGCGTCAAATCAACCCTAAAGAACAACTGGAGAATCTAACTATGAATATACTTGCGATCGATACCGGCGGAACTCACGTCAAAATCCTTGCCAGCGGAAACAAAACTCATCGAGAATTTTCCTCCGGAGCGACGCTAACGGCCAGGCGAATGGTCGCTGCCGTCAAGAAACTGGCAGGGGATTGGAAATATGACGCGGTTTCGATTGGTTATCCGGGACTCGTTGTCCACGGGCGACCCGTTTTGGAACCGCACAACCTCGGGCCGGGCTGGGTCGGGTTTGATTTCGCAGCCGCGTTCAAGCGTCCGGTCAAGGTCATCAATGATGCTGCCATGCAAGCCTTGGGTAGCTACAAGCGCGGCAAGATGCTCTTCCTGGGGCTGGGAACCGGCCTGGGCTCCGCCATGATCGCGGATGGCATCGTCGTGCCAATGGAACTGGCCCACCTGCCTTACAAGAAGGGGACCTACGAGGATTATGTGGGGATTCGCGGACTGAAGAAACACGGCAAAAAAAGATGGCGGCGACATGTCGTGGACGTGGTGGAGCGCCTGATCGCCGCCCTCGAACCCGGCGACGTGGTTCTGGGCGGAGGCAACGTCAGGAAACTGAAGAAGCTGCCTCGCGGTTGCCACGCCAGCGACAACGCGAAGGCATTCATCGGCGGATTTCGGCTATGGGCAAATGCCGATGGCGGGCGACGACCTTTTAGGAAGGCCCATCGCTCGCGAGAGACAAGCGGCGAACGCCCATGACAACGACAATTATGAAATCAACATTCCAACCACTCAACCGGCGGCGCTTCATCCGCGTCTCCGGAGCACTCGGCCTGCTAGTCGGGTTGCTCTGGGCGTCGGGTCTGCGCGCGCAGACGCCTGACGAGCACGCGAGCCACCATCCCGGTCAGCCAGCCGGCGCGGCACCGGCGGCGGGAGCGATGCCGGCCGGCGGAGCCGGCCCTGCGCCAGCCGCAACGCCCGGCGGCGCAGGCGGCATGGGCGGCATGATGGAAGGGATGGGCGAAATGATGAAGAACATGGGCGCGGCCAAACCGAAAGACTTCTATCCAACGCTCATGGATCTGCCGGACTTGCCTCTCGCTAAGCGCCTCGAAATCGAGCAACAGGCAGTCGAGCGCATGCACTCCGGCGTGGCCTTGATGAACGAAAGCCTCGACTACCTCCTCCAGGCCACAGAGCAACAGAATTACACCGCCATGCAAGCGGGCACTGCGAGTCTGCGCGAAGGTCTCGCGCGGTTCGAGAGCGGGCTGGCCGCGCAACGGGCGCTGGCCGAAGGCAAAGCCCCGCGCAACGTGGCGCTCACCTGGTTCAAGCGCGATATGAATCTTCTGCCGCTTCCGGGTGCCGATACGAAACATACCGGCCTGGATGTTTATCACTGGTTCGTCATGGTGTTGCTCATTGCGTTCGCGCTGGCGATGGTCGCCATGTATTTCTTCAAGATGCGTCGCGCGGCGGCGCTCTTTGGGCGGATCGAGGCCAGCAAGGGGGCACCGCCTCCGGGAGCGGCACCAGAGCTTGCCGGAGGGAAACCGCCAGACAGAAAAAAAGCGCCGTCGGGCGACAAGCCTGTTGCTCTTGCTGACAAGCCCGCTGCACCTGCGGACAAACCGCCGTCCGCCGACAAGCCACCGTCTGGTGACAAGCCTGCTGCCGCTGCCGACAAACCTGCTGTTCCTGCCGACAAGCCTGCCGTCGATGAGAACAAACTTGCCACCGCTACCGACAAACTTGCCGCCGCAGCTGAGAAACTTGCTGCCGCGGCTGAGAAACTTGCGACCGCCACTGACAAGCCCGCTGCTCCTGCGGACAAGCCACCGTCCGGCGATAAACCTCCATCTGGTGACAAGCCTGCTGCCGCTGACAAGCCTGCTGCTCCTGCTGACAAACCTGCTGGCGCTGACAAGCCCGCCGCTCCTACCGACAAACCTGCTGCTCCTGCCGACAAGCCCGCTACTCCTGCCGACAAACCTGCGGCAGACCCGCCTCCGACAGGTAAAGGCTCGGCCCCCAGAGTGCCCGCTCAGGAACGGCTCGCAGCAACAAAGTTTGCGTGCCTCGCTCCGGCAGCCCGCGAGGTTTTCCTCGTCGGAACGTTCAACGGCTGGGATGCGAAGGCGACGCCGATGAGCAAGGACGCCAAGGGCAACTGGGACGTCGCCGTGGCCCTCCCGCCGGGTTGTCACGAATTCAAGTTCGTGGTCGATGGCGTCTTGTGCTGCGAGCCCGGCTGTGAAGGGACGAACCATGACTGCCCCAAGTGCGTGCCCAACTCGTCCGGCACCATGAACCGCTTCATCGAGGTGACCTCCATATGAGCAATCCCCAAAAAGCCGCGCCGCCTGCGGCAGATGATAAAGCCACACCGCCAGCCGTTTCTGATGCGAACTCACCGCCGCCTTTGACTGCGAATTGGCGGGGGCAGCTTCGCGTGGGGAGCATCATCAAGGAAACGCCGAACGTAAAAACGTTTCGGCTCCTGCCTTCATCCGACGATCACTTCCTCCCTTTCACCTTTGTGCCCGGTCAGTTCCTCAATGTCGCATTCTGGATTGGCGGCGCGAGAATGAACCGCTCCTACTCCATTTCATCCTCCCCGACCCAGCGCGAATACCTCGATCTGACCGTGCGGCGTGAGCCACGCGGCGCGGTCTCCCGTCACATCGTTGACCTGCTCAAGGTGGGCGACCAGATCGAAGCGGGCGGCCCGGTCGGGAAATTTATTTTCACCGGGAAAGAGGCGGACAGCATCGTCCTCATCTCCGGCGGCGTGGGCATAACGCCGATGGTGAGCATCAGTCGTTATCTCACGGAGCAGTCATGGCCCGGAGACATCTTCTTCATTTACGTGTGCCGCACTCCGGCCGACTATATTTTTGCGGACGCAATCGCCGCGCTTGAGCGCCGAAATCCCAAGTTGCACGTCTTTATTACGATGACTCGTCCAGAAGGGACAGACTGGAAAGGCCCGCACGGACATCTGACGAAGGAATTGCTCACGCAGTCTGTTCCCAACCTTACTTCGCGGAGAATCCACCTGTGCGGCCCGATACCGATGATGGACGCTACTAAAGCACTCCTCGCCGAAATGGGAGTTCCTCCGGACCAACTAAAGACCGAAGCATTCGGTACACCCAAGCCCAGCCCGGCTGCCGCAGGGACCACGGCCAAAGCCACTGCCGAAGCCACTGGTCCGTTGGTGACGTTTTCCAAGAATAACAAGTCATCCAAAATTCATACTGATCAGACCGTCCTCGAACTCTCCGAAGAACTCGGCATCGGAATCGAATTCTCCTGCCGCGTCGGCACCTGCGGCGTGTGCAAGGTGAAGATGACTTCCGGCGACGTAGATCAGGCGGTGCAGGACGCTCTCGATGCTGACGACAAAACCAACCGCATCATTCTCGCCTGCCAGGCCAAGCCGAAGGGCGACATCGCGGTGGAGGCATAGCCATGAAAGAACGTGAACGCATCGTCTTCACCGGCGTCCTCAGCGTCTTGCTGCTGGCCTGGCTCGGCTTCCTCGTCCACCGCTCGCCGAGCTTTGCGGGCAGCGGAGTTGGTTTGGTGTTCGGCATCGCGGGGGCGGTGCTCATGCTCATCCCGCTCGCCTATCCAATCGTAAAGCGTATCCCCGCGATCAACGCGCGGGTCACAAAGCACATGTCGATGCAAACGCAACTCACCGTGCATGTCTATTCGGGCATCCTCGGCCCTTTGCTCGCGATCATTCACACGGGCCACAAGTTCGACAGCCCGCTGGGATTCACGTTAGCCGCGGTGATGCTGCTCGTCGTCGTAAGTGGGTTTGCCGTTCGCTACCTGCTCACTTACGTCAACCAGGAGATTAAAGACAAGTTGCTCTTGCTGCAAACGGCCCGGGGCGATCTCGACAGTGCGTGGGGAGTGATGGAGAACACCCCGCCTGAAATGAGAGACCTTCCGAAAGCGCCCCTCCTCGCGGCGGGCTTGGCGTCGGTCGGGATTGAACTCTCATCCCGCGGCCCAGCCGGTGAGGTCACTCGCCTCGCCGAATCCGTCGCGGACTTGGAGTTTGCCGTCCGCACGCACGAGTTATTCAAGCGCTGGTTCGCCTGGTCTTTGAAGCTGCACATCGTTCTTTCCCTGATTTTTTACGTGCTGCTCGGTCTGCACGTCTGGGCGGAGATCCATTTTGGATTGAGGTGGTTCTCGTGAAACTTTGGCGAGCTCTATTCATCGCGTTGGCGCTGTTCGTAGCGTTGTTTGCGGGGTTTTACTTTCTGCGAAGTCATCCCGGAGGCGAGCGCGCCGGCGTCTTGAACAAAACGGCCTGGCAACGCATGGCCAGTCCCGGTGCGCTCTCCCAGGCCCACACGTTTCTGGAACACAACTGCGCCGCCTGCCACACGTCTGTCAAAGGAGTCGAGGCCGCCAACTGCATTGTCTGCCACGCGAATAACCAAGCGCTCTTGCAACGCCAGCCGACGGCCTTCCACGCCGACGTGGGCAGTTGCCGCGAGTGCCACCACGAACATCGCGGTCTTCGCGAAAAGCTGGCTGTGATGGATCACGTCGCCCTTGCGCGCACCGGCCTGCGGCAGCTCAAAAGCAATCCTGATCCCGAGACGGAAGACCGCCTGGCCTCCTCCTACTTCTTGCGCTGGATCAATCAGCAAGACGGCAAAGTAACATCCGGGCAGGGGCGCACCGGCCTGACGCCGCAGGAGATGATTCTGAATTGCGCCGCTTGCCACGCGAACAAGGATCGGCACGTCGGATTATTCGGTCAGGACTGCGCGCAGTGCCATAGCGCCGACAAGTGGACAATTCCTGAGTTTCGCCATCCCGCGCCCACTTCCCTGGACTGCGCCCAATGCCACCAGGCACCGCCGAGTCATTACATGATGCACTTCCAAATGATTTCAATGACGACCGCCGGCGTGGCGAAGGCTGAGGTGAATCAATGCTTCCTCTGCCATCAAACCACCTCATGGAACGACATCAAAGGTGTCGGCTTTTACAAACATCACTAGCAACCAGATGATCACCGAGACCAATCATGCATAAAATCATCCTCAATATCGGTACGGCCTATATTCTGTTTGGCCTGCTGCAATCCTCAGTCGCATCCACATCGACTAAACCACGCGCACGCGATTTAGGTATTCCATTTGACGGGATACCAGGAACCTTCAATGCGATCACCGATGTGAGGGGTGTGGAGGTTGGATATGTTACGCTCATTTCCGGTGAGGGCGACGTGAAGGTTGGAAAGGGCCCCGTCAGGACCGGAGTGACCGCGATTTTGCCCAGAGGCAAACGGTCCAAAGACCCGGTCTTTGCCGGCTGGTTTTCACTGAACGGAAATGGAGAAATGACCGGAACGACTTGGGTGGAAGAATCCGGTTTCCTCGAAGGCCCGGTGCTGATCAGCAACACCCACAGCGTTGGCATTGTCCGGGATGCTGCTATCGCTTGGTCGATCAAACACGATACGTTGTTCCAACCCATCGCATTACCAGTGGTCGCCGAAACTTCCGATGCATATTTAAATGATATTAACGGGTTCCATGTCAAACAGGGCCACGTGTTTGAAGCTTTGGACACGGCCACTAACGGCCCCATTGCCGAAGGAAACGTCGGTGGGGGCACAGGGATGATTTGCTATGAGTTTAAGGGCGGTACGGGAACCGCCTCCCGAATACTGACGAGCAAAGACACACGCTACACCGTCGGGGTTTTGGTGCAGGCCAATCATGGGCGCAGATTTCAACTCCAAGTCGCTGGGGTTCCGGTCGGCAGAGAAATCGTCGAGAATGCGCCGTTTACCCGAGGGGCTGATCTCTACAACGAACGGGGTTCAATCATCGTGGTTGTGGCCACCGACGCGCCTCTGCTTCCACATCAGTTAAAGCGCATGGCGAAACGCGCAGCTTTGGGCTTGGCCCGTACCGGCAGTGCGTCAGGAAATGGCAGCGGTGACATTTTTATTGCTTTCTCAACTGCGAATCCCGAGGTGGCAGCAACTCCCGGTCCTGCGAGGATGCAGATGCTTTCGAACGATGAGATGGACCCGTTGTTTGGTGCGGTGACCTTGTCGACCGAGGAGGCGATTATCAACGCGTTGCTCGCTGCGGAAACCATGAGTGGTATTGACGGCCACAAAATCTATTCACTGCCGCACGACAGGCTCAAAGCGGTGATGAAGAAATACAATCGTTGAAGGATTACGCCAAATTTTACCGAACGCCGATGAACCAGGCAACGGGCTGACCTCAACAAATCGCAAATTCTGTTATGAGGAAGAAAACAACTACTCAACTTGGGATGGTTGGACTGGGCCGAATGGGCTCCAACATGGTGCGGCGTCTGATCAAGGGCGGCGTTCAGTGCGTGGTCTTCAACCGGTCGCCGCAGAAGGTGAAGGACCTGGTAAAGGAGAAGGCCGTCGGCACGCCCTCGCTTGCCGACCTCGTGAAGAAACTCCAGAAGCCGCGGGCTGTTTGGCTGATGGTGCCGGCCGCCGTCGTGGACAAGTTCATCGTCGAGTTGCTGCCGCTGCTGGAGCCCGGCGACATCCTGATTGACGGCGGCAATTCCTGCTACGTGGACGACATCCGGCGCGCGAAGAAACTTGCCCTGAATAAAATGCATTATGTGGATGTGGGAACGAGCGGCGGTGTTTGGGGATTAAAACGCGGCTACTGCCTGATGATCGGCGGCGAAAAAAAAGTGGTGCGGCATCTCGATCCCATCTTCGCCACGCTGGCACCCGGCACCGGAGAGATTCCGCGCACGACCGGACGCAAGAAGTCCGGCGGCACCGCGGAGCAGGGTTATCTGCATTGCGGTCCGAACGGTGCCGGCCACTTCGTCAAGATGGTCCACAACGGCATCGAGTATGGCCTCATGGCAGCCTATGCCGAAGGGCTGAGCGTCTTGCGCGACGCCAATATCGGCAAGCAACCGGACAACCCCGACGCCGAGACAACTCCGCTGCGCGATCCCGAGCATTATCAATATGACCTCAACCTGGGTGACATCGCCGAGGTGTGGCGGCGAGGCAGCGTCATCGCCTCGTGGCTGCTGGACTTGACGGCGGATGCGCTGGCCAAGGATGCCAAGCTCGCGCAATTCGCGGGCCGGGTGTCGGACTCCGGCGAAGGCCGGTGGACGATCAAGGCCGCCATCGACGAAGGTGTGCCGGTGCCGGTGCTCACCACGGCGCTTTATGCGCGATTCGCTTCGCGCGGCGCGGCGGATTTCCAGGGCAAGTTGCTCTCGGCCATGCGCTACGGGTTCGGCGGCCATCTGGAGAAACCCGCGAAATGAGGAGCAACCCATGAACATTCCTGCGATGGAACGACGGAGGCACCCATGTCGATGACTCTGAGTGAGGAGGCCAGGCAGGCGCTGATCGATTACAGGAACGGGCGCCTCAGATACGATCAGTTGCCGGAGTTGTGCGCGACCCACATCCCGAAGGTCCCCATCGTGGATCCCGGGAATCCCGAGGCACTCAAGGAGACGGAGGCGATCTACTTGGACAGCGCGGCCAGCGCACCGCTGCTCCTACCTCCCCAACTGCTGGCCGAAACACTGGAGACCAGGTATCGCTCGAATTACGGGAGGAGCTGCGGGTACTGCGAAAAAATCATCCGCAGGGGCCTCCATCGGACCCGTACCGAGGCATTGGCCTATTTTGGCGGCGCGCCCAAAGATCACATCGTGGTGTTGGGGACCAATACCACCAACCTGGTTCTCATCTTCTATCAGCACGTCTTGGCCAGGGACGCAGATCCTCACATCCTGATCTCCAGGCTCAGCCACTCGGCCGTCTCCATGCCGCTGCGTAAACTCTCAAGGGGAACTTGGGAGTACATTCCGCTAAGCCCGTGCTTCAGCCTCGACCTCGACGGCCTCGAAACCAGGCTCAAGGAGCTCAGGCGTCACGGTTCGAAACAGCTCACTTTGGTGGTCGAGACCATCTCCAATGTCACGGGCTACGAGACCGAGTGGCGGGAAGTCATCTCCCTGGCCGAACAATACGGGTGCAGGGTGCTGCTCGACAATGCTCAGGGAGGGCCGTTCATCGAGATCCGGCTCAAGGACTACTCAGCCGACGTCTTCGTCGTCATATCCGGTCACAAGATGGGCGCGCGCGATGGGAGCGGCGTGCTGGTTGGACCGTACGAGCTTTTCGAGAGAGAATTGCCACTGCAACCCACCGCGGGGATGATCCTGCACTACACTGAGGACCGCGAGTTCTTCCTCTTGCCGCCGCAGACCCAAGAGTATGGAACCCCCAACTACATCGCGCAGGCGAGCCTGGCCGAATCGTTTCGCGTGTTCTCCACCGTGGGGCTTGCTCGGATGAAGGAGGGGATGTGGAACCGGACCCTCCAGCTTCTCCGACACCTGGAAGCTTTGGACGGGGTAAAGGTTCTGGGCTGCTCCAAGCACGGTCACCCTCGCTATGGCTCGATCTCGTTCGTAGCGCATGGTGAGGACGGCCGTGAGATCGACTCGCCCGCGGTGGCCGCTGCGCTGTCCTACTTTCACGGGGTCCAGCTGCGCTCCAACCACCTCTGCGCGCCGGTCTACATCCAGGCGCTGAAGGGCATCGACAACCAGCGCGCCAATCGGATCGCCGAGGCGTCCTTCCGGCTCGTCTCGGGCCGGGATGTGAAGAATGCCTTTCAGGAACTGCAGCGGCTGGACGTGGCGGATAGCGGCCTGCGCTCGCTGTGGGTTGCCCGGCCGAGCGTGGGCTTCGGGACCACGCAGGCAACCGTCGACCTCTTTGCCTCGGCCCTGCGCCAAGTCCTTCAGAAGAAGGAGTACCGGAGACTCACCCAGATGCCCATGGTCGCCATTCTACAGGCGCCACGAGGCGAGTCGACCTTCTGCCTTGATTACGTGCCCGCCGGTCTTCCGCCGCGGTTGCTTCGGTGCCTGGTGGAGCCAGAGCTCCCCGAGTTCGAGATCGGACCTGGACCATCTGAGGCTGGCGAAGTGGTATGACGATTTCCCTATGAAGAATGTGCAAGAGAGATCAGACGGCCGGATTCTCCGAGCAATCAGAGAACCATGCCGCCATCGACGAAGGGGTGCCGGTGCCGGTGCTGACCACGGCGCTTTATGCGCGATTCGCTTCCCGCGGCGCGGCAGATTTCCAAGGCAAGGTGCTCTCGGCAATGCGTTTTGGATTCGGCGGCCATCTGGAGAAATCCGCGAAATAAGGAACGACGCATGAACCTCCCCGACAAGCCTGCTACCGCTGATAACAAGATTGCCGCTGCTGCCGACAAAATTGCCGTCGCCGCTGACAAACTTGGCGCTGCGGCTGACAAGCTCGCCAAAGCTGGTGACAAACCCGGTGCTCCTCACTCCGACGCCCTTGTCTTCTTCGGCGCAACTGGCGATCTCATCTTCAAGAAGGTTTTCCCCGCTCTCTATGCGATGGAACGGCGGGGGCATCTCCAGGTGCCCGTCATCGGGGTCGCGAGGTCGGACTGGACGATCGAAAAGTTTCAGGCGCGCGCCCGCGCGAGCGTCGAGAAGCAGGACGGCTTCGACGAGGCCGTCTTCGCGAAACTTTCGGAGCGGCTCCGCTACATCAGCGGTGACTACGGCGCTCCGGCCACGCACGCCGCGCTTCGCAAGGAACTCGGCGATGCCGCCCGCCCGCTGCACTTTCTCGCCATCCCTCCGAGTGTGTTCGCGAAGGTGATCGAGGGGCTTGGCCAGTCAGGCTGCGCCCGTGGGGCGCGTGTTATTTTGGAGAAGCCGTTCGGACGTGACCTTCCGTCGGCGCAGGCGCTGAGCGCGACGCTCCACACGGTCTTCGACGAATCAAGCATCTTCCGTATTGACCATTACCTCGGCAAAGAATCGGTGCAGAACCTTCTGGTCTTCCGCTTCGCGAACACCTTCCTCGAGCCGTTCTGGAACCGCAACTATGTCGAGAGCGTGCAGATCACGATGGCCGAGAGCTTCGGCGTCGAGGGCCGTGGCAGTTTCTACGAGGAGTCCGGCGCAATTCGTGACGTGATTCAGAACCACATGCTCCAAGTAGTGGGATTCCTCGCGATGGAGTCGCCAACGAAAACGACCCATGAGGCGATCCGCGACGAGCAAGTGAAGGTGTTCAAGATGATCCGCCCGCTCAGTCCCGAGGACGTGGTGCGCGGGCAGTTCCGCGGCTACCGCGAGGAGGACGGCGTCGCCCGCGACTCGATGGTCGAAACATTTGCCGCCGCCCGGCTCCACATCGACTCTCCACGCTGGGATGGCGTGCCCTTCTTCATCCGAGCGGGCAAGTGTCTCGCTACGACGATGACCGAGGTGCTGGTCATGCTCAAACCGCCCGCGCTCGGCGAACTATGCCCAGGCCAGGCGAACTATGTGCGCTTTCGGCTAAGCCCCGACGTGACGATTGCCATCGGTGCCCGTGTGAAGCGCCCCGGCGAGGAGTTGATTGGCGATCCGACGGAACTCAAAGTGGTCAACCACCCGCACGGGGAGAACATGGACGCCTACGAGCGTCTCCTCGGCGACGCCATGGTCGGCGACGGCACACTCTTCGCGGGACAGGACGGTGTGGAGGCCGCGTGGGCGGTCGTTCAACCCGTCTTGGGGCTGGTGACGCCCGTGCATGTATACCAACCCGGCACCTGGGGACCGTCCGAGGCCGAGAAGCTCACGGCGGGTATCTGTGGCTGCCACAGCCCGGTCTGGCTGCTACCCGACGGCAAAGACGGAGCATCAAGATGATGAATACTCAACCAGTTCCTGAGTCGTCCGGCAGAGTTGGACATTTCTAAAGACCAAGATGAAATCAACATTCCAGCCACTCAACCGGCGGCGCTTCATCCGCGTCTCGGCAGCACTCGGCCTGCTGGCGGGCCTGCAACGCATCATGCCCGCGTACGCTTTTGAAAACACCGGCCTTAAAGCAAGTCCAGTCGGAGATTCAGAGGCCAACGAGATAGACCTTCTGATCCGCGAGCAACAACTGCAGTTCGGCAAACGGCAGGGCACCGCCATCACCATCAACGGAACTGTTCCGGGTCCGCTCGTGCGTCTGCGCGAAGGCAGCGACGCGATTCTGCGAGTCTCGAATGGTCTCAAGGAAGATACTTCCATTCATTGGCACGGATTGATTCTGCCTCCCGGCATGGACGGCGTGCCGGGCGTGAGCTTCGCCGGGATTAAAGCGGGAGAAACTTTCACCTACCGTTTCCCTGTCCGGCAAAACGGCACCTACTGGTATCACAGCCACTCCGCGGGCCAGGAGCAGTCGGGCCACTACGGCCCGCTGATCATCGACGCGGCCAAGCCGGAGCCTTTCCAGTATCACCGCGAACACGTCGTCGTGCTCTCGGACTGGACCTCCGAGAATCCCGTGCGCATCATGGCCCGGCTGAAGCGGCGGCCAAGCTATTACAATTTCCAACGACGCACGGTGGGCACCTTCTTCCGGGACGTGACGAAGAATGGATTCAAACCCACGGTTACAGACCGATTGGCGTGGGGTCGGATGCGCATGGACCCGACCGACATCTCGGACGTCACGGGCTTCACTTACACATTTTTGATGAACGGCTTCGCGCCGGAATCGAATTGGACGGCGCTCTTTAAGCCGGGCGAGCGGGTGCGGCTGCGTTTCATCAACGCCGGAGCGGCAACTTATTTCGATCTGCGGATTCCGGGTCTTCAAATGACGGTCGTCTCGGTGGACGGCCAGCATGTGCAGCCGGTGACGGTGGATGAAATCCGCATCGCCATCGCCGAAACGTATGATGTTATCGTCGAGCCGAAGGAGGACCGAGCCTACACCATTTTTGCCGAGGCCATGGATCGCAGCGGATTTGCGCGCGGCACGCTCGCCACAGAAAAGGGCATGACGGCGGCAATTCCGCCCCGCCGAGAACGCATGGTCGCAACGATGGCTGACATGGGTATGGGCGACATGGCAGGAATGAAGAGCATGAGCGGAGGCGAACGCATAAAGGGCGGGGACGCAACGAGCATGCCAGGCATGAAGATGCCGGCTGCAAAGACGAAAGGGATAGATCCCGCTCCGCCCGCCACCAATGCCATGCCAGATATGCCGGGAATGAAGATGGACGCAGCGCCAATGAATGACTCCATGACGAAGAGCGCTCCCGTCAAGCATGGTCCTGACCACCACGGCCCCGGCAATTCCGCCGTGCCAATGGAGACAAAAAGCCGGTTGAATGAGCCGGGCACTGGTCTGGAAAACACCGGGACACGCGTGCTTCTTTACAGCGACCTGCGGAGTCTCCAGCCCAGCGAAGATTCCCGTCCGGCCGGACGGGAAATCGAACTTCACCTCACCGGCAACATGGGGGGGGAGCGCTACATGTGGGGCTTTGACGGAAAGAAATTCTCCGAGGCCGGGCCAATCAAGTTCTACTACGGCGAACGGGTGCGCCTCACCTTGGTAAACGATACCATGATGAATCACCCCATTCACCTCCACGGAATGTTCATGGACCTGGACAACGGCGCGGGTCCGAACAAACCGCGCAAGCATACCATCAACGTCAAACCAGCCGAGCGGTTGTCGTTGGACATCACTGCGGACGCGCTCGGCAACTGGGCGTTTCATTGTCACGTCCTGTATCACATGGAAATGGGAATGTTCCGCATCGTGTCAGTCGTTGAAAACAAGGGAGGAGCCGCATCATGAAACATTTCCCCTCCATCACTGCCACTTTCGCCGCCACCACTGGCTGCCTGTTTGCCCTTTTCGCTTTTTCGATTCCAGCGCCGGCGCAGCCATCTCCGGCGCATCAGGGCACGCACGATAAACCGACTTCAGAAAAAGCAGCCGCAGTGACGAATGCTCCAGCCATGAATGAACGCGTGGATGCTGAAACCCAATCGCCGCCGGGAACGGTGGGAAAAAATTGGCCCAAGCCGGTTGAAGACAGTATGCGGTTTGCCGGCCTGCTCGTTGATCAACTCGAATACCAAATGTGGAAGGGCGACGACACATTTCGCTGGGACGTCACGGGCTGGTATGGCGGTGACTACAACCGGCTTTGGCTCAAGACTGAGGGCGAGTGGCGAACTTTGGGCGAACGTGGCGGTGATGCTCAAGTCCAGGCTCTTTATGGTCGCCTCATAGCGCCCTTTTGGGACTTCCAGGTCGGCTTGCGCTACGACGAATTCTCCGGCACAGGCTTCGACCGTTCGCGCGGCTTCGCCGTCATTGGCCTCCAGGGGTTGGCGCGTTACCGTTTCGAGCTTGAACCCGCGTTGTTCATCAGCCAGGACGGCGATGTTTCCGCGCGTCTCACGGCCACTTACGACCTGTTGCTTACCCAGCGACTCATTCTCCAGCCGCGCCTGGACTTCGATGCTGCCGTTCAATCAGCCGAGAAATTCGGCGTGGGAGAGGGTGTCAACAGCCTTGGCCTGGGCTTGCGTCTGCGCTATGAATTCACGCGCGAGTTTGCGCCTTACATCGGCGTGCAATGGCGGCAAGAATTTGGCGAAACCGCCGACCTCTCACGGCGTGGTGGAGGACGTGACCAGGACATTGCGCTGGTGCTTGGGGTGCGCCTCTGGTTTTGAAACCGTGAACCTTTCACAGCCTCAATGTGTCGGGGAGACGGGCATGACGAGCCACCTGGCGAATTACCCGAGTCAGCCAGCCGGCAGCGAAGCGATGCTGGACGCCCTCCAGCGGGACGCCTTCGGATATTTCCTGCACGAAACCAACCCTGCGAACGGCCTGGTGGCAGACAAGACGCAGCCGGACACCCCGGCGAGCATTGCCGCCGTTGGGTTTGCCCTGGCTGTATATCCGGTTGGCGTCGAGCGCTCCTGGATGACGCGCGCCGACGCGGCAACGCGGACGCTGGCGGTGTTACGGTTCTTCTGGACCAGCCCGCAGGGAATGGCCCCGGACGCAACCGGCTACAAAGGGTTCTACTACCACTTTCTCGACATGAAGACCGGACGGCGCGCCGGGGGGTGTGAGCTTTCAACCGTCGATACCGCTTTTCTGCTCGCGGGAATGCTCACCGCCGCAATCTATTTCGATCAGGATTGTGCGGACGAGCGGGAGATCCGCACGTTGGCCGATGCGCTCTACCGCCGTGCCGATTGGCCGTGGGCGCGCAACGGCGGAGCGACGATCACTCACGGGTGGAAACCCGAAAGCGGCTTTTTGAAGTACCGCTGGGAAGGCTACGACGAGGCCCTGCTCCTGTACGCGCTGGGCCTCGGTTCGCCGACGTACCCGCTGCCAAAGGAAAGCTATTCGGCATGCACCTCAACCTACCAGTGGAAAGAGATCTATGGGCACGAGTTTCTGTATGGCAGCTCGCTCTTCATCCATCAATTCTCGCACCTGTGGATTGACTTCCGTGGGATCCGGGATGTCTTCATGCGCGACAAGGGCATTGATTACTTCGAGAACAGCCGGCGAGCGGCCCATGTCCAACAGCAGTACGCGATTCATAACCCTCACGCATTCGTGGGCTACGGCCAATACTTCTGGGGGCTGACGGCGAGCGATGGACCCGGTCGGACAGTGCGACAGGTCTCTCGCGTCAAGCGCCGCTTCTTCGATTATGTGGCGCGCGGCGTGCCGTACGGCCCGGACGACGGGACCGTCGCCCCGTGGGCAGTGGTCGCGTCGCTGCCCTTTGCCCCGGAGATCGTCTTGCCGACGGTTCGGCATTTCAAGGAGGTGTACCCGGAGATCACGGGCAAGTATTGCTTCAAGTGCAGCTTCAATTTAACCTTTCCGCACGAGTCGCAGGGCAAGCTCGGCTGGACCTCGCTGTACCATTACGGGATCAACTTGGGGCCGGTCGTATTGGCGTGCGAGAACTACCGCTCGGGGTTGCTCTGGCGACTGACGCGGCGATGCCCCTATGTCGTCACGGGGTTACAACGGGCGGGATTTTCGAACGGCTGGCTATGAGAAGGACTGACCAATGACCAAAGACCCCATCTGTGGCATGACGGTGGACGAGGCGTCCGCGCTACGTGCCGAGCGCGATGGAGAGACGTTCTACTTTTGCAGCGAGCACTGCCGGCAGAAGTTTCTGTCAACGCCCGCCACCGTGAAGCAGGAAGACAAGCCGCACTGCAAAGCCATCTATACCTGCCCGATGCACCCGGAGATCGAGCAAGACCATCCCGGCCCATGCCCCAAGTGCGGCATGGCTTTGGAACTGAAGACCCCTGCTCCGGATTTGGAGGAGGACAATTCCGAACTGCGCGACATGACGCGGCGGTTTTGGGTCGGTGCTGCGTTAGCCTTGCCGGTGTTCATCGTGGCCATGGCGCATTTGGTTCCCGCATGGGGTCATGCGGAATGGGTGAACGGCAATGCCTCCCGCTGGGGGCAATTCATCCTCAGCACCCCCGTCGTGTTGTGGGCTGGGTGGCCGTTCTTCGTTCGCGGTTGGCGTTCACTCGTGAATCGCCGCTTCAATATGTTCACCCTCATCGCCCTGGGTGTGGGAGCCGCTTATGCGTTCAGCGTCGTAGCGATGCTGTTTCCGCAGCTTTTCCCGCCCGAATCGGGGCATGGCGGCAAACCGGCCCTGTACTTCGAGGCCGCCGCCGTCATCACCGTGCTGGTGCTGCTTGGCCAGGTGCTCGAACTCCGCGCGCGTCAGCGCACCGGCGGCGCCATCAAAGCTTTGCTGGGGCTCGCCCCCAAGACTGCCCGTCGCGTCACCCCGCAGGGGGACCAGGACGTGCCGCTTGATGCGGTGCATCCGGGCGACCTCCTGCGTGTGCGGCCCGGCGAAAAAGTTCCCGTGGACGGGGAAGTCGTCGAAGGGCGGACTTCCATTGATGAGTCCATGCTGACGGGCGAGCCAGTGCCCGTGGAGAAGGAGATCGGCGCCAAACTTTCCGGCGGCACGGTAAACACAACGGGCGGCATCGTCATGAAAGCCGAGCGGGTGGGCGGCGAAACCATGCTCGCGCAGATCGTTCAACTCGTGGCCCAGGCGCAACGCAGCCGCGCTCCGATCCAGGCGCTGGCGGATAAGGTTGCCGGTTGGTTTGTACCAACGGTTCTGGGTGTGGCGGTGCTTACGTTTACAGCCTGGTTTGTGTGGGGGCCTGAGCCACGGCTTGCTCACGCAATCACCAATGCCGTTGCGGTGCTTATCATCGCCTGTCCTTGCGCGCTGGGGCTTGCCACGCCGATGTCCGTGATGGTTGGGATTGGACGCGGAGCACAACTGGGTGTGCTGATCCGCAATGCCCAGGCCATCGAAACGCTCGCCCGCCTGAACACGCTGGCCGTGGACAAAACCGGCACACTCACTGAGGGCAAACCCAGGTTGGCGAAAGTTCTGCCCGCTAACGGCTTTTCCGAGACCGATCTCCTTCGTCTCGCCGCATCGCTCGAACAGGGAAGCGAACATCCGCTGGCACATTCGATTGTCGCGGCGGCCCGCGAACGGAAGCTTCCGCTGCAAGCCGCCAAGGATTTCCAATCCACCACCGCTGGAGGCGTCGCGGGCACCGTCGATGGACGCCGTGTGCTGATCGGCAAACCTGCGTTCCTGACCGAAAACGGCGTGCCCAACATTTCGGCGCTTGAGCAGCTCGCCGCCCCACTACAGGCCGAAGGCGCAACGGCCATCTTTGTAGCCATAGATGGCCGCCATGCGGGAGTCTTAACCGTGGCTGATCCTCTGAAAGCGACCACCCCTCAGGCGCTCACGGACCTGCGTGAACTCGGAGTGGACGTGCTGATGCTCACCGGCGACAACCGGCGCACGGCTGAAAGCGTGGCTCGCAAGCTCGGCATCCAGGATTTTGAGGCCGGAGTTACCCCCTCTGACAAGCACGAGAAGATAAAGGCCCTTAAGGCAGCGGGCCGGATCGTCGGCATGGCCGGAGATGGCATCAACGACGCCCCCGCCCTGGCTGCCGCCGATGTTGGCATCGCCATGGGCACTGGCACGGACATTGCCATGGAGAGCGCCGGAGTCACCCTGGTTAAAGGCGATTTACGGGGTATCGTGCGCGCCATTCGCCTCGGCCGGGCCATGATGCGAAACATCCGCCAGAACCTTTTCTTCGCGTTTATCTATAATGCCTTGGGTATCCCCATCGCGGCAGGGTTGTTTTATCCATTTTTCGGCCTGCTCCTTAGTCCCGTCATCGCCGGGGTCGCGATGAGTTTCAGTTCGGTGTCGGTCATTCTTAACGCGCTACGCCTGCGCAAAGTGAATCTGTAACCTCACCGCTCAAGCCACGCCCAAAAATTTTCTGAGGGATTTCCTCTTCTGCGGCGTAAGCAATAGTGTGGGGCACACCGTTAAGGCGCTCCTAGGTAACAATTGGCAGAATAGCGGTCCCGCTGCCACCCGACGGATAACGGGACCGCAACGACGATAACTTAAAGAAACCGGACATAGATGATATGAAACTAAACACGATGTTTTCGCGGCTGAACCTGACCGTGGCCGCCCTGCAGCTCCTTATGGCCGGCGCGGTTGTCCTTGCCGGCTGCGGGACTACGGGTGACAATGAGACCAGCGCCCACGACCATTCCAGCGGCCAGGGTTCCTGCCACTAACGGCGCGTCGGCGTTTGGTGAACATGAATTCCAAACCGCAAATGTCCCGCTTCCACCTGCCAATGGTGCTGGGCGCCCTGATCGTGGCGACCATCTTGCTGCCCGGCTGCAAGGGCGTTCCCACCAAAAGCGAGCGCCAGTCACGGGCGGACCTCAAAGCGGTCTCGCAAACCTATCGGCCCGGCGATCGCAAGGCCACGTTGCCCACCCTCGACACCAACGCCACACTGGGCGCGTTCCTCACCTATGCCATGCTCAATCAGCCCCGGGTTGAAGCGGCCTACTACGACTACGCCGCGGCGGTGGAGCGCACCACGGTGGAACGCTCGCTGCCCGACCCTCGCCTCACGTTGGAACTGGACATTCAGGAAGTGGTGACCACCGTCATGCCAGGGCTGATGACCGACCTGCCGTGGGTGACGAAACTGCGCCTCCGCGCCGATGTGGCGTCCGCCGAAAGCCAGGCCAAATACTTCGGTTTTGAAACGGCGGTGCTTCAGACCGCATTCGAGGTGAAGCGGCCTTACTACCAGCTCTACTTTCTAAACGCGCGCCTCCGCGTCAATCGTGAAACGCTCACGCTGCTCGGGCAACTGGAGCAGATTGCCCGCGGGCAAGTCGAATCCGGGAAAGCCACGCTCCAGGATGTTCTGCGGGCGCAAATCGAGCAGGAGCGGCTCAGGACTGAAATCGTGAATCTGGACGACTCGCGCAACCCCCTGCTGGCCCAGCTCAAAGCCGCTCTGGGCTTGAGCGCCGACCAGCCAAGCCCGCCGATGCCGGCGCACTTTGAATCCACGCCGCTGGATCTCACGTCCGACCAACTCTTCGCCATCGCCCTGGCGCGCAATCCGCGCCTCAAGGCGATGGAGGCCGAAGTGCGCATGGCCGAGACGGGCATCCAGCTCGCGCGCACCAGTAAGCTGCCCGACTTCAATGTCGGCGTCGAAGCCGACGCCAAAGCCTCACCCGTCCTGACGCGGCCCACCTTCGGCGTCACCCTGCCCATCTGGCGCGACAAGATCGCGGCGGAAATTGCCTCGGCCCAGGGGCGGAAGCGCGCGGCGCAAGCGCGGCTTTCGGCGGAGCAAATTCAGCTTGCCGTCGAGTTTGCCGACAAGTCTTTCATGTATCGCGAGGCCACGCGCAACTTGAAGCTGCTCGCGGATTCGCTCCTGCCCAAAGCGCGGCAAGCGTTGGAGGTCGCTCGCTCCAGTTACAGTGCCGGCAAGGTCGAATTCATCAATTTGCAGGAAGCCCAGCGTTCCCTCTTGGAATTCGAGCTGGCGGCCGTGGACGCCCGCACCCGGCGCGAACTCGTTCTGGCGGAACTCTCCTTGCTCATTATCGGCGTGGCCCCACCCGGCGCGCCGATCTTGACCGCAACCACCCAGCCACCGCCAGCCGCTCTGCCGCCAACGGAAAAGAAATAGCCTCTTCACCTTAATCCCTCCGAACTGATCTATGCGAAATCGAATCGTTCTCCTGTTCATGAGCGCGCTGCTCGTCGTCGTCGGCGTTTGGCTAGTGGGCTGCAAACCGGCTGGCGGCGGCCACGAAGGCCATGGCGCCGCCCAGGCTAAACAGCTATACCATTGCCCGATGCACCCGACCTACATCAGGGACAAGCCGGGCGACTGCGGCATTTGCGGCATGAAACTGGTGCCCATCAAAGAGGACAAAGCCACCGCCAAGCCAGCCACCCCGGCCATGGACGACAACACCGCACACATCAAGGTCGGCCAGTTCTATTGCCCGATGCACACGGAAGTGGTGCAGGACACACCCGGCAAATGCCCCAAGTGCGGCATGAACCTGGTCGAGAAGAAGGAAGCGCCTGCCGGCCACGAAGGCCACGCGACCGGCACAGCCGCCCCGGCCGTGCCCGGCCGAATCAGCATCAGCCTCTCCGCCGACAAGCGACAGATGATTGGTCTGGCCCTCTCGACCGTCGAAAAACGCGAACTCACGAACACCGTCCGCACCACCGCCGTAGTCACGCACGATGAAAGCCGCTATGCCCGTATCGCCCCGCGTTTCGGCGGCTGGGTGCGCAAGCTCGACGTCAACTTCACCGGTGCGCCGGTCGAGAAAGGCCAACCGCTCTTCACCGTCTATAGCCCGGAACTCTTTTCGACCGAGAACGACTACCTGATTGCCTGGCGCGGCCTCCAGCAGTTGAAGGCCGACGCGACCTCTGAACAGCGCCAGGCCGCCACCAACCTGTTGGCTTCCGCGCGCCGCCGCCTCGAACTCTGGGAGATTGGCGACGACGAAATCCGCTCGCTCGAACAACGCGGCACGGCCAGTGATGAAATGCCTTTCCGCTCCCCGATCGCGGGCCACGTCGTGGCCAAGACCGCCGTCGAGGGCAAATCTTTCATGGCCGGCGAGTCGCTCTATGAAGTCTCCGACCTTTCGCACCTCTGGCTGGACGCCTGGGTCTTCGAGTCCGATCTGCCCCTGATGAAAACCGGCCTCCAAGCCACCGTCACCTTCCCCTATCTCGGCAACCAGACCTTCACCGCGCCGATGACCTTCCTCTATCCCCACATTGACCCCCAGACGCGGCGCGGTCGCGTCCGCCTGGAGCTGCATAATCCCGGACACCTCTTGCGTCCGGACATGTGGGCCAGTGTCACGATTCAAATCCCGCTCGGCGAAAAGCTCCTCATTCCCGCCAGCGCGGTAATTGACACCGGCCAGCGTTTCGTCGCCTTCGTTGACGGTGAAGACGAGCACCTGCAGCCGCGCGAGCTCAACGTCGGCTTCAAGACCGATGACTACTACGAGGTGCTCGAGGGCGTGAAGAAAGGCGAGAAGGTCGTCACGCGCGCCCTGTTCCTGGTGGATTCCGAAAGCCAGCTCAAGGCCGCCATTGCCGGCATGGGCGAAGCCGGCGCGCACAAGCACTAAATCGCTCTCACCCCATGTCTGACCCTACCTCACCCCAGCCGCCCGCGCCGCACAAGGACGCGCTCATCGAGCGCATCATCGAGTGGAGCGCGCGCAACAAGTTCATGGTCTTCCTGCTGGTGGGCGCCCTCACCCTCGGCGGCGTGTATTGCCTGCGCAACACGCCCCTGGACGCCATTCCCGACCTGACCGACGTCCAGGTGATTGTGTTCAGCCAATGGGAAGGCCGCAGCCCGAGCCTGGTGGAAGACCAAATCACCTATCCCATCGTCACCAAACTCATCAGCGCGCCCAACGTTCGCACGGTCCGGGGCTATTCCTTCTTCGGTTACTCGTTCGTGTACGTGATTTTCAAGGACGGCACGGACATCTACTGGGCGCGCTCCCGTGTCCTCGAATACATGCAAGGCCTGGCCGGCAATCTGCCGCCGGGCGTCACCCCCACGCTCGGACCCGACGCCACGGGTGTCGGCTGGGGCTTCCAATACGCGCTCGTGGACAAAAGCGGCAAGCACGACTTGGCGGATCTGCGCTCATTCCAGCAATGGCACTTGCGCTATTGGATTCAGAGCGTGGAAGGTGTCGCCGAAGTGGCCACCATCGGCGGCTTCGAAAAACAGTATCAGGTGGAGATCGATCCCGACCGACTCCTCGCCTACAATGTTCCCATCAGCAAGGTCGTCTCCGCCATCCGCAGCGCCAACAACGACGTCGGCGGACGCGAGCTCGAACAGAACGGCACCACCTACCTCGTGCGCGGCAAAGGCTACATCAAGTCGCTCGACGATTTGCGCCTCGTGGTCGTCGGCGCCGATGCGCGGGGCACGCCGGTGCTCTTGCGTGACGTGGCCCGCAACATCGCCTTCGGCCCGGAGATGCGCCGCGGCGCGGGCGACTTCAACGGCGAAGGGGAAACCACCGGCGGCATCGTCGTTGTCCGCTTCGGACAGAACGTCCTCCAGGTCATTGACCGCATCAAGGCCAAGCTGGAAGAGATCAAGCCGTCGCTGCCGGAAGGCGTCGAGATCGTCACCACCTACGACCGCTCCGACCTCATCAACCGTTCCATCCAGACCCTCACGCGCACCATCATCGAGGAGTCCATCATCGTCTCGATCATTATTATCATCTTCCTGCTGGATTTTGGCGGCGCGGCGCGGGCCATTGTCACGCTCCCCATCGCTGTGGCCCTGGCCTTTATCCCGATGTATTTCATGGGGCTGACCGCCAACATCATGTCGCTGGCCGGCATCGCCATCGCCATCGGCGCGATCTGCGACGAGGCTGTGGTCATGGTGGAGAACGTCCACAAGCATTTGGAACACGCACCGCCGGGCTTGAGCCGCAAAGAGAAGCAGGAAGTCATCATCAAGGCGTGCAAGCAGCTCGGCAAACCGCTGTTCTTCGCCCTGCTGGTCATCACCGTCAGCTTCTTGCCGGTGTTCACCCTGGAATCCCAGGAAGGCCGCCTCTTCAAGCCGCTGGCCTTCACCAAGACGTTCACCATGGGCTGGGCGGCTTTTCTCTCCATCACCATCGGCCCGGCGCTGATCGTCCTGATGACCGGCGCCAAGGTGATCCCCGAGCACAAACATCCCATCAGCCGCCTGTTGCACCGGCTTTACTACCCGTGGGTCAGCATGTTGATGACCCGGCGCATCCTCTCCATCGTCATCGCCGTCGCCGCCGTCGCTTCCTCCTACCCCATCTACAAAAAGCTCGGCTCGGAGTTCATGCCGCCGATCAACGAAGGCACCATCCTCTACATGCCCGCCTCGCTGCCCACCATGTCCGTCACCGAAGCCACGCGCGTCATGCAGATTCAGGACCGCATCCTCAAGCAATTCCCCGAAGTGCTCACCGTCCATGGCAAGGCGGGACGTTCCGAAACCGCCACCGATCCTGCGCCGATGGAAATGTTCGAGACCGTCGTGCAGTTGAAGCCCGAAAAGCAATGGCGCCACGTCCCCAACCCCCGCTGGTATTCCTCTTGGGCGCCGGAGTGGACGCAGAAGGGCTTGCGCAAGATCTGGCCGGACGCGCGCCCGATGTTATGGGACGAGTTGATCACGGAGATGGACGAAGCCCTGCAAATCCCCGGCCAGGTCAACGCCTGGACCATGCCCATCAAAGGCCGCATTGACATGCTCACCACGGGCATCCGCACCCCGATTGGCATCAAGATTTTCGGCCCCGACCTGGATCAGATCGCCAAATTGGGCGAGCACCTCGAATCCGTCATGCGCGAGGTTCCCGGTACCCGCAGCGTGTTTGCCGAGCGCACTACCGGCGGCTACTACCTCGACATCACCCCCAACCGCACGGAAATCGCCCGCTATGGCCTGAACGTCGAGGACGTCCTCATGCAGGTCGAAACCTCCATCGGCGGCATGGCCGTCGCCCGCACCATCGAGGGCCGCGAGCGTTACACCATCAACGTCCGCTACAGTCGCGAGCTGCGCGACGACGTGGACAAGCTTAAACGCGTGCTCGTCCCCGTCATGTCTGCCCCGCTGGGCGAGGGCGGGACGGCCAGCGCCGCCGCCGAAATGTCCAGCGGCTCTTCGGCGGCCGGCGTGAGCGGGCTCCAGCAAATCCCCCTCGGCCAGCTCGTGGACATCCGCACCACCAGCGGCCCGCCGGTCATTCGCAATGAAAACGGCGCGCTCACCGGCTGGGTCTATGTGGACATGGCCGGCCGCGACATCGGCGGCTACGTCACGGACGCCAAAAAGGCCGTGTCCGAAAAAATCGAGAAGGCCGGGCTGTTGCCCACCGGCTACCGGTTCGAGTGGTCGGGCCAATACGAGCACATGCTCCGTGTGCGCGAACGCCTCAAGCTGGTCGTGCCCATCACCCTGGCCCTCATTTTTGTGCTGCTCTACATGAATTTCAAGAGCATCCCCGAGACCTTCATTATCCTGCTCTCCATTCCCTTCGCCATGACCGGCAGCATCTGGTTGCTCTGGCTCTTGGGCTACAACCTGAGTATCGCTGTCTGGGTCGGCATCATCGCGCTGGCCGGACTCGCGGCCCAGACCGGCACCGTCATGATCATCTACCTCGACGAAGCCTTCCACGCCTACCAGCAGGCCGGGCGCATGAAAACCCAGCACGACCTCTTCGAGTCCATCACCTACGGCGCGGTCCAGCGCGTCCGCCCGAAACTCATGACCGTCTCCATGATCACCCTCGGCCTGGTACCCGCGCTCTGGGCGCATGGCGCCGGTGCCGAAGCCATCCAGCGCATCGCCGCCCCGATGATCGGCGGCCTGATCACCAGCACCATCCTCACCCTCGAAATCGTCCCCGCCATTTATTCCCTCTGGCGCGGACGCCAGGTCGAGTGGGTCAAAGGCCCGAAACCCCCACGCAAGAAATGGGAGGACCTGAGCCATCAGTTTGTCGCGTGGGAAAAACAGGCGCACGAAGCCTCCAGTGCAACGCTTCCGTCGGCTCCACCCAGCGCCGGCAGCGCGTCCGCCCCAAAGCCATGACCACCCGCGAATAGGAATCAAAACACCAATCGAACGAAATGAAACTCGACATTATTCTCTCCCAAACCGAATCGAAAACGGTGCGCAGCGCGTTGCGCCTGGCACACCGTCGTTTGGAACAGGGCCACCGGGTCAACATCTTGCTGTTGGGCAAGGGGGTCGAGTTGAACAAAATCAGCGACCCCAAATTCGACGTGCAGGCCCAAACTGCCGCCGTGCTGGATGCCGGCGGAGTGATTCTGGCCTGCCCCAAGTGCCTGAGTTGTGGGAATCGGCGGGGGCGCAGGTGTATCTGCTTTCGAGGCTCAAAGACCTCTACGAAATCGCGCGGCTCGAAGCGCCTGGTGACGTTTTGAGGCCATGAACCCGCTCACAACATGAACATGGAAGACCTCATGGGCTACGAGGATTCATCACCCTCCTGCATCGTCTGCGGCAAAGGACTTCGCCCCGGCGAAGCCACGGTGAAGCTGTATCAAGGTGAAAGCAAGCTGCCCATCTGCTGCCCGCTCTGCCTCGAAGCCTACCAGAAGGACCCGCAGTTCTACCTGGACCGTTTCACCAAGCGCGCCCTCCTCCGCGAGCTGCGCACCCCCGAGAAGCCTCCCAACCCCTGAGCCTTCGGGATGAGCCACGGGCAGGTCACCCTCTCTGGGTTCACCGTCTCGCGCGATGTCAAATAGTGTAATCAGCAGTGTTGACAGCCTCGCTCTGCAGTTGGCGCGACCTCTTGAGCAGGTCGGCAATCGTTACCTGGTCGAGCACCTTTACAATGGCATCGCGCACGTCCCTCATGACAGCGCGAATCGCGAATTGAGCGCCGCCCGCTTGGGGATTCAGCTTGGGCAGCTTCTGGCTCAGGTTGCTCGCAGACGCCAAGGTCCCTTCCATGTGCCGCATCACCTCTGCCACCGTGATCTCCTCCATCGGGCGGGCCAAACGATAGCCGCCTGCAATCCCGCGCTTGCTTTCGACAAATCCTCCGGCCCTTAGGTCGTTGAAGATCTGCTCCAGAAAACGCTTGGGGATTTCCTGTTGGCCAGAAACCGCCAGCATGGAGATCACCGCACCATCGTAGCTTTCTCCCAAGGCGATCAGCGCGCGCAAAGCGTATTCCCCGCGAAGCGATAATTTCATGCTGCCATCATCATACAAACTCCGTTGAAATAATCAAGTATCACCTTCTGTAACCATCAACAATGAATCGTAACACGTTATTGTTATGATACTTGCATAATACTACTTAAACTCCATTGACATATAGTATGTTTGCCATATAATCGTGCCCGATTATGAACCGTCGGCATCAGATGCAACCGCCTGCAGCGAACAACGAAGCCGGGCAACCGGACCCTAATGGGTGGCAGCCCTCCGCCCAGAGGCCGAATTTCGCCACGAATTCACATCATATCGCTCGATGGAACGCCGAGCTACGTTCCAAATCCCCGCTCGAAATCACCCGCTGGGCTATCTCTCAGGCGGACGGACGCGCCTTGGTCTCTACCAATTTTCGGCCCTACGAAGCGGTGGTGCTTCACCTGTGTTCCCAAGTCCAGCCCGACATTCCCGTGCTTTGGGTGGACCATGGCTACAATCGCTCCGCCACCTACAAACATGCCGAGCAGCTCAAGCGGCTGCTGGGCCTCAACCTGAAAGCTTATCTGCCGAAGATCACTCCCTCTCACCGCGACGCGGTTTATGGCCCGATCCCCGGACCCGAGGACGAAGCGGCCTTGAAGCAGTTCAGTGCGCTCATGAAGCTGGAACCCTTCCAGCGCGGCATGCGCGAGCTGGCCCCCAAAACCTGGATCACCGCCTTGCGCAAAGTCCAGAACCCCAACCGCGCGGAGTTGGACATTGTCAGCCACGATGCGAACTTTGGCACGCTCAAGGTGAGCCCGGTCTTCAATTCCACCGACGCAGACATGGAAGCCTATCTGGCGCAACACGGTCTGCTCAACGAGTGGGATTACTTCGATCCAGCCAAAGCGGACGATAAACGTGAGTGCGGCCTGCATGCCGCCTGGGGCGCCAAAGCGGTCGCCTCGCAGCTCGAAATCGCAGGAACCGGAATATGAGGAGCAGCTACCATTTGGACCACCTGCAGTACCTCGAAACCGAGGGCATCCATGTCATCCGGGAAGTCGCTGCCGAGTTCGACCGGCCTTGCATCATGTTCTCGGGCGGCAAAGACTCCATCTGCCTCTTGCGCCTGGCCGAAAAGGCCTTCCGGCCCTCGGACATCCCGATGCCGCTGCTGAACGTGGACACCGGCCACCATTTTCCAGAGCTGAACGATTTTCGCGACCGGCGTGCCAAACAACTGGGGGCTCGGCTCATCGTCCGAAAGGTCGAAGACGCCATTGTCAAAGGCATTGCCGTTCCGTCCCCGGGGGAAGTCAGCCGCAACCGCCTGCAGATTCCCACCCTGCTGGCGGCCATCGAGGAATTTCGGTTCGATTGCTGCATCGGCGGAGCCCGCCGGGACGAGGAAAAGGCGCGCGCCAAAGAGCGGTTCTTCAGTTTCCGCGATGGCTTCGGCCAATGGGACCCCAAGAACCAGCGGCCTGAGATCTGGAACCTCTACAATACCCGGGTCAATCCCGGCGAGCACATGCGGGTCTTCCCGTTGAGCAACTGGACCGAGATGGACGTTTGGGAGTATATCCGGCGCGAGCGGCTCGAGGTGCCTAGCATCTACTTCAGCCACCGTCGCCAATGCGTCCGCCGACTGGGTCAATGGCTGCCGGTCAGCAGCCTCCTCACGCTTAAACGCAACGAAGAAGTTAAAGACCTGGTCGTGCGGGTCCGCACCATCGGCGACATTATCAGCACCGGCATGGTGGAATCCCCGTCCGATTCGGTGGATGCCATCATTTCCGAGATTGCCGCCGCCCGCGTGACCGAGCGCGGCAGCCGCGCCGACGACAAAGCCTCCGAAGCAGCGATGGAGGACCGAAAGAAACAGGGCTATTTCTAACAACCGCCAGCCAGAACCATGATTACACTTACTGCACCGCGCCCTCCCGAAACGATTGCGCGTAATCTACCACAACCGCTCCTGAACCCGAATGGCCACACGCCAGCTTCGCCTCACCCTTCGCTCGAGATCCTCCGATTCAATACCTGCGGTTCCGTCGATGATGGCAAATCCACCCTAATTGGCCGGCTCCTCTACGATTCCAAGTCACTGATGGAGGATCAGCTTGAGGCGTTGGAACGTTCCTCTGACATCAGCGGCGGTGGCCAAATCAACCTGGCCAATCTCACCGACGGGCTGCGCGCCGAGCGCGAGCAAGGCATTACGATTGATGTGGCCTACCGCTATTTCGCCACGCCCAACCGCAAGTTCATCATCGCGGACACGCCCGGCCATGTCCAATACACCCGCAATATGGTGACCGGCGCATCGACGGCCAACCTCTCCATCGTGCTCGTGGACGCGTGCTTGGGTGTCATCGAGCAAAGCCGGCGCCATGCCTGCCTGGCCTCGCTGCTACGCATTCCGCACTTGATGGTCGCGGTCAACAAGATGGACCTGGTGAATTGGAGCGAAGAGCGGTTTCGGGAGATTCGCGAAGAATTCGAGGCATTCCTGCCGCGTCTGGACATCAAGGACGTGAAGTTCATTCCCATCAGCGCGCTCAATGGCGACAACGTGGTCAGCCCCTCGCTTAACACACCCTGGTATCAGGGGCCAACATTGCTAGGGCACTTGGAAACAGTCCACATCGCCAGCGACTGGAATCTGAACGGCTTTCGCCTGCCGGTCCAATGGGTCAACCGCCCCAACTACCCGACTGACCCGAGGCTGCGCGATTTCCGTGGATTCAGCGGCCAGATCGCCGGCGGCATCGTCCGCGTTGGCCGAAAAGTAATGGTATTGCCTGGCGGACTGGTCAGCACCGTCAAAGAGATCTTCACCTACGATGGTTCCTTGCCGGAGGCATTCTGCCCGCAATCCGTCACCCTCGTGCTCGATAACGACATTGATATCAGCCGCGGCGACATGATTATCGGCCCGGACCACCTGCCCGGTGCGAGCGCCGAACTCCACCCCAGAATCTGCTGGATGCATCAGCGCCCGCTCCAGCGCGGCAACAGGTATCTTCTTAAGCACACGACCCGCACTGTTCAGGCCGTCGTCACCAAGATCGAAAGCCGCATCAACATTTCGACCCTCGAACCTGAGCTGGAGCCCTCTGAATTGGTTTTGAACGACATCGGTGAAATCCGCCTCCAGACCTCCCAGCCGCTGGTGTTCGATGGTTACACCAGCAATCGCCTCACCGGCTCGTTCATTCTTATCGAGCAAGGCACCAACGCCACGGTGGGCGCGGGCCTGCTCTTTCCACCTTCGGAGGAGGCCAAACCCGATTACAACGACTTTGCAATTTGAATTATGAAGATCAAAATAAATGGCGAGTTCCAGACCATTGACAGAACTTCCCTGACGGTGGCAGGCCTATTGACCCTAAACAATGTCGAGCATCCGGAAACGGTGAGCGTCCAGCTCAACGGGAAGTTCGTTGATAGCAAGCTCTATCCCACTACCAACATTCAAGAGAACGACGAGATCGACTTCCTCTATTTCCTTGGCGGAGGTCGTGGACGGTGAAAGGTTTCTCAACCAAGGCCATCCACGGCTCGATCCGCAAGCACGACCCCCATGGCACATTGCGCCCCGCTGTCTATGACAGCGTGGCGTTTGAGTTCCAGACTGCCCTGGAGATGCAACAAGCCTTCGAGGGCCGCCGCCTGGCCCACTCTTACTCGCGCATCTCCAATCCGACGGTGGAGGAATTCGAGGACCGGGTGCGCATCTTGGCCGAGGCGAAAGGCGCCATTGCGGTCGCCTCAGGCATGGCGGCCATTGCCAACGTGATTCTGGCCATCGCAGAGGCAGGGACGAAGGTGGTGACTTCGAAGTTCCTGTTCGGCAACACCTACTCTCTCTTCGAACAAACCCTTAAGCCCTGGGGACTGCAGGTCTCGTACGTGGACATGACCAACCCGGCAGAGCTCGAAGCAGCGATTGACGACAAGACGCGCGCGGTATTCCTGGAGACGATCACCAATCCCCAGCTCCAGGTCGCGGACATGCGGACAGTGACGCGGATCGCCCAGGCGAAGGATGTGCCAGTCGTTGTCGATGGCACCGTGACCACACCGTATCTGTTTAAGTCGAAAGAGTTCGGCGTGGCCGTCGAAGTTATTTCCAGCACCAAGGGCATTTCTGGAGGAGCCACTTCAGTGGGCGGCGTGGTCATTGATAACGGTGTTTTTGACTGGAATAAGAACCCCAAGGTCCGGCCCTGGGCGGAGAAATGCGGCCCGATGGGGCTGCTCGTTTTCCTGCGCCGGGAAGTGTACCGTAACTTGGGGGCTTGCCTCTCCCCGCAAAACGCCTACCTGCACACCCTCGGTTTGGAGACCCTGGATCTGCGGCTTCAGAAGAGCTGCGCCAATGCTCTGCACATCGCGCGCTCCCTGGAGAACTCGCCCAAAATCAAACGGGTTCACTATCCTGGGCTGGAGAGCTCGCCCCATCACAAGACTGCGCGATCGCAGTTTACAAACGGGTATGGGAGCTTGCTTGGCTTCTGCCTGGAGAGCCGGGAGGCCTGCTTTGACCTGATGAACAAATGCAAGGTCGTCCGCCGGGCCACCAACATCCACGACAACAAAACGCTCATCATTCATCCGGCCTCGACCATCTTTTGCGAATACTCGGCTGAGGAGAAGGCGAAGATGGAGGTGGGCGAGAATCTGCTCAGGCTCTCGGTGGGCATCGAAGACGCCGAAGACATCCTCGGAGACCTCACGGCGCCAATCTAGGCAATTATGGACTTCTTTACCGAAGAACGGCTGGAACGCTATAGCCGCCATATCATTCTCAAGGAAATCGGCGTCAAAGGCCAGGAACGGCTTTACGCTTCCAAGGTCCTCATTATCGGGGCCGGTGGCCTGGGGGCGCCGGCTGCGCTCTATCTGGCTGCCGCCGGTGTCGGTACACTCGGCATTGTGGATGCCGACAAGGTGGATTTGTCCAACCTCCAGCGACAGGTCATTCATCACACCGCTGATGTGGGCACGTTGAAAGTCGAGTCCGCGGCGGCCAAGATGCGGGCTATCAACCCGGACATCACCGTGCGGACGCATCATCAATATGTGATGTCCGACAATATTGAGGGCCTGATACGCGACTATGATTTCGTGATCGACGGCACGGACAACTTTGCCGCCAAGTTCCTGATTAACGATGCCTGCGTGCTGGCCGGAATTCCCTACTCGCATGGCGGGATTCTCTGGTTTAACGGCCAAACGATGACCATCTTGCCGCGGCAAACCGCCTGCTACCGCTGTGTGTTCGGCAAGCCGCCTCCCCAGGGCGCGGTGCCAACGTGTTCTCAAGCCGGAGTACTGGGAGCGATCGCCGGCATGCTGGGCACTATCCAGGCGGCGGAAGCTTTGAAGCATGTCACCGGGGCCGGGCGCTTGCTGACCGATGCGCTGCTGACCTTTGACGCGTTGGAGATGAATTTCAGGAAGGTCAAGGTCAAGCGCAACTCGCAGTGCCCGGTCTGCGGCGAAAATCCAACGATCACCGAACTGGTGGACGAAGCAGGTCCCGCGGCCTGCGATCTCAAGAGGCATTAACCGTGAACATCAAGCACTCCGTCATTCAGCAGCTCATCCAACACGCCCAATCCGAGGCGCCCATTGAGGCCTGCGGTTACCTGGCCGAACAGGAGGGCATCGTCACCGCCGCGTTCCGCATGAAGAATGTGGATGCTTCACCGGAACACTTCAGTTTCGACCCCGCCGAGCAATTTGCTACGGTGCGGCAAATGCGAACGACCGGAATGCGCTTGCGAGCCGTCTACCACAGCCACCCGGCGACTCCGGCCCGGCCTTCAGCGGAGGACATCCGACTGGCCAACGACCCGTCGCTAAGCTATGTCATTGTCTCCCTGGCCAACACGCAGCCGGACGTGAAATCTTTCCACATCCGCGACGGCCAGGTTGCCGTGGAGGCGTTGCATGTCATTGAGGATTAACCATGTTCTACACCATTCCTGATACCCTTAAGACCGAGATTGACGAACTCGAGCGCAAGATTCAACAACTCCACGCCGGCCGTTTGGAGGCCGCCTCGCTGAAGGTGCACCGCGTGCCCTTCGGCGTTTATGAGCAACGGAAAGACAATACTTTCATGGTGCGCATCCGGTGCGCGGGTGGTGCCATTACCCCGGCACAGTTGCGCATCGTAGCCGAGCTTTCACGAGAATACGCGGCCGATGCCTTGCATATCACCACGAGGCAGGAGTTGCAAATTCACGAGGTCGAGCTCGCGCAGGTGGTGCCGATCATGCGCCGGCTGCTGGCAGCGGGCTTGTCCACCCGCGGCGGAGGCGGCAACACGGTCCGCAACATCACTGCTTCAATTGACTCCGGCGTCGCACCAGACGAGGTGTTTGATGTTTCCCCCTATGCCTTCGCGCTCACGAGCCGGCTCATCAGCGAGCCCGATTCATGGCTTCTGCCGCGCAAGTACAAGATCGCGTTCTCCAATTCCTCGAAGGACACCGCCCGTGCCGCATTCAACGACCTCGGTTTCATCGCCAGCACACGGAATGGCCTAAAAGGGTTTGCGGTCTATGTCGCCGGCGGGATGGGCACCAAACCACAGGTCGGCCACCTTTTGCACGAGTTCGTGGCAGACTCGGAGGTCTATTTCATCGCCGAGGCTATCAAGCGACTCTTCAGCAAGCACGGCAACCGCAAGAACCGCCATGCCGCCCGGTTGCGGTTTCTTTGGAACAGCCTGGGTGAATCCAAGTTCCGCGAGTTGTACCAACAGGAAGTGGACGCGCTACGAATGGAAAGCGCGCCGCCGCTGTCCCTCGTTGCCTCGAAGGCTTCAACTCGGCAACGTTCCGACGCCCCAGCGGCCAAGGAATCCTCTCCCGAGTTTGAGGTGTGGCGCCAGCGATACGTCACCGCGCAGAAACAGCGCGGGCTTTATTCAGTGCTGGTTCCCGTATTTCTCGGCAACCTGAGCAATGAAAACGCTATTGCCCTGGCCGATTTCCTGACGCCGTTCGGCGAGGATGTGCTGAGGGCCACGATCGACCAGAACTTGTCGCTGCGGAACATCCCGGAGGCGTTTCTCGGAAATGTTTATGGCTTGGTTAAGAACCTGACGCCCCTGGCGTCCGAACCCCGTTTCCTGGGCTCCTCGGTAGCCTGCACAGGCGCCTCGACTTGTAAGTTGGGTATCTGCCTGCCCCGTGGTGCCCTGGCGGCGGTGCTGAAGAAGCTCAAAACTTCGAATCTGGACCTGGACCGGGTGGCTGACTTGCGGATGAATCTCTCGGGTTGCCCGAACACTTGCGGCGGACACATGGCCGCGGACCTGGGCTTCTTCGGCAAAGTGGCTCGCAAGGGACAAACTCCATACCCGGCCTATGGCATTGTCGTGGGGGGCACCCTGGGCAATGGCAACGCGCGAATGGCTGAACCTGCCGGGGACGTTAGCGCGCGCGATCTGCCAACGTTTGTGACGGACTTCCTGCAGCACTACTTGAGCGGGCAATCGCGCTTTTCGTCTTTCACCGAATACCTGGAGAAGCAGGGCAAACAGTTCATCCGCGCCTGGTGCGAGGAGCATCGTGAGATCCCGGACTTTGAGGAGGACAAGAATTATTACTACGACTGGACGGCCACGGACGTCTTTTCGCTGGCCGGCCGCGGCATAGGCGAATGCTCGGCCGGCTTGTTTGATCTGATTGATTTCGATTTGAAGCGGCTTAAGCAGATCCAGAGCCAGTTGCCAGCTTTGGGCAATGGCCAGCGCGCGGAAGCTCTGTACCAGATCACTCTCTCCGCAGCTCGAATGTTGCTTATCACCCGGGCTATCGAGCCTCGCTCCGATACGGACGTGTTTGTTCAGTTTCGCCGCCATTTCATCGAGGCGGGACTGGTTGCCGCGGAATATCTTCCCCTAGTGGAAACGGCGGAAAAGAAAGATGCGGCAGGGCTCGAGGCTCGGGGCGAGGAAGTCCTGAGCCTGGCCAAAACCATGGAAGAGCTTTACGGGAGGATGGACAATTCTCTGCGTTTCCCAGGCGAGGCGGCCAAGACCCTGCCGAAGGCCCCTGCGAGTGAGAAGCCTCAAGCTAAGCCGGTTCTCTCGAAGGATTTTCGCGGCGTGGCCTGCCCGATGAACTTCGTGAAAACCAAGCTCGCTTTAGAAAGCTTAACTTCGGGTCAGCGGCTGCAAATCTTGCTGGACGATGGCGACCCCATCCAGAACGTGCCCCGGTCGGTAGCCGGGGAGGGCCACAAAATTCTTGGCCAACTCAAAGAGGCTGACCATTGGTCGGTGTTGATCGAGAAGACATAAAGGGCTTTATGAGCTCCTCTCTCGAAAACCTCGCCCTCGCTGAGGCTTCCGCTTTGACCAGCTCGCCCGGTGGCCGATTCTAATTACCCCCCCGTTTGATCCTCCATGCCTTCAGTAGCTCAAAACCCGGCTTTGCGCTCCGAGCCGCAAATCAATCGCATAGCTTCTCCCCCGCCTGCCGTGGTGGAAAAGCACTATCGCAGCCTCTTGAAGGCCGTCTCATGGCGGGCCACTGGCACAGTGGACACGATCCTCATCTCATTCCTCGTGACGGGTAAGATCAAACTGGCCATGTCCATCGGCTTTGTCGAATTGTTCACCAAAATCGGCCTCTTTTACGTCCACGAGCGGATTTGGAACAAGATCGCTCTGGGCCGGACCAAGCCATTGGAGGACTACACGATCTAGTATTACTCTGTTATGTGGAATCTGAGAAAACATCATCAAACTTTCGGCCGCAACAATGGCAGAAGCCGATCCACCGCAGCAACCACGGGCGCATCCTCCTGAGTGTCTGTTCCCACGTCACACCAGAAGTTTTTTTTGGCGCGCAGGTAGACGACCGTGACAAACAGATATGCCAAGACGGCCAGGATCAGGTGGTGATGAAACCCGCGCCAGCTGCGCCCCTCGAAGTGATCCAACCCCAGATCGGTCTTTCCCCGCTGGAAATACTGTTCGATGTTCCAGCGTGAACGGCTCAGGCGCAACATTCGCGCCTTTTTTGGCGGTCCGTGTAAATGCGCCAGGTAATAATGATAAGGTTCGGCATCGCCCGCAGGCCAATCGACTACCAGCCAGAGTTCTTCCAAATCTGTCGCTCCCCGATCCAAGGATCCCGCCAAATAAACCTTCATCCACGCCAGGCGCGTGCGCCGCGTTTGCCCATCGGCCGCTTTCCAGGAACAGGGGTGCCACTCCACCTTCTTTTGTTCGGCAAACAATTGGGTCAACGACAGGGCTTTGGGATGCGGTTCCTGCACCTGCCAGCGCGTGCGCTTACGTTCCAACACCACGGGTTGCGCCCAACCGGTCAATTGCTGCGCATCCACCTGCAAAAAGAATTCCAGCCCCAACGCCCGCAGGCCATCACGAAAGGCACCGTTGATGCCATAGGCATTGTCCCCCAGCACCGGCGCTGGCGGCACGTGGTCCGAGATCGCGTGCCGAATCAACTCCAAGGCAATTGCCGGTTTGGTGGCGAAGGTTACTTCGGCCGGCACGCCCGCCGCCCGGCAACGCTCCAGGTCCTGCGTCCATTTCTCAGGCAGATACAACCGGGCGCCAATGGGCACCGCTACTTGGCCGTCGGTCACCGCAACCTCCACGTTCACTTGGCAATTGGCTGACTTACCCTCGGCCCCACAATACTGATGGGCCACTCCCACCGAATGCGCTCCTTGTTTGAGCCAGCCGGTTTCATCGACAATCCAGGCCCACAACGGTTCCAGGTGCGGGGGGATTTCTTGGCGGATCGCTCGCCACACTTCCTGGTCATCCCAGGGACTATCCGTGACCAGTTGTTGGAGCTTCTGCGAATCGACTCCCAGACGCTCGGCCATAGGTTCAATCGATTTGCGTTCCCCGGGCAGCAACAGCCCTTCAACATAAAGTGCCGCACCTTCCCGCCGTTCGCTCCGGCCCATCGGCGCCGCGAAAGGGGCTAGAAAACCCGGAAACGCTTTCGCATGGGCACGCCAGTTCGATTCGGTCCATTTCATGACCGAGAAAACTATCGCAGCGGCACAGCGAGGTCAATACACACTTAACAGAGTAATACTAGTCCGCAAGGAAAGTTCTTTTGGTCCGCAAACGACTCGTTAGGCTCACTGGGTCTTCCCGTCCCATCTTCCCGCACACCAGGTTGCACAGGGCAAACACCATCGGGTCCAAAACCTCGTAGCGGACGCAAATGCCCTCGCGCTGGCGCTTGACCAGGCGGTGGTGATACAGCAGGCCCAAGTGCTTGGAGACATTGGCCTGCTTCATGCCGCTTACCTCCACCAGCTCGCTGACGGTCAGCGGCCCGTCACGCAAGGCCTGCAGGAGAACTAGGCGGCTGGGCTCTGAAAGCACGGAGAACAGGCGCGCGATAGCCGCAAGTTGGGGAGCGGACATTTTTTGCTTCGCCATCCCCGACTGATGCCACAAACCCGCCCCCGTTGAAAGCCGCTTCTGCCCCAGCACCTCGCCGCCCCCAGATTTCAGCTCTCCACTTTCAGCATTTCACCTTTTCCCCCGCCCCCTCAGCCATCACCATCAGCCACCCATTGCATTTGACTTAATAGCGACTCGGCGTATAGTCATTCTCAATGCGAGTCTCCAAGAAGACAGATTACGCGCTCCGTGCCATATTCACATTAGTCGACCACTCCGGTAGGGGACCAATCCCCATCCGCGAACTGTCACGACGCAACGATGTTCCGAAGAAGTTCCTCGAGCAGATCCTCCTTGCCATGAAGAAGCGCGGCTGGGTCGACAGCCTGCCGGGGCTGCGGGGCGGGTACGTCCTCGCCAAGGCCCCGGACAAGATCACCATGGGCGAAGTCGTCCGCCATTTCGACGGCATTTTGGCCCCCATCGCCTGCGTCTCCGCAAGCGGCTACAAGCGCTGCTCGCAAGAGCCGCTTTGTCGCTTCCGCCGCGTCTTTCTCAACGCCCGCAATTACGTCGCGACACTGCTCGACCACTCCACCCTGGCTGATGTCGCCAAAGGAATGCCAGTCGCCAGGCCCGAAGTCCTCACACCCGGCTTTACCGGGGGTGAAGGCATCTGACCAGCCCCAAAGCAGCACACAAAAAAAGATTCAAAAAGGCTGTTGACGACTCCCTATAATCCTGTAATATACGACTAAGTTAGTAGATATTACATGAACAATTCAGCGGCACAGCTAGCGCCTGGCGTATCGGTCAAGAAGCCACAAGTCACAGTGGCTCTCCCCGCTTTTTTTGTTGCCCGCAATGACTACTCATCTAGTCGCTATTCTGCCCTGCAGCCTGAATCTGCCCAACCTGGAAACCACCCCGCCGCGCAACACCCTGTCGCGCGCACCGAAAGCCCCCACACCCCTTTTGCCGACCGGTTCACCGGAGGCGCAACAACAAACTTCCACGCAGGCCACCCTGACCGGTCACCCGGAAGCAGTCTCAAGAATTCTGCTTACGACATCATGAACCTAATTACAAAACACTCACCCGCCCACCAACACCCAGCCGTCCGCCTGGGAGGCCTGCTCGCTACATTCATAGTGGCCGCCGCGCCCCTCGTGGCCGCCGCGGACGATGGAACAAACGCTGCCCCGGCCAAGGCCGAAAAGCCTCCGCCCCTTCCACTGCACCAGATTGAGGGAAACGGCGGCATTTTCTCCACCCTCTCGGCCTACATCGTCAATCCACCACGGGACGGGGAGCCGGTCGGGCGTCCGTCCGTGGGGTTCAGCTACGTTGACCTCGGTCACGGTCAGAATCTTGAGGCATTCACTCTGACCGAGTCGCCGTGGAAGCGCCTCGAACTTGGCTTCGCTTACGACCGCTATGACCTGGGCGACCTGCCGAAGGACATCCTGGCCACCACCGGCGTCAATCTTAGCGACCAGACCGTCGGGCTCTACAACGCCAACGCCCGCCTCCAACTGCTCAAGGAGAACGAGTTCGACCAAAAGTGGCTCCCAGCTCTGACCTTTGGATCCCATTTCAAGTACAACGACACCTACAGCAGCCTCAACAGCCAGCTCGGCGGGGCCCTATCCAGCTCCGGCATTACAGACGACACCGGGGTGGATTTTACCCTCTATGCCTCCAAGCTCATCACCTTCCTGCCCCGGCCCGTCCTGATCGAAGCGGGCGGCCGCGCCACCAGGGGCGTCGAGCTGGGTTTGGTCGGCTTCACGCCCGGCTACAGCTTCCTCTTTGAAGGCAACATAGCCGTGTTCCTCACCGACCGGCTCATTCTCGCCGCCGAATACCGCCAGCAGCCGAACGACTACAAACCTATCGCTGCCGGCGGCCAGACCCTGGTTGGCGCTTCTGGCGATTGGTGGACGATCGACGCGGCTTACATCATCAATAAACACTGGACTGTTGCCCTCGGCTACGGCCACTTCGGCCAGGTGCTCAACCACGAGGCGAACGGCGTCTGGGGCATCACGACCAAGTTCGAGTTTTGAGTTCAGTCCTCCTCCCGCAACCAAACAACAAAACATCCAAACAAAAGACAGGAATATGAGCATACCACGCGAACACCTCAGCACCCTGGCGCTTCACGCCGGGCAAACCCCAGATCCGACAACCGGCGCTCGGGCGGTGCCCATCTACCAGACCACCTCCTACGTCTTCAAGAGCACAGACCACGCGGCGAACCTTTTCGCCCTTAAGGAATTCGGAAACATCTACACGCGGATTATGAACCCGACGACCGACGTCTTCGAGCAGCGCATCGCGGCGCTGGAAGGCGGCACGGGCGCGCTGGCCGTTTCGTCCGGCCAGGCCGCCACCACGCTGGCTCTCTTGGCCATCACCCAGGTCGGCGACGAGATCGTGTCGGCGAACAACCTCTACGGCGGGACCTATCAGCTATTCCACTACACCTTGCCCAAGCTGGGCCGGACGGTGAAGTTCGTGGACTCGCGCAGCCCCGAAGCCTTCCGCAAGGCCATCACCCCGAAAACCCGCGCCATCTACGCCGAGACCATCGGCAATCCCAAGCTCGACGTGCCCGACTTCGACGCCCTGGCCAAGATCGCTCACGACGCCGGCCTGCCGCTGGTTGTGGACAACACCATCGGTGTCGGCCTCGTCCGGCCCTTCGACCACGGGGTGGACATCGTTGTCAGCTCGGCCACCAAGTACATCGGCGGCCACGGCACGTCCATCGGCGGGATCATCGTGGACTCGGGCAAGTTCAAGTGGAACAACGGCAAGTTCCCCGAGTTCACCGAGCCGGACCCGAGCTATCACGGCCTGAAATATTGGGACGTGTTCGGGAACTTTCCCGGGCTGGGCAATGTGGCCTTCATCATCAAGGTCCGTGTCCAGCTCCTGCGCGACATCGGCGCCGCCCTCAGCCCGTTCAATGCCTTCCTCTTCCTGCAAGGCCTGGAGACGCTCCCGCTGCGCCAGAAGCAGCATTCCGAAAACGCCCTCGCGGTGGCGCAATTCCTCAAGAAGCATCCGCTGGTGACTTGGGTCACCTATCCCGGCCTGCCGGACGACCCGAACCACAACCTCGCGGCAAAGTATCTCAAGAAGGGCTTCGGCGGCATCGTCGGCTTCGGCATCAAAGGCGGCCTGGAGGCGGGAAGCAAGTTCATCAACTCGGTCAAACTGCTCTCGCACCTGGCGAACATCGGCGACGCCAAGACCCTCGTAATCCATCCCGCCTCGACCACGCACCAACAACTCACGCCCGAGGAGCAGCACGCCACCGGCGTCATGCCGGACTACGTCCGTCTTTCCATCGGTTTGGAGGACGCGGAAGATATCAAGGCCGACATCGAGCAGGCGTTACAGGCTTCGCAGCAGTGATCCACCTGGCGCCATATCCTAGCCATTCGCCTTCGGCAGCACGAAGGCGCATCACCAAACATTCAATCAAACAGACAATCGAACTAACGATTATGAGCACTGAAAGAACGAACCAAAACGAAGTTGCCAATCGCGCTTACCGCCTTTGGGAAGACGCAGGACGACCGCACGGGCGAGACCTGGAATTCTGGGTCCAGGCCGAGGCGGAGGCCCATAGCCCCGTCACCGGCGACACGACCGGCCTTGGCGATACCTCGGCCGAAAGTCCCCTCCAGCCGGCCCAACCCAGCCCCTCCGCGGCAAGACGCACCCGCGAGTTCCAGCACCGGACCAGCCCGCCAGCCCAAACCGCGGCACCGAAAGGCACATCCCGCCCCCGTTAAACCACATCACAGCGCAGCATCCAACCGGCCTGCCCCTTCCCCTATGAGTAAGCCGAGCCACATCGTGCTCCCCCAGGACGCAACCGGCCAACCCGGCTGGCTTGAATTGGTTCGCCAGCACGTCGGTTCGCTGCGCTACGGCGTCGTGCAAATCGTCGTGCATGACGCGCAAGTCACCCAGATCGAAAAAACCGAGCGCGTGCGCCTCGACAACCACGCCCTAACGGCGCCCCAAGCCCGCCAGCCTGCGGCCCGGGCCACAATCATCAATGCCTGATTTTCAGCCTCGACACACCATGACCACTGCATATCAAACCTCGACCTCACTCCAGGGCGGCCCGCGCTCGCCGCATCGCCCGCTCGACACCATCACCGCGCCCCTGGCCGAAATTGCCGGCCGCTCCTCCAGCCTCATCGCCTGCCCGCCGGGCCGGTTCGAGTTGGCCGGCCAGACCCACGACCTGCCACGCTACCTGTTCCTGGGCCCCGCCGGCGGGGCGGAGCCAATCCGCATCGGCATTTTCGCAGGCGTCCATGGTGACGAACCCGCCTCCTCCTTTGCCCTGCTGCGCTTCCTCCAACTGCTCGAAGAGAATCCCCAAATCGCTCGCGGCTATTGCCTGTTCCTCTACCCCGTCTGCAATCCAACTGGCTACGAGGACAACACCCGCCACAACCGCAACGGAAAGGATCTGAACCGCGAGTTCTGGCGCAACTCCCGCCAGCCTGAAATCCGCCTCCTCGAATCCGAACTCACGGCCCACGCCCTGAACGGCATCATTTCCCTTCACACCGATGACACCAGCCACGGCGTTTACGGCTACGCACATGGAGCCGTGATCACCCGGCACCTCCTCCTCCCCGCTCTGGCCGCCGCTGGCGAGTTCCTGCCGGTGAACAAAGACGGCGTTATCGACGGCTTTCGCGCGCGCGACGGCATCATCCGCGACAGCTTTGAGGGCGTCCTCCGCGCCCCGCCCGTAATGAGACCGCGCCCCTTTGAGGTCATCCTCGAAACGCCCCACCAGGCGCCGCAGTACCTGCAGGAAGCCGCCCTGGCGGTCGCCCTGCGCGCCATCCTCGACGAATACCGCGCCTTCATCGCGCACGCCGCAAACCTGTAGCCATCAACAAGAATCCGATTTCACCTCCGCATCGAAGCAAAAAGCAACAAAGCAAACAAACATATGAACTCGCAAGACATCAAAAACAACGCCGGTCCCTCCGCAGCCAGCGCGGAAGGGACATCCCAAGCATTCACCCTGATCGAGCTGCTCGTCGTGATCGCCATCATCGCCATCCTGGCCAGCCTGCTCCTCCCCGCGCTCGCCCGGGCAAAAGAAGCCGGCAAAAAGACAAGCTGCCTGAACAACGTCCGTCAAGTCGGCTTGGCCTATCAGGGCTTTCTCGGTGATAACAACGACCGATTTCCCGCCTATGTCACCGAGCGCACCGCTCCCTCAGGCACGCCCGACACCGCCGAGGCGCGCTCCCCTTATTCGTATCGTCAACAACTCCTTCCCTATATTACCGGCACCAATGTTTTCAAATGCCCTGACGGCCTGCCTTGGCCCGACCCTCAGCCCGGGGCATGGTTCAACACCGATTACGGTAACAACCACAACGAGGCCAACCTGCCGGGCGCCTCCCAGCAGGCTTGGTTTGCGGCCCACCCGGATTTCGGTTTTAACGAAACCGTCAGCGCCAGCGGCCTGCCTCGACCCACAGAATTCATTCTTCTGGCCGATGCCGGCCGCTCCGACAACACTCCGTCCCGCGGCGGCATGTATCCCCAACCTTGGGCCTTCGACGTCAGTTCCCAGGCCAGAATGCTCGGACGCCACACCAAGGGTACCGCGAACATTGTATTCGGTGATTGCCACGCTCAAAGCGTCAAAACCAACCGGACCTGGACCTCAATCGACGACAACAATTGGCGGCGCTCCCAGGTCACCGTCGCTCCGTAAGACGCTGCCCTCCGCTTTCATTGACAGTAGCTTCACTATGCACAAATCCATCTTGATGCTGGCACTCGCTTCCGCGTTCCTTGCCTCCGGCGGATCCATATCCGCCAAAGAACTCACGCTACTCAACGTCTCCTACGACCCAACGCGCGAGCTCTACCAGGAAATAAACACCGCCTTCGCGAAACACTGGAAAGAGAAGACGGGGGATGCCGTCAGCATCAAGCAATCGCACGGCGGCTCGGGGAAACAAGCCCGCGCAGTTATCGACGGCCTTCAGGCCGATGTCGTCACGCTGGCCCTGGGTTACGACATCGATGCCATCGCCGAAAAGGCCAAACTTCTCCCGGCCGCCTGGCAAGCCCGTCTTCCCAATAACAGTGCCCCCTACACCTCCACCATCGTATTCCTGGTGAGGAAAGGAAACCCAAAGGGCATCAAAGACTGGGATGACCTCGTTAGGCCCGGCGTTGCTGTTATTACACCCAATCCAAAAACCTCCGGCGGTGCCCGTTGGAATTACCTCGCCGCCTGGGGTTACGCTCTGGAGAAGTTCCACAACGACGAAACGCGGACTCGCTCCTTCCTGTCCGCCCTCTTCAAGAACGTCCCGGCCCTCGAAACCGGCGCCCGGGGCGCCACCACCACTTTCGTCCAGCGCGGTCTCGGCGACGTTCTTATTGCCTGGGAAAACGAAGCTCTCCCTTCTCTCAAGGAACAAGCTCCGGGCGCCTTCGAAATCGTTGCCCCCTCACTCAGCATTCTCGCTGAACCGCCCGTCGCCTGGGTTGACAAGGTCGTCAACAAAAACGGCACCGCCGACGTCGCCCGCGCCTACCTCGAATTTCTCTACACCGACGCCGGCCAGGAAATTGCCGCTAGGAACTACTATCGCCCGCGCAACCCGGACATCGCGGCAAAATACACGGCCACCCTTCCGCAGATACGCCTGTTCACTATAGACGAGGTTTTCGGCGGCTGGGCCAAGGCCCAGAAGACCCATTTTGCCGAAGGGGGCACCTTCGACCAAATCCAAACCAGTAATCGCTAAAGAAAGGATAACATCCATGCCAATTCACACTGACATCATCGCTACCGTGGGCCACACCCCACTCATCAAACTCAACCGCATCACCAACGGCGCGCCGGCCATCATCGCGCTCAAGGCCGAGTTTTTCAACCCGCTCGGCAGCGTCAAGGACCGCATCGGCTACGCCATGATCCAGGCTGCCGAACGCGACGGCCTCCTGACACCCAAGACCACCATCATCGAGCCCACCTCCGGCAACACCGGCATAGCGCTGGCGTTCGTCGCGGCGGCGCGTGGCTACAAACTCATCCTCACTATGCCCGAGACCATGAGCCAGGAGCGGCGCACCCTGCTCGCCTTGCTGGGCGCTAGGCTCGTGTTGACGCCGGGCGCGGAGGGAATGAAGGGCGCCATCAGGAGAGCTGAGGAGCTTAACAAGGAAATTCCCGACTCCTGGATTCCCCAGCAGTTCAACAATCCCGCCAACCCGGAAATCCACCGGAAGACCACTGCCGAGGAAATCTGGACCGACACCGAAGGCAAAGCCGACATCCTTGTGTCCGCTGTCGGCACGGGCGGCACTATTACGGGCGTCAGCGAAGTCATCAAGTCCCGCAAGAAGTCCTTCCAGTCCATCGCCGTCGAGCCCAAAGATTCGCCGGTCATCACTCAGACGCGGAACGGTGAACCTCTCAAGCCCGGCCCGCACAAGATCCAGGGCACCGGCGCCGGCTTCGTTCCCACAAACCTGAACCTGCAAATCGTGGACGACGTCATCACCGTCAGCAACGACGACGCCATCACTACGGCCCGGCGCCTTGCGCTCGAAGAAGGCATCCTGGCTGGAATCTCCACCGGCGCCAACGTCTGGGCGGCCTTACAAGTCGCACGGCGCCCCGAGAACAAGGGCAAGTTGATCGTTACCATCGGCTGCAGCACTGGCGAACGTTACCTCAGCACCGCGCTGGCGGACGAAGCCCGCCAGCAGGTTCACTGAGTCTTCCCGGCCATGTTCAAAGCGACTATTCCGCCGATAATGGCCAACAGGCCGATTACCTTCACCACAGTGACTTGCTCGCGGAAGTACAAGAGGCCAACGCTCGCGATCAGAGCGACACCCACTCCGCTCCAAACCGCGTAGGCCACGCTCACATCGATCTTCTTTAACGCAAGCGTCAGGAAGAAGAAACTTACGCAATAGAAGACCCCCATCAACACAGCAGGGACCGTCCGGGCGAAGCCAGCCGACAGCTTCATGCAGGTCGTGCCCGCAACCTCAAACACAATCGCCAGGGTCAAGTGGATCCAGTGCATTGCGTAAACGCCATTCCCTTACCACACGCGGCCAATCCTCTCCCTTCATCCGCCCTTCCGGGCGATGAAGATGCCCTGCGCAATCTTGCCCGCATGAGCCAGTTGCTGCATGAACACCATTTCACCCCCCAGCCCCTGCATCATCCCCATATCAAACCCGATGATCCGGAGCGCATCGTAGGTGAGTTGCTTGTTCAGCATGTCCAGGTAGAGGTCCACGTACGGGCCGAACCGGCCGGTATCCTCGGCCACCTGCACCTGGCAGCCATTGCCGGCCAGCAAGTCCTTGTAACCCTTCAAGTCTTGGATGTTCGGAAACTTCATGAAGGCCAGGAAACGCTCGGCCTCCTGCGCGGACAACCCGGCCGGCCCCTCGATCCAGTCAGTGAATGCAACCGCTCCGCCCGGCTTGACCAGCCGCGCGGCTTCCGCGACCAGCTTCGTCTTGTCCACCACATAGCACCAGGCGTCCTCGCCCCAAACGAAATCAACACTCGCCGAGGGCAGCCCGCTGGCGCAGACATCGGCGAGCGTGAAGCTGATTTTCGTGTCCAGCCCTGCGGCCTGGCACCGCTGGCGGCCACGCTCGACAACTTTAGGAGTGGCATCCACCCCCCGCATGGCCGCCACGTTGCAGAACTTCACCAGGAAGCGCATCCCGGCCCCACTGCAACAGCATAGGTCAACCCCCTGCATTCCGGCCCCAATGCCCGCGCGTTTGGCCAAATCCGTGGACGATTGGAAGCCGCCAATGTGGATTTGTTCCCCCATCACCAACTCCCAGAGGTCCCCTTCCGGACCACCATAGACCGCCTGCACATTCTCCAGCCCAATATTCTTGATCGATTTCATTGCTTTAGGGTTTCTTTGGTTCCGAAGGATTGATCACCCCATGATCGCCACCCTGACAGAGGAGAACAATCCGCTCATGCGAGTGGCGATTCTCTTGCACAACCCTGGTTTGTCAATCGAAACTGGAATAAAGGGGGGCCAAAAGAATTCTGAGGGATTCTGCGCTCTGCGGCGTAGTAAAGGGTAGAACCGGCGGGCATGGCCCGCCAAGAAAGACAAAAATATGACAAAATTGAATCAAATCCTCTTCACCGCAGCCCTCGCCGGGACCATCACCTTGGCCAACACCGCAACCGCCCAATATCGGGCCGTCGGCGATGACGGCATCGCCGCCTCGCCCAAAGTCCGCCAGATGCTCAACGAAAGACAAGCTTCCAAGGCAGCGTCGTTAGCCGCGGCCAAGAACCCCAGCGCGACAGTCGCCTCAGTCGGCTACCGGGCCACCGGTGACGACGGTATCGCCGCCTCCCCGAAGCTCCGCCAAACCCTCAATGAGCAACAGAGGAATACAGCCGCAATCCCGGCGTCCTCCGCCCTCGCTTCGGCCGGCTATCGGGCCGTCGGGGCCGATGGCATAGCTGCTTCGCCCAAACTGCGCCAGCAGCTCGACCAGCGAAATGCAACCATCATGGTTGCTCCGGTTAAGTAACGTCCGGCGATTCCTTCACACCCAGAACAATCAACGCGCGGACCCCCGTGAAACAGCACCGAACAATCCCTCTCGACCTCGAAGATTGGCTGCACGGTTTCCAGTCGGTTCAGGAAAACCATCCGTGGCCGAGAGAGCTACGCACCTATCTCGGAGATACCCAGGGCCAGGAACCCGACTTGTTAGGCTCCTCTGAACTGTTAGCATTGAACCCTGGAAGTGATAATGTCCTAAGGTCGTTTGGTATATGACAACGAATCAAAATCCAGATAGTGACGAGCGCCTCCGCAAGGTCTTGCGCGAATGGGTTGTGGACGCCCCGCTGCCGCCGCGTTTCCAGGAGCAGGTCTGGAAACGGATCGCTCGGGCTGAAGCCCCATCGCAATCCTTGTTTTGGACCGGGTTGGCCCGCCTCGTGGAGGTGGTGCTGCCTCGTCCCAAAGTTGCCTTCTCCTATGTGGCGGCCCTGTTGGTTTTAGGAGTTACCGCGGGCTCGGTCACGGCCCAGATCAAGAGCAGCCAGCTCGACGCCACCCTCAGAGCACGCTACGTCCAGGCGGTGGACCCCTTCCGAGCCGATTCCCCTCAGCCATGAAAAAGGGCGGACTCATCCTCCTCTTAGGCCTGTTCCTGGGCACCGCCGGTTTCTCCAGCTTTTATCTCCTGGGCACCGCTCACTGCCGCACCATGATGCACGAGCCTCAACCGGAACTGGCCTGGTTGAAGAAGGAATTCGGCCTCAGCGACGCCGAACTCGCCCGCATCACCGCCCTCCACGAAGCCTACATGCCCCAGTGTGCCGAGCGCTGCCGGGTGACCGAACAACAGAACCGGAAGCTGAAGGAATTGCTCGCCAAGGACGCCACGATAACGCCGGAAATCCAAACCCTTCTCACTGAGCGCGCCAAAAACCGGGCGCAATGCGAAGCCGAGATGCTGAAACACTTTCAGGAAGTCAGCCGCGCGATGCCGCCGGAGCAAGGCCGCCGTTATCTGGCATGGGTACAGGAACAAACCGTGCTGCGCGGCCAGGCGATGGAGAACCGCCATAAAATGGGCGGCGGCGGCCACATGATGGACATGATGGATACGCCTCACATGTGACTCCGCACCATGAACGCCCCCAACTGCGACGAGCAGGATGCACAGGACATGGCGCGGTTGGCCGGAGGCCACGACGCAGCCCTCAACGACTTGATGGACAGACACGCTGAGAGACTGTTCCATTTCCTGGTTCGGTCCCTCCAGAACGAAACCGACGCGGCCGACCTGGCCCAGGAGACCTTCGTCAAAATCTTCCAAAGCCGCGCCAAATTCGATCCGCAGCAGAAATTCTCCACCTGGCTCTTCACGATCGCCAGCAACTTAGTGCGGGACCGGTATCGCTGGCGGTCACGTCACCAGCAGGTTTCCCTGGACGCCGAAAACGACCAAACCGAGTCCGCTCTCAAAGACACGCTGACGGCAGTGGATCCGCCGCCCGATCAAAGCCTGCAAACCGAAGAGCGGGCCGGCGAGGTCCGCAAAGCCGTCGCCGCCTTGCCCGAGGAATTGAAACAGCCCCTGATCCTGGCTGTCTATGAGGACCTGCCGCAGGCTGAAATCGCCACCATCCTCAAATGTTCTGTAAAGGCCGTGGAAACCCGCATCTACCGGGCGCGCCAACAACTCCGTACCGCATTGGCCGGGTTAGCCCCAGCCACCTGACCGAAACAAACCAAAACACGTCCCCATCAAAAGATACAAAATGAAAAGAACCCCATGGAGAACCCTCACCGCACTCGTGGCCGTAGCCGGGATTGCCGGTCTGGCCTTGGCCGGATGCTCGGATTCCAGCCAGACAAACACCTCAACGCAACCGACCAATGAACCCGCCCAAAAGAGCGCACAAGCGGTCAGCTACACCTGCTCCATGCATCCCGAAGTGGTGCAGGACAAGCCGGGCAACTGCCCGAAATGCGGGATGAAGCTGGTCGAGAAACACTGAGCTCCATCAACCAGGCCGACCCCAGGCCAACTCGCCGGAGTCTGGCCTAAGGGTTAGCCTGCGAAACTGGTCCGAGAATCACCTCCTTCCGCTTGGTGTCTATAGTTACGGTTTGAAAGCGGGAGAGCACACCGTTGCCCAGCAAGCCCTTCTCGCCCGGGAAGATCGCCTCCCCCTGCAAATCCGTCGGGACCGCCTCGAATCGGACGGACCCTAACCTCAAAGTCGTCTGCGTCACGGGGACCGAGAACGAGGTCAGCGCGACCGCGACCCGCTTCGTGCACCCTTCCGGCCGAACGCTCGCCGTGACCCATTGCAGCGCGGACGCACACCCGGTGTCCAGCCGCACCCACTGCCGCGTGGAATCGTTGATCTGCACCGGCACCAGCATCCCGCAAGGTCTGACCTTGAGCGGGAGCACTTGTGTGCCGGCCTCAGCCGGACGTTCCGGCAGGATACGCACCACCTCCTTGGCAAAATCAATCTGGACAACGCGCTCGCGGAAGAAATCAGCCCCAATAAGACCATCCACACTAGCGTTGGTGCACGCCTCGCCCAGTTTGCCCAGGTCGAGCACCAGATATTCGCCCGGCAACTGCACCCCTCCCGCGCTGGCCTCCAACGTTTGAGGCCAACATCCCGTCGTGGTATTCCCGACGCCAGCTACGTTAATCGGCCTTCCACCCTTCAACCCCAGCCGTTGAGCCGTGGCCGTGTTGATGACACTCACCTGTGCACCCGAGTCGAACAGAAAGTTCAAAGGCGCCTGAGCCCCCGGCACAGTGACCTCCATCCAAATGAACCCGTCGCGCAATCGAAACGGGATCTCCGCAGCCGCAGCCGGGCCCGCCACTGCCTCCCCAACCCCCAGGGCCAACAAAACTTGGATGCCATAGACTAGCCGCACGCCGTTCCTCTTGCAGTTTTGGTGCCGTCGGGCCGTGCGATCTCGAACACCCTCAAAAACAAAGACTTGCGACGACTGCAACCCCTCCGACCGCTGCCGAACGTTGCCGCTTTACGCTCAGCCGGTCCAAATAGAGCCACGGCCCCAACCGGTCGCACTCCAGGCTCCACCGGTTCGGAGGTCAAAACGGCGACCAGTCTGCCGCCGATGCGAATTTCGTAGTCGGCGGGACAGCTTTTGACGGCGGCACTGCCGGTCTGGACCTCAAACCGCCGGAAAACCTCATCTACCATGCTGCCAGCGAGCAAAGCTTACATCAGTCAGACCAGCAACGTGAGTGGCGGCCGGGGCATGTGCTACGGTTCAAGCTCGGAGCGCGGCGTCAAACGGGAAACCGAAATACTCAAACACCTGTTTGGAGCGCCCGTAAACCCGTTCTTCAAACATCTCAGCCCGTTCACAGATCGCGTTCATGGGGACGACGTCCTTCTTCAGGAAATTGAGAATATCAAGCGGGTCGTAGGTGATCGCGACGTACTCTCGTCCGTCCACGTTCATCGCGGTCAGCGAAGGGAGGCAGCAGAATACCATCGCCTTCAACGTGCCCGCGTCGAGGTTGCAGAAGTAGAGCCAGTACGGCCAGGCGTCGTGGAACGCCGAATAAAAACGACGAATTTCAGGGATCGAGTGAATCTCGCGGGGGTCGTCGTCGTAGCCCTCTATGCAGAAAACGACGCAGTCCATCATTTCCCGCAAGCGGCGACCGGCGGGCAGCCTGTCCGCCGCGTAGAGGCTCAGAAAGTGACTGAAATCGCCACGCTCCACTTTGCTCCGGCTAAACTGGTAGAAAATCAGGTCGCTGTCCATCGTGAGCAGCAAGAATACTCAGAACGCCCCTGGACGGCGACCGCATTTCCGTTTGAACCCGGCTATGCTCTCGGAGACGGACTGGACCTCGTACTCAGAATTCTTTTCAGTGAACTCGCGGTTGCCGGCCTGCACGAGGGCGATTCTCTCCGCCTCCTCCGCGGTGACATCTGAAATCTCGAAGGTCTTGCTGCCGTAACCGATGCGGGTGATCTCCACGCAGAAATTGCCTTTCTTCCGACTCCTGCTGGCCTTCGCCGGCTGATTACGGGTGCGTCCGGGGCCGCTGGCGTCCACCACGCGGATTTTGGCTGGGAGACCTTGGAGAATAGACTGGAGCAGCTCAGTCCAGTCCGCCCGGCCCAGCTTCTTCTCCAGAGCCCGGGTTATGCCGCGGGGCAGACTGCCGGAGCCGTGAAATTCGAGGACCGCCTGGTTAAGGAGGACTTGCTTACTCATGGCTTTGTGTTTGCCGTGGATTAGGCCGGTTTCCCGTGGCAATCCGCTCTAGCCGTTAGGGCCAGATTCACAGATCCAGGCAACGCTGGCCCAAGGCGGCAAACTTGGAGATCACCTGCCGGTCGAACCCGGGGGCTGCGATGTCCGCCAGCTCCGGCGCCTCTTCGTCCACGGTCCCGTTGTCGAACAGGTTCCGGGCTCCCACAGCGGCGAACTTGACCGTCTTTAGAACCTCGGCGACGGTGATGGCCATGTCGCGCAGCATCCGGCGAACGGTGTTGGCGAATCGCTCCCCCTCCCCGGAAACTGGATTGCGGGTGCTGAAAGAAATGGTGCGATCGTACTCGCTGATGCCGGTGCCCAGTTGCCAGCTTCCGTTGCGCGAGAGCAACAGCCGGGTAACATCCTTGCTCCAGGAGTTGAGCACCTCCACGTAGATATATTTGCTGGGGTCGTAGTTACCCAGCAGCGCCAGGGTTTTCCCCTTGAGATCCACCCACAGCAATCGCTTGATCTTGTTTTCAATGCCCAGTGATTTGGCCGTCTGGGCCTCTTTGTTGAGTTCGGTTTCCGAGGCTTCCCTGTATCCCTTGCGAAGTTTCTCGGAAACTTTGTCGTCGATGAACGCATGCAGGCTCGCCGGGTTGCTGAACGTCTTGACCTGGCTGTCAGATTTGCCGCCGATGCGCCCCCAGCTGACGTGAACGCTGAGGCCCTCCACCCGGTACTGCCAATACTTGTTGTGTTGATCTTCGCGATTTATGTAGATGGGCATGACTTACTCCTTCGGAACCGGGGTCAGATGTTGACGAAGCCAATTGTCCTCGGCTTGGAGGGCGGTATCCCGGCGATTGAATGGCCCAAGCACAGGTCCGTTGACCGGCCTGAGGTCGGCGTTCCATCCGTCTTTTCCCGGCTCCACATGGCTGGCCCGGCGGGTGATAGCTTTTCCTGCCTGAAATGCTTCAGCCAAGTCATCCTGGTGGATAAAGCGAATCTCGCCTTCACTGACTACGATTTGCAATTCCTGGGGCATTTTCGATCGCTAGTGCTGTTTTGGCGCAGCCCGAATTCGTGAACAGATAAAAACCCGTCGTAATCGTTGAATGGTCTCTCCCGCCACTTGTTGCCTGCTCTTCCGATGTGGGAGGTGCTGTCCGACGAGGTCACTTCTTCAGAGGCCCCCAAGGCGTTGTTTGGCGCTGGCGGCCTGTTCCTGATAGAACTCCGGCTTCTTCTCGACAGACTCTGTTTTCCCCAGCGCCGCCTCAATGCTTTTGGTCAGATTCTTGCAGGCCAGCCCTTTGACGCCCGCGACGTCAATATTCACTTTGCCGTCCTTGCCGATGATGAGTTTGATTTCCTGCATGGTCAGTACTTTCTCAGGGTGATCACGGTTTCCTGTGTTGCAGAATCCAATCTTTCGCTGTAGCTCCAGCCCTTGGACTTGGCGAATTGCCTGGCTTTCCTCACGGCAACTTCTTTGGTGTACGCCGAGATAAGCGTGCTGCCACCTTCGCCAATCTTGTCACGAAGGCCGTAGCCGCCCTGCCAGAAATCCCACAGGGGGATAAACGCCTCGCCCCGCTTGACCAGGCCCACTTCGTAGGCATTGCGGTTGCCTTTGACGGCTATGGCGTGATCGCACCTGCCCAGGTCTGCTTTGGCGAGCCCTTCCGGAATTGGGAAATCGCCTACGTGGCGGCCGTACCAGCGGTAAGTGTTCTGGTTCTCACGGAACTCCAGGCCGAGCGCCGCGCAGACGGCCTTGAGCGCATCCAGATCCTTGAGTTCAACGGCGATGACGGTGACATGCGACATACGATGCAGCGTTTTCCACGGTTTAGATGTCCAACTGCCGTCCGGCGCCGGTTTTGCCAGAGGCTTTGCCCTTCTCAAGCCGGCTGGCGTTGAGGGCATTGTTCTCGGCCCATTTCGCCATGGCCTCCAATTCCGGCGCCTTGGACTTGGAGAGCGGATTGGTCTCCTTGATGGCCTTCAGGACGTCCTCTCCGGTGAGGTCGCGGTCGTGGTGGAAGGCGGTGAAGAGCCCGCTGACTACGGCCTCTTCCAGTTCAGCGCCGCTGAAGCCTGCGGATTCGGCGACCATCTGGCTGATGTCCTTGTCGGCAAAGTCCTCCACTTTGCGGCCGTATTTCTGGATGTGGATGCGCAAGATGTCCGCGCGCTCTTTGTCCGAGGGCAAATCGACAAAGAAAATCTCGTCAAAACGTCCTTTCCGGAGCAATTCCGGGGGCAGCCCTTCGATCCGGTTGACGGTGGCGATGACAAAGCACGGCTTGGTCTTCTCCTGCATCCAGGAGAGGAAATTCCCAAAAACTCTCTGGCTGGTGCCTCCGTCCGTGGTGCCGCTGCCTCCCATGCCGGCAAAGGCTTTCTCCATTTCATCAATCCACAGAACGCAGCTACCGATCGCTTCGGCGGTCTGTATGGCCAGCCGCATGTTGCTCTCCGATTCGCCGACCAAGCCGCCGAAGACGCGGCCAATGTCGAAGCGGATCAAAGGCACCGCCCAGATGTTGCTGGCCGCCTTGGCAGAAAGAGACTTCCCGCAGCCGGGAATTCCGACTAGCAGTATGCCGCGCGGCATGGGCAGCTTGAATTCACGGGCCTTGCGGGTGAACGCTTTGCCGCGCATCGTCAGCCAGAGTTTCAGATTTTCCAGCCCACCGACGTCGTTGGCGGTCTGGGGGGCTTCGAAGAATTCCAGAATGCCCGTTTTGCGGACGGCGAGGGCCTTTTCCCGGAGCACCAGTTTGGAGATAGGCGGACGGTTCTTCTTGTCGCTGGAGACGCTTTCGACGACGGCCTTGGCCAGCGCGTTCTCCGCCTCCACGGTGGTCAGCCCCATGGCGGCCTGGACGATTCGCTCCCGCTCGTCCTCCGGTATCGCTCCGATCTTGGCTTTGTTCGGCTCATAGAGCTTGGTGAAGACGTGTTCGATTTCCTCGCGTTGCGGCAGATCGAATTCGAGCAGGGTGACGTCGCGTTCCAAATCTTTGGGAAGTCGGGGGACTGGACTCGTGATGATCAGGGTCTTGGAGGTTTGTTTGAAGTCGCGAGCGATGTCGCGGAGCAGCCGGACCACTTTCTCAGACGAGAAGAACGCCTGTAGATCTCGTGCCACATAGATCGTGTTATCAGCGCCGCCCTTGATGGCGACCAAAGCCTCAATCGGGTCTTCGGTCTGTTCGGCGTTCTTCCCATTGGGATCCATGAAGCCTTCGGTGTGGGACCAGATGCGCAGCTTGTATTTGGCCTCCTGAGCCGCTTTCTGAATGGCAAGTTCCGCGCGGCCCTCTTCGGGAGTGACCAGATAGAGGATCGGATAGCGGGCTTTGACGTATGGCAGCAGGTTCATGAATTCGTTGTTTTGTCTCTGAACAGATTGGTTTGCCGGTGTTTCCTGCCGCCCACCCAAGGCCGTGCGGCCGGGAAGTTGACGGCTTCAGCGAGCGCTCTTGCTGAGCGGAGCTTGCCTGGCCTCCCGAGCGGAAAATCCGATGGGCGCACCCCCATGGCATTGCAGGTAAACCCGACAGCCTGCGCTCAAGGGCGCAGATACACCCTGGTTTGTTGCAGCGCATCGGTTTTGTTGGCGTCGTTGTTCGAGAAGCGGGCGCGCCGGTATGTGCCTCTCTTCTTGGAGGTCGCGGAAAGGAGAATCACAGGACCTGGATCGGGAGCGACCCCTTCGAGTTCGGCCACCACCTGGCGGAGAGTCTTGCGTCCTTCCAGGGCCTTCTTTAACGACTCGAGCGAAATATGAATCGCATTGGCCTCCGTGTTCGTAAATTCCCATTTGCCGAGGTGCTTCATCCAGGGATGCCACCATTCGATCTGGCCATCGTATTCATGGCGGGCATCCGTGCGTTTGACGAAGGGCAGCTTGTGCTCCATGAGGAACAGATCGAGCTCTCCGGTCAGGTAGGGGGCGAGGTCATTGTGGCAAACCTGCAGGGATGATGTGCCGCTGATCCGTGCGACTTCCTTGCGGAGACTGTCCTCGTCGTCACAGCCGCCGTACTCCCGCGTCATTTGAATGTCAAGAAGCTGCCGCAGCAGCCTGTCCAGGACGGCGGCGGTAATCTTGCCGCCGATCTCGTAGCGAATGGGGAAACGGTCTGCCATGAGCGAGTCGGGTCAGGGTTTCTTGGGCGCCTGCTTCTGTGAGCGCTTCTTCTTCGGAACCGCGTAGCAGAGGGCGCCGCACTCGGGGCATTCGCCTGAGGGCACTTCTCCGCCGGGCTCTATTCGCTGGCTCGGGTCGGGAATATCAGGAAAGGCCGTTGACGGTTCCCCTGCCCAGTGGCAATTGGCGCACGCAGATTTCATGGCTGTTTCTGAGTTTGGCGTATTACGCCTCCGTATCTTGCCCGGTGCTCCTGGGCGATGTCTCTGGCTGTGCAGATACAGTCCCGGCGTATCTGGTGCAGGCTGCATGCCTCGGGGGAACCCAGTGCAGCACTTTGTTGGGAGTCCTGTTTGTGGTTGCCGGCTGCGTAGGAGTGGAGGATTCGGTTGCCCCGAATCGCCAGAACCTCGTAGCCCCACTCGTTGTATTCTCCAACAACGACCGCTTTGGCTTTCTTGTTAGGAATTGAGACCATACTTCCGGTATTCACTGATAAGCCACGCCAGCCATCGCTTGGCCCTTTCCAGTCCGCACCGCTGGTTGTGGCTCTTGCGGAATTCTTCGCGGGCCTTCGGGCAAATTGTTCGCCAGCGACAATCCGCCGGAACGTGGACTCCGTCTTCAGGAGCGTAGAACCGAGGCTGCCGGAGATCGCTTTTGGGCCAGCTCACGAGACGGCGATCGTCGGGCACGCTGCGGATGCTGTCGGTTTGCGGATCGTAACGGGCGCGCGCGAATTCAACGACGCTCTTGAGGTAATCGTAGACGGGAGCGTCGCAGGGACAGTAGAGCTCGACTTGCGGGCGGATATGCACCGGGCGATTCAGCCGTTTGCTCAGTTCCTCTTCGGCAGCGCGCTTGGCCAGTTCGAGGTCCATGAACGGCTCCGGTCTCTCTCGGTAAATGTTTCTGCGGTACCAGTAGGGATGGTCGCCGCATCCGTTGGCGAAAACTCTTTCGTGTTTCCCCTCGATGGCCAGGTCCAGATACCAGGCTGTTCCCGATGGCACGGCTTGGAGGACGAGACTGAATCCGAGGCTGGAGTTGCCCGGACCTGGCGTCATAAGCGCGTGAGGCTGCGTGCGCAGGGACGCGGAGATCCCCTGCCGCTGCAGGGTTATTGCCAGTGGTGTTTGGGTATGCCGGTCATGGTTAGGCCGCCACTGGGAGAGGTTCAGCGCTGCCAACTGGGGGCGGGGTAGCCGGGGTGATCAGTGCGGCGGCGTTCGTGTCCGTTGCCATTGCTCCCGGTGTTTGGTCGGTCAGTTTGATATTGTTGTTGGCCAGCAAATGGTCGAGGAGCTTCCGATAAATTGGCAATTGCGTGGCTTGGAGGGCAGCCTCCTGCAGTTTCCTGGCCGAAAACCGTTTGACCTCCTCGATGAGCGCCTTGGTGCCGGAAAACGCCAGCATGCTTTTGAGATTTCCCTCCCGCTTGACCGGTTGCACGGCGAGGTAATATCCGCGCTTGTTAAACCCGCCGGAAAGAAAGCTCATGCCGCCTTCATCGTAGTACACCTCCACATCCAGAAAACGGTTGAGTTCGGTCGTGGGCAAGCTGTGGATGATGATTCTTCGGCTCACAATTGTTGGTTTGGCAGGTTTCTTGGCAAGGCCCCCGCGACTTGGCTGAGCTTGAGTAATCAAAGTCGAGCCGTTTGACTTTTAGATGCCGTAAATTCTCCTATCGTCACCGATGTAGAGATTGCACTCGCCGTAGGAGCTGGCCGTTTCGGAGAGCTTGCAGCCCACATCACCGATGTCCTCATCCCAGAAGCCCGACCCGTGATGATTGCGAGTGAGCCAGAAGTCATGACCGGCCAGTTCAGCACCAAGCCTCGAAGCTCCGAGCAGCGCCTCGTTGGCTCGTTGGAAGGCGGTGCAGTCGTTCACCATCTTTCTCAGGGTTTCGGGCGCAATGTCCGCAATGGAATATTTCCTCTCCAACGGGTCGCCACCGGACGGCGTGCTGTCATCGTTGCTGCACCAGAGCGCGCAGGCGATGTATGCCAGCGTGAAGTCATCGAGCTTGCCCATGGCTTCCAGAGCGACGGCAAGCCCTTGCGCCTCGTCCTCATGGGTACGCCTCAACTCTTGGACCGCTTCCGGCAGTTTGTCCCGCCAGTGCCAACTTTCGGCGAGCAAGCAGGATCCCACGCTGTAGAGTGCGGTCCATTGTCCGCCGTGCCACTCCAGCAGCCTTTCGGCGAACTTTGCATGAGGTATCGCTTTCGTACTTTAATGTGTTGGCGTTTTTACCGGCTCAAGTTGGGGTGCTTTTTGCAGGGGCAACTTCACTTACCAGGTCTGCTCCCAGCGGATCCCGTAGTCTCCAGCGTAAAACCAGCCTCGTGCCAGGCCGTTGTAGCGGGCACGGTAAACGTCTTTGACGACGGTGCCCGTCGTGCCGTCCCGCATGACGACAAGCAGTTTGCGCCCGTGCCGGCGTATCCAATCCTCCGGCAGGTGCGCGATGCACCAGGCCCATGCCTTCGACCTGGTGCTTCGTGGAACGTGGTAACGTTTCAGTTCGGTAGGATTCCGTGTCATGGTGAAATGGTTGCGGGACGTGACAGGATCAGCCCTGATAACCGGGGCAATGTTTGCTGGAATGCACTTTGGATTTATCCCCCAAGAGGCACGATTGACAACCAGGGGTCATGGGTTGGCCGCTCACGCGCTCTTCTTTGACCCAGGCGTATTGGGTATTGATGTAGAAGTGGCAGCCACGGGAATAGAGGCGGTCGCGCGGCACAATGTCATGTGGTCCCATGACCACGATTTCTCCTTTGGCGTAGCCGCCGCGCGTCTCGTCAACCCTCGCGCGAATCTTGCCCCTCATGAACTGGTTTCCCGCCCCCGGTTCGATCACCTCGATGACGGTGCATCGGGTGCAACCGCCAAAACCGTCGATGAACGCCGAAGTCGGCGCTCGATAGCGGCCATGCACGAAAAGTCTGGGCATTGCGGGAACTGTCAAACGGCAACTGAGGTTCGGAACGTGCCCACTAATCCACGTTGACGAGGGTTTTCGATTTTCCGTCGCGAGTAATCCAGCTCCGCTCGCCGCCGACGTCATGGTGGGGCAGACTTATAACGCAGTATTCGCCCCTCCAGTAACAATCGTAGTCAAAGCGCCGGTTCCGCAGATTCACGGTTTCGTGCGGGTGGGCTTTGCAATATGCAAAAACATTTTGTTGCCAGAGTTTGCAGCTCGAACGGTGGGTCTTCAGAAAAGTCTCTGTGGAGATAGCCTCTCCCACGAGATAGCTTTTTCCTCCCGCGATGCTCTTGTTCCAGTTGGCATAATCGTCCGGTTTCTCGGGGTTGGCCGCCGGGCCGTACCGCTTCCACCACCACGACTCGCGCGCGCTGACGATGTAATGGTTCTCCCAACGCAACGAGGCGTTGGCGGCTCTGCGGATATCGTCCAGTGTCGCGATGGCCGCCTGTGCTGGAGGTGCCGGGGGTGCTTGGACTGCAATCGGAGGTTCGAGATGGAGTTCGCCGTTCATATCACGCACATGAGGCTTCATACCAGACCTTGGTGGGAATGCCCTCTTGATCCAACGCGCAGAGCACGTTCAGGTTGCCGGCGTCGCCCCAGCCGGTCTCGAGGGTGAACAGATTGGAAGCGCACACACCGTTGAGTTCGGGGAAGACCGGGTTCTGAATGAATCGTGGCTGTCCGAAAAAGGTGAGGTACGGTAGCCGCATGTTGGGTCCGCCAGGAAGGTAGTAAGTCTCATGGCCGGTTGTCGGGATGAATTCCACCCTGCCTCCTTCGGGAACCCCGCCGTTATGACTGGCGGGCATAAAACGCACCCGGTATAGGCGTCCGCCAATGGGTATGACCGCTCCGTCACGATAGATGAGGCGGTACCCATCGTAGTAAAAGCGGGGCGGTCCAAATTCCGGGAGTCCGTAAAGGGGATAGTCTTTCCCGCGGAAGGCGTTTCTTACGCGCACGAAGGCACCCTGGAGCTTTGCCGGATCCTGGCTCTCCGAAGCAGCGTCAACAGCGGGCAGAAGAATTTGGTCCAAATCGTTACTCCTCTTTTTCCTTGTTCAATGGAGTTCCGCTGAAGTCCAGCCAGATCCACCCCTCCACATAAGCTCCGTTATCCGAGCCTTCGGACACAATGGCATCATCGTCGAACTCGATTGCGCCTTTTCTGCCAAGGCTCTCTTGGGCAATCTCCACGATTTGTTCCCGGCGCGGGTCGTCGAGGTGCTTTTCGACTGCCTGGATCGCCGCGCTCAACGCAGCCGGCGGGTTTTCCACGGTCCTGGCTGCCGTTAGCAGGTCTTGAAAGGATTTGTTCATACTCTCATGGTTGATTGGTCGGCTGCTCCGCAGGGCGTTGGCCCGGCGGCATCGGCGGCTTCGAGGTTGGTCTTCAAGTGCTCCACCAACTGTTGCGCGACGAGTTGGGTAATGCCGTGTCGCCTGAGCCAATCCAGGATTTGGGCCAAAGAGGCCGCGCCCGGCCCGTTGTGTTCAGCCTGCCCGCAGCGAGCCAGGCGGCAACCGTACTGACCGGTCAAAGCGTGGTATTCCACATCGCCAAGCCTTACGGGCAAACTCCGTTCAGTAATGGCGCCGTCCTTGACTGCCAGGAACCTCGCCTCGACCGGCCAGCCGTCCTGGGTACGCCCTTGCATGGGAAAGATGGCGCGCCCGTCCTCGTGTTCGTAAGGGGTGCCGGTGAAGTGCAGCAGCTCTTTGTAAGCCTGTGGAAAGTCCAGAGGCATTTCTTGCAGCCAATCGTTGAAATAGCTGTGGCCACACACAGGCAGACCCAAGGCCTCAATGTGGCGGCATCTCTCCGCCAACCGTTGAGTTGTGTGTTTCAACTGGTCCTCCTCCATCACGGAGAAGGTGAAATGCTCGATCCGGCTGCCTTTCCAGTAAATGTACCCTTGATGATCCCGAGTGACGTGCTCCACGCCAGCCAACCATGGCTTGGCGTATCGGCCGGACGTTACGGAATCGTAAAGTTGATGGAATGCCTCAACCCCGCGGGCCGTGAGGTGGTTGTTGACGGCCGCCTGCACCAGGGACAAATGGAACGGTTCCAGGTCGTTCCCATCGCGAGAGCGATCAAGGATTTCGATGCTTTGCTCGATCAAGCTGGGAGCGTTTGTCGTCGTGGTGCTCATGCTACGCGGCGAGAGCCAGGATGCGGTCGTAGCTTTCTTGCTCGGAATCGGTGAGAACGAACAGGTCTTTGATACGCACAATGCCTTCCAGTTCGAGGTAGTGCTGAAGCGATGGGACGGCCCTTCCACAGCCGTCCAGGTAGCCGGCCAGGTCCCCGATGTTAAAGTCCTCAATGCTCTCAGCCCATGCCTTGCGCCCTTCCTCCGTGTTGCCGATCCACTGCCCGACGGCCTGGATGAGCCGTTGCATGGCCTCGCCCTTCGTGTTTGCGATCGTGGTGATCTCAACCACTCGAAGGGCATCAACCAGCGCACTGTCGAGGCGGATGAAACAAACCCGGATTTTCTTCACTTCGGCGATTTGTTTGGCGTTCGTTTGCATGGCGGAGAATTGTTTCATGGATTTTCCGTGCTTGGCGGCGGAGCGGGCTGAAGTGTGGCATGCGCTTGGGAATGCGATTGCGCCTAAGTAGTGGACCCCCGGTGAGCGGCCTTGAGCATCGCGCCCACTGAAAGTGGCTGGGTCAGCGCCTCGTAAGCAGCCTGTATTCTCAGGAACTCCTCATAATCGCCGCCAAGGTCCGGGCGGGTTCTTTTGACGGCAGCCCGATAAGCCGCTTTGAGCTGGGCCTCCGTGAAATCCTCAGGCAAGGCCAGGACGGTGCGCGGCTCTTCCCGCGCCAGATACGCGAGGGTCTGCTTCCGGTATTCTTCGGGCATTTCCGTGTAGAATACCGCCTGGTGACGAATGCTGGCTGCGCTGCCGGATCGTTCCAATCGGGCACGGTCGAGGCGAATCGCCGGCAGATGCTCCTCCATGAATCCTTTGACATCGACGTGGGTCCTGGTTTTCCGGACGACGAAATAAACCTCATACCAAAAATCCCCATTGGGCTTCCTCCATTTGCGGTAGAGGTGCTCGCCGATGCGGTGGGCATTGCTGGGCTGGACGCCGCTGTTCTGGGGTGCGCTGGCCATACATTCAGGCGGGGACGGCTTGAGTTGGCTCTCGGCAGGGTTCGGTCGGCTTCATTTCCAGCCGGCGGTAGTTTGTAAGCAGCACCTCCTGACTTTCCTTGGGCCCGACCTTGCTGACAACGGAGTAATCTGAATGGAGCAGATGGGTTTGCCACCCTGCGTTAATCAGCAGGTTCAAAAGAGGACACTCTTTGCCGTTGTGCCGCAGGACCCCGCTCACGGCAATCGCCTGTCCCCCGTCGGCGAGCCGGAGAAGGTGTTCAAACAACCGCCGGTCATCGTCTTTGCGCCAGTAGGCGTTGTAGCCCGCCTCGGTATTGCTGTAGGGCGGGTCGACGTAAACCATGCTGTTGTGAGGGATGGCGACTCGGGCAAAATCGGACGGGAGGAAATGCACACGGGAACGGTAGGGGCGTATATGAGCCGTATAACGCGAAACCTTTTCGGTTGTCGATGAATTCCACGTGCGCCGGCCAAAGGTCTGGTTGAACCTGAACGAGGCGTTGAATCTGGCCATGTTGTTGTTGCAGCAGAGGGTCAGCGCGAAATACTTCGCTGCACTGGGCGCTGCGTTGTAGTCATCGCGCAGCCGGTGATACGCGGGCTTGTCGTCTTTGGCTACGCAAAGAGCCTGGGTATCATAAATGATGGCGTCTCCATGCATCAGTGCCTGTTGCGCCCCGATCAGGTCTCGGATGATGTCGTTCACGATGACGCGTTCGAAATGGGGCACAAGGTTGCACCAGACGCTGCCGCCGCCGGCGAACAGATCAACCAGTGTAGGCCGGCTGTAGTCAAACACTGGCATCAACTGAGGAAGGAGCCGGTATTTTGATCCGGTGTAGTTGAATGGTGGTTGGACCAGCACGGGCATTCTCGCAGCACCGGTTTGCTGGGCGAAGCCGGTGTCAGTTGAAGCTGCCCCCCTTGAAATGCATGCGCGTGACAGGTGCGCTAAACATCTCCAGCCATGCCGCACCGGCCGGCCGTGGGGCCGTGGCTTCTCAAAATTCGTCTATGGGTTTGCGCCGCTTGGGTTTGCCCAGGAATGCTTCGTAGTTTGGTGCCCGGTGTGTGATGAGCGCCTCCATCCGGTGATTTCCGTCCTGCATGGTCCAGTCCCAGGCCTCGTGATACAGCAATACGACGGGAGGAACTCTCTCGCCGCGCTTAAGCTGGCCGAGGTATTTGCGCACTCCACGCCGGTAATGCCCTTTGCGGCAAAATACGTCCCCGCCTTCTGGAATATCCAGCTTCAACATCACCGGCCCTGCCCACAGATAATCGTCGGGGTCGAAGGGCAATGCGAAGGCTGTCCCAGGTTTGTGAAACTTGGAGAACCCTACTCCAGCCGCCCGCCATTCCTGCCATTTCCCGCGGATGCTGCGGACTGCGTCATGTGCCGTTTCAAACACACGAGGTTTGCGTGCGCTCACAGCCATCTCACAGTCCTCCCGTGGATATCCCACTGCTCCCCGATAAGCGAAGCGGCTTCGCGCCGGGTCAAATCGGCTCTGACCAGCTTGTCCTTGCCGTCGAAGACATCCCAGCGACCACGGGAGTTTTTCTGGCGGTACCAGTGAGGAGGTTTTGGACTTGCAACCTTGTTGGTCCGGGGCTTTTTCATGCGACCTCTTCAAAGGTCGGTCGCCTGGCCATCCCGAATTCCCTCAGCAGGGGTTCGAGTTTGGGTTTCTCACGCCGCAGCCATTGGCTGGCGAATCCAGGGCATCCTCGGCAGCGCTTCGCACCGTTGGAATGCAGTCGTTCTTCGGCCTGGGGAAATTGCTCATGCACAGCCTTCAGCAGTTCATAGCGCAGGGCGAACAAGCGCAACGCGCCGTCCCGGATATGACCCAAGGATGCTCTGCCTCCATAACAGCAGATATCGCGGATGCTGCCGTCGGGGTTAATGGTAAATCTGAGTTCGGATGCAGGGCAGCAGAGCCCATCTTGCAGGCCCATTTCGTTCTTCAGCGCCCTCCCGGCCGGACTGAGGCGATCTGGTTCTGTCCATTTGGCATCAATGCCAACATTGCCCGATTTGATTCCTTCAACCAGCAATGGGATGGCGTGATGCCCCGGTTGCATCATGCTCGCGTCCTTGGCCTCGTAGTATTCCTCCTCGGACATGCTCTCGCCACACGCTTCACAGCGGCGGCGGCCTTCCTCGTAAGCCAATGCTCCGCCGCATTGACACAAGGGCTCAGGCAGGTCGAACCACTCGTAGGGGTTTTCCAGGGCTTCCTGGAGGGCGCGCCGGTTGATGATGTGCTTTTCCCCTTTCCGGAACGGATCGTGCCAGGTTGAGTTGGAGATGCGAATGGCCAGCTCCTCGCGCGCCACCGCTTCGCCGACGATGCCTGCGAATCGACAGGTGTCCTTCCACGACCGCAACCACCATCCGTTGGTGGTCATTTCCATTTCCAGATCGTGGCTCAATGGGTGATGCGAAATGTGGCTGTGGATCAAGGCAAACCGCTCCAAATCCAAGGTTGGTTCGCCGCCCAACAAGTTCAGCCGGGTGCGAAAACCCCAATCCCGGAAGGTTGTTGCGGCCAGGAGGACCTCGTCAAGGACACCCGCCGGCATCCATCTGGCCTCTCCTCTGGGTCCCGCGGCAAACATGCAGTGGGCGCAGGCGAAGCCGCAGCGTTTGGTCAGGAGGAGGGTGAAAGTGACTTCTCGATCCTCTCCACCCGTGAGAGCGTCCCGCCATTCTTCGAGCTTTTTGGCTTGGATCACTCTTTTCGAGTTTCGCCGGCTTTCGCGCTGCCGCTCGGGCGCCAGTTCAACGCCCAAACCAGATCCTCCTCCGACACTGGCTTCCCTCTTTGGATTGCCAGCAGTTTGACCAGCTTGACCAGTTGGCGGATGTCCCGGCCGGACAAGTGGTGCTGTTGGGCGAATTCCCGGCAGCAAGCGTCAGAAAGGTCAAGCTTCTGGATCTCGCTTTGAATGCGGAAAAGTTCTCTTCGCTCGCTGGGGTTCGGATACTGGTAGTCAAGATGAACCAATGCCCTGGAACTGACGGCATCGTCGATAGTAGTTCCCTTGTTGGTCGTAAGGAAACAAAGGCCGCTCAGATTCTCCAGCAAGCGCAGGAAAACGCCGACGATCGCGTTCTGAACAATGTCGTCTGCGCGGGCGCGCACGTAGACGTCGGCCTCGTTGATCAACAGGACGGCGTTCCAGCGCCGGGCACGCAGCAGGGCGTGCCGCAGATTCTCCTCCACTTCCGGCGGACTGATCCCGAGTTGGGAGCATTGCAGCTCGTAGAGCGGTCGGTGGTTTTGCTCGGCGAACACCTGAGCCGTCAGGGTCTTGCCCAGACCGGGATCGCCTTTGAGCAGGATCAGGCATCCCCCGGTCTTCCCGGAGATGACGTCGCGATCTTTGAGCCGCAGGGCATGCCGCAACACCTCGAGCAGTCGGCGGGTGGCTTGGGGGATCACCAGGTAACGGGCAATGTCATCCTGGTATCGATACGGTTTGAAGTCAGCGATATGGGAGATGATTTCCTCGTGCCCGACCAGGTCGTAGGCGTAAACGATGTGATGCTGCGGCATTTCAACCTCCCGGCCCTCCTCATTCCACTGGGAGACGTCTGCGACCTTCCCATCGTCTGCGTCCTTCAGATTGTGCCGATGGTCCATGACCACCAAGCCCGGCAGATCGGGATTCTCGGACAGTCGGTATGTCTCCGGCTTCCAACTGCCTTCCGTGTCGCGGATTTGGACCCAGCCGTTGACGACAAACTGTTCCCCGGTCTGCGCATGGTATTTCTCGTAGGTCTCCTGGTGCTGGCCGTATTCCTTCAGGAGTTCTTCGGATTCCAAACGCACGTGGAATGCCTCAAGGATCTCGGAAAGGTTTCTGCCGCGCAGGTCGCGGTTGTAAAAGTCCAGGGTGACTTCCTTCCGTTGCCCGAGTTGCCAGGCGGCCAACCGCAGCCGGACGTGCGGTGTGGAATATCGTCCCCCGTTGTCCTCGCTCACCCCCTCCACCACGTAAGGCAACCAGTGCTGCATCTCGGTGCCGTGGAGAAACACCCAATAATGAGGCAGTTTGCCCAGGCAGAGGATCAGCGCCTCCTTCAGGGCGCCGACGGATCTGATTTTGTTCAGCAGCGGGTTTGCTTGAACGTCAATCAGGCTCCTTAACTGGCGTTTCAGTCGGCTGATTTCCTTGGAGGGATTCTGCCGCTTTTGGCAGGCCTCAATCAAGGTGAGACGGTCTGTCTCCGGCAGAAACTGGTGTCCGACCTCCACAAAAGGTTGCTGGGCCCGCCTGGCGATATCGAGCAGATCCTTTTTCTCCAACTTAAGGCCGCGGAACAGCTCGAGTGGGATTTGCAATTGCATGGATGTCCGGGTTGCCGGGGGAAGGTCCTTATCGGCGCCGCCGTGGGCCTGATTCCTTGTCGCGACGCGCTTTGGTCGCCTCAAGAACTTGGCTCTCGCGCCACACCTTGTGCCGAGAGCAAACGAACAGGCGTTCCCCGTTGTCGGTCTTGGTCCGCTGGCTGTTCCAGTCCACGTCGGTCTCCCCGCAATAATCCACTTTCAGTCTCCCATTTTTGGAGAGGTTGACGTCGGCGCAGGAGGTTCCTTCGACAATCTCCAGCGTCCCGATAATCTCGTCGTCTTCCGGTGATACGGCGTTCATTTGTTTTTGGTTGCGTCCGGTTCCAGCCTCCATTCAAGAAATGGCTGGTTTCGGTAGAGTTTGCGAATGGTCTCCGCGCACGTAGCCCCAGGCTGAAGCAGGCCAAAAGGGTGGCGTTCAGGAGTCAGTCCGTAATAGCCCGCCTGCTCCTGTCGGGTGTGCCGCAGCACGTCGCCCACTCGATACGGGGGCCGCCCCGTGGGCGCCAGGGCCATGATTTCGTCGCGTCGCGGACTGTGTGATGGAGACAGGCGGCGCTCGAGATATGCGCAGAGATTTGCAAACCAAACCCTGTCCGTTGACTCCTTTTCGCCGCAGGCTTGCGTCCCGTTCCGCAGGTAAGCCAGGAAACCGGGAGCCAGGCAGAAGGGATCTTCTTCCGGAGTTACATCCATCAGGGCCTGGACCTCTGCCTTGGGCAGCAGATGGTAAGCGGTGCTCCATATTTGCGGCGGGAATTGCATTTGGGCCGCCGGGACACAGTAGACGGCCTTGATGATGTCTGCGGAGATTTGCGTTGCCGCATTCCACAGGGTGCTGAATCCGTTCTCGTCCAGGAGAAGGTGCTTTTGGGCCGCAAGCTGAACCACTTCGGTGATTTCGCTGAACCCTGGAAAGCGCCCTCGATTCAAGCGGCACTGCTGCAAGGTGTCTTTGGTGTCCTGCATTCTCTGCCGCAATCGCGCCTCCAGGTGCGCCGGAAGATGCAGCTTTTTCAGGAAAACGGGTGCTTTCGAGGCTTTGTGGTACCAGATGACGGCGCGATCAAAATCAACGCGCCGGACAGGTTCCTCAGGCGGGCTCTGTTTCCTGGCCGGGATGCAATCCACCAGGCATTTGTCGAGGTCCGCCTGGCCGCTGAAAAGGTAGTTCTCCGCCTCGGTCTTTATCAAGCAGGGGAAGTGCGCCAACAGTTGGCGGATGGAGGTGTGGTAAAGATCCAAGCGCCGGTCCGAATTCGTTTCCTGGATTCCCTTTTCCAGCGCTGCCAGCGCTTCGTTCCAGCTTTGAACCGCGCAATAGCGCGTTTCTCGCAACACCTCAAAGTTTTCCGTCGCCCAGGCCAACGCCCCTTCGGCAACGACCAGGTGCGGTCCCTCGCAACTTTGGCTACTGGGCAACCGGTTCAACAGTGTGGCCTCGGGCGTGAGCAGGTAGGCCCCCTGCAATTCCTTGTTTAGATCGTGGACGTGGGAGAACAGTTCCTTGAGAAAGTAGAACGTCGTGCCGTTCCGCAGGATCAGCAAAGTCACCTGTTCGGCGTCGGGAAATGCGCTGCGAGCGGGGGGTAAAACCTTGGCGTGGATAATTTGAAACGCGAGTATCTGGTTGTCCGGGCTGGCGGCGATCCCGGTTGGCTTTCCCATCTCAGGTGCAACCTGGCCCCACAACTTTTGGAGTTCAGGGAATCGTTGGAATACTGCCTGAAGATCCGGCGACAAGCTCTTGCCTTGTCCAGTCAGACGCCGTTGAAGCAGGTGCGTCTGCGTCTCGAGTGCGTCGCGGAGGGAAAGGTTCATGGGTCCGGCCCTTGGTGAGGTTTCTCAGTCTTCGCTCTTGAGCCCCTTCAACGTCATTCGCTGCCGTCCGGCATTGAGGAATTCCGTTGCCGAGACCACCTCTTCGTCCCTGGCCCACCAATTCCCGTCACTGAACTGGATGTCTTGCGCCTGACGTTCCACGCGAACCCGGCAAACCGGCTCCAGATTCCTGCGGCTGACAAGCCGGTAGGTGTAGCGGTCACAGCCTGGAACGCGCGCCACCATTACGGCGGGGTGATCTTTGAAGGCTGCCAGCTCGGCAGGCAGCTCCTTGGGCAGGACGATGATTCGCACATCCTGGGAGCCTGCAAAGGGATCGAACGTGACTCGTCGGCTCCCGTTGCCGGCGGCCAGGAAATTCAGCAGGCATCCATGTTCGTTTCTGATCCCGGTCCTTACGATGGTGAGGGCATTGCGGACCAGCTTGCCTCGCTTGCGCTGTGCCACGGTTACAGCGTCGCCTTTTTGGCAGTTGCATTGACTCGCCGCTCTCTTCACGTCTTTTGTTTGGCGTCAAAGTCCGCCTGCCGCGATACCGCACCCCCGCGCGTTTAGAGAAGGACCGGGCGGGCGAACACGGCTGGGCCTTTCTTGACGAAGGTGAGGCGCACCTCGATCCCCTCGGCGTTGACCGGGAATTGTCCGGTTTGGATGCCGCGGAACAGTTCGCCCAGCTCCGGCGACGACATTCGGTAGATATATGGCTTGCCCGGCTCGGTGTCTTCAAACACCGCCACCGCGCAGGAACTCCCCTTGCCAGCATACGAGAAGCGGATTCGAGCGCAGAATTCGATATTCTCCTGAAGGGCGGCATTGGGCGGCGGCGGAACGTGGCGCGAGACGCCAACGACCCGGATGCCGGTCATTCTGGGATTGGCAGCTCCCGGGTACCAATAAAGCGGCTGGAAATACAATCGCCACCCCTTGCTCGGCCGTTTAACGACATCGCGCATGGATCACTCTTCACACGGGTAGGTCTTGTGCGGATCGAATTGCGACAGGCTGGCGATGTCGCCCTCCGAAAGACAGTGAGCGGCGCGGCCGGCGGTTTCCTCGTTTCGAAAGCGCCTTTCGTCGCGGGCGGAATAATCGATGGGATAGTTTCCCTCAGCGCGGACAACGCGGGCGCCTCCGAGCCCGTCTGCTTCCACCACAATGCGTTCATCTACATCGCCGTCATAAAGCGCAATGACTGCGTTGCGGTCAGAAATCTTTAGCCGCTGTCGCAGTCGTTTGAGCCGGTGTTCCAGGCGGCGGATCTCCCGTTTGGTTCGGCGTGGATCTTCAGGGTTCATTTGGAGATTTGTTTGGCGAGCTACGGCATGGTTCTGGAGGCAGTGGTCCTCTTCATTGGCCTTAGGTCCAACGCCTCAAAGTCAAAGCGGCGCCGCCCATGGACTTGGTTCGATTGGGCAGGACCATGTCCTCGGGCGTAGGCGGGGTTAATCCTTGGATCGGGGGACCTTCATCGGGCTTGTTCGCGTTACGCGGGGCCACCGCTCTTGGTGAAGGCGCCAGCAGGGAGCTGCCACGAACCTTCCGGCAAGATGATGGGGTGGTTCCAATTCGGATCCAGGGCCTCCTCTATGAGTTGCGAGTTTGCGCAACCAGCAAACGGGCGGCCCATGGCTGCCATCTCCTCGATCGATTTGCTCCGGTGTATGGTGAACCCGAATTCCCGTTCGTATTCCGACAGAACAGAAAAGCCAACCGGGTCGATTGCTTTGAGAGAGGCCCATTGATCGGCCTGGCCGAAAATGCACGCGCGACAGGAAAGACGGCCCCAGCCGAGCCGGTAGGCCGGATGCGGATTGATACCGTGTCTCCGCACGATTTCCCAGACCTGCTGTTCCCTCCAGGCATGGATCGGCCTCCAGCGATGCACGGTCCTTTTGTCCGTGCTCGTCCGATCCATTTCGAATTCTTTGTAGCGGGCCCGACAGGGGCTTTCCTCGGCGCGCTCGCCGCTGATGAACAACGTCTTCTTGCCCAGGAACCGCGGCTGGTTGCGGAGGGCGATCACGCCGACATCAATCTTCAAATACCCTGAGCACCAACGAACAGAGATATCTGCAGAGACCTGTGGGAACCTGAGGCGTGTTCCGGGAGGGCCTTTCCCGCCGGCTTGTCCGAGTGAGCCATCCGGGTTTTCCCAGTTAACGGGTGCTGTAGGCGTACTGTCTCTGAGCATTTCCCTCTCGAATCCTCCGATTCTCCAAGAGAAATAGAGGGGAACGTCGAATGCCCGGGCAAAAGCCCCGCAATAGGCCGGTGTGCTCGGCCAATCCATCAGGTGCGACCCATCGCGGCCGTCGATGTCATGGTGCCAAAGCTCGATCCGGTCCTTGGGGACGTTTCGGTCAAGCAAATGGAGGAAAGCGGCGGTGGAGTCCTTGCCGCCGGAGAATGCAACCACGACATGGTCGTAATCGAGTGGTTTGACCACGTCTTTTGTTTGGCCTGGTCAACCATTCTCGGTGCTGAAGGGCCCAGTCCTCCAGCGTCTCAGGCTCGGGCTCTAAGGGAGTGCGGCCAGATCCTGCTGCAAAGCCTCTCGGGTCGCGGGGCTGGCATTCAGGATTTCGAAGATCAGCCCAAGCAATATGCGGGAATCATTCGGCAGCTCGATGGCGCAGCGAGCCATGTCACGGCGGGAATTCTGAGGCGTGAGTGTGATTATATGATTGAAGCTGTCCACGTAGATGCCCATCGTGATGAAAGTCCCGTTTCGACCCATAGACCGCGTCGTGGTGCCTGGTGGGAATCGAACCAACCCACTTTTGAGGGCGCTCATGTGTGGTGGTTGGAGATCGCTTCCAGGGCAGCGGCGATTCCAGCGACATATCGGTGGTCCTCGACGTTAATTCCGGCGCAGGCGTGAGCCAGCACCAGGCTTTCCAATCCATCCATGGCTGAGTTGAAGCTGGCCTGGTATTCTGCCCCGAAATCCTCGTCCGCTTCGGTGATGTGAAGCGTGGAGCTGCTGGTACCTCCGCCTCGCCCATCGAGTTGCAGGGAGATGGTGTCGGAGCCGACCCGGATCTCGATTTTCTTCACGCCTTTGTGTTTGGCCCATTTCGGCGTGCCGCGGGGATTCTCTTTTAGACCGGGCGGATTCAAGCACATTGGCCAGGCTCGCAACCGATGCCAGGGGCAGCGCTCCTATTCGTGCCGCTTCACGACTCCTCGAGGAGCGCCAGGAGCTCCTGCTCCGAGATGACCGGGATGTTCATTTTCCGGGCCTTTTGGAGTTTGCTGGACCCGGAATCAGGCTCAGCGGCCACGAGGTGGGTGATCTCTTTACTGAAAGTATCCGTGTAATCATGCCCCTTGGCCCGGATCAATTGCTCGAAGTGGCTCTTGGGCCGGGAGAGCGAGCCGGTGATGCAAAACCGATGTCCGCCCGCCTTGCCTGGCGCCGGGGCCTCCGGGGCGATGAGCTCCACGCCGGCGTCGAGGAATTTTTGGATGAGCGGCTTTTGGGCAAGCAGATCCTCCTGCAAACGCCGTCCGATGTTGGGCACTCCCGCTTGATCCGCCAGTCGAATCAATTTGTCCGAAAGCCAGTCGTCCAGCTTTTCAAATTCGCCGGGGACGGCTTTTTGAATCAAGGCCACGCGCCGCTTGCCAAGTCCGAAGATACCTAAGGAACCCAAGAGTTGGCTGAGCGTCAGGCGGCGGCGTTTCTCGACTTCGGCCAGGAACTTGTCGGCGCGCTTCTCGCCCAACCGGACGCTGCCGCCCAGCTTGAGAGCGGCCAGTTGGTCGCGCCGGTGCTTGAGCGTGTACAGGTCCGCTGGATCCTTGACCGCCATGTCCTGAATCAAAGTCTGGATGAGGTTCTCGCCGATGCCGATGATGTCCAGCGAGCAAAGGAAGCGGTCGATCTTACCGCTGAGCTTTGCGGAGCACTCCGGATTGAGACAGTAAAGCGCTGTGCTTTCGTCCCCCGAAACATTGCTGCGGTGGCCGACTTGCCCCTGGCAGGCGGGGCAGCATGTGGGCTCGGGGATCTTTGCGGATTCCGGCGCCTTTTCCACCACCTCCATGATGCGCGGAATGATGTCGCCGGCCTTAATGACCCGGACCTTATCCCCGATGCCAACGTTGAGCTGGCGAATGTTATCCCAGTTGCACAGAGTCGCGGAGGTAACGGTTGTGCCGCCGATTTGAACCGGGTCGAAGGAGGCCGTCGGCACCACGCAGCCCGTGTGCCCGACACTCACGGCGACGCCGCGAATGACGGTTTCTGCCCCTTCGGCTTCAAACTTGAGCGCGACTTGGCCTTTCGGGCGCTGGTCGGTCTCGCCCAGGGAAAGTTGTTCAGCGATGCAGTCCAGCTTGACGACGATGCCGTCAATCCAGTACGGCAACGTGGGCCGGTCGTGCTGGGTTTTCAGGTACCAGTCCCAAACCGCCCCGGCTGTCCCGGTGAAACTCGGGGCGGGTTCAAATCCCATCGCCCGCATGGCTTGAGTCTGTTCGGTCTCCGTGGCGCACAGCGGCCGGCCGCTGCGGTCAAAAGCGCGGAAGGCAAACACCTGAAGGAGCTCGCTTTGGTGCCCGTTTTTCCGGCGCGCAATGCCCACGCAGCAATTGCGCGGGTTGGATTGAGCGTCAGGATCGATCTGGGCTGACCAGTCCTCCGTGGACAGAATGACTTCGCCGCGCATGAACCCCGTGAAGGGACGGCCTCCCAGCCGGCACTGCGCGGGGATGCCGCGGAATTTGAGCGCGTTGGCGGTAATATCCTCGCCCACCAGACCATCCCCGCGCGAAATGGCGGCAGCCAGGCGCCCGTCCTGGAACTCGAAGGAAAAGGAACCTCCGTCCATCTTGTAGGAGGCGTGCAGCAATTTGCCCTCGGCGCCAATCCCCTTCACCCATTTCTGGAACTCCCCGATGTTGGTGGCTTTCGAGAGAGACCCCATGGGGACGGTGTGCTGCCGCTTCTGCAAGTGAGTTTGCCGAACGTGGGCGCCAACTCGTTTCAACCGCGGATCATCGGGTGCTGTTCGTGCAAGTTCCTCCTTCCACTGGTCGTACAGGGCGTCTTCCACGCGGGCTTGGCCGCGCGTGTAATAAGCCTCATCGGCTTCGTCGATCAGGCGTCTCAACTCGGAAAGTGGCGTATTCGTGCTACCATTATGGCTCATGGTTTTTTCGTTTGGTAGGGTTTTCCTGGCGCGATCCCAAACGAGAGTCGGAGATTCGGCAAGCGCCGGAAAGTCACTCGCATCTGCCTCATTCAGACGGGGACTGCCTCCCTGGGCGGCCCCTCTTCGTTTCCGCGACCCTTCACGGTTTTGCCCAGAACGGCCTGAATCGATTCCAGCAGGCGTATCGCTTCGGGAAACGCAACGCTGAAGACTGGCCCCCACACGTCCATGCTTAAATCATCCCCATCCATTAAGAATCGCATTCCGTTCCAAGCGTAGATATACGAGGCGCTCAACGCCAGTTCGTGTCCGAACGAGGCGCTGTACTGGCAGTTCCAGTCCTCCACGAAACTCTCCCACGAACGCTTGGGTGTGTTCTCTTGGTGCAGCTGGACCAAGTCCGTGGCGATTAATTTGGGCGAGGCGCCGATCTTGTACTTTTTGACAGGCGAGTGTTTGTGGAGTTGGTTGAAGCTCGCCGGGCGCGGGATTATCGCGAGGCGAGCGCAACAGGGTTCGTAAACCAAGACCGGACTGCCGGGATTGCTTCCCGTGATGAGGGCCATCTGCCGTGTCGCCCACTTCGGCTGCACCCGGGCCGCCCATTTCCTCACCTGCACGAGGGTGTCCATGACCGCGACCAGTTCAGACGGGTCTTTGTTCGTGTGGAAATTGATCCTCGGGCCGCCACTCGGCCGGATCTCAACCACCGGCCCATGGTAATACATGGTTGGGGTGACGGACAGGGCGTATCCCACCCGCTGCACCACCAGAGTGATCGTCGCGGGGTTGGCGTGGGGGACAAGGCGTTCGGTGAAGGCAATTCCAGCCCTTTGCAAAGCGTCTTTGAGCTTATCGAGGTCCACATTTTTCAGTTTGACCCCGTACGGCAGCCCCCGTGGCGCCTTACAATGGAGATATGAAAGTGAAATTGCCCAGACCTGCCCCCAGTAATCAGCGGGTGCGCGAAATCCAGCAGTGGCTCGGCACCTATGGGGGCAGCGTCGCCAATGCGTATGTCGTCAACGCCGGCGCCCTGCGCGAACTGGGTGCTGAGCGCGGTATCCTCGAGAAGATCCTCTGGCGTGTGCCTCGGGAGAAGCCTGAGATGCCGCTCACGGGGGAGGCCATGATGGAGCTTCTTGCCCCCAAGCGGCTAATGCGTGAGGTGCGCAAGCAGCTCAAACTGGACACCCAGGAGCACCACGCGCACACCAAGGCATTCGAGCAATCCCGCCAGCAGCTCATTGCCAGCAAGATTCCTGCGGACGCCCAGAATCGGGAAGCGGTCATTCGGGAAGTGGAGTCCTGGTTCAAGATGGTGCTGCCGGAGATGCGGAACACCAAGGCCATTCTGCGCGCAACGGAATTGCGCCTGGAGTCCCGCCGCGACATTCATCCGGTGCTGCCTCCTCTGCGCGCCACAACTGAACTGGTTGAGCAGTTGAACAAGCGTGAGCCCGGCCGGGTTTATATCGACAAGGACGGCGGCGAGTTGCTCCTGCTCAAGCCTGGCGAGCAGGCGATCCTCAACGAGAAGGGTTTGCGCATTGAGAACGGGGCGCCCGCCATGCCCGCACCGGACATGAATTAACCTTCGCTGTCCCTCACGGCTGCGCGCTAACGGTCCAAGAAGCAAAAGTGAGTTTGCCGCCGGAGAAGTTTCTCCTGCCCAATCACGTGCCTGGGACGACTCGGGATCGAATCGAAAGAGCTCCGCCGCTGACGGGGCTGGCTCATGCTCCTGGCGAGAGTGGATGCCGAACCGCAAGGGATAGCAGCTCTTGCTGCTCACTCCTCAATCTGGATGTATTTCCAAATGGGATCGCTGGCGGGAACGGCTTCCTGGCGCAACAATCGCACCAGCGCGGAATGTCGCTTCAAAGCGACGTGGCTGCCGCGGGCCATTGCCGCGAATAGATAGGCCAATTGCATTCCGATCGGCCCCTGCCAGGACGCGGTAATGTCGTACAGCCGGCCAGCCCATTGGGCGATTAGTCGGACTCGTTGGCCTCCGGTCATTTCCGGCTTGCGACGCGGTTTCGACAGGAATACCGGGGTTACCTCGGTCAACTCGACGAACTCTTCCCGGTTTGGATCGAAATCCAATTGCAGCAACTTGATTACCTGCGCGGGAGTTGGTTTTCCCTCTCCCTTTTCACCAATGACCAGACCTGTAGTGACGCCGTGCCGGTGAGAGTGGGTCACAACAAAATGGCGCGGATTGCTCACGCCTTTTGTTTGGAACGGTTCTACCGGCGCCGGAACAGGGACCTCAACGCGCCGAAGAAAGACAAGCGTTTCCTGGGAGCCCGCCCCGCAACCGAGACGCTGATGGGCGATGCTTTTGGGCTGTAGGAGCCGAGAGGCGTCGGCAGTAATAGTATGTACCACGCTTTCTTTTGCTCCTCCGTCACGAAGAGCGACACTTCCCTCTTGGGCACACGCTTCGCCTCCCCATTGATAAAACCGGTCCGGTTGAAAGTGAGCGCGACGTTAGCCATCGCAACCATTATAAGGCCCGGCACAAGTCCTGGTACGTTACAAATATGCGTCCAGTGCGGCTCACGTCCGGGAATCTTGGCCGATTCATGCCGCCACGGGCATTTTCGGAGTGCTGGGGTGGAAAATTTGGCCGCAGAAATGGCAGATCAAGCGGCCGTCCCCGTTCATTTCGGTCTGCCCGTTACAGCGAGGACAATTCTCCAGCAAGGAGTTTGCCGGCAGTTCAGATGTTGGGACGGAGGCTACAATGCTCGGGTTCTCCTCCTGTGGTAACTCGGCCTGGACGCCTGGGCAGCGGACGGCAAGAAGGGTTCCGGCGATGTCCGGCCTTTCAAGCAAAAGCCGTTTCACTTCGGCGGCCGAAAGCCAGACATGGCATTTCGCAAAACGCCCTTGCCCGCTGTTCGGGAGGACGTTTATTCGCCATTCCGATTGTGGAGGCAAGATGAAGGGGAGAAGAGCGCGCCAGTCCTTGCCCGCGGCGAATTTTGCCAGAACTTGCAGCTCGGCTTGGTTGAGCAAAGCAATCTCCACGTTGCTTGGCCGGGAGATCATTCGGATCCGAGCAGTTTGACTGACCGTGAACGAGGTCAGATCGGCGAGCATGGCCTCGGGATCTCCCGCATCTTCCGCAGGCAGGTCGTAAATGAAGGAGTCGGCCTTGCTCGATGCTTGGTCTGGTTGAGATCTTTTCCGCCTGCGAACCTGCCTGATTTTCGGGTTCAGGATCAGAAGCCCCTGGTCGCCGGCGATTTCAACGCGAACCCGGATTTTTTCCCGGGGGTCACATTCCCAGGCGCGCAGGAGAACGCGCGTGAATTCTTCAGTGCCGTGCCCTTTGACGTGCAACTTCATTGCTTTGTTTGGGTTTGAGTTCAATGACATCCGATCGCCAATAAGCCAGATCTGGTCCGTCTCCGGTGAGCAGTCCTTCGCCCGCCAGATGGTTTGCGGCGTCTGCAAGCTGGCGCTTTGCTTCGGCTTTCTCCGTTGGAGCGAGCCGTTTGCTGTAGGCGGCCGTGATCGTGAGTTGCAGTTTGGTTTTCATGTCCTGCTCGGGCTTGTTGGCCAAGGCCGCCTTGAGCAGCACTTTGGCGTTCAGTTGCGCTTTCGCCCAGTCCTGCTCGTGAAAGGCGGCGATGGTCTCGCGCTGTTGACCGTCCTGATCGAACCAATAGGCCCAGAGCCGGCAACGGCCGCTGGCAAGTTGGTAAAGCTCGAAAGTCGGCGATGTGGCTCCGCCTGAGTGCAAGGTGACGCGATTGATAACCTGTGATCTCATGCTCTTACGTTCCACCCAGCAGTGCATGTGCTTTGCCCGTAGCTGTAGTGTTCACGCGTTGATGTTTGGCGTACAACCGCTCCTGTGCAGTGGTTCATCGGCAGGGACTGGAGGATCGCAGATGGCCTCCAGCCAATTCCGCCAGTTGTGGAAGCCCAGGTGCCCGAAGTCGGCGCGGGTGAGGAGTTCTGTCGGCGTGGCTGCAATGAGACGATCGACCTCGTCCGCAGGGAGGAGACCCTTCTCCAGAACGTATTCAGTGATACTGCCGGGCTTGGGGATGGCCCCGCGGCAGCCTTTGACCCCGCGTCGCCAGAGTCCTTCGCAAAGCGGGACACCTTGGCCCCGCGGCCAGCCCTTCGCCTCGGCATGGTCCAGGTGGCGCTGCCGGGCGCGTGCCTCCATTACGACGATGACCTGTAGCTCGTGCTGGCCGAGCGTGTCCACTTCAAACGGTTTCATCGCCGGGCAGAAGTAGCAGCTCGATTTGGGCGGCACGGGCAGCCCGGCGCGATGAATGGCCACCACGCAGTCCTCCCTGGTCCAGCGCCACTCCTGAAGCGGAAACCAGAGTCCATATTTGTCCTTCTCGTCGTTCTGGACGGCGAAAGTCTGGCAGCCGCGCTCGGCCCGCCGACGTTCATGCGGCGAATCATCAAAACCGATCGCCTTGAGTATCTTCCCGCCTTCGGCCCACCATTCCCTCGCCCAGGAAAGACCGGAGATGTAGGCGTTGATGGGGGCGATCTTCCATTTCGCGGAACAGGTGTGGTAACCGTAAGCAAGGCTGGGCAGCGTCGCATTGGTGAGGCATTGTGCCGAGTGACGGATTATGCCGAGTGGGAGCCGGATAATCCCTGATTTCCACAATAATCATCGGATTTTTCAGTTCCCGACTCGGCATTATTCGGGTGTCCTTTCCTTTCTGAACCTTAACCGCTTAACCAAGAAAGGAATGACATCTATGTTCGTCCGTTATATTCGAGGGCCAAAGTCGAAACGCAGGAGCCGTTTACGTGTTGGTGCCCTGGCAGCGTATATCGACAGTTTTGTGTCCCTGCTTTGCCAGCGAGGTTACACTCACGTAACGAGAAGGGCACAAATGGGGGTGTTTGCTGACCTCGGCCGCTGGCTTGAGCGAAGTCACGTCGGTCTAAAAGACTTGGATGAAAAGCACGTTGAGGCTTTTTTCCAAGCACGTTGGCAGCGAGTTTCCGACCGTCGTGGCAAAGGAACTATCAAAGCATTGCTCCAGCATTTGCGGCAATCAAATGTAATCCCCACCGCAAAGCCGGCACCTCCCAACGACATTGACTTCGTGGAGCAGGAATACAGGGCCTTTTTAACCGGAGAACGAGCGCTGACGCAGGGCAGCGTGGAGCAGTATCTGCGAATAGCGCGGCGCTTTGTTTCTCATTGGTTTAAAGGGGGGAGCGTTCGACTGCACAAACTTCGCGCCAAGAATGTTACCGAGTTTGTCTTGGCCGACATGCCTCAGCGAAGCCGTTCTGCGGCTCAATGCACGACAAAAGTGCTGCGGAGTTTCCTGGGCTACTTGTTCCAGCAGGGCCGGACCACAACTAATTTGGCGGTGGCAGTGCCCACCGTGCCAGGATGGCGACTGTCGCAATTGCCCCGATTCCTGGAGGGCAGGCAAGTTGAGAAGGTCCTGCGATGCTGTGACCGGAGGACGAAAATGGGCAAGCGTGACTATGCTGTTTTGGTCCTATTGGCACGCTTGGGACTTCGGGCCGGCGAAGTAGCCAAACTGGCTTTGGATGATATCGACTGGCAGGCAGGAGAACTGCTCGTTCGCGGCAAGGGCACTCGGATAGACAAGCTTCCTTTGCTCCAAGATGTGGGGCAGGTACTGGTTGAGTATTTGCAAAAAGCGCGGCCTGAATCTTCGTCCAGAAGTGTGTTCCTTCGATCCCGCGCACCTTTCGTGGGCTTTCCCGGCGCGGGCGCCATTTCCTGGATCGCTCGATCCGCTCTGGCTCGCGCCCAGGTGTATTTGCATCACCGGGCGGCTCATGTGTTCCGACACTCCCTGGCAACGCAGATGCTTGGCAACGGGGCTTCGCTGGCACAAATCGGTCAAGTGCTTCGCCACCAACACGTCAGTTCTACCGAGATCTATGCCAAAGTCGATTTGAACCCCTTGCGTCGCTTGGCCCTGCCTTGGCCGGGAGGTGTCCTATGATGACCCTGAGCCATCATCTGGATGATTATTTGAAACTTCGCCGGCAGCTTGGATTTAAATTGCATGTGGAAGGCATTTTGCTCCGCGGATTCGTGCACTTTGCTCAACAACAAGGGGCAATGTTCATCAGCACCAAGTTGGCGCTTCGGTGGGCAACGCTGTCCCCTGACGTCACACAAGGGTATCGCGCCCGGCGCTTGGGCATAGTGCGTGGATTTTCAGAATACGTGAGCACGCTTGAACCGCGCACGGAAGTTCCCTCGCAAAAACTGCTCCCTTCACGGGTCCGGCGGCGTGAGCCGCATCATTACACTGACGAACAAGTCGTACGGCTCATCGGGGCGGCGCAGCAGATTGCCCCTTCGCACAAGATCAAAGGTCTGACTTTTGGCACCTTATTGGGATTGCTTGCGGTAACAGGAATGCGCGTGCGGGAAGCCTTGTCGCTCGACCGTCAGGACATTGACTTCAAAAGAGCCATGCTGACGATTCGTCGAGCCAAGGGGAACAAATCAAGGTTAGTCCCGCTTCACTCGTCAACGGTACGGGCACTCCAACGGTATGCCGCTATTCGCGATGAGATCTGCCCGCAGCCAACCGGCCCAAGCTTCTTCGTTTGGGAGGGAGGAGGGCGCGTGGCGTATGAGACGGCAGAAAACTGGTTCGTTCGAGTGGCCTGCCAGACCGGCCTGCGCCAATCTGTCCACGGTCGCGGCGGCCCTCGTATGCACGACCTGCGGCATTATTTTGCCATTTGCACACTCCTAAACTGGTATCATTGCGATGCCGACGTGGATGCTCGCCTGCCCCAACTGTCCACTTTCTTAGGCCATTCTCATGTGAGCGACACGTATTGGTATCTCTCGGCCGTGCCAGAGCTTCTGGAGTTGGCCACCCGTCGTTGGGAAAGGGCGGAGAAAGGAGGAAAATGAAGACCCAATTGACCTTTTCCGAACTGCTCCAAGCCTACTTTACGGAACGCTTGATGAAGGAATGCAACGCCAGCCCGCATACCATCGCGAACTATCGTGATACCTTTCGCCTGCTGATTGCGTATGCTCAGCGGTGCCTGAACAAAGGTCCCGCCAAGCTGGCCGCACAAGATTTGGATGCGCCCTTCATACTGCGCTTTCTCGATTACCTGGAGAAGGAACGCGGCAACTCCCCGCGCAGCCGGAATGCCCGGTTGGCTGGGATCCACTCCTTCTTCAGTTACGCAGCCCTCCAGGAGCCGGCCGTTGGGGCGGTGGCGCAACGCATCCTGGCGATCCAAACCAAGCGCTACGGGAAAAGGCCAGTGGACTTTCTCAGTCGAATCGAATGCGACGCCTTGCTCAGCGCACCGGATCAAACTACCCGGTCAGGGCGGCGCGACCGGACGTTGCTGCTCGTAGCACTGCAAACCGGCCTACGCGTTTCGGAGTTGGTCGGACTGCGCTGTCAGGACGTAACGTTGGGGACCGGCGCTCATGTGCGCTGCACTGGCAAGGGGCGCAAAACGCGCTGTGTTCCATTGCGCAAAGAAGTCATAACCGCTCTGCGCTGTTGGTTCCGGGAACGAAAAGGCCAGCCGACTGACCCTGTATTCCCGAATGCCCGTGGCCAAACTCTCAGCCGAGACGGTGTCGAATACATCTTGCGCCAACATGTGAACGCCGCCAGAGCAAAATGCCCTTCCCTGAAAAACAAGCGCGTTTCGGCTCATGTTCTCAGGCACAGCACAGCGATGAACCTGCTGCAACATGGGGTCGATCGCTCCGTCATCGCATTGTGGCTTGGACACGAATCCATGGAAACAACACAGGTCTATCTTCACACCAACCTTGAAGTGAAGGAGTTGGCGCTGGCTAGAACGGAGCCATTCAAGGGAAGCAATGGCCGTTATCGCCCACCCGAGCAGCTTTTGGCTTTCCTCCAAAGCCTCTGATAATGCCGAGTTGAAAACTGCAAACAGGGGTGATTCCTTCGGAATTTAAGGGATCACCCCTGCGCACTCGGCATAATCCGTCGCTCGGCACAATGCCTCTTATGCCGAGGTCGGCATAAGAGGCAGTTTTCCAGCAGCGTGTAATAGGGCGGCCAATGTTTGTAATCCTGCGGTTGGTAGCGGACCGATACCGACCGCGGAAAGCCTACGGATTCCAGCCACTCATCGAAGATGGGCCTGAAGGCATAGGTCTCGGGCCGCTCCGAGCCCACGTCGGCGGTGATGACGAGTTGTGGTTTGATACCGCGCTCCCACATGCCGACGAGCATGCCCGTGGAATCCTGTCCCATCCCCCAGCAGACAGCCAACGGTTGACGACTCATTTGCGGATCGTGACCAGCAAGGTGCGGATATTTGTGCCGCTGGACTTAAATGTGCCTTCGGGCAGGTCTTCCACCTCATGGTCCAACTCCTGCAACCAGGCACGGAACTCGGCATGTTTGCGATCGGTCCGATACTGCCAGGAGGGCGACATGACCGTGACGAGGACGCCGCTGGGTTTGAGCAGGTCATACATGTGGCGCACATGGTCAACGTCCTGCCCGTTGCGGAAGGGCGGGTTGGCGATGATCCGGTCGAAAGCGCCCAATTCCCCGTTGCACTGCAGGAAGTCCCCGTAGTGGACGCGCTGGGCATGGGCCGCGAGGTCGGCCATGGAGGAGTTCAATTCCACTGCGGTGCGGTGCACGGTTTGAGGGATTGCTTTGAGGATTCCCCCTCTGCCGGCGCTAGGCTCCAAAACCCTTTGGCCTTCACGCACGTCTGCCAGAGCGACCATGCGGCGGGCTAGCTCGGGCGGTGTTTCGTAGAACTGGTACAGTTTCTGGAAGTCGGTAACTTCGCCGGCCATGACCGCTTCATCCACGCGCTCGGCGCAGTCGCCTTCGAAAACGTGGGCGCCGAAGCTCCGGTTCCATTTCCCGCCCAGCAGTTCAATGATCTTGGCGGTTTGGACGTAGATATCCCGGGACAGTTGGCGTGGCAGATGCAGTTGGTTTCCCTCACATTGTGACTGTTTGAGCACGTCGAGGACTTCGCTGGGTATGACCTTTTTCATAGAGGTGTGTTTGGCGTATGAATCGCGGTCAGGGAATCGCTGTGGGTTGGGTCGAGGAGCCCCCCGCCCTGGCGGCACGCAATCAGTGATCGCAAGAAGAAGGGACCCCGGTATTCCGCAACCCGCCGCTTAACGGAGCTGTCCTGAGGGTGAACTTCCGGTTGCGAACCACGGGTCGCTTCAGTTGGTCTGCTTCATGAACAATGCGGGAGAGTTCCTCAAAGTGTTCCGGCTTGCAGGCCAACTCCAACACGTTGACTCCGCTCACTGTGTGCCCCTGTTGCAGGCCCCAACGGACCCCGCTATTGCTCGTGAAGGTTTCGTAGCGGAAGTTTTCCCGGACGAAAAACCGTCGCCCCTTGTGTTCGCATTCGGTGACCTGGAATTCCACGCCGGAGTTGTTGGCGCAGTTTCCCTGGAAACGCCGGAATTTCCCTTTGGCCAGGACGCGCAGCCGGGCGGGCATAGTCGCTAGTCCGCTTCGGGAAGCCCAGGGCGGTTGCTCCGGGGAGAGATGCGATTGCAGCGGGCCTTGGTTGGCGTTCCGGTGCGACTGGCGTGCAAATAGTAGGTTGAGTCCAGCCTTCGGCTACCGAGAATTCTGTAGCCGACCGAGCTTCTGATCACGTTAAACCCGGCCTGCTTCAAATAGAGGGCACGCCGATCCCGCGCCTTACGGGCTTTTTGTGCTCCTCCCCAACGGTAATCAGAATAGCTCTCGTGATACTCGGGTCTCATTTTCCAACGGCTTGTTTGGCGTCTTTTCTGATGACCTGCGCCGACTCCGTTGGATTGATCCTTTTGCACAGAACTTCTGGTTCAATCAGAAGAAGCGCCGGACAACCGCTGATCTGGGGGTGCGATGCTTCGCATCGCAGCAGGCTCAGGAATTCATGCAGAGTTGCGCGAGCCTAACGATGGCGTTCAACGCAGCCAGCGGCACATTGTAAATGAAGAACCCAAAAACGGCGGACACGATGGACACGAAAAGCACCAATCCGGACGCTGTATCGGTGGTGGAATTCGGGTCTTTGGCCCAGTGGTAAAACGGCAGCAACATCTGGATGGCAAAGAACCCGAAGAACAGGATGCGCAACGCGCCCAGACTGACCACCTGTGTGACGGAACATCCCGGCGCATACCAACTCGCGTACCGCTCGATCAGGAAGGTCAACAGCGTCAGTGCGGAAAAGAATGCGAAAAGTGGTCTGTTCATGCTCAATTCTGGGCCGTCTTTACCGCCGGCGTCATTTCCATCCGGCGCGGTTCGTGCTCGTTCTGCACCGTTTCCTGGATTTGCCGGAGAACCCCCTCATAGGCGGCTTCGTCCGTCTGGATATTTTCGAGCAGGCGTAAAATCACGTAGAGGCGCCAACCGGTCAGTCCGGCCTTCTCAGTGCGTTGAAGAACTGTCTCCCCTTTCGGCGTTACGGTGATCTTGGCGCCCTCTTGCTGCGCGTAACCGGAATAGTTGAGCTTGAGGATGGATGGAAAATCCAAGTCGAGCTGGCACTCATCCAGCCGGTCGAGGAAAGCCTCCAACGTGCTGCGAGGGAGCTGTGGGTCGATCGTGGCCTTAACTTGCGCCTTGGCGGGGAGAGGATTGATGGAGGCCTGTCCCTCAGGGTAGTAGCTCTGGCTGCGGAACAAGAGACGGTCCTGTTGGTAGATCCTTATGGCCTTGCGGCTGGGCTTGGAGGTCGCCAGCCGCTGGAGCAAGCCTGTGGGATGGGACAGGATTTGCACGGGTCTTTCACCGTAGGCGACGCCACCATAACTGAACGGCCAACTGCAGATGCCGGAGAGGTAGGCCTGTTCAAGGTCCTCCCGACATTTCTCCAACCTCTCCTCGGTGTTTCGCAACAGCTGATTCACGGGAAAGCGCGGGTCCGGCCATTCAGCCTGGGTCTCCTTGTGAATGACGGCGAACGCCCCTTTGACATGCCTCGGATAACGGCGGTGATAAACGTTCCCGCCGAAGGAGTCGATTTCTGCCGCTACGCAGGTTCCGAAACGCAGGTGCCTTTTCCAGGAAGGCCTTGAAATCGCGCGTATCAGGTGCAGGTAGAACAAGCTTTGCCAGCCGGTGTAGGCCAACCCCGCTTCGCGGAGCACCGGGATCAAGTGCATTCCCAACAGCCTTTCAGTCATGCGGCGCGCTGCCACAGAGGTGAGGAACCAAGGGTTGATCGCTTCCGCGTGCTTGAGCGCCCTGGCGATGCCGTCCGGGCTGAGATCGTGCAGGGGGGCATATAAAAGGGCTGCGGGGCTGTGCTTGAGCGTGTATGCCAGGTGTAAGAGCAGGTTGCCACAGCTCAGGCCGGGCGGAATTGCGCAGATGACTTCGCCACGGAGCCCGCGTGCGACCTTCTCCATTTTGGGGTTCATGATGCGGAACTGCGGCTCAAAATTCGCATTGAAGCCCGGTTCCGCCAGGTCGATGAACAAGGAGTCCATCTCGAGAACCTTGTTGGGAACACAAGCCCTGATGGCGTCCGCTGTTTCCTTGCGCCCGGTAACGATGGTTGTGGCTGAATCCACGATGTTCCGGTTGGATTATCCCGACTTGCCCAATGGCCAAAAGGGGATCAGGGCGCGACTAACGCCCAGTGAAGGTGTCAAAACCGGCCGTTCCTGCCGCGATCCACCAAAAGCTGCTCTTTGTCTCGCCGGTTCGCTCTGTTTCGTGCCCATGCTTCTCCATTTTAGGGCTTTTGGGGCTGGGGAGCTGCCACCTTTGGGCAACAAGCCGAGGCCCCTGCAAGGGAACCTCAGGCCCGATTCGCAGGCCACGCAGACCAGAAACCGGCATTTTCTACTTCATGCGGCGCACGCGAACCGAGATCGCCCTTGTGCGCGGCCTTCCGCGTAGTCCAGCTCGTTTTGCGCCGCCAAGGCGTCGATACAATCGTTTTCGTTGTCTGAAACCCACTCCTCCGCAGCTGCTTCGATCAAGGTCCCAATTTGCCGGCGGAGCCGGCGGACGGCTTTTCGGAACTGCTTGCGGCTCAGATGCGGCTGGCGCCGGCGCAAGGCGGTGTTGATATCGCCCGGTTCGAAGAACACGCTGGATAGCTGGATGTCATCCCAGTCCCACTCGTGATGAACGCCTCGAGCGCCCCAGTACTCGAAGGCGCCTATCCCGTGATCCGCATATTCTCCGGAAACTTCAATCTCGAGGCCGAGCTCCAGCCCGGCGATTTCCACCGTCGCGGACAGCGTTGCCAACATGCCTTTTGTTTGGCCGTGTTGGCGCTCTAATCTTCCAAAGCATGGACCTCTGAAAATGAAGCTCTTCCCTCAAGCCACAGATGGAGCGCGTGCTCAATGACCGTCTTGAACCCGCCCTCCTTGGCCTTTCGAATGATGTCGAGGATGGAGCAGTCCGTTCCCATCAATTCACGAACCTCGTTGCTCGGACTGAAAAAACTGTAAACCGCGGTGCGCCCGACGGTGCCAACCCCATTGCAACGGGAGCAGCCGCGCTTTTCGTAAACGATATGTCCGGGCTGGCAGGGGATTTCGAGTTTTGCGAGCAGCTCCAACTCATGCGGCTTGACCTCCCGCTTGGTCTTGCACGAGGGGCAAAGGACCCCCACCAGCCGCTGGGCAATGACGAGCCGGATGAGTGTCTGTAATTGGTAACGATCCACCCCCAGCCGGTCGAGGCGGTTCAATGTCTCAATGGCGTTGTTGGTGTGGAGGGTGGTGAAGACCAGATGTCCGGTTTCAGCGGAGGCCACCGCGAGCTTGGCCGTCTCGTCGTCGCGGACCTCACCGACCAGCATTATGTCCGGGTCCTGGCGAAGGCACGAGCGGATCGCGTTTGGAAACGTGACGCCTTTCTCAGGTTCGATCTGGATTTGGGAGAAGCCACGGATCCGGTACTCCACGGGGTCCTCGATGGTTATTATCTTCGAGTCCTTCCTGTTGAGATGTTGGAGGACGGTGTAGAGAGTTGTGGTTTTGCCGGAGCCGGTGGGCCCGGTGACGATGATGAGGCCGCTCGCTTTAGCGACGCTCTCCAGCAATTGCTGATAGTATGCCGGCGGCAGGTTCAGTTGCTCCAGCGTGCGATCGATGCTCTTGAAGTCCAGCAGGCGCATGACCACGGATTCTCCGTCCACCGTGGGCGAGACTTCCACGCGCAGGTCCAGGGTCTTGCCGTGCGGCAAATTGAGCCGCACGCGGCTGGATTGGAAGCTGCCCACGCTGCTGGCCAGCAATCGGGCCTCCAGCTTCAGGGCTTTGAGCACTTCCTCGCCCTCGCGCAGGGCCAGCTTTCGCTGCACCAGCAGGTTGCCATGCACCCGAAAACGGATGCGCAGGCATCCTTCCGTGGGCTCCAGGTGAATATCGCTGGCCTTCATCAAGTCGGCGCGGCGCACGATCTCGTGAAAGATCTGCTCAGGCTCCACGTTGTCCCAGGCTGCGTTCGGGAAAAAGACCGGGGCCGCTAAGGCGGCGACTTCGCGCGGCAGCTCGGGCTGGTAGCGACTGAGAATTCCCAGCAACGCATCATAATTGCGCGGCGTGATCAGGATGCGTTTGATGCCCAGCTCGAATTCCTGTAGCAGGTCCTGCAGTCGCTTTTCATCCCAGGGCTCGCACTCGGTGACAATGAGGACATCCGCCAGCCGCTGGATCGGGATCTGCCCGTTGCGGATGAAAAAAGCCTGGTGTCGGTGGAAGGCATCCCCGTCGACATCGGCCATGGTGATATGCCGGTAGGGCAAATCATAGGCGTGGGCGGCGACGGTGTAGAATTGTTCCTCGGACCAGGTTTGAATCGGCCCGAGGGAGCGCGCGGCCGGGTGGCTTTGGAGCCGTTCGACGGCGTCTTGGGGAGCGTTCAGGAGATTCATGCCGCGGCTCTCAATGGGTGGCCGCTCCCCTCAGCTGCTGGTTAAGTTTGCCGTAATCTGCCGGCGCGACTGGGACCAGGCAAACGCGCAGCTCGGCGGGAACGCTCCGCAGGATTTCTTTGAGCTCCGGAAACTCGGGGTCGTAACGCAGCAAGCCCAGGTACAGCGTTTGGTGGCAGAAACCCAAAGGGAGAATCCCGTCGCTCAGACAACGGCTGAGGAGGGAGGGCTGCAGCTGTTGCAGTTCGGCCAGTTCTCGCTCGTCCAGGTTATTCACGGGGATATAATGAAATCGATCATGTTGCAGCGCTTGGTTCAGCCACAGGCCGCGTTCAAACAGTTGTGCATGGCGGACCAGCAACTCCGCGACATCCACTTGATTCTGGTTGGCGCGCATCCTTTCGAGTTGGTCAACGGTGACCAGCCCGGTGCTCAGGAGGTACTTGATCCAACTTTGGTCGCTGGGGCGGCGGGTGAACATACGGGGCGGCGGGAAGCTATGCGGCCACGGGTTGAGCCGCCGGCTCCGACTTGTTCGCGCCCCCGCTCCCGCGGCCAAGCAGGCTGGCCCGGTGTTTTCGGTGTTGGGCTTGCATTTGCAGAAACTCTGGCGAGCCCTCCAACGCGCGGCGGGCCACGTCATGAAAACGATTGGGCTGTTGGGCGCAAAGCGGAAGCAACTCGTCGAAGGAAGGGAGCAGCGCCGACTCAAATAGCTCGGGTTTGCTGCGCTTGAGCCATTGCAGAACCTTCACGGGCTGCGTACGCTTGGCGATGAACTTGTTCACCTGCGCGACGGATTCGAGGTAATCGGGGTCAAACAGCCAGACGGCTTCATAGGCCTGGCCGGCGTAACGGCCGCTCTGAAAGATGCCGCGCAGCCGATAAATGTATTTCAGGAAATCAAGCTTCTGCAGCAGGGATGTCGCTTGGGCTTGAGAAAGACGCTCCAGGGCATTTGCTGGAATCGGGTAAGCACGCAGCAAGTCCAACTGCTCGGCGGTCGGAGGTCCGTCACCGTCCGGATGACTGCTGACTCGCGCAAGTTCCTCCCTGGTCAGCCGCGGGCCCAGCAGGGCCGTTGCGTCGAGCAGCACTTCCTGTTTCTTGCTCCCCAGCCTCAGGCGCGTCGGCCCGTAACAGAAGTGCCAAGCCCCAAGATCGTCCCGGTCCAACCGGGCCACGCGGTTCTCGCGGAGGTTGACGACGCAGACGAAGTTGTCGTTCACCGGCATCCAACTGAGCGAGGTGGAAGCGTCCGGTTGAATGGTCTGGGCCAGGTGGAAGAAATCCGGCGGCTCCAGAAGCTGCCGGATGTCCTGCGCGGTGAATTCGCGAGTAACGTTCCAGTCCAGTTCCGGGTGATAGAGCCGGGCCTTCTCGATGGTTCGTTGGACTTGGCGGATGTTTTCCCCGTTGAGCAGCAGGTTCTCCGGCAGAGAGAATATCCTGGGCAGGGTGATGACGTCTTGGGCGTGAATGTCAACGAGATCGATGACGAGGCAATCGCGCTTCGAGGGGTCAGTTCGCAAACCACGCCCGATTTGCTGGGGGAAAGTCACGGGTGAACGAGTGGGCCGGCCGAGGACTACACAAGACGTGTGCGGAGCGTCAAACCCCTCATTTAGAGTCTGACAGTTCGTTAAAATTCTTAACCGCCCTTGCCGATAATCCTCGATGACCTGGCGGCGCTCTGCCTTCTTTTGCTTGCCGAAAACCGCCTGTGCGGTGATGCCCTGCTTGCGGAATTCGGCCGCGAGATGTTCAGCGTGCCGAACGTTGGCCACGAAGACGATGGCGGGGCGGCTTTCGCCGCGCTGCAGATAGCTTTGAACAATCACGCGGTTGCGGGCTTCCGTGTCGATCGCTTCCGCCAATTTCTCGGGATCGTAATCCCCCTCGGCCGTCAGAGGAACGCCCGCAATAGACGCATTGGTGCGGACGGTCAAACCGCGGATGGGGCAGAGGTATCCCGCGTCGATGAGCTGGGGCATATCGATTCGGAAAGCCAGGCGTTCGTAAAGGATGGAAAGATTCCCACCGTCCATCCGTATGGGTGTGGCCGTGATGCCCAAAAGATGCCGGTTTGGATTCTGCGCGGAGATTTCATGGAGCAGATCGGCATAGGTGACGGCCGTGCTGTGGTGGCATTCGTCCACCAGCACCAGGGAAATGTCTTTCAAGGGGCACCACCGGGCGAGCCGTTCGATATTCTTGACGGTGGCGATGGAGGCCACCATGACCTTGGCGTGCGCCGGGCAGATGTTCCTGCCTTGCTCGATCCCGGCAACGATCTGGTCGTCGATCATCGCCAGTTTTTCCACGGTCTGCTCCAGCAACTCCTCCCGGTGGGCAAGAAAGAGGACGCGTTTGTTTGGGCTCCGCAAGTGGAGCTTCATGATCATGGCGGCAATGATGGTTTTCCCCGCCCCGACAGCCGCCACGAGCAGCAGGTTCAGCACTCTCTTTTCCCACAGGCCGAAGCAGCACCTTACGGCTTCTCCTTGGTATGGTCGCAATTGCACGTTCATCGGTCGCGCCGCCAACACAACGGGCGCTCTCTCGATTATAGGCGCCAAACCCCTTTCTTGGACCAGGGGCGTCCAATTTCCGGCTGCCTTTTCGGTGGCCAAGCAGGTTACTTGCCGGCGAGGCTGTGCTTTTCGCCGAGCTTCAGGGTCACCGCTTTGGTGGCCAGTTTGGGTGTGCAGCCCTCGGCGAGGAAGGGACTGGGCAACAGGGCGTTGCTCGGATCGGGAATGAGGAAAAAGACCCCCGTCTTGGCGCTGCTGACGGATCTCAGGAAGGCCCGGCGACAGTTTTCCGCGTTGCGCTCGCGCTGGTAGGGCCAATATCCGTTCAAGCAGTTCGGCAGCACGACATAATCCGGGTTGAGATAAGGCGCCTCGAACGGCGTGGTGCAGACGATTCCTCTTGCGGGCAGCGCTGGCCGATGCCACAAGCGGTGTTTGTCCCATTGCAGGAAGTGCGACTTTTTGAGGTTACGAGACATCTCCCGGGCGTCGTCGGGATTGCGGAGAATGACGGCCAAAAGGCGCTGACGGAGGCCGAGCTGAAGCCCTGGTTCCATATCCAGAATGACCTCAAGCATCTGGCGCCGCGTGGGAACAGTGACCTCCACGAGCATTTGGCTGTTTGGGTCGGCGGCGCAGGTAAACGCGGATTCGTAAACGCGTTTGGAATTGAAGGCCGCCAGTTGCTGCAGGAACACCCCTTGGGCGTTGCCCACGCCGAACAATTGCGTGAGCGGGTGGGTTTTGATTCCGTCCTGGTTGACCAAAGTCAGCCAGTGCTCCGGGTCAAGATCCTGCTGCCTTTCGTAAATGGCCAGGTTGCTGTTGCCGGCAAAGAAGCTTTGCGCCATCCGTTCCTGCAACGCCGAGAGGGCCAGCAGTTCCTCCCAACCGAAATCGTGGACGTTGTCGGCCAGGAGCAGGCGGATGCCGGCGAGCTCCGGTTGCACCACCTTGGCAAACAGGTTGGCCGTCTCGATGGTGAGACTGCGCGGTGTCGCGATGTTTTTCCGGCGCAGGAGCTGGACAAATGCCTGGTTCCACTGCTCGTGGAAAGCGGCGCTGGCAGTGTCGGGGTGGAGCTGGACGGCGGTTGTGCACGCGGCTTCGCGGTCAGCGGAAGCCGCGTGATCGGAGACGATCCGGGGCGGTTTGGTATAAGAGAGTTCCCGGTGGTAGCGCTTTAGCAGCTTGCCGCCGATTTCAGCAAAAGTCCCTATCCAGTCCTCTTCCCAACTTAAAGCCGTGATTCTTTGGAGATGTTCAAGGACCCGTTGCGTAGCCAGGGCGTTGGCGGTGATGAAGATTGCTTTGTTGGACCCCGGGTGCTCCTGCTGATCGAGGTATTTCCGGGCCAGAAGGGTTGTTTTGCCGGTCTTGGCGATGGCATTGATCAGGTTGCTCCGCGTCGTGCTGGCCAGAATTGTCTTCTGCTGTTGGGTAAACTCGGCCATGGGTGAGTTCGCGGGAGCCGACGGTCGGCTGGTCCGCAGTCACGGCTTCCTGCGAGGTTTTCCCGGTCTGGGCCAAACGAGCTTTGGCTCGATGATGCGTCCGCAGGTGTCGATCCGAAAGCTGCCACCGCCATGGCTGTCCGGGCAATGTTTGCTGCACGTATTGGCATACCCAAATTCCAGGTAATCCTTGCCCCGCTTGTGAAGCAGCGCTCCCAGAGCCTTTAGAAACGCCTCCGGAATCTGGTGCAGGTCCGCGTGATCCTCTCCGAAAATGTAAATCTCCGCCCCTTTGCGGTCGTATTCGATGGAGAGCAGAGAATCCGAGTGTATAGCGCGCAGTCCATGGTCGCCGCCGATCTCTTCGGGTTTTTGGTCGCCAACCAGCGCCTTAATCAAGCTGTCGGCCTCTCCAGGGGTGCATTTAAGTGCCTCTCGGGCCGTTATGTCGGTGAAATAATCTGGCATATCTTGAAGTCTGCCTGGTTCTGCCGATCGTCATGGGGCAACCTCGACCAACCTTAAGGGCTTTGAATTGAGGAGATCCCCCGGCTCAAAGCGGTAGCCCCATCTGTTCTCGCCCTCTTGGCTGAGCACGCCGGCGTTCTGCGAATCGACGGAGGTTGCGTCTGCGGCCGGTGCGTGTTCGAGGCGCCCCGTGCGCGCATTGTTGCTCTGGTCCCGTGCGCCGGCTCCTGGCTTGAGAGCAGTTTGCGTTGCGTTGGTGGATCCGGCAAAGACACCAAATTGCCCGTTGCGGAGGGAATCAGCGTTTTCACGTATGAAATCGGGCAGACGGGGGTCGTTCCTCAGCGCGAACTGTTCGTAGTCGTTGAGCTCGCTCCAATGTTTGGGCCGGTAAGCATAGTAACCCAGACTGTCGTTGTAATGCAGTCTGTAAGGCGGCTGGGGTGGTTTGTTCAGGTCCGCCTCCAGGGTGATTTCCGTTTTCCATGCGGGGTTTCCATCGGCGAACCGGGCTATGAAGCAGTCATAAACGAACTCCAGCGAGTCGTTCCCGGCGCGGGCCGCAAGCCCGCCGGCCGCCAGCAGGACTAAGATGGCAACTGTCGTTCTCATACACCGCTCCATTATAAGGCCCTCCTGGGGGTTCTGGCCGTTTTCATCATGTTGTAGCTGCTTTTGCGTTGATATCTTTCGCCAACACTCTGGCGGCTGCTTCGGCCTCCGCCATGAAAAGCCGAAATTCTTGAATGACAAGAGGGCTTCCTCGCACCGCTGGTGGGCCGAGACACCAGTTGCGGCGATATCCAGCAGACGCATCAATCCGGCCTGGTTGGTGGCGCAGGCTTGGCTCCGGACTGCAAGTCCTGCTCCGTTCAAAGTTACTTGCTCAAAGGCGAGCAAGTGCTCCTTGGGAGCGGCGCTTCGCTGCCTCCGGCACAACGGGGTGCCATGGGTCCGTAACCGGGCCCGACCTTTTCCAGCAGGTGGGAAGCAATCTTCTCGTATAGAAGAAAACTCCCATCGCCTTACTCAGGCCATTTATTTCGCGCGCCACACGGTTTTGAAACCAATGAGTGTCCGTCTCCCTGTCCAATGAAGTTGCCTCCAACTGGCGGTCAATCAGGACCCCATCGATAGTTACCGTGCAGCCAAATTTGCTCTTGCGGTTGATCCGCAATCGGGCCCTTTCCTGGGCAGCCAACCCCTTGCACCCCTGCTCCAGCCAGGCGTTGCCCGCTTCCATCGCCCGCAAGCCAATAATCGCCGCGGCGGCCTGGTCCCGCCCCAAGTTGGGATAATCGGTTAACACCGCCCCAAGAACGGAAGTGTAGTTGCTCTTCACATACCGCAGAACCACGCCCAATTCCATGCACCGACGCTCAAACGCCTGGCGGATCTTGCGGTATGGCATGATTCTCAGCATGGCTCCCAGCTTGTTCCGCAACCACCGCTTGCAGTGCTCAAAATCCAAGTACTCCAGGACAACCATGCAGCGGTTGGCTTTGGCCATCAGCACGATCTGGTTAATCTGCTGGTAAATCCAAGCCTCTTTCTGCTCCCTGCCCCAACCGGGGTCGTATGCCCGCTTATGATGGTAGATCACTGACGGCTTTCCATTTGTCATCTCGACCCATACATCCGCGATGCTGTCGCAGTTCAAATCCGCGCCGATGGCTCCCACGGGAGCGTAATCCGGTTGGAGCTTGTCCTTGAAGAAAGAGATGTGAACATACCAGTGACGGTTCTGGTGACGGATTAACCACACGGTCAATGGTACACGTCCGGTAGTCACCTTGCGGTCCACCGAGTGGCCCTTGCGCTTCCCGTGCTGGCAGACTTCTTTCGTGAATGTGAAAGGCTGGTGGTTGACGGCCAGAACTGCCTCCAACTCCTCCCGCTCTTTGGGCTTAAGGGTGAAATGCCCCATCAGTTTCCCGGCATGGTACAGTTCGAAGCGAAGCTTCCCCTCGACGCACGCTGGTTTGACCTGAAACGTGCTATTGCCACCCCTCTCATCCGCGCTGCCAAGAGAGCCGAGCCGATCGCTCCGGGCCTCGTCATACGCCTTTTTCCAACCGGCCTGTTCCTGGTTCAGATAGAATTTCTTCCCAAAGTGGATATGCGGATGGTCCCGCTGGGCCAGCAGTCGCTTGCGCTTCTGATATAGCCGCATGAGCTTTCTTACACGGCCATGGAGTTCACCTGCCGGTCCCCAGAAGGCGTCTACCACCTGGCGGTTGATCTCGAACGCCAGGTCTTCCAACGCCGCCTTCTGGGATTCAATAGCGCTCTGGACGATGGCTTCAGCCGCCATCTTAACCGTGTTGTAAACACGCGCGGGCAAATGGAATGTGCCGCATAATGCAGCTTTGTTTGGAGTTTTGTTGGTCTGGATAGCCTTTACCAGCGTACGGAGCAGCCGACAGAATGGCTTTCGCTGCAAAAGAGCCTGATGCCCGGCTTCGGTGATTCCCTTGAGCCGACCAGTAAAGGTTACTGGGATAGTGTCCTCCACCGACTCGTAACACTCGCAATCGGGTAAGACGACCTTTCGAATGTCGATCTGCTGGGCCACTATCAGACTCTCGGGCGCATCCTAGTTTCTGAGATTGAGGGACGCAATCCGCACTTTTACTGACGACCGGATAAATGCGGATAAATGGCTGCGAAACTCGGCATTCATCCTCATGCAATCAGGCCGAGCACGACCACGATCCCGGCCCCCAACAGAAAGCTTTTGCGGCTTTTTTTCAAATTCATTCTAGTCTCTTGCGTCGTTTGACCGACGGCCTGGGTGGGCCGTTTTTTAAGGGGAGGGCTGCAAAGCCCTCCCCTGCTTTGGCTGCAGCATCAGTTTGCGACCGCAAGGGTCTTCAGCACGTCCGGGGTGAATGCGGCCATGGCGCTCATCGTGGCAGGACTCACCAAGGAACGGGCAATGAGTTTGCGGACGACATCCTCGCCCACTTCCTTGAACTTCGGCCCGAGTTTTTGCACGAAGGCGACGTACATTTGGTCGCTCGGCCCAAGCTCCGCCGGTTCTTCCGCCGGCACCGGTACTTTCGTTGTGGCAGCGGCTGGGGTGCCGTTAGGGCCCGGGGCAGCGGTGGCGACGGTGTTTCCGTTAGTGCCCCCGTTGGCGGCCCCGTTTGCGGGTTGAGCGGCCCCTCCGGAGACCGGCCGCGACCTGCGTCCATTGCCGTTGAGGGCGTTTGCGATGGCTTTCTCCGCGTGTGGCCAGAGCTCCGGCGGCAGGAACGTCCTAATGAGCTCGGTCTGCTGATCGATGGTCAGCTTGACGAGGCTCTCCTGGAGGTTTGGAGCCGAACGAAGCTGCTCGGCGTACTGCGGCAGCGGCATAAACTTTTTGCCGCCAGGCCGTTCCTCGAACTTGCCCAACGCCATCGTGCGGTCAGCGGGCGTGAAGGTGGCAGTGACGCCGATGGTGCCGGCGTTGGCGAGACTGCACTTGACCATCCGCCCGTCCACCGGGTCGAAGATGGATCCCCAGCGCAGAGCCCCGTTGGCTTTCGGATCCATAGGATCAATGGTCTTTTCGGTGGGGAGATTGATGAGCGCATCGCCCCAGGAAGCGCGGTAGGGTTTGCCCTTGCGCGGGGGGCGGCCCAGCGTGACTTGGGCGATACCGAACTGGCCCAGGGTGTTCTCGAACTTGGCGGCCACCAGCAGTGCCCGGCGCTGCTCGTCGAACCGGAAGCCCTCCGGGTTGTCCATGGTCCACATGTAGGGCTTGGTCTCCGGGTTCTGGTAGAGGTAAATCTGCACCGTGCGGAATAGGTTCGGCTGCCCGAAAAGTTCCTGGTGAATGACGCGCGCGACTTTGTCGCCGCGATGCATCTTGTAGAAGCCCACGCCGATGTACCAGGGGTTCTTGTAGGGGTTGATGAAACGCACCCAGTTGTCACCCTCCACGAAGTTGATGCGGGGAACGCTGTTCTTGACCAGGTCGCTGACGACCTTGGTGGTCTGATTCGGGTTGCTCTGGCTCGCCGCCTCCTCCGCGCTTGTCGAGGCATACATGTCGGCCACGTCGCTTGTCTCCGGTGCTTGGGTCGTATTCATAAACAGATGTGTTTTTTTATCTCTGTTTGGCGGCGTTTTCGTCATGCGCGTACATCCATTCTAGGGCGGGGAAACGCTTTTCGGTCTAACCTGTGGGAAAGGCTCCCAGTTCCGGCAGGAGCGGCGCCTGTTCGAAGGGGAGATGATCGACCACGTCCCTGGGGAACATGTAACTGACCTCCCACCCCAGGTTGTTCATGTTTTGCAGCTTGCCCACCCCGAGATTGAACAGGTGCTGGGATCCCAGACAAAGCAGCATCAGGTAGAGGCCGCGGCGCTGGCCTTCGGCATTGCGGTTTGCGCGTCCGGCGCGTGGAATGATCAGGCTGGGCAATGGCTTGGCGGAGCAGTCGATGACGTAATCCAAGTCGGGCACTTCAATGCCTTCGCTCCAGATATCGGCGCACAGGACGCGGCGTATTTCGCCAGCGCGCAGCCGTTTCAGCACGTCCTGCCGGTATTCCGGTTTTTGCCGGCCGTGAACGAAGCTGTATTGCGGCAACTGTCTGCGGAGAATAATGCCGAGCCGCACGGTGTCGGCACAGACCAGCACCTTCGCCGCCTCCGGCAGGTTGGAGTTGATTCCCTTTAACGTTGCGACTAATGCGGGGTTTTGCAGGTAGGCGGCCCGCGTCAGTTCATAGAAGGACAAGTCCTCGGCGAGCGGCCGTGGCGTCAGCAGCGGAAACACGAACACCCGCAAAGGAACGATCCCCTTCTCCCCTTCGCTCGCCTGAATCTCCAGTGTGCCGTCCGAGCTTTTAGCGAGCAGGGCCGGTCCGAAAACCACGGAATTGAGCTCGTGGGAATTGTCCGCGCGGACCGGCGTGGCGGTTAACCCCCAGCAGTAGGTCGGCCGGAACTGATTGAGGAAGGGGATGCGACCGGGCACTGGAAGCCGGTGGACCTCGTCGCAAATCCAGGCGTCGAATTCGCGCAAGGCGTATCCGCCATAGGCCAGGTCCCCTTGAACGAAATCCTTCAGTGCATCCAGGTGCGTGACCATGATCCGCCCCCTTTCGGAACGGCGCGGCATGTGGATGCCGATTTTCTCCTCGGACAGGGCCGCGGCAAGAGCTGCATGAATCTGCTGGGCCACCGTATTCTCATCCGCGGTAACCAAGACCTTGAAATGCCGGGGCAACATGCGCACCAGCCCACAGACAAGGAGAGTTGTGCCGGCTCCAGCAGGCGCCACCACGATGCCGGAGGAACGGGCTTGGGCCACCGTCTCCAGCGCCTGGTAACAGACCGCTGGATATTCGGCTTGGTTGACCCGGCTCAAGTCCAGCGGCGGGCGCAACCGCTGATCGTTGATTTCGAGGGCCAAACGAAGGCCGCGGGCAGCCGCCTCTACCAGGTGCAACGCGTTGGGGTAGGTGCGGCACGTTCTGGTCTGAGCCTCATAGTGAGCGTAGGAAACCCGTTCGGGCGTCGTCCGGAAGTTGCCTTGATCAAACGAAACGTTCTGGCGCACGTACACCAGCGCGTCGGCCAGCTCGGGCGGACACTCTCTTATCGTGAGCGAGCTCCGCGTCACCGTCACTGGGATGCTGTCGCTCATCCGGACACACCTGCCCCTGCCGCCGCGGGTTTGGCGCTGTTGACTGCCGGCAGGGTGATGAAGTAGGCGCTCACCCGGTGTGGATTGACCGAGTAAAAGGGATCGTGCCCGGGATCTTTGACCTTCTGGAGAAACCCGACTGTTTTCGGGTCGTCGACGAATCGGCTGAGGTTGCCCCGGACGCGAAACTCGCCGGATTGATAGTTGTGCGAGCAGGTCACGTAGAGGTATTTCCGGGCGCGCGAACAGGCGACATAATAAAGGCGGCGCTCCTCTTCGACCTGGTTGCGTTCCAGGCCAAACCCCGGAGACGGAAAGACCTTCTCGGTGTTGCCGAGGACGAAAACGGCGGTCCACTCCAGTCCCTTGGCGGAGTGAATGGTGGAAAGCGTCAGGCCCCGGAACACCTCCTTTTGGTCCCGGCTGGTTACCAACTCGCTGATGAAGTCCTTCACCAGCCCGATGTGGCTGGTGGCCAGCTCGATGATGTAGGTCTGGATGTCCCCGATATGGTCCTCCATGCGCTCGGGCAGCTGAGCGGCGCTGGCGACCTTGACCATGCGCGGGGACACGTGGAAATAGCGGGCGTAAATGTTGCGGAAGTTGGGCAGCACCGCGTTGAGGTAATCTTTGACGGACCCCTTGGGAATCTGCGTCGCGGCAATCATGTCGCGCCAGAAGTTCATCAGGCTCTCGAACCGTTTTCCGCGGCCGAGGGAGAACACCGGGGGCCGAGCCCAGGTCCAGTTGCCTTGGCCGGCCTGCAGGTCGCGGATAATAACCTGGGTCAGTTGCTCGCCGATGTTGGGGATGGCCGGAAGCAGCACCTCCCAAGCCAGCCAGTCGTGAGCGTTTTCCAGCAGCTCGAGAAAGGAGATGAAGAACTGGATGTGCTGCAAATCGACGAACTTGATGCCGCCTTCCCGGGTATAGGGGATGCCCTGGCGCTGCAGGTGGCGCTCCAGGTCGCCGGCGATGTGCCCGACGCGGGTCAGCACCGCGATTTCCCCCAGCGGCACCTGCTCGTTTTTCGCCAACTCTTCGATTTCGTTGACGATCCACTCGGCCTCCTGGGCGCCCTTCATGAAAACGGCCCGCTTGGGTTTCACCTCGCAACGCGGCCCGCGGCTGATCAGGGTCTTGGTCAGGGCGCCTTCGCAGGTGGCGTTGATCGCGTTGACGTAGCTCACCACCGGCGGGCTGCTGCGGTAATTCTCGTTGAGCACCACCGCATCCGCTCCGGGAAAGTCCCGGGCAAAGTTGCGGATGTTCTCCACCTGGGAGCCTTGGAAGGAGTAAATGGACTGGGTGTCGTCGCCCACGACGGTCAGAAAGGAGTCCGGGGTAATCAACTGCCGCAAAATGGCGACCTGAACCTGGTTGGTGTCTTGATACTCGTCGACATAGATGTGGGGAGACTGAAACTGGATGAGCCGGCGGACGTCCTCGTACTCCTGCAGGGCGCGCATGAAATTGTAGAGCAGGTCATTGAAATCAAAGACCTGATATTGCTCCTTCAAGGCCGCGTAGACTTTGGCGGCGCCCCGGGCGATTTCCGTCAGTTCGGGTTCCAGTTTCTGGACCTCCTCCGACGTGCCCCCCAGAAACCTGGGCTGCAGATTCAGCTTGGTCTTGCGCTCGTGCAATTCCAGGAGATCCGGCCCTTGCAGCCGATGGGCGCGCAGCAGCGCGGCCACCTCGGGATGGGCGTTGGTGTGCTGGCTGCAAGCCTCCTTGCGCAGCCGATGGGCGTGATGTTCCGGGAGCACTTTGTAAGGGGGCAGAATCCCTTTGGTGCACAGCTCCTGCTGGGTCAGTCGGTAACACAAGCTGTGGAAGGTGCCGCTGCGGATGTCGCTCTTGAGGGAGAGTTTGCCCCGGATCCGCTGGCTCATGTTGTTGGCCGCCTTGTTGGTGTAAGTGAACATGAGGACCTGGGAAGCGGGCAACTCCTTGTTCTCGATGAAATGCGCGATTCGCTCCGTCAAGGTTTCCGTCTTGCCGGTGCCGGGTCCTGCCAGGATGAGAAGGCGGCGGCTCTCGCTCGTGACCGCCGCCATCTGGGCCGCATTCAATTCCATACTTGAGATGTTGTTGGGCGGCGTTTCAGCCGGAGGGCGATTTTTGGGTTTGGGCGTAGAAGTCGATCCATTCCGTCCACCAGGGATTGGTGTTTTTCTGGCGCAAGCGCTCCAGCAGTTGTCCGGCGTCCGGCGGCTCGAGGTCCGCCAGGTACTGCACGGTCCAGGGGGCGCTTTCGAGGAGCTTGTCCACCAGGGTCTCGCGGGGGCCCCGGCGCACCCATTTTAGCCAGTTATAGCACCACGACGGGCTCTCCAGAATGTTCTTGAGCAAGGGCTCGCAGTCGGCCGCCGGATGTTCCAGCGCGGTCAAGAAGGCGTACCACGCATTGCCGCCGATGATCTGCAGATGCTTGACGATTTTGGCGGTGCGCTCTTCCGGGGAAAGGTGCTGCGTCTGGAGCCAATGGTGGCAGTGTGCGCAGCCGGGGTCGTGGTTTTTCAGGAGGACGACCACCTGGAGAATGCGGCGAAAGAAAGCCTCATTGAATTTGCGCTGCAACCACAGGATGGACCAGTGAGGGCTGTGGAACAGGAGCATCTTCTCCAGGTCCTGGATGGTGACGATGTCTCCGCTGGACAACTGAAAGGTCAAGGGCGGCCCGCCGCGCGTCCGGTTTTTCTGCTCCTCCGCCAGCAAGTGGTAAATGTACTCCGGGTTGGACTGCAGGATATCGAGGAGCGATTTCCCCTCCTGCGGCCGCTGCCGGTAGGCGTGGAAGGCCAGGTAGGCGTGTTCGAAGAGGATCGCGGCGCAGTCGACCGGCATTTCAAACTCGTTGCCCACCCGGAACAAGGCAACGGGCATGGCGCTCAGGGCCTGCTTAAAGTCTTCAGGCAGGAAATAGTCGGGCGCCTCAATGGCTTTGAGGGCGTGCCGGTGCAGTTCCTTCTTCAGCTTGGCGATGTAATTCTCCAGGCGCTGCACGGCTTGAGGATCGGCCGTTCCGCGGTGGAGGCCGAAGAACGCCAGCGGAATCTTCAGGATGTGCAGGTCGCTGCTCGGGGCGTTACCGGCCATAACCCTTGCGCGTCGAATTGGTCAACAGCGGCGCGTAAACGCTGTAGAGCTGGCTGCACTGGTCGTACCCGTGAAGGACGACCAGCGCGTGTTCGCCCCGAGCGGAATCCTGCAGGTCGTAGGGATAAGTGCCGATGCAGGCCAGCGCCTTGTGGGCGCCATTATTGAAGGCGAACAGCACTTGGGAGCGTATGGGCATGGAGGCTTCCCGCACCTCAGTGAATTGATACTCGCGCAGGGGTGACTTGGAGTCTGCGAGCTGGGATTTCCCGGTGTCGTCGGGTCCCAGCACCAGCTTGACGGTGGCGATCTGTGAGAGAGCGCTCAAATACTCGACGATCTCCTTTTTAGCGAGCTGGTGGCCGACAAAGAGGCAATTGTCGGGTTTAAGGTCGTCCACCTCTTTCAACAAGCGGGCGGTGATCTCCGCGCTCTTCTGGCCGCCAATGGCTTCGCCGGGGATGATTTCAACCGGGCTTTCGGGGGAGTGGCGGGCAATGATTTCCTGGAGGTGCGCGCTGAAGTATTGTTGGGCCAGGGCGCAGAGGGCGGCTGCCAGAAAAATTCCCCAGAGAGATATCCATAATAACAAACGCGGCACCTTGGGTTTAGTGGCGACCGCCGCCGGGCTTGCATTGACCTTCCTGACCGCCTCCAACTCAGCTACGGCCTCGGCCACGCCGGCACTTTGGCCTCGGACCAGAGCCTCCTTGAGCTTTCGGTATGAGGGATGATCCTCCCCCAGCCGCTTGTATTTCGCCAGCAGTTCCTCCCCATTGCGAGTCCCGGCCGGGGATGGTGAAGCGGGCCGGGGCGCTTCCGCCGGGGCGGCTGGTTCTGGTTTGTCCTCTGGCATACTTACTCATCGCCCATCAAAGGGTTTACCCCATTATATGGCCGCGAACGTGCGCGATCGGGGATTTCTTGGCGTTTACAGAAGCCGGCACTGAAGTTCGCGCCCGCTTCACTCGGCGCCCGATCCAGAAAACAATTCCATCGCCGGCAGGCGGCGTTTATCCTGCGTCCATGGCTGCTGGCGAAATGAGATTCGATGGATTTGCGCGAGCCAGGACTGGGCTGCACCGGGCTGGTGTCGGGGCTCCATGCCCTCGGCCAGCGGTCTGGGCGCCATGAACCCCTTTGCGGCTTTTCAGACGGTCTCCAAACCGCTGGTGGCCCGATTCGCAGCGCGGCCTATGCTGATTCTGTTCGTGCTCTGCCTTGTGCTGGGTCTGGCAGCGGTCGTGTGGCGGGCCAAAGCGCGTGCCGACGCCGGGCGGGCCCACGCCCGCATTGCGGCCCAGGCGCGAGGCGCCGCTGTGGAGCTGCAGCTCAGCCAGGCGTTGACGGCGGCGGAGGTGCTGGGCGCACTGGCCAGACAGAGCGGTGGTGGGATCTCCAATTTCCAGACGGTCGCGCTGGAGTTGCTCGCCTCCCGGCCCGGACTTGCTTCTCTGGAACTGCAACCTGGCGGCGTCGTCAGCGACGTCGTGCCGCGGGCCGGCCACGAGCGAGCCATCGGGTTTAACGTGCTGAAAGACGCCGCGCATCGCCCCGGCGCGTACGCGGCCATCCAGCGGCGCGTTCTGACCGTAACGGGGCCGTTGACCATCGATCACGGAGAGCCGGGCATCGTGGTAAGGGTGCCGGTTTTCCAACGGGGGCGCGATGGCCGCGATTACTTCTGGGGCTTCGTGGCCGTCTCAATGCGGTTGCCGGAGGCCTTGGCTCGGGCCCGGGTCGATGAGCTCACGACGCAAGGTTACCACTACGCTTTCTTCGCCCCTGGTTCGGCCCAGCAGAAAGGGGTAACCATCGCCGCGCGCGGAGCGTTGTCGTTGCAGGACGCCGTGCAGCAACCGGTCCGGGCGCAAAATCTCGAACTCCGCCTTGCGTTGCGGCCGCGCGGCGGCTGGGTTAACGCGACGAAAGTGGCGCTCGAATCGCTGGGCGTGCTCGCGGTTTCCGGCTTGCTCTGCCTGCTGGCCAACCTGCTGCAGAGCCGGCGGCTGGCCTTTGAAACCGCAGAACCAGGACCGACGCAAAAGGATCGCAGTGGCGCGAAGGCTGGTGCGGCGGCCGCACAGGCCGAGTTCACGCTCGCGGAGTTGCAAGAGCGTCTGGATGGAACGGCGCGCCGGGCCAGTGAAACCAACGAGATCGCCCAGACCAAGCTGAAGCAGGCGGAATTGAGCGCGCGTGAGCTGCAAACCCGACTGGACGCCACTGTCCGCGAGGCGGCTGAAGCGGCACAGGCCAAGCAGGCCGAACTCCAGCAGGCGCGCCTGGCGCTGGCGCAAGCGCAACAGGCAATCAATGAGCTGCAGGCCCGCGTGGAATCGTCCGCCGGCGCCGAGGGCAAAACCGCTGCGGCCGCCCAAGCCCGGCTTCAGCAGGACCAGGCGACTATTGCCGAACTGCAGGCCCGCCTGGACGCCGCGAAGCGTTCAGCGACGGAAGCCGCTGAGGCCAGCGCGGCCAGACTTAACCAGTCAGAAAAACGTAACCGCGAATTGGCCGGGCGCTTGCTCAAGGCGGAGACCCGCGTCACCGAATTGAGCGCTCTTCTCCAGAAAGCGCAAGCAGACTTGAAGCGCCTGCAGAATGATTCCGCCAGGAGCGCCGGCGTGCGGACTGCGGCACCGGTTGGCCCACTGCCATCGGAACCCAAAGAGACCGGAGGCGCAGAAGCGGTAGTGTCACCTGTTGAACTGGCTGCGGCCTCAAGTCCTGCGATCGCCGTGCTTGCTGCTCCAGTTGAGCAAACCTCCGTGACTGAACTCGGTCCTGTTCCGAGTGAAAGCCAAGGGGAGCCTTTGGCTGCAGCGCCTGCGCCTTTGGCCGTTCCACCAGGGAGGACTAGTTCCAAGGTGAATTCATCGGCCCATCCGAGGTCCCATGAAGCGCTGCCGCAAGCTGGTGCCCTGACGTCGCTGCCACGGACAAAGCGGAAGTCCGCCAGAATACCGAAACACGAGAGGGTCCGTCGTGACGCCCAGATAGATTTGTTCGAAGGGCAGCGCGAAGCGGGTCAAACGCCACCCAACCCTGACGCTAACTCCCGCGCGGCAGCATCGGCCGAGGACTCCGGTCTTCCCGCGCTCGATCTTGCACCGACTTCTGCGGCATCCGCGCCGCAGGAGTTGGAAGAGCCGGCCCAAGGCCCGGTGAATCAAGTCGCTGCCCGGCCGGATACCTCGGAGAGCACCGCTCCCCAGCCGCAGTCCGAGCCTCAGGCTGCGAGCGCTGGTATGGAAAACCACTCCCCAACGACGGCTGCTCCTCTGGACCTTCCCGTGATTGAAGGACTTGCTGCGACGGACGGCCTCGCGCGCGCAGGTGCCAACCCCAAACTTTACTTCAAGGCGCTTCAGGACTTCGTTGAACAGCACGCCGCCGCGCCCGAAAAAATCCGCGAGGCTCTCCTGCAAGGCGATTTGGCTGCGGCTGAGCGGATGGTGCGGTCGTTGAAAACATCGGCAGACGATATTGGGGCGAGCGCAGTGGAGAGCGCCGCGGCGGCCTTGGCGCGCGCAGTCCGCGAGCAGCCTGATCCGGGAAAAATTGAGTCGCGCTGGGAGGAGTTGGAGAAAGTCGTGCGCGATCTCGTTGCCGACCTCAAACCCGTGCTGAAGCCGAAGGAAGTCAAACCTGCGCCTGCCCGCCGGTTGCCGGCCCCGTTTCCGGTAAATCCTGCGCAACTGCGCAAGGCGGTGAACGAGATTCTGCCCCTGCTCGCCGATCAGGATCCCGGCGCGAAAGACTGCCTGAAGGCCAACCGCGCCACGTTCCGGTCCGCGTTCACTTCGGAAGCCTACGAGGAATTCGAGCAATTCGTTAAGAGAGCGGACTTTGGCACCGCCCTGGAGCAGTTGAAGAAAGCCACCAAGAAACACGGGATCTCCCTGTAAGCTGCCTTTTTCTCCTGCTGTCCAACAGCGTCTGCTGTGCGCCGCCCTGGACGCCCTGAAGCAGGTTCTGTCGAAGCTGACGCTGATTCGGTAATCTGGAGGTTCAATACCCACCCGCAGGTTGGCCCGTGAGGGCTGGCCTGCGGTTTTGTATTTTCTGGTCGCAAGCTGCAGGTGCCACTGGGAAAACAGTTCCGACGATCAAACACCCCCCAATGCCATTGGATGTTCTGCGGAATGACCTCGGAGAAGTTCTCCGTCCGTGCCACCAGGAATCATCGCCCCCGGATCCGTCGCACCCACCGCCGGATCTATTGCTCCCGAACCGGGCAAAGCACTCCCCAGCCATTACCCCCCAACGCGAGGCGAGCAAGAAGGACGGCCGTGCGGCGAACCGTGCGTTGGTCTCGGCGAACCTGTTTCTTAGCGCTTTGATGTGCAGCAGGAAATGCCAGTCCGTCAGCATCTAACCAGAACGAATTTGTTGGAAATCAAAAGTTTGCCACCGCATCTCTAGTGAAAAGGCTAGGTCCTCGTTTGTGAGTTGCAATTACCTTTCGCGGCTATCGTGGCCGGCACGTTGAAAACCTCAAATAGAAAGGCGAGAAAACATGAACGCAGTCAAAATCGGCAGAGTGCAGGGCGGCAAGACGAAGAAGGGGTACCCGGTTCATTGGGACCCCGTGCCGCCTGGCGCCTGACCGGAGAAACAATAAGACCAGCGCAAACCGGTTCAAACCCGGTCGGCGGCACTGGAAAGAGACGACGAATGAATGACACCTCAAACTTCAAGGCCACAGGCTTGAGCGAACAAACTCTCCGCAGTCAACTTGGAGCGGCAACCACAGTTGCTGCCGGTTCAGTTCGCAAGGGCCACGCTTTCAGCGGCCTCCAGCCGTTAACCGTTGGCGAGGTTGGCGAGTCGTTCATCTTGAATTCACTGCCCGTTCCGGCATCATCCTGCAAGATGACGAGAAATCCGAAAACCAGCTCAGGATGCAGGAATGACCCCCGGCGTGGCCAATCAGGCGATCCGCAAAACCGCCTGACGCGGGAGGAAGCGAAAATCGTGAAGATGCGTTCACCGTGAAATCAACCTCTCCTTCCAAGACCAACTCGTTGACCGCAAACTTCTCGGTTGATCCCCGCCTGGCCGCCATTCTCGGTGAGAATTACACGTCCAGCGAGCGGGCATTGCGCGAACTGGTGGATAACGCTTGGGATGCCGAAGCGAAAGTGGTCAGAATCACCCTGCCGGAAATCTTGAGCGACGCCCCGATTACCGTCACAGACGATGGCACTGGGATGAAAGAGCAGGAGTTGCGACAGGAGTATCTCAATATCGCCAGCCCGCGTTACGGTCGGAAGGGCGAAAAGACGCCGAACCTCCAACGCACAGTCAAAGGCCGCCGGGGAATTGGCAAGTTCGCGGGCCTGATTTTGGCCGGACAGATGGAGGTGGACACAAAGGCAAATGGCGCCCGAACTCGCTTGGTCATTTCCAAAAGCGCCCTTTTAAGTGCTCAGAAAGACATCGAGCAGGTGCCGCTGCCAATTGAGGTTAAATCCTGCAAACCCAATGAGCATGGCACGACGGTCACGCTGAAGAATTTGAACCAGAACTTGAATTATCCCAAAGCCGAAAAGCTAAAGGAAATTCTCGCCTACGACTATGGTCGCGAAACCGGCTTCGAAGTTTTCATCAATGGCGAACAGGTTTTGCGCTACGACATCCAGGGAACCACATTCACAAAAGAATACACTCTTCCCAACGGCACGAAGGCCACGGCCAACTACACCATCAGCGAAAAGCCTGTGTCCAGCCGCAAAGCCGGGCTTATCCTTCGCGCAGGGGAAAAGACTGTTGGCAAACCGCACCTTTGGGGCCTGGAGCACGACGAGACCCTGAGTGACCGACTCCGTAGCAGGATCGTCGGCGAGGTGAGAGTGGAAGCGGACGCCATCGAATTAACGGCCGCCGGTGGTGATGTCATTGAAAGCGACAAGGGCTTGGAGCAACTGACCCAGGCTGTTCAGGAAGACATAAAGGCGAGTCTGAGCGAAGTCCATACCAACGAAGTCAATCTCGCCAAAGGCCGCTGGACGCAATTGATGAAGCGGAGGTTGGAAACCGTGCCGGAACACCGGCGCGCCATCGTTGAAGACCGACTCGAAAAACTGATCTCCCGCTCCTACCAGGAAGGCGAAAAAGAGGAACGGATCACCGTGCTTGTCGGATTGGTAATGGACGCGCTTGAAATGGACGAATACTGGACCGTCTGCCGGGAAATCGAGGACGCAGAAAAAGTGGACGTTTTTCATTTCGCCGAGGCCCTCGACAAATTTGGACTAACGGACCTGGCGTTCATTGCTCAACAAACCAAGCGGCGGACCGAATTCCTTGATCACCTCGACAAACTCGCTGCTGATCCGAAAACCACGGAGAAGCAGATGCATCTCGCTTTGCAGAACAGCCTGTGGGTTTTGGGCACTCAATACAGCCTCATGGCCAGCAATCAGCAACTTCAGGGAATCATCGAAGATTACACAAAAAAGACTTACACCGGCGCAGACGCTGCCGACCGGCCCGACCTGCTTCTGGCCGCAACCGTTGATAACCGTCACCTGTTGATCGAATTTAAGCGCCCATCCATCGCGGTTGGCCGCGACGCCGAGAACCAGGCCAAAAAATATGCAGACACATTAACCGGAAAACTGGGCATTGGCCTTGAAATTCTCATCATTGGAGGGGAAGTGGATTCCAAACTTCAGCATGAATACAGCGGACAGAAAACGCGCTTCCTGTCCTACCGTGCAGTGACAGCGAACGCGCGCACGCAGTTGGAATGGCTGTTAAACCAGCTCAACGAGAAGCCATAGCGAGTACGACGCCCGTTTAACCATGTCCGTCATCCCTGAATTCGACATCCCCGTTCTTGAAAGGCTTTGCGAAGTCCTGGCGGACACGTCCACCGGCCTAACCGGGAGCGAGATTGGCAAGCTGCTCGGCCAACTTGGAGTTGACGACCCTCTGCCGGGAATGACCAAGCGGGTCCGCCTGTTCGAGGCGCTGACACAGCGGCAGCAGCGCGACCGTTGCGGCAACCTCGTCGTGGCGTTCATCCATGAGGCAATGAAGCCGGTTCGCCACACCGGGTCGCCCCAGTGGTTCCACGCTAAGCGCGAAGAGTTGAACAAGCCCTTGGCGTTCGCCGGCTACGAACTCCGCGAAGACGGCCGTTTGAAGGCATGCAACGCCGCAAAAACTCTGACCGAAGCTGAGCAGCGTGCTGACCGATTGCGCGCAGCACTAGAGCGGCGCGGTGTGCATGGGGACGTACTGCGATTCTGCCGGGCGGAATTGCTACAGAATAATTACTTCCACGCAGTCCTTGAAGCGACAAAGAGCGTCGCCGATAAAATTCGCGCAAGGACGGGCCTGACCGGCGACGGCGCAGAACTGGCGGACGAAGCCCTTGCGTTGGGCAAGACAGGGATGCCCTTTCTGGCCTTCAACAGCTTAAGAATCGAATCCGAACAATCAGAACAGAAGGGGCTATTGAACCTGATGAAGGGCATGTTCGGAACCTTCCGAAATCCAACCGCTCACGCCCCGAAGGTATCCTGGAACATGACTGAGCAGGACGCGCTGGACCTGCTGACAATGGCCTCCTTCCTCCACCGTAGGCTGGACAGCGCCGCCAGAACGCCGAGGGCTGCATGAGACAAAAACGATCATTCCTTCGTTTGCCGAACGGCAGCGAGACGGAAGGCGTCTGGAATTTAACGCAGTGAGAATTGCACAACTAATCTTGAAAAACTTCCGGTGCTTCGGCTCGGAGCCGGTGACAATTGATTTGGATGACCTCACAGCTCTCATCGGCACCAACGGCTCCGGAAAGTCTGCTGTCCTCGTGGCACTCACCAGATTATTCGGCGCATCGCAAACGGATCGTCATCTTCAACCGGAAGATTTCCACATCCCCCACGACGCTGACCCGAGCACGATTAACCAGATTGACCTCATGATTGAGGTACGCCTTGAGTTCCCCGAACTGATTTTTGCAACTGAGGAAAGCGCCGCCATTCCTCCATGCTTCAATCACATGGTTTTGGGGGAGGGAGACGATCTGTTTTGCCGCGTGCGGTTGGAGGGAAGTTGGACCCGAAGCAGCCTGCCGGAAGGAGACATTGACGACAAGGCATACTGGATCACCACTGAGTCGGACGAAGTTAAAGATGAGCATAAGCGTTCCATGCAGGCGTACGAACGAAGCATGATCCATGTCCTATACGTCCCAGCGTTCCGGGACACATCAAAGCAGTTAAGCCAGGCATCTGGCTCGCTGGTTTACCGCCTACTCCGGGCCATCGAATGGTCGGAGACCGTGAAGGAGGCCGTCAAGGACTCCACGCAAGTAATTCGAGATTCGGTGCGGGAGGAGGAATCCATTCGGCATTTGCATGAGTGCCTGGGAAAGGCGTGGCGAACGCTACACGACATGCCTGCGTTCAAGAATGTTGCACTCCAACCGCTCGGCAGCGGTTTGGATGATCTGTTGAAACATGTTGAGGTGGTGTTCAGTCCTGGCGCCGACGGTCGTGAGCATTCGATTGACCGCTTAAGCGATGGACTGAAATCACTCTTCTATTTTTCTCTCGTCGCCGCGGTGTTCCAAATCGAAGAGGCAGTCAAAGCAAAGCGGCTTGCAACGCCGAATCCGGCACCCGCCGAGGCGGAATCTACCGAAGACGCACTTGATCCCGCTCCCGACCCTTTGGCCGCGTTCTCGGCTGATCGCCTCCGACCACCCGCGCTTACCCTATTCGCAATCGAGGAACCCGAAAACCACCTTGCTCCCCAATACCTGGGCCGAATCTTTGAACTTCTCAAGACCATCGCGAACTCCAACTCGGGTCAAGTTGTTTTTACAAGTCACTCCCCAGGCATCATGTCCCGGATCGATCCGCAGCGTGTTCGATACCTGCGGCTCGATTCCGACTCGCAGCTAGCCCACGTCAAAAACATTGTCCTTCCGGCAGCAACCGACGAAGCGTTCAAATATGTAAAGGAGGCAGTTCGGGCATACCCGGAGATGTACTTTGCCCGACTGGTGATTCTGGGAGAAGGCGATAGCGAAGAAACCGTGTTGCCGCGCGCCGCTAAAGCTTCCGGGATCGAGGTTGACACGAGCTTCATTTCGGTGGTTCCCCTTGGCGGACGGCATGTCAATCACTTCTGGAAACTGCTGCATTCGCTCGAAATCCCGCACCTGACGCTGCTTGACCTGGACCGCGAGCGCCTCGGCGGCGGGTGGGGACGTATCCATTACGCTTGCGATCAGTTAATAAAAGTCGGCGTGCCACGGGAGGAAATCTTAACAGTAAGCGATGGAAAGGGAGGCACCAAAGTCATGGACGCGCATGCGTTTGCGAAGATGGTTGAATACGAACCCTCTAATGAAAAGGTTCTTTCGGGATGGACGGCCATGCTCGAAAAACACGGCGTATTTTTCTCGGCACCCCTTGACCTCGATTTTCTGATGCTTCGTGCGTTCCCAGCCCAATACCAAGCGGCCGGCGGCGGCTCACCAAGAATACCAAAAGACCCCGCCAAACTCGCCGATCGAGTGCAACAAGCAATTGCCGTGGTGTTGAAAGACGGAGGCGGCGACGGTGCCACATATTCGGATGAAGAGAAGGAGGCGTTCGTTTGGTATTCGTACCTTTTCCTGGGGAAAAGCAAACCCGCGACGCACCTTCTCGCGTTGAACCGAATCAAGTCTCCCGAGTTGATCAAAAGCATGCCGCCGGTGCTCGTTCGCTTGAACAAAGCGATTCAATCCACAATTCCGGCCAAAAATGAGCCGATTGCTTAACCCGTCGGAATGGCAACCCGAAGGAATCAGGTGCCTTGAGCCTGCCGCCGAGAGTGCGGTCAAAAGCCTGACGAACACACTTGTCGTGGCCGGTCCAGGTGCGGGGAAGACCGAGCTGCTGGCGCAGCGGGCCTGCTATCTCTTGAAAACTGCACTCTGCCCGCATCCCCGCAGAATCTTAGCGATAAGCCTGAAGCGTGACGCTGCCAAAAATCTGAGGGAGCGGGTCAAATTGCGCTGCGGCGATGAATTGGCGAGGCGCTTTGATTCACTGACCTTCGACGCCTTTTCAAAAGGCTTGCTGGACCGCTTCCACAATGCCCTGCCAGACACGTATCGCCCAACCCAGGAATACCAATTGAACTTCGACTTCGAGAGGAGGATGCGCAACCTGCTTGACACCTTGCCGTCTCCCGAAAACACACTGACGCTTGCCCAAATGGCGACCATCGGCGACCGAGATTTTTACCGTGACCATTTTCTCGCAGCTCCCCTGGCGGTTCCGCCCGCCGCTCCGTCGTCCGTAACACAAGCAGCCGCACAAGAGTTGTGGAAACGGCTCGTGCGGACTGAGCGCCCTTCTCAGCTCGACTTCAGAATGATTGGCAGGTTGGCTGAGCTGATACTCCGGCAAAACGAAAGTATTCTAAATGCACTTCGTGCGACTTACAGCTTCGTATTCCTGGACGAATTCCAAGACACGACAAATATCCACTATGACCTGACCGCGACCGCCTTCAAGGATTCCAAGGCGATCATGACAGCGGTCGGCGACGATAAACAACGAATCATGGGCTGGGCAGGCGCACTCCAGGGGATATTCAAACAATTTAGCGACGAATTCGACGCGACCCCAGAATCACTCCGAATCAACCATCGGTCAGCGCCCGAACTGGTAAGAATTCAGCACTATTTGATTCACGCGCTCGACCCCACAGCTCCGATCCCCGAACATTCGGCGGAAAAAGCGCATCTGGAAGGCGAGTGCCGCGTTGTCGTGTATCCCGATCATGAGGCCGAGGCGGGTCACGTAGGGGAGATGGTGGCCGAATGGATTCACCAGGACGGCTTGCGACCTCGCGACATCTGTCTCCTTACTCGCCAAACTCCTGACCATTACACCAAACCGATCACCGAGGCCCTACGGGCAAGATCGATTAAATCGCGCGTCGAAAACGACCTGCAGGACCTTCTTGCGGAACCACTGACCATGACGCTGCTGGCCTTCGTGAGAATCGCCCTGATGGGAAGATGCCCTGACGCATGGGGCGTGGCGCGCAGCGCGTACTTTGATGTCCAAGGGATTGACCCGGATGACGCAGAGGCGTCTGATGGCGAACGCGCGCTAACCTCACATTGCGAATTGCTCGCTCAAACATTGGGCACAACGCTGGCCGACGAGGAAGCCGTCAAATCGGTGCTGTCCAAAGTTATGGAGTTCATTGGTCCCGAGGTATTCCGGAACCACCACCCCCAATACCGCCGCGGAAACTTCTACGAAGAGACCCTTATCAACTGCGCCCGCCGCTTCGCTGAATCGCGTCAAGAAACCAGCAACTGGCTCGAAGCATTAGACGATTTGGAGGGAAAGGATTCAGTGCCCATTATGACGATCCACAAAAGCAAAGGGCTCGAATACCACACCATCGTGTTCATCGGTTTGGAAGATTCCGCCTTGTGGAGCTTCAGGAGAGCGCCTGTTGACGAGACCTGCGCCTTCTTTGTGGCATTTTCGCGTGCCATCGCACGCGTAATCTTCACGTTCTCCGAAATGCGTCCAGACCGGCGATCCGCGAACGTTGAAGCACAATCACGAAACGCCATTGATTCCCTTTACACACTGCTCAGACAAGCTGGGGTGACGGAGGAAAATTATCAACCTCCGGACGCTGCGCAGACGGATGATTCTGAAGTGCCCTTTTAGCCGCAGCTAATGACGATGCCAGAACCAGCACAGCCCGAGGACGACCAAGCCCTGCGAGAGATAATCTCCCGAGGTGTGAATATCGGCATTACGTTTACTTCCGCCTCACTTCTTGGCGAAGACATGAGTTTGGCGGATGTAATCAAACTAATCGGGCCATTGGATCGCGACTCCTGTCTGATGTTGCTCGGCTCTCTCAACTGGCATTGCATGTGGGTGGAGTTCACGCATGAAGACCGATGGCAGGGAGCGACGCCCGAATTGGATGCGCTGATTGTCCGGTTTTTGCCTCCCGCTTTGCGGCTCAAAGCGCGATTGATTGCAAACGACGATGATTTCGCAAGCCCGGTTTCAGAGATCGCCCTTTTGACTCTCGCCGGCCTGCTTTGCCGATTCGCTCTCAAGACTGGCGGGATGTCCGCAGATACGCAGCGCGTCCAGCATGATCTTTTTCGGGCTTTGCTGGGTATTCAAGGAGGCATCTCGGGCAAGTCTCCAGACTTGTGGAAAATAGACGAGATATTTTCTCGAACGACCCAGGTGGTTTGGCGAAACATCAGCCTTCAAAATATGCTCGCGCGAGACTTGGCCAGATTGCATGCCTACCTGACGATTCCCGAGGTCGGCTCGGGGCTCAGCGAATCCGTTTCTCGGTGGTTCGAGAGGCATCTCGGAATCGTCGGAGAGGATTACCAGGCAATCGCAAATTCACTTCACGGCGCAGCTTCATTACGTGCCGACTTTTCAGATCTTTTTCTTCGCTACCCGGAACTGGAGCGCCGCATGTCTCGGCTAATCCCGCTGTGCTCAACGACACCAGACAGCGTTGCTGCCTCGGCAAGTGGACAATTGAAGCTCGAATCATCAGACCCCGACGCCATAAACGAGGCGCAACGGCTTGCGGATGAGTTCTTTCGCTCACCAATGCTGCGGGTTGACGGGAGAGTGGTCTGCATATCCTCTCGTTTGCTCTTCAACCGACTGCATAGAGGTTTACACTACCTGGTTGCTGAGCCGTATCAAGGCGATCTCGACTGCATCAAGCAAGTTCGAGCAGAATGCGGCAGCCTCTTCGAGCGTTACATCGTTTGGCTTTTTAAGCGGTTTCTCCCCGACGACAAGGTGGAGATAATCCACTCGTTCCGCATTAGGCCGGCCGGAAAGCGGCAGAAAGGGATCGAGCCACCCGAACGCGACATCGCGGTCGTAGCCGGCAAGTGTGCCTTTGTCTTCGAGATCAAATCAGCCATTCCCAATCTTGCTCACCGGAGAAGAGCCGAAGTCGCCGATTTTGTTAATCTATTCGGCCAAGCTGTCAGCCAGGTTGTTTCTGGGGCTAATGCACTAATGGGTGGAACTGCATTCCGAGATGTCGGCCTGACAAAGCCTCTCCCCAGGGTCGAAACAGTCGTTCCGTGCGTTGTCTGTTTCGAACCGTCACCACTTCGCTTCCCCGTCGCGCTTGAGTTCGAAGACGCAATTGCAGCACAACTCAAAAGTCGCCCGTTCGACCGCACTCCCGGGCGCACGCCAGTACAGTTGTTCGATGTCGAGGGAATTGAAGGCTTTGGGGACCTTTTCGGGCTGCCTACTGAGTGGGAATTGCTTCTCGAAGCGATAACGAAACGATCTTTGAGCCCACACCTGCGTTACAAACCCCTTTCTCGGGACACCGGTGCTATGCCTGAGGGAGAGCATGAGGGCTCATCCGCGCTTCCGAAGTTACTTGTCCAGGCGGAAAAAGCATCCTCGAAGCGCTGGCGAGAGCTAACGCCAAGGGGAAAGCGAGTTACGTCAATATAAACGGAGCAGAGAAATTGGTGTCCGTTTTGGACCACTCTCCTCCCAAGCCATTGCTGCACACGCAGTTAAACATTGAGGCGAGGGTCGGAATCGCTCGATTTCGGCCTGTTTTTAGGGGTATTTCCTCACATTTTCAGAGGAATCCGGCTTAATCCGGCTATACCAGTCTTAACCGGTTTTAACCAATTTGGTGCACGTTTTGGTGCACGTGGGTCGTCGGCTTCTTCAGTTGTCCGCCCAGACGGACTCATTGATTTGTAACCCCACCGCTGACCAAATCCAATGGTTGCCCGGTGGCAAAACCAGCACCTCTTTTGCCCACACCGTTAGGGTTGAAAACTCCAAGATTTCCGTGGCAGCCTGACCAAGCATTCTCAGGTGATTGGGATGGCCCTGCGCCATCACGAAATCCCACTGGCCAGGTAAAGCGTCTTCTCCAAAAAATGTAGAAGTAATTTCCCAGCCTTCGACATAGTGCCGTTCGATGACAAGTTCGACCGCTAAATCCGTCACTATCGTAACCTTGGTCATTTTAGCTCTGAACTGTGTCACGAGCGGCCTGACAGGAAATGGAAGCTGTCCTAACACGAGAACCCTTTTCCCGGCCAGTTCATCACTAACATCAGATAATTTCCGAACCACACGCCAGCGTCTTGCCGTCAATCGTTGGTCGCCATTTTTAGTTTTCATAATTTTCAGTCTGGTCATTTGGGTTCGCTTGGCATATGCTCCATCGCACCTGCGTTAGACTGCACATACCAGGCTTCCCGACGGCAGTAGTCTCCCTTAGGCAGACTCGCCTGATCAAGAAATCGGCCTGACCGAATTACGAACTCTATGAGTGCCGGTATTTCCGGCAGAATATGCGTGGAGGAAAGGCAGGGATAATTCTCCTGCGGAAGATGCCTGCACTTTTTACCGTCAAATTAGCTCTGAGGACGCCCGGGATGCCTCAGTGCTTTGCGAGCCTTCTTTTGAAGCTCGAATTTCTTACCTTTCACGGCAGAGAACGACCGGTTCAGAAGCTTAGCCACCTCCCGGTCGGGCCGGGTGCCGATCAATTTCAGCTCCTCGTCGGTCCACTTTGCCGGACGGCCGGCCAAAAGATTCCGCCGTTGTTGGCGTTCAGACATTCTTCGCTTCCAATCCTCGGATTTGGGGCGCTTCTGAATCTCATGCAGTTTCTCTCGAGCATCGGGAGGCATGAGATCGGCTCGCCCTTCGCGTTGTTGGGACATTTTTTCCCTGGCTTCCGGTGTGCGTGCCAGGTTCACATTGCGCCAGAAAAGCCGCATACTCCCCGGCGTATACCTTTCAACGCCCAACCGGCGGCGGTATTCAGAAACCATTTGTCGCGAGATCCCGAAATGGAAAGCCACGGCCAAGCGCGATTCCGTCTTCAGTGCCCGGACTAAGTCTCCGCACACAATGAGCTGCCTGGAGTGCTGCAGCGCTACTGGCCAGGGGATCAGGGCATCGTTGTATCCTCCTACCTCCAACTCGCCTCGCAGTTCGCATTTCAACCGCCCGCCAATGGGGATCAATGGTGGCGCGTATGGGCCGCCAACAAAGCGCACCTTCTCCTCCTGGGTTTTTGACTCGTATCTCGATATCTCAATCCTGCGTTGGGCCTGCTCGAAACTGAGGAGTTTTGGATCAGGGGCGGATTTCTGGCGCAAGCCCAGCTTTCGCCGCCGAATACGAACAGCCACTTCCGTCCGGTTCAGAATCTTTGCCGCGGGGGCGACTGAATTGGAGCGAATCACCTCATCTTCGGTTGGGAGCCAAGGACGCACGACCGGTGGCACGGCGGCAATGCCTAATGACTGCCTCTTCGCCCAAACGGCCTTTCCGGGTCGGCCGATCAGCCGGCCAACTTCGTAATCAGGCTTGGTTCCGAGTAAACGGATCTCAGCGTCCGTCCAAGGTCCACTCATGCGATCCGGAATCTACCGGAAGGGCCACGCTGATTCCAAAACAATACTCACGGTTGCCAGCGAACGCGGTCTGTGGCTGAACACGTTCCTCCCCCATTCACTCAGCCGTCTTCGGCCCGCCCAGAACGGTGGATTTCAGCGTGATGCCGCCGCCAGCGGCCGGCGATCGGAATTCGCCGTCCTAAATCGTGGATTGCGAGGATTCGTCGCGGCTGACGCAAAACAAAAAACCCTGCTTTTTTTGGAAGCAGGGTTTTTTGAAATTTTCTCTTACATCACCTCTGCTTGCCAAATCGTAGTCCTGACATGGGGGTTGCCGGCGAGGCTTGCCCCTTTATCAGGTTCGTAATGACGCAAAGACGTTTCATTTCGATATATTGTGTTTGATTGGGTTTTCTCCCGGACAATTAAGTATAGGGCGACTTTGTGTCTCCGTATGAAATATTTTTTATCGGCGTGAGCCGGGGGATGGCGTTACGGGACCGCGCCGGAGGGAGGGTCGGGGACCTGCTCGAGCCACAACTTGCCGCAAGCGGCAACTGCATTGTGAAAGACGCTTCGTGCCGGTTGAACTTTGGAGCACACTCAATAGACTTGTGAAATGAGAACAGAAGGCGTGAGCGAGAATTGCGACGCCAAGCTCAATCAGCCGTGCTTCCTGAAATAATTGTAGCTCAAAGTACCAGCCAGATATGCACGGTACCAGTCCTCCTTGTGCTGGTGAAAATGTGCGAATACTGCCCTGAAAAGGGTCTCCGTGAATTTGCGATTGTCTACAAAGCCTTCTCCATCTGAACCGCCTTCCACCCACTGGCTCGCTATACGACGCGAACGGTAAGCTACCATATCGGCCGCCTGTAAGGGCAGAGCGACTTTCTTGTGTTCAAATGACACCGCGGCAAAGGTCGGGAATTTTGCTTTGTAGCGAGTGAAACAGTCGTTCACCGCCCGCCTCCACCCAGGTTTGTCCGAATGATCGAAAATAAATGATATTCGTCCCCGCTTCCATGGTGCTCGCAAGTGATGGATGCTGCTCAGAACCTCTGCGAAGAACTGCTCCAGGCCGTGTTCGTACGGGTCCGCCGCGGCCGGCAAATCTCCGCCTGTTTTCGCCAAATGAAACTCATTGGTGAGCACGAATCCGCCAACGGTCATCTTGGCGCCGGCAATCAGAGCTAGGTCGAGAAGTAATGCATCGAGTGATTCTTCCGACCAACCATTGAACGGATTCTTTTTATCGTCGTTTGTTGGTCGTCGCTTCCCGCGAGCAATTGCCGACGCTGCCCTCCATTCACAAAAGTGGAAGTATGGCGCGTTGTATTTGGTCAGCACTGCCTGCCAGTTGCGGCAAAACTGTGGCCACTCGCTGGCGGGCGCGATTATCCCGCCAACAACGCCCTGCTTGGCGCCTTTCAGTTCACCAGTCGGGTCATGGGTGCCGGAATCGTCAGCGTAGCAAACCAATTTCATGCCATCGATGCGGATGCAGATGGGAGGTTGTCGCGTAGTAAGCGAATCCTCATTTTGCCTTCACCATCCGCCAGTCCTTGAAAACCTGTTCAAGCAGTCGCACCCCGATTTCCGCACCAACCTCCTTCCAGTTTTCCTGTTGGCCGTTATAAACAGCCTCGGCCGACAACCCGAAGGAGCCAGCCGTGAACGCAACGAGTCGGGCCGTCTCGGCTGCGACGACATCTGTCATGTAAGCGATACCGATTGAAAGCAGTCTGATCTGCTCCTTCGAATTCTTGGGTCTTTCTTTTGCGAGCCAACGGGCGCCAAACAGCGGGAACAAACGGCAGATGGTGTTCAGCGTCGCCTTGAATAACCGCTGTGTATCGGGGGTTGCCTTTCCCTGGCATGCCTTGCGAATCTCATTCGCAACCAAGCCGAACGGCGCGATGAGAGCGTAGTTGATTGCGTGAAGCATGACAGAGTCCGGAGCCAGACCGTACCCGTGAAGCGTCGCGCAATGGTCTTCTAACGAAAACCTCCGACGAAATTTCCTGTAAAGACGCGCGTTCTGAAACCCTGCCTGAAAATCAGCTATGCGGATGTCTGCTCTCTCGGCGATATCACGGAGCGAGAACGACTTACATGCGAGGCTCGCATCTATCGAAGGCCACGCTCTCTCGGAGCATCCTTGTTTGGTGAAAATATCAATCAACTCTGCAAGCCCAGCGTAATCGTCGAGTATCGCTTTGGCACGGAACTCCAGAAATTGCACAGCCGTTTGCTCGTAAGATGCATCTTCGCGCCGCAATCTGCTTAGAACGGAGGCTTTCTGATTCAGCAAATGCCTGTCCGCCGGATGTGAAGACAGTTCTTTCTCAATCTGGAGCAACGCCTGGGTTGTCCGTCCTGCCTCTAATAAAGCCTTTGAAAACCAATAACGAACGTATCTCCATTTGCGATCAAGTTCGGGACAAAGCTGGTAGCCCTGTTCGAAGCAGCGGATTGCTTCATCGGGACGCCCAAAGAACAGTAGGAATGCCGTCGCTTTTGAAAGGTGCGCTTCGACCAAGTTCGGCTTGTAATGAAGCGCTTTATCGTAGCACTCCATCGCGGATTCACGTGTGCCTCTCTGCAGAAAGAGGCTACCAAGGTTCTCCCACGCCTCGGCAAAGTTCGGTTCCAATTGGAGACTTTGCCGGTAACGCCTCTCCGCTTCTTCCGTCTCCCCCAAAGCCCCGAGGACATTGGCTAGGTTAAAATAATCGCCGGCGCGTTTCAATTTCTCAGCGGCATCGTTAAAAATGCTCTTGGCCTCAATCAACGGGACCCGCGAGTGCTCCTGTATTCCCAGTTCCGCAAGGATCGCGCCTTTGAAATTGGTCAGGTTCATCACCATGACCGGGTCCCCGGGGTTGAGTTGAATCGCTTTGTTGATGGCTTCCAGCGCGCCACGGTAATCCCTCAACAGAAACCCGATCCGGGCCAACCTGTTCCAGTTGCCGACCTCGCTGGGCTCCTTGCGTGTGCTCTCGAGAATGCAGGCCCTGGCAAGTTCAGGACTAGTTCCTTTGAGGCGTTCCATAAACGATTCTTCGTCCAGGAAGTCGAAGTGCGTTAGGGACATTGCGGATCCGATTGTTGGAGCCAGATCAACTCCAAGATACTGCTTGGCCAAGTCCTGGTGAAATTCCGTGAGCCGATGTCGGAACCACTCGCGAGAATAAACCTTTAATCCCCAGCCACGTTTGGCCTTGAATTCGTCCCTCAACTGGTCCTGCCTGGCCCCTGTGATTGACTGGGAGCTGACAAAGACCATTTCGCAAACGTTTGCACAATGAAGCGCGATCTTCTCCGCGTCTTCGCGCAACTTTCTCTCCCATGATTCTTGCAAGCTGAATTGAAAGACCACAACAGCTCCAACGTCAGAGGTGCCTGTCCAGCCCCTGATCTCGGCGTCTCGGCCATGGTCCTTGGTCCCACCGATTGGAACGATATGATGAAAGCCCTCTCTTCCCAACAGATCGACGCACAGACGCTCAAAGTCGTGAGCCTCGATCTCGTTATCTAGAGCCCAAAGAAGCTGGTTGAAATCGCCCATAATTAACGCGAGTGAAAAACTAGTCAGATTTGCCCCAAAGCAATCGATTACGAATATGATTTGGAGATCCAAGAACGTAGGTCGGAGCAAAGTTTTGCCAATTCGGGAAAGATCAACAGAGAAGCATGCACGGTTTCCGGAGTCACGCCGTCGATGTTCTTAGGGTGGCCAACGTCATTGCGGGCAAGACGGATCTGCTGAGTAAAAGCAGACCAAAATGATTCGAACATATCTAACAGCTTCCGGGGCATCTGAGACTTTCTAGCGGCAAACTCCCGCTCCAAAGCATCCAAGACACGTTTGATCCTCCAGTCCTTGAGCTCATTCGGCACAGCGCGTCCCAACGCTTTCATTTTCATTTCCATTGAATCTCTCATTTCCAAGGCAAGACTCTCGGCCGCGGCTCCAATCATGACGGCTGCCGACTTCATGCATGCACTGTTATATGTTTGAAGGGCTTCCTGAAGATATGAGTGCGCGATTGCGGTGAGCTTCGCGTGTTTCCGAAGATAAGCGAGATACCCGTCCGGGTTCGCGGGGTCTCGGCTGAAATGCTCCAACCACTTGCGACCGTTTTCCGTTAAGTGACAAAACGGTGATTCTACGTTGTCGATGTTGTATCCCCATGAAAGGTATCCGGTACGAAAGAGATCATACCAAAACGTGAGGAGGGCCTGCTGTTCAGCAACGTCCCCGCGCTCTCTGAGGTTCATCTCCCGCTCCACCCTGCCAAGAATCACACCTGCTTGAAGGTTGTTTGGGTCGTGGTCCGCCAAATCCTTTATGGTGTGCAAAAGGGCGTTTCGAAGGCTTTGGCCATCGAATGTGTTTTCAACATTTACATTTTGCTTCAACATTCTGGCTACCGAGGTTAGGCAAAATGGGGCCCGCTATCGAGATTTAACGCTCGCTAACCCAGGAGCGGTTCAGCGCAGGCGCAGCTGCCGGTGCGAGCACGGAGCAAGCAAAGAGCCGCATCCTCCAAAGCCCAAAGAACTGGCTGAGTAGGCACCCAAACGACAACCAAGCCGGAATGAAAAGAACTACCTGACCGGTGCTGGCAAGCAAGCTGCCGCCCTTGAAGGCGATCCTCGTAACCCCTAGCCTACCGGCAGCATGAGCTGCCAAGTCTGGCAATTTGGAAACGCACACGTTAGAATTCTGCATGCCCTTCGAACGGGAACAGATGAAATTGAAGGCGGCCGAACTTGCCGCCAAGGGCGCTTTTATTGGCACGTCTTCGTGGAAATATGAAGGGTGGTTAAATCAGCTTTACACTCCCGCTCGCTATGAATATCGCGGCAAGGTCGCGACGACACGGTTCGAGCGTTCGTGTCTTGCCGAATATGCCGAGGTGTTCAAAACGGTTTGTGTCGATGCCGCCTACTACACGTTTCCGAGCGAGAAGTACCTCGACGGTCTGGTGGCCCAGGTACCGACCGATTTCCAATTTGGGTTCAAGGTCACCGATGAAATCACGGTGAGGAAATTTCCAAACCTTCCGCGCTTTGGCGTTCGTGCCGGCAAGCCAAACGAAAACTTCCTGAACGCGGACCTGTTCAGCCGGGCATTCCTCAAGCCGTGCGAACACGTCCGCGCCAACGTCGGAGTCGTGATGTTCGAGTTCTCCCGCTTTTTTCCGAGCGACTACGAGCACGGCCGCGACTTCGTTGCTGACCTGGACAAGTTCTTCGGCAATCTGCCAAAGGGCTGGCCTTACGCCGTGGAGATGCGAAACAAGAACTGGCTGGCGCCCGAATACTTTGGCTGCCTCTCCCGCCACGGCATCACGCACGTGTTCAATTCTTGGGATGCCATGCCGCCGGTTGGCGAGCAAATGTTGCTGCCTGGCAGTCGCACCAATCCCGAACTTGTGGCTGCCCGTTTTCTGTTAAAACCGGGCCGCAAATATGAGGTTGCGGTCAAAGCCTTCCAGCCGTACGACAAGACGAAGGAGATTAATGACGAAGCCCGCAAAGCCGGCGCCGATCTCATTAAGGAGGGAACCGCGGCAGGTGCGAAGAAAAAGACGCTGATTTTTGTGAACAATCGCCTGGAGGGCAATGCGCTCGAGACCATCAGTGCGATGATCGAGGCGAATGCAGCAGCATGACCAGCGTTGTCAAATGCCGCCGGCTGCTTCCTTAAACCCGAAAGAATCCCATGTGAACCGATTCTGAGGTTGGACCTTTCAGCGTTGCTTTCAGTCCTCAGCCAGAAATGGGAAGATCCCATCTTGATCCTTAGATGCGACAGCCGCGCTTTCGTCTGGTGCAGCGAAAGGCAAAGTGCGGCGTGCCTTGGCCTGCATGAAATTGGCCACCGTTTCCAGATCGGCATCCCGCATTTCCAAATCGTAAGCGTGAACCAATGATGTTGTCCGTTCGCCGATCCAGGCAACAAACCCGTCGGTATCGCACTCAAACAGCTTCGTTAACACCAGATCCACTCCAATGTCGTTCGCCTTGATGGCGGCAATCGCCCCCAGTCGTCCGTGCAACCAACCTTGCGGCATGGCGGTCGATCCCGAGCCCGGATTTAGCGCATACCAAAGGAGGCGCACCAGGGCGGCACGCAAAAAGACCGCCCCGCTGCCGAACGGTCCGAAAACCAACCAGCCGATGGCAGGTGTTTCGGAGATAGCCATCTCCAGCGTTCGCCCGGCCCAGCGCCAGACCAGGAAGCGGGGCGTGGCTGGCCAGACGCCGGCGTGATTGAACTTGGGTTTGAGCGCCCGCAGCAGTTCGGCTTCCCTGGTGAGCGCCGCCAGTTCATCCACGCATTCCTGCAATTCAATCCGTGCCACCTGCCGCAACAAACGAAGATGGCGGCGTCCCATGCGATCAGGGTTGGCCACCCGATAATGGCCCAGACGCTGCCGTAAGTTCTTGGCTTTCCCCACATAAAGCACCAACCCGGTGGCATCCTCCATCAGATAGACGCCGGGACGCTCGGTGAGCTGCCGGAAGAAATCCTGGCCCAACCGCTCGACGAGCGGCCGTGGATCAGGAAACAGCAATGTTTGCGATGCCGGCACGGATCAATGTAACGCCAGTGACCAAATTTCGTCCGTAAACGGATTGCGTTGACACGGGCATAAATAGTAATAGTGTATATACATACAGTATGCAACCACTCACTGCCAAACAACGGGCGCTGGCCGATTTCATTGAAAGTCACCGGCGGGAGCACGGCAGCGCGCCAACCTATCAGGAAATCGCTGCTCATTTCCATTTTCGCAGCGTAAATGCGGTAACCAGCCATATCCGGCTGTTGCGGCAGAAGGGTTATCTCGCATCGGATTCCGGCAAAGCGCGCTCGCTCCGGGTGATCTCCCCGTTGGCAAAGCTGCGCGGCCGCATCGTGGACATTCCTGTCCTGGGCGCCATCCCGGCCGGGTTTCCTGAAGCCGGCGAACCAGAGGCGGAAGGTTGCGTCTCGGTGGACATTGGCAGCGTTGGATTTACGCCTACTCGGAACACATTTGCTGTGCGCGTGCGCGGTATCTCCATGATTGGCCGCCACATCCTCGATGGGGATCTGGTGGTTTTGGAGCGGGGACCTGACCCGCGCCATGGCCAGGTCGTCGCCGCACTAGTCGACGGGGAGCGCACGCTCAAGACTTACGTGGTCAAGAACGGCAAACCCTATCTGAAGGCCGAGAACCCGAAGTATCCCGACCTCATCCCTGCGCAGGAGTTGGTGATTCAGGGTGTGTTCAAGGCCTTAATTCGGAAGGCGGACTGATCCATGTCTGTCAATATTGCCAAGGTTCTGGCCGAGCTCCGTCGCCTTGCCAATCCCACGAACGTGGCGGGCATGGCTCGCTTCGGCATTATCGGCCATAACCTGCTGGGCATTTCAGCGGTCCAACTGCGAACAATTGCCAAGCAGACCGGCCGCAATCACGCACTGGCCGAGAAACTGTGGGCCTCAGGGATCTTTGAAGCCCGTATCCTCGCGGCGTTCGTGGCCGAACCGGCACGAGTGACTCGACGGCAGGCCAACGCGTGGGCGAAGGATTTCGAGTGCTGGGCGGATTGTGACGGCCTGTGCATCCACTTTTTCCGGAAGACCCCATTTGCTCACGATCTGGCGGTTGCTTGGAGCGGTCGCCGAGAGGAACTGGTCAAACGTGCTGGCTTTACGATGATGGCCACGCTGGCCGTACATGACAAAGCTGCCGGTAACGAAGTCTTTCGCAGTTACTTGGACCGGGTTCGGGAGGAGGCAACCGATGAACGGCACAACGTTAAGAAGGGGGTTAACTGGGCGTTGCGCCAGATCGGAAAGCGCAACCCGATCCTGAATCGGGAAGCCATCCGCATGGCCAAACGAATTCGGGATAAGGATTCACGGGCGGCCCGATGGATTGCCGGTGACGCCCTGCTGGAATTAGAGCGATGGAAACCCAGATGACTTCCAATGTCCCGAAGCATTGTGCATCTGGACGCCGATGCTTTCTTCGCGTCCGTCGAACAAGCCGCCGACACTCGGTTGCGGGGCAAACCCGTCGCGGTTGGCGGTGAAAGCCGAGGCATCATCGCCTCGGCATCCTACGAAGCCCGCAAGTTTGGCATCTATACTCCCATGCCCACCGCGCTGGCTCGGAGGCTCTGCCCCAAGCTTATCGTGTTGCCTGGCCACTATGATCTCTACGAGGAATTCTCCAACGGGATGTTCGCTTACGCCTACGACTTCACCCCGGATGTGGAGCGGACCTCGATTGACGAGGGATACTTTGACCTAACGGCCAACCACAAAAAGCCGGCGGTCGAAATTGCGCTGACGATCAGCAAGGCCATCCGGCAGTCCCTGAAGATCACCGTGAGCGAGGGAGTCGCCTCGAACAAACTCATCAGCCAGATCGCTTCCAAGTTGAACAAGCCCTCGGCATTTGAAAACGTGCCGGGAGGACAAGAAAAGCAATTCATCCAACCGCTGCCCAATCGCTGGTTACCGGGCATCGGGCCAAAGACGAGCGCCCGGTTGAACGCTGCGGGGTTGGCCAAGATCCGGCACGTGGCCGCCACTCCGGTTGAAATGCTGGAACTCGTGCTGGGCCGGCAGGCGCTGACGATCCGGCAATTCGCGCATGGAATTGATGAGCGTCCATTGGTCCCGGCTCGTGAACCCCAAAAGACCTTTAGCCAGCAGGAAACCTTCGCCAGCGACCTGACGGACGAGGAATACATCGCCGCCACGCTACGCCGGATGGCAGACGACCTCTTTGCCAAGGTGCGGGCCGAGCAACGCACGATCCGCACCTTGACCGTGACGGTGCGCTACAACGACCGGGCCGAAGATCAGGTCAGTGAAAGTCTATTAGAGCCGACGGATCTGGAAACGGAGGTATATGACCGCCTCCAGTCGATGCTGAAGAAAGCCTGGAAACGCCGCGTCAGCTTGCGATTGGTCTCGTTAAAGTTGTCGAATCTCTACGACGCAAGGTTCCGCAGCGACCTTCCGCTGACCGTTCCCATGCAGCGGCTCGGCGCCCAATCCAGGTTGGCTGCCGTCGTAGATGAACTGCGCTCGTCGCACGGTCGTTCCATCCTCCTCCGCGGCCACGATTTCCGCCTGTTGAGTCCGCCCACCGAAGCGCTCGCGGCAAGCGCGAACCAGTTGCAGGGCCGCCGTCCAATCATTCCGGCAAAGCTGGAAATCACCACTTACGTTGCGTTACGGACGCACAGCCATTATTCGTTTCTCGACTCGACCCTTTCGCCGCAAGCCATCGTGAGCCTGGCGAAGCAGCATGGCATGCCAGCCGTGGCCCTGACCGATACCGGCAATCTCCACGGGGCGGTTGAATTCGTGCAGGCTGCCCTGCAGGCGGGCATTAAACCAATTGTCGGGGTGGAATTGAGCGTGGCCGAAAATCCGTTGCTCCTCTACGTCGAATCAGCGCCTGGATACGCCAATCTCTGCCGCCTGCTTTCCCGGCACGCCGACCTCACCGTCAAGAATGCCGACGAAGCTTCTGTTGCCGATCAACAGCGGCGGCCCTACCGACTCAGTGAACTCACCGGTTGCACCGAGGGATTAATTGCGGTCAGCTCAGACGAGCGAGTGGCGGAAATGTTCAACAGCAGTTTTTATCGCCTGGTTACGGCGGCGAAGGTCAATTCGCCGGCCGTGGCGTGTCCCGCGATTCACTATGCCGTGCCCGGCGACCGACAAAAATACGACATCGTGCAAAGCATTCGCACGCTCACCTTGCTCCAGGAGGAACATCAGTGGAAGCGAAAGAATGGACGTCTGCATTTTCGATCACCTGCGGAGATGACCCATGCGTGCAGGGACCATCCTGATTGGCTTCGCCTCACGAACGAACTTGCCGAGCGGTGCAACTTCGAGCTGCCCTTCGGTAAACCGCAATTTCCTGCCTATAAGCCCCAGGACGGTTCGCCACCCAACGACTTTTTACGGCAGCTCGTTCTGAATGGATTGAGGGATCGCTACGGCCCAGAGGCTGAGAAACATCGGGCCCAGGCGATGGAGGAACTCGAGATCATCAATGAAGTAGGCTACGAGGAGTATTTTCTAATCACCTGGGATTTCCTGCAGGAATGCAAGCGCCGCAATATTGGCTGGATCACACGCGGCAGCGCCGCCGATAGCCTGGTCTGTTATTGCCTCGGGATCAGCGGCGTGTGTCCGATTCGCTTCGACCTTTATTTTCGCCGTTTCCTGAACAAGGAACGCATGGCGTTGCACAAGCTGCCGGACATCGACATTGATTTTGCCCACGACGCCAAGGACGACGTGGTGAAGCTGATCTTCGAGAAATACGGTGGCGAGCATTGTGCGGTCGTGGGTGGCTTTTCCACCTTCCAAGCCCGCAGCGCCTTCGCGGAAGTGGCCAAGGTGCTCGGGGTATCCGAACGAGACGTGCGCAAGTTCACCGAACACTTCCCGTGGGGTTTCGGCGGTGGCTGGGTTCCCGACGGACCTGCTCCTAAGGGAGGTGCGGGTTTGATCGAGTTGCTCCGCGCGGGGCCGGAAACGCGCAGCTTGCCGCTTGACGAGGAGCCCTACAAAACCGCCATTCAGATGGCGGAATTCTTGGACGGCATGCCCCGCTATCCGAAGATGCATCCGTGCGGATTGGTGTTGTCGCGCCAACCGCTGCACGAGCTCACGCCCACCTTCATCGCCAACAAGGGCTATGCGACAACCCACTTCGACATGGATTCGGTCGAACCCATCGGTCTCGTCAAAATGGACATCCTGGCGCAAGGCGGCCTGGCGGTCATGCGGGACGTGAAGGCCAGACTCCGCGCGCGAGGCATCGAGGTAGATTTAGAGCAATGTGTGGCCCGAAATAAGGCGGATGGCGAGTTGTTGCGGGGAGATCCAAAGGCAGCGGAACCATGGCGCGATCCGGAAGTATGGAAGATGATCGCTGGCGGCAACGCCCGCTCCGTTCACCACATTGAAAGCCCCGCCATGACCAGCCTGTGCCGCATGTGCAACGTCAATGAGATTGACGGGCTGGTGGCCATCGTCAGCGTCATCCGGCCGGGGGCGGCCAATGAGGGTAAAAAGGCATCGTTCACGCGGCGCTATCAAGGGATGGAGCCGATTACCTACCCGCACGCCTCGTTGCAAGCATGTTTGCGCAGCACCTATGGTTTGGTGGTTTACGAGGAACATATCCTGCAAATCTGTGAGGCCTTTGCCGGCCTGCCGCCGGGTCGCGCCGATGTTTTGCGCCGCGCCTTGAATAAACAGAAGCACGCGATTATCGAAGAAATCCGCGGTGAGTTCTTCGCTTCTGCGCTTGCGCGGGGTCACTCGCCGGAGAAAACGGTTGAGGTTTGGGGGTTGGTCACGGGCTTTGCCGGGTATGCCTTCTGCAAAGCCCACAGCACGGCCTACGGAGTCGAGGCGTTTCAATCGGCGTGGCTTAAGCGGTATTATCCAGCGGAGTTCATGTCAGCGGTGCTCACCAACGGTAAGGGGTTCTATCACCCGCTGGTCTACGTTCTCGAAAGCCATCGCCTCGGCCTGAAATTCCTGCCGCCATCAGTCAATGAACCCGGTCCGGCGTTCGTCCCGCACGGTGACTCCATCCGTGTGCCGGTGACGCGGGTCAAAGGGCTCACGACCCGCACGACGGACGCGATGATCCAGGCACGCGAACGTGGCGTTTTCACCTCGTTGTCGGATTTCTTCCACCGGGTGGCCCCTGCCGCGGAAGAACTGGAAGCGATGATTCGTACTGGCGCTTTCGACGAGTTTGGCGAAACGCGAACCCGCCAGTTTTGGCAGGCGCAGCATCTCATCAAAACCTATTCGTCGCATATTGAACCGAATCAGGGTTGGCTTATCGCCCCACCCGGACTCGAGCAACTGGTTTCGGTTCCACTTGCCGAACCCACCCGTCGGGAAACGCTGGAAGCGGAGACGGACTTATTCGGTTTTGCCGTCAGCGGCCACCCCCTAGAATTGTTTTCCGATGTGGCGTGGGAAAGCTACTGCCCGGTGAATCGGCTTGGCGACTTCATCGGGGAAACCATCACGACTTGCGGCCTGGTCGTGGAGCAGCGCACGCACCATCAGATTACCGGCGAGCCTATGAAATTCCTGTCGCTCGCCGACTGGACGGGGATTGTGGAAACCGAGCTGTTCGCGCAAACCTATAAGAGCTACGGCCTGGCCACCATTCGTTATCCGGTTCTGGAAATCGAGGCACGCGTTGAGCCGTTCGAAAATGGACGGGGGTTCAGTCTTCGCGCGCTCCGCGCAGGGAAACCCCGCACGCTCGGATCCAAATAACCCTGCGATCAACTCGTTCACTGCAGCAACCGGATCGGCTTTGCTGGTACCGTCGCCGTTGGCCACCGCAGCATCACAAGCACCGCAGCGATAGGATAGCCGTAAATACAAAAAGTGAGACGCGGACCATGCTCAGATGGTCCGCGCCTTGATTACTGCGGGAAGTTCAGCGTTTGAACTAAGGTTTTACACAATAGAAACGACACGGATGCGCGCCAGCATCATGGTCGATGAAGGTGCCGATTCCGTTTGTAATCGGCACTATGGCGATATCGGTCCAGGGCCCCGCCGGGGAATCACCTGCCCGGATGGTTACTTGCTGCAGTGTTTCCGTGTTTATCTGGAAACCGAAATTGCCGTTGCTGGGCGGAGCGATTCCTCCGCCGCCGATTCCTGTGAGGACAGGTGTTGTCGTGGTGGGACCAATGGTGATACCGGTTGATCCGTTCCATAGAGCAGCAGTTTCGAATTCAGCCGCCCAGAACGAAACGCCCTGGTAACCGGAGGGAGATGCCGGCGCCGGCAGTCCCTTCAGGGTATTTACGAATTCGGAAAGCTGCGCTGTCGTAGTGAAAGTGGTTACGTTCGGATCCCCCCTGCCTACCGCCCACAGGACTGGAGCGATCGGTTTGATGGAATCCGACGACCACAATGCGTAGACTTGCGTCCAGGCGGAGTCCATGTTGGAAGCCATTGCGGCCCCGGCCGAGTTCGCCACGTAAGTCGCCGTTGAACCGATCGCACAGTAAGCCTGCGGCATCACGACATCGCAGTATCGGTTAAAGGTCTGGTATATTACCGGCCAATTCTGAACAGGGTTCCAAATCGGCGCGTGAGCCAAAAACGCATTCGGGTAAGCCGTGCGAATTCCTTGGCAATATTGAGCGGCGTGCAATGCAGCAGCGGCGCCATTATCGTTGACCGTAGGATTGCCGTTCTGGTCAGTGATCTTTTGGAACTCCGTCTCCCAATCGATTACCAAGCCATCGCAACCCGTCGCTAGGATTTGGTTCGCCGTGTTGATTTCGCCTTGAACAGTCGTGAATTCCCCCCACGGCACATCATAGGCGGTCCCATAAATATACGCGTAGCCGTAAACCTTCAGGTTCTTCTGATGGCACAGCCCGATGAATGCAGAAGACAAAGGCGCGCTTGCCGGATACAGATGTTCGCCTTCGCCCGCCTTAATAATCACGCTCTTGAATCCCCTGGCCTTGATGAAGTCTAATAACGTGGCGGAGTCATTTACTGTCCCGCCAGATTCGACGTTGGCTGCGGTAATGGCATCCGGCAGGAAGTGGATCCATATGGCCTTTCCGGCGAACACCCTGGTCCCATTACCTCCAACCTGGTTGCCAACCGTGAAGGAGGCCGAACGGGCATAATCGTTGGCCACATTACTTTGGTCGAGCACGGAGGTGTTGTCCCCCACCACCCAGATATAATAGGTGCCGTCCGGGGTGTTGGCCGGGATGGTGACCAGCTTGTTCAGTCCGGAAGCGATACCGCCGGCGGCGATGGCCGGGGTGTTGACGTCGCCCAGGGAAATGTCACTGGGGCTGGTGCCGGTGGAGGATTGATTGAGCCGCAGGCGGCTGATGGTTGCCGCGGCGGCGGCGTTGCCGATATTGGGCATATCGAAGGTGACGTTCAGCGTGCCGCCGGCCAGGACCGTGGTGGCACCCAACTGGACGTTGTTCGGAGCCAAATCGGGTTTCAGTACCGGGGCGGTCACCGTGAAGGAGGCGGAATGGGCATAATCGTTGGCCACATTACTTTGGTCGAGCACGGAGGTGTTGTCCCCCACCACCCAGATATAGTATGTGCCGGCCGGGGTGCTGGCCGGGATGGTGACCAGCTTGTTCAGTCCGGAACCGGTGCCGCCGGCGGCGATGGCCGGGGTGTTGACGTCGCCCAGGGAAATGTCACTGGGGCTGGTGCCGGTGGAGGATTGATTGAGCCGCAGGCGGCTGATGGTTGCCGCGGCGGCGGCGTTGCCGATATTGG